>Ga0224504_10000548_pt1 | contig 16731 bp, 12 predicted proteins | sample SF_Oct11_sed_USG_3_FD_170160 | JGI IMG/M metagenome (GOLD analysis project Ga0224504, IMG submission 170160) | Sediment microbial communities from San Francisco Bay, California, United States - SF_Oct11_sed_USGS_24 | ecosystem: Environmental > Aquatic > Marine > Sediment | place: USA... | reverse complement strand
GTGCCCGCCTCGCTCTTGGTCGCGACCCCGACACCCGAGGCCTGCGCCAACACGTCCGCTGCGTTGCCCGTCACGGCGCCGCCAGCGAGCACGTCGCCGAGCGCGCCACCCTCTCCGCCCAGCGCGCCCAACAGCATCGCTTCGGCCTGGGCGGCGGCCTCCTGCACGATTCGCGCTCGGCCTTCGGCGGCTTCAGCGGGCTCGGCGCCACCCGCCGGTTCCCTCTCTTCGGCCTTGACCGGTTTCTTGTCGGGCGCCTTGGCCTTCGTTTCTTCCTCCTCGCCCTCGCCTTCTTCCACCGCTTCTTCGACCGTGGGCGGTTCCATCGGTGCCTCGAAGATCAGGCGCGCCAAGCTTTCGGGCACTTCCTGGGCGCCCGTGTCGACTTCCCAATCGGCGTTCTCCATGTAGATGATGAACCCGAAAAACACCATGTACGAGAAGATGACCCAGGTCGTGAAGGTCCAGTCGATGTTCTTGATGAGCCCGCGCTGAACGGCCGCTGGCAGCTGCGGTTTCGGTGTGATCGGTGGGGCCGAGACAAACTCGAAGAAGACGGTGAAGTCCCCCATCCGGATGTTGCCGCGCGACGTATCTGCAAGTTTGATCTGATAGTGGGTTCCTGCATTTCGCGCTGCGCCGGTTTCCCGGAGGTGCTCGAGCTTCTGCACACCGCCTGGCAGCGCAACCTTGCCGGTCATGTCCCCGGTGAAGTTCAGGATGTAATCGTCGCCGACCAGCTGGAACAGCTCGAAGCGCGACTCGAGTTTGGCGGGAAGCGTCCCCGACTTGAGGATCAGGTGGTTCTTGGCCGCCGTCCCGATCGAGACGGTCTCCCGCCGGCGCACGACGCGCTCCTCGACGATCTTCTTGTCGCGGAAGAGACCAACGCGAAGGACCTTCGGACCCGAGTGTTTCATCGGGACGGCCTGCATCTCCATCGTCATGGCGCCGGGCTGCGGTCGATGCCTCGGAGTCTGCGGTTGCGCCATTAGAACGGTTCCTTCTGGACGCTGCGAACCACCTCGCGGAGGAAGCTCGTGCGAAGCTCCAGCACTTCATAGCCCAAGTTGGATCGGTTGAGGATGTAAAACGCGTTGGGTTTCTGCACGCGACCCTCGATGACGATCTCTTCGAGTTGGATGACCCGCGGTTGGCGTTTCTTGCCGCCTTGGGCGAGCGCGGCGGTCGTCGACATCGCGACGAAAAGCAGCGCAAGCAGCACGGTGGATGTCCATCGTTTCATGAGGCACCTCCCTGTTCTCGCTCGGTTCGCCGTCGGGCCCGTTTGATCAATCGATCCAAGTCACGAAGGTACTCCTCCGACTGGTCGTCCTTGGCTAGCCTAGGCCCCATTTCGCCACGGTAGGTCTTGAGCTCGTCGACGGCCTTCTCGTAGGCACTGAGCTCGTCGAGGCCCGGGAAATCCCCCCCTGCAGTGAGGAAGAGCAAGCCAAGGCCATAGTGCGCTTCGGGGAGCTTCGATTGCAGATCGAGGGCTCGCCGGTATGCGCGCTGGGCTTCGGTCCACTGCTGAGTCGCGCGGTATGCGTCTCCGAGGTCGACGTGAATCGCCGGGAGCGTCGGAACCAGGCGTTCCGCTGCTTGGAAGTGCGAGAGCGCAGCGGGATAGTTGCCGCCCGCGAGGAGCTGAATCCCGAGCGCCATCCGCGCCTCCGCGTAGTTTGGGCGGAGTTGAATGGCCCGCTCGTACGCAGCCATCGCCTCGCGGAGTTGCCCGGGTTCCGCTTCGAGCTTCTCGCCTTGCAGGAAGTGGAGCTGGGCCACATCTGGATCGATCTGCATGGCCTGCTCCAGGATCGAGTCCGCGAGCTCGTCCCGCCCCTGTACGCGGCTCGCCTTGATGAGGGCGATCAGCGCAGGCACGAACCGCTCGTCGCACTTGAGCGCGCGCCTCGCGGCCATCCATGCTTCGTCGAATCGTCTGGCTTCGACCAAGACTTCGGCATAAAGCGCCTGTATTTCGAGGTTGGCACGGTACTCGTTGGCGAGCGGCTCGACGGTTGTCACGGCGGCTTGCACCTGGTTTCGTCGGATCTGGATCGTCGAGATGCCGCGCACCGCTGGCTCGTAGTCGGGCAGCACCCGCAATGCGCGCTGGTAGTAGCTCGTCGCGTCCCGTTCGTTGCCTGCCCGATCGGCCAGCACGCCCAGATTGTACAGTGCCGCGTATGCGCGCGGGTCTCTGTTGATGGCTGCCTGGAAGCTCGTCTCGGCCGCCGCGGCGTCGTTGCGCGCTGCAGCGCGTACACCATCATCGAACGCCTTCTTCGCCTTCGACGACATCGTCGGCAGGGCTTCCCGGCGGCACTGCTCGGCACGCGTCGCACCCCAGGGGCTCTCCGCTTCGGACGAGGTTACCCCGGAGGGTACCTCCCCGGACCCGGCGGCAGCTTCCCCGCCCGACGTGGGCTCAGCTGCGCTGGGCTCGGAGGCTGACTTCCCTGAGCAGCCGTACGTGGCCGAGAGCAGCAGGAGCATTGCTCCAATCAACACCAAGGTTGGGACCCGCAAGCGCATCACTCGTTCTCCTGGGTGATAGCAGGCGGCGCGATTCCAGGTCGAATCTCTAGCGGTTTGCCTCTCGGCGACCGGGCGAATTCCCCAGGCACGTACCCTTGGAAGGTGGCGTCGCGCGCTTGCGCTTCTGCGATGCATTCTGCGATTCGCTCGTCGCCGTACGCTTGCAGGCGATCGATCGCGATACGGGTGTACGCGTCGTCGAAGCTGCCGGCCCGCCCTGCGCGCGCGGCCAGCGCGTAACGCGCGACCGCAAAGCATTCGACTGGCCGCACCTGGTTGTCGAGAACCTGCCGGACCTTGTCTTCGAAGTCGAGCTCGTACTCTTCTCGTTCGTCAGGACCAGCCTGACGGAGCACCTTTTTGAGGTCGAAGGGCAACACGATTGGGGTGTTCAAGATCGAGCGCGCCAGGACCTCGTAGGCTCGCCCTTGACGAACGTACGACGCGATGGTCCACCGTGGGCGCCGGTACGCGAACACCGGTTCGTAGCCGTTCGCGATCGACTGGGCTTGCGTGCCGCCATCGCCGATCTGCTTCGTGATCGAGTTGATGTACGCTTCGACCGTCCGGGGCTGGCCGGGCTTGATCTGGAACCTCTCGAAGCCCGCGAGCTTACCATCGACCAGGATGAAGCGCGCCTCTGCGGCGTATCCGGCCGCGACCGATCCGGCGGGCTGGCCCGTGCGCTCGTACCCCGATGTCACGTCGTTGAGGCCGGCGCGGTAGTCGCGCGTTCGACCGCGCGCTTTCCAGGACTGCGCGATCCGCCAATACGCTCGCACCACCAGTTCCCCGGCCTCGCCATCGTTACCGTAGACCTTGATGAACTCGCGCATGCCGCTGATCGCCTGCGGGTAGCGCTCTTGCTTGTAGGCCATCTCGGCGATTCGGTATAGCGCGTTGCGCTTCGTCTCGGGATCGGCGCCGGTCTCGTAGACGCGATCATAGTATTTCGTCGCTTCCGGATACCGTTGGAGCTGCTCGAGCAAGACCGCCGAGTTCACGAGACCGTCGGCGCGCTTGCTCTGCACTTGAGGGTCAGTCGACTTGGCGAAGCGTTGCGAGTCGGCAAGGACGCGGTAGTTTTCGACAGCGCGATCGAAATCGAAGTTACGGCTGGCGGTGTACGCAAGCTTAAAGTGAGCGTTTGCCAGAATCGCGTCGAGGGTTTGCTGCTCTTCCGCGTCTTCGGCTTGGCGCGGTCCGACCTCGTCGATGATGCGCTGGTAGAGCTGGCCGGCGGACTCGAAGCGGTTGGTCGCTTCGAGTGCGAGGGCGGCGTACTCGAGCGCGACCGGCGCTTGCCGGTCACCTGGGTTGCTGTTGACTGCGGCGAGCAACATCGTCGCGGACTGCTCGTAGAGGAGCCGTTGCTCGCTCCCGGTCGCTAGGCCGGCGCGTTTGTAGACCTCGAGAGCGTCCTGGTAGACGAGCGCGTTGAGGTCTGCCCCTGCGCGACAAATTGGCTTGTCGCGATTCGCGGGCCTTGTGCAATCGATCTTGTCTGCGCGCGCCGAGAATGTGCAACCTCTCTCTTGGATGTCAGTCGCGAGACGGCGAATCTCTTCGGAGTCGTCCGTTGCCATGGCCATCGCGCGGAGGTTCTCCCAGGCGATTTGGCCGGTCGCGTCGGCCTCGGGGCCCGAGCAACGTTCCTCGTAGATGCGAGTGAACCGGGCGTCGGCCTGGGGCCAGTAGCCATACCAGTAGAGCAGCAGCGCGTTGTTGTAGTCATACGCTGCGCGCACGCCCTCGGTATCTCGGCTGGGTTTCACGCGCATGAGGTAGATCTCCCTAGCGCGTGCCAGCCGCTGCACGGTCTCTGGCATCGCCACGGGCTCGACCGATGGGGGCGCGCCGGCCGCGGGCGGGGGCTCGTCGCGGATGACGAGCCGTCCCTCCTCGACATCCTGATCCGCGATCCGCTTCAGCGATTCCACCACGCGCCGAGCGGATTCAGCGAGGTAACTGTCGTCGACGTTCGAGTCGCGGACCTCCGCGTACTCCGTCGCGGCCTGCTCATAACTTTTCGACCAGTACAGGGCGTCGGCGAGGTTGTAGTGCAGCTCGTAGCCCTGTGGATTGTTCGGGTAGCGGTTCAGGTACCCGCGGTACGCCGTTGCAGCGAGCTCATATTCGAGCGTCGCATCGCGACAGAGCCTGACGTTGCGCTCCTCCACGCACTGCTGCCGGAGGCGCTGAGCCCGTTGGTGGTGGTGGAGCGCGGTGACGATCAGCGCGTTCTCCGCAAGCTGCTCCGCGTTTCGTTGCTCCGCAGGACGGTCCATGTTGGCGTTCCACCAAGGGCTCCCCTGCACGTATTGCGTGAGCTCGGAGCGCGCGACGATGGCGTTCTCGAATTCATTGTGCATTTGGTGAGCGACCGCGATGTCGTTGAGAACCTCGGGGGTCCGGTGATGGTTGGGCCATTTCCTGATAGCGAGCCGCCAGGCCGCGATGGCCTCCAGGTACTTCGCTTCGTCGAAGTATACCTGTCCCAGTTGGAAATAGACCTCGGGGGTCCATGGCCTTTGCTGCGGCAGCAGCGACGCATCCTGAATGCGCTCGATGCCGGTGGGGCGACCTTCGATCGGATCGGCGACCTGGTTCTCGTTCCAGTCGTCGTATGCGAACGCGATACCGAGGTATTCGATCGCCTCGGGCCGGAGCTCGGAGCCGGCCTTGCCGGTCTCGCTCCGAGTGTCATCGGACCATTGCACCAACTTGCCGAAGTGCCGGATCGCGTCCGGGTAGCGGCTGGCGCGGTAGTACGCCCAGGCGACCTTGTAGAGCGCGAGATTGTAGTTTCGGTCTTGTGGGTTCTCGAGAATCTGGCCGTACGCAGCGATCGAGAGGTCGAGTGCGTTGGTGCCCCCGAAATCGTCGAAGTGGTACTCGCCGATCCGGAACCAGGTCTCGCTCACGAAGCGGGCTTGTGGTGCAATAGCCTCGCAGGTTTCGTAGGGGTTGACGAACGCGCCTCGTACCGGCGCCCCTAGGGGCCGGCCGTCGAGAGTCAACGCCGGGTACCTGGCTTGCGCCGCCAAGGACGCGTCCGCGGGTGCCGGTCGCCAATCGGGATCGTAGTCGTACTTGTTGGAGCACACGAGCGCGAGCCAAGCAGCTAAGGCTTCTTCGGGGCGGCCCATTTCGTTTAGGGTGTACCCGATCAAATAGTAGACGCCGTCGGAGCGTTCGTACGCCGGGAATCGGCGAGCCAAGGTCTTGTAGAGGTCGACCGTCGGCGTGAAGTCCGGGGACGCCGGCAGGCTGTCCTCGGCCGAGAGGTCGCCAGCGTCGCGGGCGGCCTGCGCGTCGTCGTAGAGCTTCTGAAAGTCGACCGCGCTTCGCTCGAAGTAGAGCTCGCCCAGGCGGAACATCGCATCCGGTGTGTACTTCGAGTGGCTCGGATAACGGCGAATGAAGTCCTCGAAGACTCGAATCGAACTTTCGCGGGCCTCGTTGAACGCCCGCTCCTCCGTTTCGAGTTGCTCACCGTACCATCGGTCGCGCTCGCGCCTCTGGTGGAGATACGCGCGCCGCACCAGCGAAGTGACCGTCGAACGGAAGGCCTCTCCGGTTTCGGTGAAGCGATCGACCTCTTCTTCGAGTTGGCGCAGCGCCTCGAGTTGCTGCTCAGTGGGCGGGGGTCGTTGGTCGACGATGCGTTTGCCCGTGTCCTGGAGGAACGGCGGCAAGGTGACGTCGGTTGCGCCCTCCCAGGGTGCGGCCTCCTCCTCCTGCGCAGCGGCAGGATCGGCAGCTCCCGATCCGGCGAACAACAGTGCGACGAAGACGAGCGAGGCGAATCGGGAGCGCAAGATCATGGCTCTCCCTCGCTGCTCCGGCCCTCGTCCATCACGTCCCGGAATTCGTCATCGAGCGCCTGAAGCTCTCGCGCTCGCTCCCGGGTCAACGCGTCGATGCGCAGCCGATGATCCTCGCGTCGCGCCCAGGAGACATCGATCTTGCCGAGGTCCGCCCGGAGGACCAGGTCGTAGAATCGGTTCTGAACGCGATTGAAGTTGAGATACGTGATCGCGCCGACGACACGCTCGGTCTCGCCTTCGAGCGATCCGAGCGCAACGCGATAGCGCGCGAGGTTGGCGGTCTCCTCGTCGACCACCTCGAGCATCCCTGCAACCCTTCTTCGCACCATGGCCGCGACCTCGGCGTCGCGTTGGTCGAGTTGGCGCTCCACGGCGGCCACCCTCGAGAAGGCTGCGTCGTACGCAGGGCCGCCCGATCCGGAAAGCTCGCGTTCCCGATTGACCGCGTGGATGAACTTGCTGCGCTCTGCGTCGTCCGCCTGGTAGCGCTTGTCGCCCACACCTACGTGGAGCCGGCCGACTTCGAGACGGCGCCGAATCCAAATCAGCTGCTCTTCATACTGTTGGATCTCTGCGTCGTGCCGATTGATGTCCGCACGCAGCCGCTCTCGGTCGACCTTCTCAGGATCGACGGCAGCCAACCCCGTCCTCGATGCGACGATGCGGGCCTCGAGCCCGAGGATTTCGACGCGCAAGCCTTGGAGCTCACGCTCGGCCAATCTGTACTCCTCGAGCTTGTCGAAGTCGCGATCGATGAAATCTTCCGTCTCGATCGGCATCTTCATCACTTCGGCCTGGAGATCCTGACGCCGTGTTCGGAGCCGCGCGGCCTCGCCCTGACGGTTGCCTCGGGTTTGGGCTTCGCTGCTGATGAGCGTTCCTCGTGCACGCGCCGCACGATTACGGAGCCCGGTCGTCCTTTCGCGCTGGCGGCGCAGGTCCGAGAACACGCTGACCCGGTTCGGCGCGCTCAGGACCGCAGTGATCCGTTCTGCGAGCTCGTCGGTCTCGCGCACGAGCTGCTTGGCCTGGCTGAGGTCCGCGAGAACCTCGAGCGCCCGCTCGTAGTCGCCCTCCAGGGTGATCCACCGCCGAGCGGACTCCGGAAGAAAGTCATCAATGTCGAAATGGTCGAGGTTTTCACGCACAACCTTTCGAAAATAGGCGTGAAGGTCGGGGTGGTTCTGCCGCGTGCGCGCCAGCTCGTCACGGATGGGGCCAAAGGTTTCGCGGACCTCTTCGAACACCACATCGGCCTCGTCGTACCGACCGGTGCGCGCCAAGAGGTCCCCCCGTAGGACTTTGCCATCGGCGTTGAGCGGGCTGTCGGGGGCCGCGACCGAGAGCACTTCGAGTGCGCGTTCGGCTTGGACTGCGTCGCCTAGCCTGATGTAGGTCCACGCAAGCTCGTACAGGGCGTTGGCGAAATGAGCCGAGGTTTGCGGGATCGCCCGGTATGCCTCGAGGGCCTGCTCGAGTTGCTCGGTTTCGTAATAGAGGCGTCCAAGCGCGAGATAGGCCAGCTCGACGACCTCCCGCTCATGCTCGTTGGTAGGCTCGTGGCCGAGGACGCCGTGGAACGCGGCGATGGCGTCGAGGTATTCACCACGGAGGATATGAATTGTGCCCACGAAGTACTTGGAGCGAAGGGAGAACTCTGTGCCGCCCGGGATGGCGATGAAGCCCTGTCGCGCTTGTTCCAGGCGGACCTGATCGACTCCTCGAATGGCGGCGTTACGCGGGGCGTTGAGAAGGTCGTCGAGCGGGACGGCGCGGTTGTACAGGTACTTCGCGCGGAAATACGCCGTGGTCACCGAAAGGGTAGCGGACGGCAGGGCTTCCAGACGCGCGAAATATCCGTCGACATCTCGGAAGTCGCGGGTGTGAATGGCAATCTCGACGAGGCGGCTGAGCGCCATTTGAAGGTATGGCGAGAAGGCCGGGTCGCCGCTTCGGTCGATCACCTCCGCATAGCGCTTCCGAGCACCGAGATAGTCGCCCGCGAAAAAGAGAGACTCCCCGAGAAGATAGAGAGCCTCGGGATAGGCGCGGTGCGTCGGATAGTGCTCCACGATGTCCATGAGGAGAATGGCGGAGCGGAGGTAGTCTTCGAGACGCAGATACAGCTCCCCATCGGTGAGGCGTTCCTCGACGAAGGTGTCGCTCTTGAGGTCGTGCGGCCGGACGCGGCTGGCCATCAAGCGTTGCGTATCGGATTCGAGGTCGGATACTTCCCGATTCGCCGCGGTCATATCCTGGGCGGCGACATCGGGCGGGACGGACGCAACGAGAGCGAATGGGAGGACAAGCCCGAAGGTCCAAAGGACCAGATTGGGCGGGGTGAAACCCAGCCAAACCCGTTTCGCTCGCCCCCTGCCAAGTGTCGGTGTGGGCGGCGATGTGGTCGCCCCACGAGGTCGCATTACCGATCGCCCTCACCGCTTGCTTCGGGTCGTACCTGTCGTTCGACACGCTCGATGTATCGAACCGCTGGCCGCTCTTCGAGCGGTGTCGTCGGACCGCCCTTTTCGTAGCCCACGACGTGAACGGTCGAGACGCGGCCCTCGGGCACCGCGAATGTGTAGGTGGAGCGCACCTTGAAGCGATACCCCTTGAGGTACGCGAAGACGCCGTAGCCGTGTCCTCTGTACTCGAGGTTGACCGTCAGGGTGTGCTCGCCGGGAACGATGCTCCCGTTGTAGATCTCGAACTCCTGCTGGTCACCGAGCGAGCCTTCCTCGTCGGCCTTGGTGAAGATCGGAGCGCCATCGAGCGCATAGACGACTCTCACGAGCTTGTAGGACTGCGACATGCGGTTCTCGTGAAGGATGACCGCCTGGCCGCCGCCCACGACACCTTCGAGCACCGTCTCGGCCAGCAACGAAAGCCTCGCCTTGGATCGAAAGATCTGCTCCTTCAGCTCATTGATCCGCTGTTCGAGATCGCGAAGACGGACCGCGTACGTGCCTGCGTCGATCGACTCCGCCGGTGGAGCAGGCGCTGCCGGTGTAGCGGACTTCCCGCTTGGCGCGTCTGGCGGCCGCGTGCCTTCGGCCTGGGCCGCGGCGGTAGCACCCCAGATGCAGACCAACGTGACCGAGAGCGCAATTGTCCTGCGCATCGCAATTCCCCTCCAAGTGACCACCATCAGGAGCGAAATTGCCCCCGGACGGTCCTCGCGCTTATACCGCAGCGCCCGCAGGTGGGTCAATCGAGGCCCGGGGCATTTTCGAGCACAACGTTCTGGCAGAAGCGCTGAATTGTCCTTCACTTGCAGGGGGGCGATCGAGTAGATCGTCTTGCAGTCTCAGACGTCGATCGATGTGTGGTCATCCGACGCAACATAGGCAGGGAAAGGACGGGGGCGCGATTTGAGCGATCCCTCCGACGAAGTGTTGCTTGCTGCCTATCGCGAGGGCGATGCTGCAGCGTTCGAAACCCTGCTCCAACGGTACCGCGGGCCGATTTTCAATTTCCTGCTGCGCTCGGCTCGGGATCGAGGGCGAGCCGAGGAATTGTACCAAGACCTTTGGATGAAAGTCATCGAGCGCTGCGACGAGTTCCGTGGAGACGCCAAGTTCTCGACCTGGCTGTACACGATCGCGCGCAACCTGAGCATCGACCATCAGAGGAAGATGAAGTTTCGTGGGCACGCCTCCCTGGATGCGCCCGAGCCGGGGTCCGGTCAGCCGATCGGCCAGCGCGTTCCAAACCCGGGTCCGACGACCGAGCAGCTCGCGATCGGCGGGCTCGTGAAAGAGCGGATTGCCAGCGCCGTCCAGGGGCTCCCGGCGGAACAACGGGAGGTGTTTCTCTTGCGCCAGCTCCAGGGGCTCGCGTTCAGAGAGATCTCCGAAGTGGTCGGGGTTCCCGCGAACACCGTGAAGAGCCGCATGCGCTATGCCCTCGAGCGTTTGCAGCACGTCTTGGGCGATTTGGAAGAGCCGCATGAATTGTGACGAGTGCAAGGAGCAGGTCTTCGAGCTGATCGAACGCGAGGCGATCGATCCCGATGGGGTGGGCGAGATTCTCGAGCGATGCCCCGAGTGCCGCGCGACGTTCGAAGAGATGAAAGCGGCCTTGGCGGTGGCGGAGCAGCTGCCGATCGAAGAGCCGCCGGCCGCGGTCGATCAGGCGATTCTTCGTGCCGCTAGCAAGCGCGCGCCTCGCGTCGTCCACCTGAAGAAGCGACGACTGCAGCCCGTGCCCTGGGCCATGGCGGCAATCGCCATGCTCGCCGTCGGGATTGGCGTCTGGACGATTCCGCGTGATGTGCAGCTCGAAGGCGACGCTGCGCCCAGCGACGTGAAATACGCGGAAGACGCGGTCATGGCTGAGCCGATGCCCGAGGACGAGGAGGAGGCGCTCGACAGTAAGGCTGCCATGGCGGAGCCGGCGTCCGGGGAGGCGGCTCAGTTGGAACCCGTGGAACGTATGGAAGCCAAATCGAAGAAGCTGGCCGCCAAGCCGGCCGGCGCGGAACGGCGGTCCCGCTCGCAAGCCAATGAACCAAGCGCGGCGCGAGTCGCTCAGACCCCGGCCTCACTTCCTGCCGCCGATATGGCGTCAGGCGGCGCTGAAGATTCGCGATCGAATGAACTGGCTGCCAAGGCATCCGCTCCGAGCAAGCGGGAGCGAGGCGATCAACAGGTCGCCGCAGCCTGCCAGCGGAAGGTCGACGACATCGAACGCCGTGCGCGTGCCGACAAGGACGATGCATTCACTCCGGAGGAAGAGCTCGCGATCGGCAAATGCTACCAGGCACTCGACAAAATGGCCGAGGCGCGCAAATGGCTGCAGCGCGCTGCGTCGCACCGCAAGACCAGGGCGCAGGCCGAAGAAGCTCTCCGTGAGCTAGGGTCCGAGTAGCCGAGGCCCGTCATCGGCGGAGTCGTTCCAACAGCGCGCGCCACTTTGGGTTCGCGCTTTCGGTGGAGCGCTCCGCCATTTCCCGCGCGGCCGCAACCGCGCCCGCGAGGTCCGGGGCGATTTGCAGCGTGTCGATGGGGATCCGAGCATCATCGGCCGCCGCCCTCCATCGCGAATCGACCCCGGTGAAGAAACATGCGCCGCCGAGCATCCTCGTCACTTCGTCTGCCGCAAACACCGCCGCAGCGCGTTCGCGGTTCGGTTCGCCGAGTTGGGTGAGGTCGACGATTGCGATCTCGACGTCAGCGTTGAGCATCGCACGTCCCAGCGCGTCGACGCATTCGCTCAACGCCGCGGGCTCATGCACTCCAGACGCTATCAGCGCGAACGCCGCTTCGTCGATCCGTAGCGGCTTGAGAGGCTTGGCCGCGCGGGTCTCGGCCGTCTGTGCGACGCGCTCCTCGCGCCCGAGGACGAACCCTTCCACGGCAGCCGCGACGACGGCCCGCGTGAAGCCGCCCGAAGGAGGAGCGTCGGACCCCTCTACGGCGCGCAGCGCGAGCAGCACGATTTGAACCGCCGCCGTGGGCGTGAGGTCGAGCAAAGCGAGGCGCCGCCCGAGGAGGGTCAGCACCGCGAAGCATTCCCGGAACTCGAAGGATTCGTAGTCGCCGCCCGCACGTTCCTCGGCGGGCAGCTCACTCAACAGAGGGAACACGGGCGCCACCTCGAACGCGATCTCCTTGAGGTCGACGCCTCCTGTCGGCGGCCTGGCCCCTCCGAGCAGAGCCTCGAAGCGTGCGCTGGTGGTCTCCCCGTCATTCACGATCAGCCCACTCTATCACTCTTTGGGTCGGCCATAATCCAGCGTGATATAAGCACTGTTGCATGGCTGCCACAATTCTCGTCGTCGACGATGAAAAGAACATCCGGCGCACCTTGCGGATGGTGCTCGAGGGGGCTGGGTTCAACACGCTCGAGGCGTCGTCGGCCGAGCAATGCCTCGAGATACTCGAGAACAACGAGGTCGACCTTCTCATCCTCGACGTTCGGCTGCCCAAGATGAGCGGTATCGAGGCGCTCGAGAAAATTCGCAACGTGCCGGAGACGCGGAGACTCCCCGTGCTGATGGTGTCCGGCCATGCGTCGGTCGCCGAAGCGGTACAAGCTGTGCAGCTCGGCGCAACGGATTTCTTCGAGAAGCCGCTCGATCGGGACCGAGTCCTGGTCACCGTTCGCAATGCCCTTCAGACTTGGCAGCTGCAGCGCGAGGTGGAGCAGCTCCGCGCCGACGTCGAGCACCGCTACGAGATGATCGGTGAGAGCGACGTCATCCGTTCGCTTTTCGCGCAGCTCGAGAAGGTCGCACCCACGAACGGGCGCGTGCTCATCTCGGGAGAAAGCGGAACGGGCAAGGAGCTCATTGCGCGGGCCATTCATCGGCTCAGCCCGCGCGCCGACAAGCCCTTCGTCAAGGTGAACTGTGCAGCCATTCCAGCGGAGCTGATCGAGAGTGAGCTCTTCGGCTACGAACGCGGGGCCTTCACCGGCGCGCAAGGACGCAAGAAGGGCATGTTCGAGCTCGCCAACGGTGGCACCCTCTTCCTCGACGAGATCGGCGATATGAGCGCGAGCGCCCAGGCCAAGGTGCTGCGCGCGCTCCAAAGCGGAGAGATCTCACGCGTCGGCAGCGAGAAAGCGATCGCTGTCGACGTCCGTGTGCTGGCGGCGACCAACAAAGACCTGGAGCTCGAGGTCAAGGACGGGCGATTCCGGGAGGATCTCTATTTTCGCCTCAACGTCGTCCCGATCGTGAGCCCGCCGCTTCGGGAGCGAAAGTCCGACATCGTCCTGCTGGCGAAGGGGTTTCTCCGCGAGTTCACGATCGAGAACGGGCTCCGAGAGAAGCCCATCGACGAGGAGGTTCTAGACGCCCTGGCGGAGCGGCCGTGGCCGGGAAACGTCCGCGAGCTCCGCAACGTCGTCGAACGGATGGCGATCCTGAGCGGTGACCGGATCACGCTCGACGATCTGCCCGAAGAGGGCGTCCTCAGCGAGGTGCGACGTGAGTCGTCCCCGGCCCCAGGCCTGCCCGCAAGGCTGGACACGACCGGCCAACGCCTGACTTTGCGGGAGTATCGAAGCCGGGCCGAGAAGGACTACATCCTTGAGACCCTCGACGAGGTGGGCTGGAACATCTCGCGCGCCGCGACAATTCTCGGGGTGGAACGCACCAACCTTCACAAGAAAATGCGGAGCTATGGTATTCGTCGGGAAGAAGCATGATCCGTCGATCGCTGAGGCTGATGTGGAGGGGCGCCATCCTGGCCTTCTTGGTCTACGTCCTCTTCTTCGTTCAGCTCGGCGAGCGTTCGGCCTTTCAGCACCTGATGCGCGTCGCGGACACTGAGGAAGCGCAGGAGCTCGGGCGCGAGGTGGGTGCTGCGACGGAACGCATCACAAAAGAGATCGGCGGGCAGGTGCACGACGTGACGCAGCCACCGGCTCAAGATGCGGGCGCCTCCCAGGTTCCGGAGACGATCTCGGACCAGTTGCAAGGCATCGTCGGGCACACCTACGCTCGCGAAAAGCATATCGACACGGCCCGAGAAGAGCAGTCCCAGTAGCTTGCTCAGGGCCACTCGAGTTGCAGGCGCTTCATCTTGCGCCATAGCGTCGTTGGGCTGAGCCCGAGGAGCTCGGCCGCGCGCTCCTTGTTGCCCTCGGCATGCCGAAGCGCGCGAACGATCGCGTCCCGTTCGACCTCTTGCACCATGTCGGCCAGCGACTGACGCCCGGGGTGCAGAGACCCGCCGTTGCCATTCGACTTGGGGACGATGTCCGAAAGGTGAATCTGACCGTCCTGCGCCAGGGCCACTCCTTGCTCGATCAGATTCTCGAGCTCCCGAATATTTCCCGGAAAATCGTAGCCGAGAAGATAGTCCATGACGCCCGGCCCGAGAGAGGCTCGCCGCCCCATCTTCTTGCCGTATTTCTCGATGAAGCTCTCGGCGATTGGCACAATGTCCTCCTTGCGCTCCCGGAGCGGCGGCAGCTCGAAGCGCGCCACGTTGAGGCGGTAGTAGAGATCCTCGCGAAAGCGCTTCTCCTCGATGAGGGTTCGCAGATCCTGGTTAGTTGCCGCAATGATGCGCGCATCGACGTTGATCGAGCTGTTATCGCCGAGCCTGCGGATCTCGCCTTCCTGAATCGCACGTAGGAGCTTCGCCTGAAGCGAAGGTGGGGTCTCGGCAATTTCGTCGAAGAAGAAGGTGCCGCCGTTGGCTTCCTCGAAAAGACCCTTGCGTGTCTGTACGGCGCCCGTGAACGCGCCCCTCATGTGTCCAAAGAGCTCGCTCTCGAGCAGTGTCTCGGTGAGCGCCGCGCAGTTGATCGAGACGAACGGCCGCTCCGCACGCAACGAGTTCGCATGGATTGCTCGCGCCACCAGTTCCTTGCCGGTGCCACTCTCGCCGGTAATGAGAACTGTCGCATCGGTGGGCGCGATGCGAATGATGCGACCGAGGACGTCCCGAATCTCCGCGGACTGCCCGATGATGTTGCCGAAGTTGTAGCGTTCACGGAAATCCGCGGCGACAGCGCGCAGCTCGCCCGCAAGGTGCTTCCTGCGTGCCGCACGCGCGACCTTGGTGAGAAGCTCCTCTTGGACGAAGGGTTTCTGGACGAAGTCGTGGGCGCCGAAGCGCATCGCTTCGACGGCGTCTTCCACGGTGCCGAAGGCCGTCATGACGATCACCTCGGTAAGCGGCGAGGCCTCCCTCGTTCGTTGCAGCACTTCGAGGCCGCCGACGTCTCCCATTCTCAAGTCGGTGATGACCAGGTCGTAGCTCTGCTCGGCGACCATGACGCACGCGGACTCTCCGCTCTGCGCCTGGTCGACGTCATAGTCCTCCGCGCGCAGCATCTCTGAAAGCATGCCCCGTGCGTTGTCTTGATCATCGACGATGAGAATCCTGGCCATCCCCCAACCGGTTCCGTCTAGCCTTGACCTTACCGCAAATCGCGGTTTCGTGCTCGGAGTGTCAATCGAGCACGCGATGCATCGCGGCCACCACCTCGTCCCGGAACTCGACGGGAAAGATGAGGCGGGAGCGCTCGATGCGCTTGTTTCGGAGCTCGCCGAGGAGGAATGAAGCGTCGCCCAGCCGCTGCAAAGGCTGGTGGCGGAGGGTGACCCACATGCCATCAGAGCTGCCGTCGGTGGGCTCGCTGTAGGGAACGTCTTCGGCGATGTCGAGCCAGACCGTGAGGTCCGGCCGGAGCCCTCCCGCGGCGACGATTTCCTTGGCGGCCTGTAGGGCCTCGTCCCAGAGGTCGCGACGCTTGTCCGGGAGCGGAACGGTCTTCGGGAGCTGGCGGCACCGGAGACGTTTGCTGAGCTCTGCGAGTGTGGGGTCGCCTCCACGCTCCCATGCGCCGAGGCAGGTGAGCAGCTCGGCGTCGTCCATCCGGAGGTATTCGTCGAGCGAGAGAGACTCTCCAAGGGCGGCTGCACGAAACGCGGGTAGGAGTGGTGCTGGTGGTGAGCCGTCGTGAATCAGCTCGCTGACTCTCATGAAGATCGCGCGCACCAATGCTTCGGCCGCCCGGGTGGCCTTGTGGTGGTAGACCTGCTGGTGCATGAAGTGCCGCCCGAGGAAGAAGCTCTCGGCCGGCGGCAATCCCTTCCGGCCTTCGATGGCGAGGACCCATCGATCGTTCACGCACGCGACCGTCAACGCTTGCAGCAACCAGTCGAGGTCGTACAAGCCATAGCGCACGCCCGTCATGTGACTGTCACGCAAGAGATAGTCCGCGCGATCCACATCCAAGGTTCCGCTGACACTCTGGCTGAGATAGCTGAGCCGATAGTTGCCGTTCAACAAGCCCGTAACCCGCTCCGCCATCCCCGCCGAGAACGATTCGAGGGCCTGGTGCACTTCGGTCGATGGGTCGAGCAAGGTCTCCTGCGTCCACTGCTCGTGATGCTTGGCGTGGGGCAGCACCTCCTCGAACAGGTGCGAGAACGGTCCGTGACCCAGGTCGTGCAAGAGCGCGGCTGCGAGCCCCTCCGCCCTCGCCTCCTCGTCGAGCCTCTGCTCCACGGGCAATTCATGGCTGCAAGCGTCGATGCGGTGCTGAAGGGCCTGCATGACGTGTGCGGCACCGATCGCGTGCGAGAAACGTGTGTGCTCCGCTCCCGGGAATGCCAGCGAGGCCAGTCCGAGCTGGCGAACGCGCCGGAGGCGTTGCACTTCCCGCGTGTCGAGCAGGGATCGAACCAGTCGCTCCGCTGTGCCTTCAAAGGCGATCAAGCCGTGGACCGGGTCCCTCAGGATCACCCTGCACGGTACCACTGAGCGTTCAGAACGCCAGCGTCCCGAAGCGTCCGTCTCTCGGTACGTCGAAACTCGATCCGCGCCGGACTACGGCGATAGTGTCCGGCTGCCACAAAGGCAGCACCGGAATGTCACGGGCCAGGATGCTC
>Ga0224504_10000547_pt1 | contig 16743 bp, 14 predicted proteins | sample SF_Oct11_sed_USG_3_FD_170160 | JGI IMG/M metagenome (GOLD analysis project Ga0224504, IMG submission 170160) | Sediment microbial communities from San Francisco Bay, California, United States - SF_Oct11_sed_USGS_24 | ecosystem: Environmental > Aquatic > Marine > Sediment | place: USA... | reverse complement strand
CAAGTCACCGCTCCCCCGCTCGATTTGTCTATTGGCTCGGCCCCGCTGCTGCACAGCAGCGGGGCCTTTTTGGCCAAGGATGGCCTTATGCCGCAAAGTACAGGGATGTGCGAGAGCGGCGTTCAGGTTCGCGCTGCTACCAGCGTAATGCGGTGACCCGCCCGCTGGTCGGCCAATTTTCCCGAAGCGCAAGCGCTTCAAGGCTGTCGACACGATCACCTGCCTGCGGATGTGTCGACAAATACGGTACGAGTTCACGGAATGACTCATCATCCTCCCAGCGTTCAAAGAGGCGCCACGCCTCGTTCACATGTCCGTACTGCGTATAGACCATTGCCAGCGCGAATTCGTCGGCTCGTGACTCTTGCTTGCGGCTAAAGCTGCGTAGCGCCAGATCGCTTACCTTTAGTCCGAGGCCGGCGGCATCGCTTCCCGTTGCGACCGAAAAAAACAGCGACAAGACGATACCTCGTCCCAACGCGCGTATGTGATCACGATTCCTGTAATGGCCTAGTTCATGGCCGAGCACAAAAGCGAGTTCGTTCTCGGACTCGACCTTGTCCAGCAAACCCTGCGTCACAATGATCAATCCGCCCGGCAACGCCATAGCATTCGCGCTTTCAGAATCATCTATCTCAACTCTGAACTCATACGGCGACTCTCCCCAGTGAAACACAAGGCGATCCGCGAGCAATTGAGTTTGCCGAAGTCGCGCGTCACCAGGCGAAACGGTCACCAGGTCATCAGGCAGCCAGTCCCTGAACAACTCCGCCTCTTTCTCGGCAGGGATAAAGTACAGAGCGACTTCAACCAAAAAGACCAGCGCCAGCACGACAGCCATGAAGATCGCCGTAAGGCCGACAACCAGTGTCCCCGCCTCCACGAGCGGATGAGTGTCGCTGACGTTGATCCCCTCGCGAGGCTGCTTCGGCACATATCTCATCAGGGCCGGGAAAATCGTGACGCAAACTTCACCGCTGTGCCGAACGCGAGCATTTCGACCCCGGCCGTACCGTGTCCGTCGCCTCGTGAGTTCGCAAGCCGTGATGTTTCGAGGCGCACGTTGAAAATCGCATCGTAGCCCTGCCTGCGTGCCGACTCGGTCATGCGCAACAGTGCCTCGCGTCGCGCGCGTTCCAGTAGAGGTTCGTAAGTTTTTAGACGGCCGCCGACGAGGCTGCGCAGACCGGCTATGACACGCTTGAAGTAGTCGAGTGACACCACGATATTCCCTGCAACCATCGTCGAGTCCGACACCTTCCAGTCATCAGGCATTGTGTCGAACGAAACAACCGGATAACCGTGATACTCACTCTCGCGTTTGCGAATACTTCTGAAGTGCGTGCGCTCGATCATGCTGCCAATAAAGTACGCAGTCATCAGCAGCAACAGCGGCAAGCCGAAGTTCAGTAACAGGTTCAGGTTTTGAAAAGTACCATCGTCCATATCACTCAACTTTGACCGCAGTGCCATAGGCGAACAATTCAGCGGCGCCTTGCGAGATGGAACTCGTTGCAAAACGGACGTTGACCACGGCGTTTGCCCCCATCGACTGGGCTTGCTGAATCATGCGCTCAGTCGCCTCATTACGGGAGTCCTGCAACAGCTCCGTGTAGCCGACCAGTTCCCCGCCGACAATGTTTTTGAGCCCGGCCATGATGTCGCGTCCAATATGTTTGGCGCGCACCGTATTGCCGGTAACAACCCCATAAAACTCGACGATGCGGCGACCGGGAATACTCTCGGTATTGCTGATTTCCATTGCAGACCCTAAGTGATTTGTCATCAAGGCATGTTACCACTGTGCGCTGCATCCAATCCGCTGCGGCGTACCCACAGGCTGAAGCCGCATCAGCGGGATTTCAGTTAGAATGCTGAATACCGCATTCCTGCTCTGGTTGTGGCGCAAATATGTGACTCCAGTCGCTTAAATGACGCTTGATTTTCATTGACTTGTCATATTCGAGGCATATACTGCTCTCAGCTAGAACGATCGGCTTATCTTTGTGGTTTCCATTTCGAAGTTCCTTAGTTGTACTCCGTCCTGTTTTCTCATAAGTACAAGCATCAATTCTCGCGCCCGATCTTTAATTACGAAGATCATCACTTTTGAAAAAATAGGAAAGAGTTATGTCTAGAACAACTGGAACAGTTAAGTGGTTTAACGAATCGAAAGGCTTTGGCTTCATCGAGCAGGAATCAGGTCCCGACGTATTTGCTCACTTCAGCAATATCTCAGGCGACGGATTCAAGACGCTGGCCGAAGGCCAGAAGGTCGAGTTCACGGTCACGCAGGGCCAGAAAGGCCCGCAGGCTGAGAACATCGTAGCCATCTAAGCCAATACAGGTTTGGAAATGGAGGGCGGGACCCAGCGGGTCCCGCCCTTTTTTTATCCTGCCCGTTCGAACTGCGCCGGCTCCTGTTTCGCCAGGTGCTCGTAGGTCTCCCAACGCCGGTCCACTGTTTCCTGAGCCATGACCATAAGGCGCTCGGCCTCCTCGGGATTGCTCTTGGTAAGGACTTTGTAGCGATTTTCATTGTACGCGTAGTCGCGCAACGGAATCGTCGGGCGCGGCGAATCAAGTACGAACGGTTTCTTGCCCGCGGCGCGTAACGCCGGGTTGTATCTAATCAATGGCCAGTAACCACTTGCCGTCGCGAGTTGCTGCTGTCTAAGGCCATCCCGCAAATCATAACCATGAGCAATGCAGTGACTGTACGCGAGGATCAGCGACGGTCCGTTGTATTCCTCGGCCTGACGCATCGCGAGCAAGGTCTGCTGTGGATTCGCGCCCATTGCAACCTGCGCGACATAAACGTTGCCACTGGAGATGGCTTGCAAGGCGAGATCCTTCTTACCGATGCGCTTGCCGGCCGATGCAAATCGCGCTGACGCTCCGAGCGGCGTCGCTTTGGACATCTGACCACCCGTGTTCGAGTAAACCTCGGTGTCCATTACCAGCACGTTCACATTACGGCCACTCGCAAGCACGTGATCCAGGCCGCCCGACCCGATGTCGTAGGCCCAACCGTCACCGCCAACCAGCCAGATGCTGCGACGGATCAGGTGATCGACGATCGAAAGCAACGCCGACGCCTTCTCGTTATCCCCGGTCTCGACCAGCTTCTGCAATCGTTCTTTCAACAGCCGCACTCTGCGCCGTTGTTCTCGCAATTCGCTACCAACTCGCTGGCCACCGTGCACCAGGTGATCGGCCAGTTTGTAGCCGATGTCCGGTGCGAGCTCTGTGACCAGCTGTTTGGCCATCGTCATGTGGTGATCGGCTGCGATACGCATGCCGAGACCGAACTCGGCATTGTCTTCGAACAGGGAATTCGACCAGGCAGGGCCACTGCCTTCCGCGTTCTTACTCCACGGAGTTGTCGGTAGATTGCCACCGTAGATCGAGGAACACCCCGTCGCGTTAGCTACCAGCAAACGCGGGCCGAACAGCTGAGACAAGAGCTTCACGTACGGTGTCTCGCCACAACCGGCACAAGCACCGGCAAACTCGAACAGAGGTTCGAGGAACTGGGCGCCGCGCACCGAGGAGAAGTCAACCGACGCACGATCGTTGAACGCCAGTGTCTCAAAAAACTCGATATTCTTGCGGCCTTGCTCCAGCAACGGTGCCTTGTCCGTCATGTTGATAGCGCGGACTTCCGGATCGTCCGGCTTCTTGGCCGGGCACGCCGTGACACATAGATTGCAACCGGTGCAGTCCTCGAGATAAACCTCCAGGGAATAGCGAGTCTCAGGAAATCCCCGCGCGGTGACGGGTGCCGAGGGAAATCCTTCCGGTGCGTTGTCCAGCGAACTCTCATGGTAAAACTTCGCCCTGATAACGCCATGCGGGCAAACGAACGCGCAATTGCCACATTGGATACAAAGGTCCGGTTCCCATTTCGGCACGCGATCAGAGACGTTGCCCTTCTCGAACATGGAAGTTCCGCTTGGGTAAGTACCGTCAATGGGCAGTTTGCTGACCGGGAGTTCGTCACCATGGCCGCGCATCATCTGGGCCGTAACTTCGCGCACGAATTCCGGCGCATCATCCGGCACGACAGCATCCAATGTGCGCATGCTTGTCGTCTCTCGAGGAACATCGACTTCAAAGAGGTGATCAAGGGCTGCATCGACGGCAGCAAAGTTTTTCTCGACGACCGCCCGCCCCTTCGAATGATAGGTCTTCTCGATCGCATTCTTGATCTGTGCGATGGCTTCTTCTGGAGGCAATACGCCGGAAAGTTCGAAGAAACACGCCTGCATGATCGTATTGATGCGCTTGCCCATGCCCGCTTCGAGCGCCACGCTGGTCGCATCAATAACGTACAGGCGAATATTTTTGTCGATGATCGCCTGTTGCACGGGCTGTGGCAGCTCGTCCCAGACCTCGTCGGCCGCATACGGACTGTCCAGCAGGAAAACAGCGCCGTCGGCCGCGTTATTCAGGATCTCGATCCTGTTGACCTGGTCAAACTTATGGCAGGCGATAAAGTTGGCGGACTGGATAAGGTACGGCGAGTGAATGGGTTCCGGACCGAACCTCAGGTGCGAAACAGTTCGCGACCCGGACTTCTTGGAGTCATAGACAAAATAACCCTGACAGTACAGGTCCGTATTCTCGCCGATTATTTTGATGCTGTTCTTGTTGGCGCCGACCGTACCGTCCGCCCCAAGACCGAAAAACAGCGCCCGCGTACCTGCGTCTCCCTCGATCTGGAACGACGGGTCGTAGTCGAGGCTCGTGTGCGTGACGTCGTCCTTGATGCCGATCGTGAAATGATTCTTGGGCGACTCCTTCGACATTTCGTCGAATATCGCCTTGACCATCGCAGGCGTGAACTCTTTTGACGACAGACCATACCGCCCACCAATTACATGTGGCAGGCCCTTAATCGTGCGATCGCGCACGGCCTCGACCAGTGCCGTAATGATGTCCTGATAGAGTGGCTCACCACTTGCGCCGATTTCCTTTGTGCGATCGAGTACGGCGATTGATTTAACCGAGTCTGGCAGTGCCGCGAGCAGGTGCTTGTTAGAAAACGGCCGGTACAGGTGCACGTTGATCATGCCCAGGCCTTTTTCAGGCAAAGCGTCAATCGTCTGCATGACCGTCTCGGCTCCGGAGCCCATGAGAATGATTACACGTTCGGCGTCCGGGTCACCGTGGTAGTCGAACAGGTTGTACTGCCGGCCCGTCAGTTTCGCGAAGCGATCCATCGCTTCCTGCACAATATCCGGGGTAGCGTCATAGAAACGGTTGACGCTTTCGCGTCCCTGGAAATACACGTCCGGGTTCTGCGCAGTGCCACGAATGAATGGGTTGTCGGGATTGAGTGCACGCTTGCGATGTTCGTATACGAGCTTGTCATCGACCATTGCACGAATATCGTCTTCACTAACGAGATCGATCTTGCTGACTTCATGCGAGGTCCTGAAACCATCGAAGAAGTGCATGAACGGGACGCGCGCTTTTAGCGTTGCCGCGTGAGTGACAAGTGCGAGATCCTGAGCTTCCTGTACGGACGACGAACCCAGCAATCCGAAACCGGTCGTACGTGCCGCCATGACATCCTGGTGATCACCAAAGATCGACAGGGCCTGGGCCGCGAGCGAACGCGATGCCACGTGAAAGACCGTCGACGTCAGCTCACCGGCAATCTTGTACATGTTCGGCAGCATCAGCATCAGCCCTTGCGATGCCGTAAATGTCGTCGTCAGTGCTCCCGTCTGCAGCGCGCCATGCGCGGTGCCTGCGGCACCGCCTTCGCTTTGCATCTCGATGATATCGGGAACCTGTCCCCAGATATTTTTCTTGCCTTGTGCGGACCAGACGTCGGCTGACTCCGCCATCGGGGATGACGGAGTAATCGGATAGATAGAGCAAATTTCGCTTACGGCATACGCCACGCGTGCGACCGCCTCGTTGCCCTCCAGCGCGCGTTTCTCAGTCATGATGATGCCTCTTCCGCGACAGGCTCATCGATCATTTCGATCGCATGGCACGGACACTGCTCGAAGCACACGGCGCAACCCGTGCACTTGTCGAAATCAAATTTGTAGCGTTTACCGGGTCCCAGCTTGATGATCGCATCCTGCGGACAAGCACCGTAGCAACCGTCGCATTCGAAGCAGTTGCCACAGGAAAGGCAACGCCGTGCCTCGAACAGCGCTTCTGATTCCGGCAGGTTTTGCATGACCTCGTCGAAGCCACCCTCGCGAAGATCGAGTGGCAGGCGTTCCTGCTCAACCTGCGGGGCATGTGTCCGGTACCAGAGGTGCAGGCGCTCATGACCAATAACCTCGTTTCGCGGCGGACGCGTGTACTGGCTATCTTTGAGATAGGCATCGATATGTCGTGCCGCATGCTTGCCATGACCGACAGCGATAGTTACCGAACGATCGCTCGGCACCATGTCGCCACCGGCGAAGATGCCGGCATGTCCTGTCATCATGTTCTGGTCGACTTTGACGGTGTGGTCCCACTCGAATTCAATGTCGGGGATCGCCTCGAGAAACGCCGTATCCGTATCCTGACCCAAGGCCAGAATCAGGGAATCAGCTTCCAGTTCTTCGAACTCGCCCGTTGGCTGCGGCCGGCCGTTTTCATCGAGTTCCATGACCTCGACCTTGAAGGTCGACTTGTCGATTGCCTTGATCGTGCGCAGCCAGTTGATGCGCACGCCTTCTTCCATCGCCTCGTCTGCCTCGAAGTCATGAGCGGGCATTGAACTGCGATCGCGGCGATAGATGATCATTGCACTATCGACGCCGAGGCGTTTTGCCGTACGCGCCGCGTCCATGGCCGTGTTGCCGCCGCCATAAATAGCAACGCGCCGTCCCAGTTTTGGCGGCTCGCCTTCTTTCGCCTGGCTCAGGAAACTGACCGCGTCCAGGATCTTGCCTGCATCGCGATTCGGAATGTCAATTTTCTTGCTGATATGTGCACCAACAGCAACAAAAATTGCGTCGAAACCGCCCTTTTCTTTCTCCTTGAGAACGTCTTCAACACGATGGTTCAGCGTGATCTTCACTCCCAGGTTCTCGATACGGCTGATCTCGGCCTGCAGCTCGTCACGTGGCATGCGGTAGGCCGGTATGCCGAAATGAATCATGCCGCCAGCGACCGGGCCCGCCTCGCGAATTTCGACTTCATGCCCCATGCGCGTGAGGTGGTACGCGGCGGATAAGCCACTCGGTCCGGCGCCGACAACCAGAATCTTCCTGCCAGTACTGGTCGACGGCTTGTCGAATTGCCAGTCCTTCTCGAGCGCCATATCGCCGAGAAATCTCTCAACGGCGTGAATGCTGACCGGACTGTCCGTGAACGCCCGATTGCAGACATCCTCGCACGGGTGGTAGCAAACGCGCCCATGGATTGACGGCAGCGGATTGTTCCGCACTAGCTCTCGCCAGGCTGCCTCATAGTCGCCATTCTGAGCGTGTGCCAGCCAGGCCTGGATGTTTTCGCCGGCGGGGCAGGCATGGTTACAGGGTGGAAGAAAATCGACGTAATCGGGGCGACGCGTCCGCAACGCACCCGTACCTCGGCCGTGGCGCGTGAGATCCGCGCTTTGTGTCAGGTCTTTGGATTTCATAATTGGCACTAATGATAGCGGTCGAGTACCGCAACTTCATCAGTACTATTACTATTGGTAAATGCTGTACCAATTGTACCTGTTGATAGCCATAACCGCGCTCGTGCTTATACCCTGTGAGAAAGTGGCTGGCACCGAGGTCGAGACGAGGCCCGGCAATACCTGCATACAATGCCATGCCGGCAAACGGACCGGGTTCGTCGAGGGCCACGCATTCGGTGCGGACAATTGCGTCATCTGTCACGGCGGCGACAGCTCGGCCACCACGGCGCAGAGCTCACATGCCGGGATGACCGGATTTCCCGGTTTGCTCGACAATGCGCAGCGCTCCTGCGGCACTTGCCACGCCGACAAGGTTCTGTCTGTAAGCAAAAGCCTGATGCACACAGGTCGCGGCATGGTTAGCGTGACGCGGGAAATTATCGACGGAAGTATCGGCAACGAAGCAAGTGCCAACCTGCAGTCGCTGGGTCATGGCCCGGCCGATTCCATGCTGCGCAAGCTCTGTTCGAGTTGTCACCTGGGCCAGAAAAAGTCAGCGCATAAACTTGACCCGGTTCGCGACCGTGGTGGCTTTTGCCTGGCCTGCCACATCAATGGCTACCCTGAAGAGGCTCATCCGGCGCTGTCCGCGAACGTATCCGATGCACGGTGCTTTGGTTGCCACTCCCGGTCGGCCCGTATTTCACTAAGCTATTCGGGACTCGCCGAAATCGATCCTGCAACGGCTGGGCGGCGAGAGACCGTACTACGACTGTCGGATGGTCGACGCGTGGAACGAAAACCTGCCGATGTTCATTTCACGTCGGGCATGAACTGCATCAGTTGTCACAAAGGCTCCGCTCTGATGGCGGGCGCCGGCGACGCCGTGCACCAGCGGGACGCCGTAGCAACCCGCTGTGTGGATTGCCACGAAATAGACCATGCGTCGGGACAACCGCATGATCCCGCGCACGAACGACTCGAGTGTGCGACCTGCCACAGCCAGTGGGTAGCGCAATGCTTCGGTTGCCATATGGAATACGACGCGGACGGCAGCCAATGGGATCATATCGAACAGCAGGAAACTGCCGGTCGATGGCACGAACAACGTTCCGATTTTCGCAATGAGCTGGGTGCGCTGGGGGTCAACGCCGCGAACCGCATTGAGCTATTCACCCCCGGGATGATCATGACGCTGTCGCATCCGGACTGGGACGTCAAAAAATTCGTACGGCTATTTGCACCGATATCACCCCATACGACCGGGCCGTCTCGATCATGCGAATCCTGCCATCGCTCCAGCGTCGCGCTGGGCCTCGGACAGGGCGTGATCGATTATCGCGACAACGAAATCCACTTCGCACCCGCTCATGCGCCGTTGCGCGACGGACTGCCGGCTGATGCATGGACTAACGTCGATGGAACGCTGGGTGGCCGCGCGCCCCTTCGCGGACAGCGCCCGCTAAACAGGCAGGAGATGGAAGCCGTACTTAAGGCGCCCTTGCCTGACCCCGACTAGCAGCCCTCCTCGGCTGGCGGCGGCAATTCTTCAAACTCGTCCTCCAGTTCCTCGAACACCGGCGGCACGAACGGCTCATTGCTATCGCTGCGCTGCGCCGCACCAGATCGCTCGCCAACGAAGTAGCAGGCGTAGGCACGTTGTTCCGATACCTGGAGGCTTTCGCCGTCAAGTTCCTCGGCGGAGATGTCGGGATTGAGAATCCGTTGGTGCCAGGCGTTGTAGCCGCCCGTTAGCAGATGCGCATCGATACCGGACAGACGCAGCATTACTGTCGCTTTCGCTGCATTTTCCGAGCCGTTGGAATACACGATAACTTTGCGGTCAGTCGGCAGACTCGATAACACATCCTGCGCCACGAGCTGCGCAATCGGTATATTGATGGCGTCCCCAATGCTGCCGTTCTCGAATTCTTCGGGCATACGAACATCAATGAGCTCGAAATCGCCACGTTGTTCGATCAATGCGGTCGCCAGGTCCTCGACACTCACACGATCATCTTGCCGCGCCGCCGCCTGGGCAACGTCGGCGAGCGAGACTCGCCCTTGGTCGGATGGACCGCAAGCGGTAACAGATGCGATTGACAATGAAAGTAATGTCGCTTTTAAGGATTTCCTGACCAAGCTTCTGACCTCTGAGTTTGTTGTCGTGCTGGATACTAATCCTTGCCCGGCAAGCGCTGCAACAATTCAGGGCTGTACTGGGTTTCGTAGTGAGTCCAGGTGCTCTCCTGACCGGCATCCAGCACAACTTGCCGGAGCGCATAGCCGCCCACCAGCACCAGGACAGGCGCAAGCATGGCCAACGACTTGCTGATTCCAGCCATTTCCAGGATTTCCAGCAGCATCGGTATTACCAGGCCGATACAGAAGAACATGACCCAGAATTGGAATGTGTAGGGCCCACCCATGATGATCTGCAATGCATCAATATGCTGACCCGACCCGGACGCGAGGCTGATAATGACCAACCCGATCAACGCGATCTCGGACAGAATCAGGACGAAATCGAGACCCGTGAATAGTTCCTTCTCAGTCTTCTGCCGTGCAATGAGTACGACCAGGGCCGCCGCAGTCGACAGGCCCGATACCAGGAATAACAGCCCCAGCACACCGGAGTTCCAGAACGGCCTGGCGCCGAAAGCGCTCAACAAAATTCCGGTGTAAATACCAAGTGCAACGGCGAATGGAATAACTGCGTACGCAATCGTCACCCGATTCCGTTCGCACCAGTCCATGAGCAGGCGCGCCGGCTTCAGTTTGTCGACAAACGAAGCGAAAACGGAATACCCGCTGCGAAACGTCGACAGTATTTGCAGGACCGAGATCGGGTACACAACGATGAGAATCCAGGCGCCCCAGGACATTGGCGATGTAATCTGGAACGACGTGTAGAACCGGTACACAAAAAGCTTGTGCTCCAGGTCGAGAAACAAGGTCGTCATGCCAATCGATAATGCGATCGGCGCCAGAAGCGCCAGGCGCGTCGCGGCAAAGGGAGCTATGTGCTCCTTGTCACGAACCGTCATCAAGGCGGCGAAAAACATGATCCCTGCCGTCAATCCGCCCATGAACAGGTACATCGCCACTTCCCAGGTCCAGATGTGCAGACTGGGGTCGATCAGCGCATTGTCTCTCGCAGTAACGAGTAGTTCTTCAGACATTCGGTCTCGGCCTTTAAATCAAATAATAGACATTAGGGTCATTACCCGTTTCGGGTTTGAGTACCTTGTAGTCGCGCGTCTTCAACAAGTGGTTCACTTCACTGTGCGGGTCGTCGAGCGAACCGAAATGCATACACCCGGTCGGGCATGACGATACGCAGGCCGGGTCGAGACCTCTTGCCACTCGATGATGGCAAAACGTGCACTTGTCGACATAGCCGTCCGGATGCATGACGAGCCTGGCGTCATAAGGACACGCAGCGATACAGGCTTTGCAGCCCGTGCATTTCTCGGGTTCCACCAGCACGATATTGCTGTCGTTCCAATGATGACTCGCACCCGTCGGACACAACGTCACACACGTCGCGTTGGAACAGTGATTGCAGCGCTCCGACCGAAACTCCGTCTTCAGATCGGGGTAGGTTCCTCGAGTCGCCTCGACGATCCAGTCCCTGTTCAGCCCGTCCGGCACTTTGTTTTCGGTCTTACAGGCAACCACGCAGTCGCCGCAGCCAATGCAGGTTCGCGTATCGATGACCATAACGAAGCGTGTCATGACTTACTCCCTGTCGATGACTGTTTGATAAACGTCACGAAATTGCCACGCATGCCGGTCCCGCCCATAATCGGGTCGATCTTGATATTGGTCATCAACTCCGAGTCGTCGGCACCCGCGCCTGCGGCCAAGCGAAGGCGCTTGGATTTGTGCCCGAAACCATGGGCCATGAACACCGAGTCAGGCCCGATGCGCTCGGTAACCCGCACCCGAATCCGGCCGCTAACTGCACCTTCACGCGACGCGAGCCTGACGTAGTCCCCACTTTCGAGCGTATGTTTGTTCGCAACCAGCGGATTTACCCAGAGCTGGTTCTCGGGCGCAAGCTGGAACAACAAGGGGTTGTTGATGGTCTTGCCGAACGTATGCGCCGGCATGCGGCCATAGTTGAGGCGATAGTAACCACTCGGAACAGGCTCGGGTGGCGTGAAGACGGGCATTGGGTCGAAACCCTTGTCTGCAAGTTGCTGCGAGTACAGCTCGATCCTGCGGCTGGGCGTGTAGAACCGAGCCGGCTGGCCATCACGGAAATACAGGGGCCGCTTGCGCGGGAAATTCTTGACACCAATCTTCTGCATTTCCTCGAGTGAACTTCCGACCTGCTGTAGCTCCCAGTCGAGCTTGTCCGCGTAGTCATCCCACGGGAAATATTCCTGCAGCCCGAGACGCTCACCCAGTTGCTTGGCAATCCACCATCCGGGCTTGCTTTCATACTTCGGCTCGAACGCCGGCATGCGCAACGCCAGCGAAGGATGGCGCTCACCCGAATTGCGAATATCGTCGTAGCGTTCGAGATAGGTGCATTCAGGCAGGATTACGTCGGCATAGCCAGTCACCTCGGATGGCATCGTATCGACGACGACCACGAGGTCCAGAGAATCAGCGGCAGCTCTCAGCTTGGCCGCTACGCCCGGAATCGTCTGCGGTAGATTGGTGCCATAGACCATCCAACCTTTGAAAAACGCGTCATCGCCCACCGATGCTTCAATGACGCCGTTTGTAACGCCCTGGCTCGCGAACGGCCATTTGTCAGGGTAGGCGTCCCCGGTCTTGAATTTCGGCTTCGGATAGTCGGGCAACGGATAGTGCGGCAGATCCACTTTCTCGGGAATGTAAAAGCCGCCTTTACGATTCCAGCTTCCCAGCAACGCATTGAGCATCGCGATGGCCCGGCTGCGTTGTGTGTCGTCGCCATACCAGGAGGCGTGCCTGCCTGGATGCACGACGGTTGCGGGCGCCGCTTTAGCCATTTCACGCGCCGTTTCGCGTATTACATCCGGGCGTATACCGGTTTCAAGGAATACCCATTCCGGCGTGTACTGGCGCACATGTTTTGCCAGTTGCTCGAAGCCTATTGCGTAGCGGTCGACATAGTCCTTGTCGTAGAGATCTTCCTCAATCAGTACGTTCATCCAGCCGAGCAGTAATGCGATGTCGGTGCCGGGCCTGATGGGAAGCCAGTGTTGGGACTTGCCAGCCGGTACCGAAAACCTCGGATCGACCGTGATCAGCATGGCGTTCTTGTTGATCGCTTCGGTCAGGGTCTGTACCTGGCCGTTGTGAAGGTTTTCGCCAATGTGCGAACCGAGTAAAACGATGCAACGTGCGTTCGCCATGTCGGTGCGCTCGGGTGAGCTCGCGGCTTCACCGAAGGTCAGCCGAAAGCCAACATCACGGGGACCACGGCACTGCGCGAATGCCGGTTCGGCATGGCTGTCGGAGCCAAATGCACGCAACAGGTGCAGGAAGTGATGGCCGCCGGCGCCATGATGCAGCAGGGCCATCCGTTCCGGCCCGTGTACGTCGGCAATGCCCTGCATCTTCGTGGCGATGAACTGCAGTGCCTCGTTCCAGGAGACTTCCTGGAACGTCTGGCGTCCATCGACAGTGACTCTCATCAACGGCTTTTGCAGCCGGTCCGGGTCGAGATAAGCACCTGGACCACCGGTTCCGCGCGTACAAAGACGGCCGCCGCTGTGCAGGTCATCCTTATTGCCGGTGATCTTCCAGAGCTCACCGTCTTCCTTGTAGACATCTCCTGCACATTTCCAGAAGCACATGTCGCAGATCGTGGGTGTCTTGGTGACAACGCCCGTTCCGGGCAAGGGGCTGCTGGTGCAACCGCCAAGCATCAGAGCTGGCGATACGACAGCCCCGCTGCCAACCAGCGTCGAGACCTTGATGAATTCGCGCCGCCTCATGGAGCAGCTCCCCTCATGCCGGCTTTCGGCACGATGTAATAAGGCGTCTCAACGCTGTCATCGATAAACGACTCGGTTGGAAAGAAGGCAAAAACAACACCAATGACGATGGCAGCGGCAACAAGCGCTCCCTGGAGCTTCATGAAAGGCCGCGACTTGCTCAAGGTATTTTTCGCTCCCCAAACAAAGTCTTGCACGAATATCATAGAAACAGTCCCAACTATGGCAATGATCACTATCAGCAGCACTGTGGGCCCAAGCCCGATTCCCATCCATTGATCGAGGCGAAAAGCTCCCATGTAGTCGCTGTTGTAAAAATCACCCCAGACCGGGAAAAAGTCTCCGAACACCATGCTGCCGAGCAGGAATCCTCCGATAAAAACCACGCCGTCTATTTTGCCGGTCGCAATTGCGGCTATAGCCGTACCCGGGCAGTAGCCGCCGATGACCATGCCGATGCCGAAGAGTACGCCACCCACGGCCATTGGCAGCAGGTAGGTCGGCAACATGTAAACGAGAGAGATATCGATCAGCCCGGCAAGACTCAGACCCCACAGGCCGAGCATGCCTGTCACAATGGCGGAGAACATGACGACAGGGACGCCGACATCCTTGAAATAAAAGGCCCAGGCGATACGACGAGAGTCTGTGAACCCTGCATGAAACAGCGCATAACCAAATATGATGCCAATCGGTATGGCGAGCCACAGGTTCGTGGCGGCCGAGATAACGCCGGTCTTGGCAAAAGGTGCTGCTATATCCATTGTTTTCTCACGAACCAGGCAGCCATCCAGCCGCCGGCAAATATGCACAACAGGAAAACCCACGCACCGACTGAGAGCTCCGCACCACCGACGAGGCCCTGCCCGCTCGTGCATCCTCGCGCCAGGCGCGCGGCAAACCCGGTCAGAATGCCGCCCAACAACGCCAGCAACAGTCGATTCCTGTTGCTAATGTTTGGCCCTCGCAACACTTCTACACGCAGCTCACCGCTGAGCCATGCAGCGACGAATGCGCCAACGAGCAATCCAACGAGGATAAAGACGACATAGTCGTTGAGCGGGTGTGCGCCATCGGCGAAGTACCTGCCAAAATAAGCGCTCTGTTCCGTCGCCACCGGGAACAGGCTGTGCTGCACCCAGGCAACGAGTCGGGTCATGGCGCCACTCGCACCGATGCCGCGACCCGCAACCACGAACGCAAGCAACATGCTTATCCCGATCAATATGCCGGCGGGAACCGGCGGCCAGCGTGTGCCGAACCTCATATTTCACTCCAATGAAGAGCTGACATTCAATATGAGGGAAATATACATTAGAACCTACTAATTTAATCGCAGTAGTTTCACGTATGAATCTAGGTTTCTTCTACAACTAAGATATTTGGATGAAGACCATCATCGAGCCGTTCCGCATCAAAATGATCGAGCCGATCAAGCTCACGACGCGCGAGCAGCGCGAGCAGATGATCCGCGCCGCCCATTACAACCCGTTCCGGTTACGTGCCGAAGACGTGATCATCGACCTGTTGACGGACTCGGGCACAAGCGCAATGTCGTCCGAAGCCTGGGGTGCAATGATGCGTGGCGACGAGTCTTATGCCGGGGCGCGCAGCTGGTACCGTTTTCGCGACACCGTAAAGGACATTTTCGGTTTCAAACAGGTCATTCCAACGCACCAGGGGCGGGCAGCCGAACACATCCTGTTTGGCGTCATGGTGAAACCCGACTCCATTGTGCCAAACAATACGCACTTTGATACGACGCGCGGCAACATCGAATTCGTCGGCGGTACTCCGGTAGACCTGCCCTGTGTCGAAGCAGATGACCTCGATTCCGATGCACCTTTCAAGGGCAACATGAATATCGAGGCACTCGAAAAACTCGTCGCCGAGCACGGTCCGCAACGTATCCCCGTCATCATGGTGACGATTACGAACAACTCGGGCGGTGGGCAGCCCGTTTCAATGGCCAATATTCGCGAGATCAGCCGCGTCGCCAGGTCAGCAGGAATACCTTTTTACATCGACGCCTGTCGTTTTGCGGAAAACGCCCATTTCATCAAGCACCGTGAAAAAGGCTTCGCGGACGCTGCACCGATCGATATCGCCCGAGAGATGTTCAGCTATGCCGATGGATGCACCATGTCGGCGAAGAAGGATTCATTCGGGAATATTGGCGGCTTCCTCTGCACCAATGATGCGGAACTCGCGCACAAGGAACGCAATATTCTGATCATGACCGAGGGCTTCCCGACGTACGGCGGCCTGGCCGGACGAGACCTGGAGGCTATCGCGGTCGGGCTTCGCGAAACGCTGGATGAGCACTACCTGGATTATCGCCTGCTCTCGACGCGCTACGTCGTCGAGAGACTGCGCGAGTCCGGCATACCCGTTATGGCTCCGGCCGGGGGGCATGCTGTGTACCTCGACGCCCGTCGCTTTCTGCCACAAATCGAGCCCCTGCAATACCCGGGACAATCCCTGTCAGTCGAGTTGTACATTGAGGCCGGCATCCGTGCCGTCGAAATCGGCACAGTCATGTTCGGCCTGGACGCACATACCGGCGAGGAGAGCCCGGCGCGGCACGATCTATTGCGGCTCGCAATACCAAGGCGCGTTTACACGCAGAGCCACATGGACTACGTACTTGAGGCGATCAATCTCGTGTGGGGACGTCGCGAACAAATCCGCGGCATGAAGATCGTCAAGGCACCGCGATTCCTGCGACATTTCACAGCGCACTTCGACTACGTCTGAATTCAGAATCCGGTGAGCGAACCGGGACGAGCACGCAGCAATTTGAAGCGGTGGAAGCCGAGCTTCACGTATGGCTCCAGGGGAAAGTCGACCATACCGTGCAGCTCGCGTTCCTTCAGGTTTTGCGAGCACTGGAACTCGTTTTTGCCGCTCTTGTTGCTCTTCGAAATCGATACGTAGCAGATGCGCGACGGGCACGTCAGCGCGCAGCCTGCGTTCGCAAACAGGGTGATCTTGTCCTTGTTCTCGATTCTCTCGAGGAATTCGAGATCCTCGTTGACGGGCATCGGCAGGACTACCGAGTCGTAGAGCTCCGTCGCCTCGTCAATCTTGCGCATCGTCTTGATGTTCTTGATGACGCTGGCGTCAAGGCGGTAGTCGGGATAGTCCGCGCGAATCCAGCGCGCCAAATCGTCATTCGTGCAAATAATGGAATTGCCCGGTCGGTGATACTTGTCCAGC
>Ga0224504_10000546_pt1 | contig 16744 bp, 16 predicted proteins | sample SF_Oct11_sed_USG_3_FD_170160 | JGI IMG/M metagenome (GOLD analysis project Ga0224504, IMG submission 170160) | Sediment microbial communities from San Francisco Bay, California, United States - SF_Oct11_sed_USGS_24 | ecosystem: Environmental > Aquatic > Marine > Sediment | place: USA... | reverse complement strand
CAGCCCCGCACTTTTCTTTCCTCGGGAGGTCTCGGTACCATGGGTTACGGCTTACCCGCTGCGCTCGGAGCTCAGGCTGCTTTCCCCGAACGACAGGTCATTGATGTCTCCGGTGACGGCTCCTTCCAGATGAACTCACAGGAGTTGGCGACCTTGGTTCAGTACCGGCTACCTGTAAAAATTGTGATTCTTAACAACAACTTCCTCGGTATGGTCCGTCAATGGCAGCAGCTCTTTTTCGACAAGCGATACAGCCAGACCTGCATGGAGCTGCCGATTGATTTCACCAAGCTCGCAGAAGCTTACGGAGCAACAGGGCTTAAGGCAACCAAGCCGGATGAGGTTGAAGAGGTGATCAAGAAGGCCTTTGCCACTCCAGGTCCGGTGATCATGGAGTTCAAGATCTCTCGTGAAGAAAACGTTATGCCGATGGTTCCTGCTGGTGCGGGGCTCAATGAAATGGTTCTGGCGTCCTGAGGAGGACGTGTCGCCAATTGTTTAGGAGAGGACAAAAGTTATGAGACATACCATATCCGTACTGGTGGAGAATGAATTCGGCGTGTTGACACGTATCGCCGGCCTCTTCTCCGGCCGGGGATTCAATATAGAAAGCCTGTCGGTTGCTCCCACCCTTGATCCGACGCTTTCGCGCATGACCATCGTCACCAGTGGTGATGATCGGATTATCGAGCAGGTTAATAAACAGCTCAATAAACTGATCGACACGATCAAGGTCATTGATTTTACGGGCGAGGATTTCATAGAGCGAGAGATGGCTCTTATCAAGGTCAACGCCGAAGATTCCACGCGTGCAGAGATTCTGCGAATCTGCGATATCTTCCGCGGCAAGGTTGTTGACGTGACCCCTAAGTGCTATACCGTTGAAGTGACCGGTTCCCCTGTCAAGGTGAATGCAATTATCGATCTTCTGCGACCCATGGGGATCAAGGAGCTGGTTCGCTCTGGTCCGGTCGTCCTCGGTCGAGGTCCGAAAGGCTGGAAAGGGAACTGATCATTACAGAAAGTGACGGAACTACGGCGGGCCTTATCAGGATAAATCACTGGTATGGCCCGCTCTGTTGTGTTATATACTCGATTTTTTAAACAAGAAACCTGTCTGAATGATGGGACGAACTTTTAGAACAGAAATTTTTCTCGGGAGGAGAACAGAGAATGAAAGTTTATTATGACAAGGATGCAGATCTTTCGCTTATCAAAGGAAAGAAGGTTACGATCGTTGGTTACGGTTCCCAGGGTCATGCGCACGCTAACAACCTCAAGGATTCCGGTGTTGATGTAACCGTTGCCCTGCGTGAAGGCTCGTCATCTGCCATCAAAGCAGAAAAATCGGGTTTGAAGGTCTCGAACGTTGCTGACGGGGTTGCTGCTGCTGATGTGGTTATGATCCTGACCCCCGATGAGTTCCAGTCACAACTCTATCGTGACGAGATTGAGCCGAACATTAAGAAAGGTGCCACTCTGGCCTTCGCTCACGGTTTCGCCATCCACTACAACCAGGTTGTGCCCCGCGAAGACCTCGACGTTATCATGATCGCTCCTAAAGCTCCTGGTCACACGGTCCGCACCGAGTTTGAAAGAGGCGGCGGTATCCCTGACCTGATTGCGATCTTCCAGGATGCCTCAGGCACGGCCAAGAACGTTGCACTTTCTTATGCCAGCGCTATCGGTGGCGGTCGCACCGGAATTATCGAAACGACGTTCAAGGACGAAACTGAAACCGACCTGTTCGGTGAGCAGGCGGTCCTCTGTGGTGGCGCTGTAGAATTGGTCAAGGCCGGTTTTGAAACGCTGGTTGAAGGTGGTTATGAGCCTGAGATGGCTTACTTCGAGTGTCTGCACGAGCTTAAGCTGATCGTCGACCTGATGTACGAAGGCGGTATCGCCAACATGAATTACTCGATTTCCAACAATGCGGAATACGGTGAATATGTAACCGGTCATCGGGTGATCAATGAAGAGAGCCGCAAGGCGATGAAAGAATGCCTGGATAATATCCAGAACGGTGAGTACGCCAAGCGCTTTATCCTCGAAGGGGCTTCCAATTACCCTGAAATGACGGCGCGTCGTCGCCTGAATGCAGCCCATCCGATTGAGCAGGTCGGTGAAAAATTACGTAGTATGATGCCCTGGATCAAAAAGATCGTCGACAAGACCAAAAACTAAATCCATTAACTGGCGGCGGGAGTGACATACTCCCGCCGTAACCGTTCAGACAGGCAAATACCCATGAAAAACCAACATCAGCCAATCGCTTTGGAAGGTTATCCATTTATTGCTTTATTTGCCTTCTTCTCACTCTTTTTCGCAGCCGTCGATTGGAACTGTCTGGCCACCATCGGTCTCGGCCTGACACTCTTTTCCCTCTACTTTTTCCGCAATCCCGAGCGTTTTTCCAATGAAGAAGACAATGTCTTCGTTGCGCCGGCGGATGGTAAGATTATTTTCGTCGGCAAAGTCCCTGAAAACCGCTATTTTGGCGGTGAAGAGGTGACCAAGGTCAGCATTTTCATGAACGTGTTCAATGTTCATGTCAATCGTGTGCCGATCAACTGCAAAGTGATCGACCAGTTTTACAACCAGGGCCGTTTTTTCAACGCCTCTCTGGACAAGGCCAGCCTTGAGAACGAACAATCGGGCCTGCTTCTCGAAACAGACTCCGGCCTGAAAGTCCTTTGCGTGCAGATTGCCGGATTGATTGCGCGACGGATTGTTTCCTACCCAGAGAATGGCGACTCTTTGGAACGTGGCCGTCGCTACGGTTTAATCCGCTTCGGTTCCAGAGTAGACCTGTATTTCCCCGAAGGTGTTGAGGTCTCTGCAAAGCTGGGCGACATAACCGTTGCCGGAGAAAGTGTTTTGGGACACTTGAAATGAGTCGGGTGGGCGGTTCCTATGATCGCCGGGAAAGTCTGAAACGCGGCGTTTACCTTCTGCCTAACCTGGTGACAACCGGTGGCCTCTTTGCGGGCTTCTACGGCATTGTCTCGACTATGAACGGCCACTATGACCTGGCCGCCTGGTTTATCCTGATTTCAGCCGTTTTTGACGCTCTTGACGGCAAAGTCGCGCGTTTAACCGGAACCACCAGTCGTTTCGGGGTTGAATACGATTCCCTGGTGGATCTGGTCTCCTTTGGTGTTGCCCCCGGTCTGCTCATGTACTCCTGGGCTCTGCAGTCTTTTGGCAAATTTGGTTGGCTTGCGGCCTTTCTCTATGTTGTCTGTGGCGCCTTGCGTCTGGCCCGTTTCAATGTGCAGGCCAACACGGTTGAGTCGCGGCGTTTTGTGGGCTTGCCTATCCCTGCGGCTGCCGGTATGGTTGCCTCCTGCGTTCTGCTTTTCTATCATCTCGGCGGTTCGGGTACGATCAAGAAGGCCTCCATTGTCCTGCTGATCTATGTGTTGGCCTACCTGATGGTGAGTAACCACAGCTATAACTCGTTCAAAGACCCGGAGTTGTTTAAGCGTCAGCCCTTCAGTTTCCTGGTTCTGGCGATTATTTTCATTATTGTGATCGTAGCACAACCGGAAATCATGCTCTTTGGTATCTCTTCTGTGTATATGGCCTCGGGTCCTGCAAACAGTCTCCTGAAATATTTCCGGCGCAAACCGAAGGAGGAGACAGTCAAGCCTGACACCGAGCAAGACGAGCAGAGCCCTGGGGATACTTAAAGATAAAAATCATCTGATTTCTTGACAAGATGTTCGCTTTTTGATTTATTGACAAAACGTTTCACAAATGCATTGAAGAGGACGAGTAGGGTCTGATGCTGTTACAGAGAGCCGGTGGTGCTGCGAACCGGTACAGATAACGACTTGAACTGACCTCGGAGCTGCGGACGTCAAAGGGCTTCACAATAAGAAGCTTGAGTAATTTCCGTCGTGAGCCTGCGTAAATGGCTAATGAAGGGTTTCGTTGCGACGAGACCAAACAGGGTGGTACCGCGAAGCTTAGCTTTCGCCCCTGACCGGGGCGGGAGCTTTTTTATTTTTTGCCTCAAACCTGTCACCTTTACGCAAAGGGGTGCAGGGCAACGTTAAATTCCTTGAGAGGGGGTGGTTCTGTGGAATCCGATCTGGGTGAGCTTGACCTGGTCGTTAGAGTTTTAAAGATCATTGCTAGTGGATTGATAGAACCCGCCCCTGTGAGCGATTAGACGAACATTTAGAGGAGTCAGTTATGAGTAAGAACCAGACGATTAAGATTTTTGATACGACCTTGCGTGATGGAGAGCAATCACCTGGCGCAAGTATGAACATCGAAGAAAAGTTGCGCATTGCCAGCCAGCTTGAGAAGCTCAACGTCGATGTCATCGAAGCGGGTTTCCCGATCGCTTCCGATGGTGATTTCGAGGCCGTTAAAAAGATTGCCCAGACGATCAAGGGCCCAGAAATTGCGGGCCTCTGCCGCGCCAGCATCAAGGACATCGACCGCGCCTGGGATGCCTTGAAGTATGCCGGCGATCGCGGTCGTATCCACACCTTTATCGCGACTTCAGATATTCACATGGAGCGCAAGCTGCAAATGGCGCCAGCCAAGGTTCTCGAGACGGCAGTGAAAGCGGTTAAGCACGCGGTATCTTATACCCCCAACGTCGAGTTCTCATGCGAGGACGCGGTACGGACCCGTTTGCCATTCCTGGCCGAGATGGTTGAAGCTGTCATCGATGCGGGGGCGACCACGGTTAATATCCCTGACACCGTCGGTTATTCGATTCCTTTTGAGTATTTCAATATCATCAAGTACTTGAAAGACAATGTGCCGAATATTGAAAAGGCTGTCATCTCCGTCCATTGCCATAACGATCTCGGTTTGGCGGTTGCCAATTCACTGGCCGCGATCCAGGCGGGTGCCGGCCAGGTGGAGTGTACCATCAACGGGATTGGCGAACGTGCTGGAAACTGTTCTCTTGAAGAAGTTGTCATGGCCTTACGGACTCGCAGAGACATTATGCCGTATGAGAACAATATCAACACGGAGCATATCTATGCGGCCAGCCGTTTGCTCTCAACGGTCACCGGCATAGCCGTGCAGCCGAACAAAGCCATCGTCGGCGCCAATGCTTTTGCTCATGAAGCCGGTATTCATCAGCATGGTGTTTTGATGGACAAGGAAACCTACGAGATCATGACACCTGAGTCGATCGGGCTCAATGCCAACAAGCTTGTTCTTGGCAAGCATTCAGGCCGTCACGCTTTTGTCGCTCGTCTTAACGAGCTTGGGTATGATTTGCCCAAGGAAGATGTTGAGAAAGCCTTCGTTCGCTTCAAAGCTTTGGCGGACAAGAAGAAAGAAATCTTTGATGAAGATCTTGATGCCATCGTCGCCGATGAAATTATCCGGGTTCCCGAGATTGTCAAGCTTGTGCAGATGAATGTCTCTTCCGGTTCTTTTGCAGCGCCAACTGCGACTGTGGAGCTCGAGGTCAAAGGCAAGCTGAAGAGAGTGGCCGTTATGGGCGATGGCCCGGTCGATGCGACATTTAAAGCGATTAAAAAATTGACCGGCATGAAGCCTTACCTGGTGAATTATTCCGTCGGTTCAATAACGGGTGGTACCGATGCACTGGGCGAGTGCACCGTGAGGCTCGAGCATGAAGGCCACGAGGTCTTGGGGCAGGGTTCGCATTCAGATATCATTGTTGCCAGTGCCAAGGCATACATTAACGCTCTTAATAAAGCTTTGGATGTTGCCCAGCGCACCAGGGTGGAAATTTAAATCGTTTCAGATTCGCCGGCAGTCTTTCCTGCCGGCGAATTTTCATAATTGTGCAAAGAGTGTGTCGTGAGTCTTCCCAACCAGAGGACTCATTGGCTTGTTTCACTCTCCGGTTAATGATTTTTTTGAGGAGTTATTATGGGTCAGACTACAGCTGAAAAGATTTTTGCTGCTCATCTTCGTGATGAGCCTTTTCCCGGGACCAAGGTGCTTGACTTGGATCGCGTACTTTGTCATGAGATCACAACCCCTGTTGCCATTGCCGACCTGGAATGGCGGGGTAAGGACCGCGTGTACGACAACACCAAGATCAAGGCCGTCATTGATCACGTGACACCTGCCAAGGACAGCAAGACGGCTCTACAGGCCAAGATCCTGCGCGATTGGGCCCGTCGTCATGATATCAAGGATTTCTTTGACGTTGGACGCAATGGCGTATGTCACGCGCTCTTCCCTGAAAAAGGTTATATCCGCCCGGGCTTTACGGCCATTATGGGTGATTCCCATACCTGCACTCACGGTGCTTTTGGCGCTTTCGCTGCCGGTGTCGGTACGACTGACCTTGAAGTCGGCATCCTCAAAGGTGTTTGTGCTTTCCGTGAGCCGAAGACAATTCGTATCAATCTGAACGGTAACCTTCAGCCAGGAGTTTATGCCAAGGATGTGATCCTCTTTGTAATCGGCGAGCTGGGTGTCAATGGAGCGACTGACCGGGTCCTCGAGTTCCACGGACCGGTAGTAGAGGCGATGAGTATGGATGCTCGCATGACACTCTGCAACATGGCCATTGAAGCCGGTGGAACCTGTGGGATCTGTCAGCCAGATATGGTTACGGTTGATTACCTGTGGCCTTTTATCCAAGGTGAATTCGCCAGCAAGGATGCTGCTCTTGAAGAGTACAGCAAGTGGTGTGCCGACGCTGACGCAGATTATGACAAGATCCTTGAATACGATGTGACCAGCCTGGTTCCTCACGTAACTTTCGGTTACAAACCCGATTGTGTTAAGCCGGCCAGTGAAATGTCAGAGACTAAAATTGACCAGGTTTATATCGGCACCTGCACCAATGGTCGTATTGAAGATTTGCGTCAGGCCGCTGAGGTTTTGAAGGGACGTAAAATCGCCGATTCTCTTCGCGGCATCGTGTCTCCAGCGACACCGAAAATCTTCCAGGAAGCACTGTCTGAAGGGCTTATTCAGATCTTCATGGATGCCGGTTTCTGTGTGACTAACCCGACTTGTGGCGCCTGCCTCGGCATGAGTAATGGTGTTCTGGCGGAAGGCGAAGCCTGCGCTTCGACCAGCAACCGGAACTTCAATGGCCGTATGGGTAAGGGCGGAACCGTTCACCTCATGAGCCCGGCAACGGCCGCAGCGACGGCAATAACCGGCGTGATTACGGATGCACGTTCGCTTTAAGCGCTATTCACCACGGTGAGCACGAAGTTGAAATAATCTTCTGCTTCATTGTGATTAAGCCTGTCGCAAGTGACAGGGAGATTATTCTCGATAAGGGAGTCTTAAGATGAAGAAAACATTTGGCGGTCCGACGATCGTCCTCGACCGTTCCGATATTAATACAGATGAAATTATCCCGGCCAAGTACCTGACTGAGGTTACCAAGGAGGCTCTTAAGCCTTATTGCCTGGAGGACCTTAAGCTGGAAGGGTTTGATGCCAATGGTGATGTCTTGAAAAATGCCCGCGTGGTCGTAACCCGGGAGAACTTCGGCTGTGGCTCATCCCGTGAACATGCGCCCTGGGTGTTTGAGGTCAACGATATCCACACGGTGATTGCCGAGAGCTATGCGAGGATCTTTCGCCAGAACATGTTCAATTGCGGTATGCTGGCAATCGAGCTGCCGAAGGCAGACATCGACGCCCTGATGGCTCTTGAGAAAGATGCAAAGGGTGCGGTTGATATCCAGGTGCAACTTCAGGAGCAGAAGGTGGTTGCCAAAGGCAATGGCCAGGAAAAGTCGTTTGCGTTTGAAATCAGTCTTTTTGACAAGGCTCTGGTTGAGGCCGGCGGCTGGGTTGAATACGCTGACGCGCGTTACTGAGGTTTAGACGACAAACCCGTTAGCAGGATTAAGCTGTGGAGTCGTTGCTTCTTCTTTGCAAGCGGGAACAGAATTTTTTCTGTACCCGCTTTTGTGTTTTGATATGTCGCCCTCGCAATCTGATGATTTTCATCTATAATTCAACCATTGTATTTTTCGTCAAGGGGGAAGTGCTGTGAATGAAAATATAAAAGCATTCTTGAAGAAAGACTCCGCAGTCGGTATCCTGCTCATGTGTGCCACTCTGCTGGCGATGATTTTTGCCAATACACCTCTACACACCCTCTACGACTACTTTCTCGAGACCCCCCTGGAAGTTCGCCTGGGACGCCAGATCCATATCGCCAAACCCCTTCTGCTCTGGATCAATGACGGCCTGATGGCCGTGTTCTTCCTCCTGATCGGTCTTGAGGTTAAACGTGAAGTTCTGGTCGGCCAACTCTCCAGTCGCGCCCAGATCATCCTCCCTGGAATAGCCGCGTTTGGTGGCATGGTTGTGCCTGCTCTTGTCTATGTTCTGATTAACCTTGGCGACTCAACTGCGCTCAACGGTTGGGCGATTCCGGCCGCTACTGATATCGCTTTTGCTCTTGGTATCCTGGCTCTGCTCGGAGATCGGGTGCCCTCTTCGCTGAAGATCTTCCTGCTCGCCCTGGCAATCATGGATGACCTGGGTGCCATTGTCATCATCGCTCTGTTCTATTCGGGTGATCTCTCCATTAGCATGATCGTCCTATCTCACATCTGTCTGCTGATTCTTTTCGTGTTCAATCGTCTGCGAGTTGAAAGTCTCGCTCCTTACCTCTGGGTCGGGGCTTTTCTCTGGATCTTTGTGCTCAAATCTGGAGTTCATGCAACCCTTGCCGGGGTCGCCCTGGCTTTTGCTATTCCTCTGCATAAAAAAGACAAGCCTGAGGAGTCTCCCCTTGAAGATCTTGAACACAGTCTGGCACCTTGGGTCAGTTTTATGATCCTGCCTGTCTTTGCTTTTGCCAACGCCGGGATTTCTCTATCCGGTATGGAGATCTCTGATCTTTTTAGTCCTGTTCCATTAGGCATTATGCTGGGGCTGATTGTCGGCAAGTTGGTCGGTGTCTATGGTTTCTCAATGGCAGCCATAAAGATGGGTTTTGCCAAGCTTCCGGAAGGGGCTGCAAATCAACACATCCTTGGGGTCGCGGCCCTATGCGGAATTGGTTTTACCATGAGTCTTTTTGTCGGCGGACTGGCTTTTGAACATACCGGTGGAGATGCGGTGGCCTATCTGTCGACGCATCGACTTGGCATTCTCACCGGTTCTCTTCTGGCCGGTCTTGCCGGGTACTTTATCCTCTCCATGCCTGTAAGAAAAGCAACGGTCTCTGAAGTTGAAAAGGTCGTTGATAAGGAACCTCCGACAGTTAAGTTGTAAGGTTGCTTCCCCGTCGTAGTTTGTGCGCATCTTGACTTTTCGAACGCTCGGTGCTAAAAGCGCAAACCTTAGGCAAACTGTTAAAACTATTCAAAATTTCTTGGGCTGAATAACATACCTGCCGAGCCAACGATTGTGCTGTCTGCACGTTATGTCTGTCCAGTCTTCACCAGGGAACCTCCGGGTATTGCTTTATGAAAATCCTGATCGTTAAAGTCAGCGCCCTTGGTGATGTTGTCCATGCTTTGCCTGTTCTGGCCTATCTGAAAAGTGCAGATCCAGATATGCAGATTGATTGGCTGGTTGAGCAATCTTTCTCCCCGTTTCTTGATGATCATCCAATGATAGACAACCTTTATCGAATCGACACCAGGGCCTGGCGCAAGTCTGGAGTGAAGGCCTCTCTTCATGGAGCGCTATCGATCATCAGGGACGTTCGTAAGAGTCGCTACGATTGTGTCCTCGACCTGCAGGGGAATGCCAAGAGCGCCATGTTTACACTCTCCTCGGGAGCGCCGCTGCGCTTTGGCTTTGACCGGGGGGGGGTCAGGGAAAGTCTTAACTTGCTGGCGACCAACCGTAAGGTCCCGCTTAGCGCGAATGACTATCACGTGACGGATCGATCAATCGCAATCGCCAGGACGGCTTTTCCTGATGGCACTGAAATCATCAATGCTGGACCACTTCCGGTTAGCGTTGCTGCGGCCATGCAGGTGGTTCAAAAGCTGAATGCGGAAAACTTTTCCGGTTCACCGTTGGTTGTTCTGCATTATGGTACAACCTGGGTGACCAAACACTGGCCATTGATCTCATGGCAAGCTTTGGCTAACAAGCTGATCGATGAGCTTGGAATCAAGCCTGTTCTGACCTGGGGTAATGACCAGGAACTTTCTGCAGTTCAGAGCATTCAGCGGGCTTGCAACAACAGGGCTCTTGTCTGGCCTCGGGGTAGCCTGAAAGACTTGACTGCATTATTGGCCAAGGCTGACCTGGTCGTTGGCAGTGATACCGGGCCGATTCATATTGCGGCTGCGGTCGGCACTTCAACAGTGTCGATCTTTCGAGTGACTGATCCCAAGCGCAATGCACCGCGTGGCAGCAACCACAGCCATGTCTCGACAGCGATGGATTGTTCTGCGTGTCTTCGTAAAACCTGTGAGCTTGATACAGAGTGCGGTTTAAGTATCCCGGTCGACACGGTTTTTGATATGGTTAAAGCCCATCTTTCCTCAGCAGAGAGGGTTTGACCCCTCGTAGTTTGCTTCGATGAAGGGGCTAATCCTTTATCACCCGTTCACTCCACTCTCTTGAGTCACAGAGGACACAGAGAGATTTTTGGCTCCCCCTGTGCCCTCTGTGACTCTGTGGTAAAAGGTTTTTTGACCGGTCTGGCCTTTGCTTGATGATATCCCCTGGCCTTCTTCAGGGGGGCGTTTGGTTGTAGTTATTTGACCCTCGATCTTACTGTGAAGCCAAATCCTGCTGACCAGTCCATGAAAGCAAACTCCCCCTTGTCCGGCCTTGTCGATTGCCTTGACTTTTGTCGGCTCCGATGTTAAAAGCGCGAGGCTTAATTAACTCATTAATCTCTATTGGAGGATATTATGGAACGCACATTCGCAATCATCAAGCCCGATGCATTCGCAGCCGGTAACGCTGGCAAAATTCTCGCCCGTATCTATGCAGAAGGTTTCAAGGTCGTTGGCATCAAGAAGCTCTATATGAGCAAGGTCGAGGCTGAGGGCTTTTACTATGTTCACAATGAACGTCCTTTCTTCGCCGAGTTGACTGACTTTATGAGCAGTGGCCCCTGTGTTGTCATGACTCTTGAAGCCGAAGGTGCGATCCTCAAATGGCGTGATCTGATGGGAGCAACTAACCCGGCTGAAGCTGCAGAAGGCACAATGCGCAAAGAGTTCGGCACCAGCATTGGCGAGAATGCAACTCATGGCTCCGATGCCCCTGAAACCGCAGCTTTCGAAATCCCTTATTTCTTCTCGGGCCTGGAGCTTCTTTAAGCTTTGCCAACGAGGAAAGACTTGAGTCACCTTGAGCCCTTCGGTACAATCCGAGGGGCTTCATTTTTTTGCAGTCAAGTATTGAGGTGTCACTTGAGAACCTTGTCCGAACCCTTTCTTGTTATAAATTATGTTGAACAGGTTGTACTCCTTGAATGAAATACCAGAAAATGATCAACGTGTTGATCTTAAAGGCTTGAGCCCAGACGCGCTTGTCGAATTTTTGTCGGGAATGGGTAAGGAAAAGTTCCGGGCCGTGCAGGTTTTGCGTTGGATCTATCAGCGCAAGGTTACAGATTTTTCTGCGATGACCGATCTGGCCAAAGATTTCCGTGAGGAACTTGCCCGCCGTGCGACTATTTCGACCTTCTCCGAGGAGGCTGTTGAGGTCAGCACGGATGGCACACGCAAGTTTCTTTTTCGTCTAGATGATGGCAAAAGTGTGGAAACCGTCCTGATTCCTATGGAAGGTGACCGTAACACCTTGTGTATCTCCACCCAGGTTGGCTGTGCCATGCAGTGCTCTTTTTGTCTCACGGGAACTTTTGGTTTGGAGAGAAACTTGAGCGCCGGCGAAATTGTCAACCAGGTTTGTGCTGTACGCAAGGACTTCACTGTCAATAATATTGTCCTGATGGGGATGGGAGAGCCGCTTCATAACCTTGACAATGTCGTCACGGCACTGGAAATCCTTTATGCCCCGGCCGGTTTTGATTACGGTAGCCGCAGGATAACGCTCTCTACCTGCGGACTGGTTCCGGAAATGCTTGAACTTGGTCGTCGTATCAAGGTTGGTCTCGCCGTCTCTCTTAATGCGACGACGGACGAAGTCCGTGATCAGTTGATGCCGGTCAATCGGCGCTATCCGTTAGCGGAGCTGATGAAGGCCTGTCGTCAATTCCCGTTGCCCCCCCATCAACGGATTACTTTTGAATATATCCTGATCCGCGGAGTCAACGATAGCCAGGCGGATGCCAGGCGACTGGTCAAGCTGCTTCATGGGATCAAAGGCAAAGTGAACCTGATCCCATTCAATGAGCATACTGGCTCAAGATTTAAAGCGCCAGATGAGCAGGCGATTCGCAGCTTCCAAACCTATCTTCTGGATCGACAAATTGTCGCCATTCGCAGGGCAGGCAAGGGACAGGATATCTCGGCCGCCTGTGGCCAGCTCAAAGGGAAGCTTGAAGGACAGCCGTAAACGATAAGCTTTAAGCTGTAAGAAAAAACTCAAGGCTGTTGATTCGTTTGTCTTTTACAATCAAGCTTTCACGGGTCTATAAGCCAAACAAAGGGAATATATCTTTACACCAAAACAGGTAAGAGCTGAAATCAAAAGACCAATGCAGACGCTAAGATTAGCCAAGAAAGACACAAAGGGTGATGTCCTCACTTTTTGACGTGGTTTTCTTTGCTGGCTTTCTCTACCTCTTCGCGCCTGTGCGTTAAATCCTTATAGCCTTTGTTTGGGTTATTAATCCGAACTTCTACAGTTTACAGCTTTAATTAACTTTGGAGGATAGAACCATGCATCAGATGACAATTGGCGTAATCGGAGGCAGCGGCCTTTACGAAATCGAAGGGCTTACAAATATCGAAGAGGTTCGACTTGAGACTCCTTTTGGTGAGCCGAGCGATGCCTTTATCACCGGGATGCTCGGTGATGTGAAGATGGTCTTCTTGCCACGGCACGGGCGTGGACATCGGTTTCTGCCTTCGGAAGTCCCTTATCGCGCCAATATTTATGGCATGAAAAAACTCGGTGTGCAGAGGATTATCTCTGTCTCTGCCGTTGGCAGTATGAAAGAAGAGATCGTGCCTGGGCACATCGTGATCCCGGATCAATTCTTCGATCGGACCCAAGGCAAACGCGCATCAACCTTTTTCGGCAAGGGTGTCACCGGGCACGTTCAGTTTGCCGACCCGGTCTGCTCTGAGTTATGCGACGTGCTGGTTGAAGCCGGGCAGCGTGCCGGCGCGACGGTACATAAGGGAGGTACTTACATCTGTATTGAAGGGCCCAACTTCTCTACGCGTGCCGAGTCGAAAATTTATCGTTCCTGGGGGGTCGATGTCATCGGTATGACCAATATCCCTGAAGCACGGCTGGCACGTGAGGCTGAAATTTGCTACGGCACCGTCGCCCTGGCAACGGATTACGACTGCTGGTACGAAGGTCACGATGACGTGACTGTCGAGGCTGTTCTGGCCATTATTAAGCAGAACGTTACCATGGCGCGCAATATCATTAAAGAAGCCGTCTCTTCCCTCGCCTCTGATGCCGGCTGTTCCTGCGGAGACTCACTGCAGTTTGCTATTATGACTGATCCTGCAAAGATCCCGGAACGGGCACGTAAGGATCTGGCCCTGCTCCTCGGCAAATATCTTGATTAGAGTCGATGACTAGCATTGCTAAAAGTTGTTAGATTTGCTTAAATGATGAATTATTGTAATTTCGGATAAAATGATCATGAAAGGCTCTCATGGATATTCTTGTTGTCGGTTCCGTTGCTTTTGATAGTGTTGAAACCCCTTTTGGCCGTGGTGATGACGTCCTTGGTGGCTCAGCGACTTATTTCTCGACCTCCGCCAGTTTCTTTACCGGTGTTCAGTTGGTTGCAGTTGTTGGCGATGACTTCCCGGAAGAGCCTAAAGAGTTCCTCCGCTCTCGAGGTGTTGATCTTGCCGGACTTCAGACCCGACCGGGCGATACTTTCCGTTGGAAGGGACGTTACGGTTATGACCTAAGTGAGGCTCAAACACTGGAGACACACCTTAACGTATTTGAAACATTCCACCCGCAATTGCCGGAATCCTATCGCAAGGCTGAATACGTCTTTCTCGCCAATATTGATCCTGAATTGCAGCTTGAAGTGCTGAACCAGGTTGAGCGTCCCAAGCTGATCGCCTGTGACACTATGAACTTCTGGATAGAAGGCAAACGTGAAGCGCTGGTCCGCACTCTCGGTCACGTTGATATCCTGGTGATTAATGAAGCAGAGGTTCGCCAGCTGGCTGACGAGGCTAACCTGGTCAAGGCGTCCCGTGCGGTTTTGGCGATGGGGCCGAAAACCCTGGTTGTCAAGCGTGGTGAGTATGGTGTTCTGGTTTTCACCGAACACTCGATTTTTTCTGCGCCGGCGTATCCTCTTGAAGAAGTCTTTGACCCAACCGGAGCAGGTGATACCTTTGCTGGCGGTTTTATGGGCTATTTGGCTGCTACCAACAACCTCTCCGATGAAACGATTCGTAAGGCAACGGTGTTTGGCAGTGTTATGGCTTCTTTTACCGTTGAAGATTTCAGCCTGAATCGATTACGTAAGCTGAGTTGGTCAGAGGTCGAGGAGCGCTTTCGTCGTTTCCAGGCCCTGACCGCCTTTGAAGGTTTGTAAAGACCGGAACATGCCTGATTGCGTAATGCCTGAACAACAGAACAGGCCTACCGCTAAAGGCTTACCGTTCCAAGTGTGCTCTTGTGATCCGGGTTCAGTTAGTGGACTCGGGGCGAAGGCAGGAGGTTTAGATGTTTACATGGGATAAATCGATTCATGCAATCAACCTTCCCGCCAGTAAAGTTGTCGCTCTCTTCCGGTCCATGCGTGAGGTGCAGCTGGCTTTGCCGGGTATCTCTGCACAACAAGCCAGCGCCTACCTCTGTCAATATCAGGCTGAGGCGGGTGTTGGTACGGTTGCTGTCTTTCATCTACACAAAAGTCACTTGCTGGCCTTCTACGTCAGCGATCCTCAGTTTGTTCCAGAACAAGATGTCGATAATCTATTGGATCAGGGCCTGAACCTGATAGAGTCGATGGGTTTTCTGATGACAGATCAGGATCTCCACCTGCTTGATGAGGCTGATCAGGAAATGCTTTGGGCCTCCTTGCCCCTTAAGCCCGGTCTGTCTCAGCAAGAGGAGGTCGCTCCGGCTGCAACTCCTCATAAGCAGGCCGCACCGCGCCCTGTCGAGCCAGCCCAGCCAGTCAAACCAGCGCCTTCTCCAGAAAAAAAAGCATCCTCGGCCAGCCAAACCAGCAATGGTTTGGAGGTAAAGAAGACTCCTGCCCAAAGTGACAATGTTCCTCCGCAAGTTGCTCAGGAACCGGAGTCCACTGAGAATGTGGATGACCTCCTGGCAGCAGTCGAGGCAATGCGTGCCAAGCGGCCAAGTCTGCGTGCGCGCAAGACTCCGCCGTCGCCAGAAGAGATGAATCGCCGACGGCTCAAGTTAAGAGAAACCGTGGGTCGTATCCTTGCCTCACTCTAAGAGGTGTTATTTGAGAGGTCTATGTTATGCAATCCCGTCTGATTTGGTTTCTGTTACTCTTTTTTGCTGCTTCTCTGGCCGCCTGTGTCCCGGTAGAAGATAGGCAGGAGGTCGGTAAAAAGTCGGAATACCATTACATGCTCGGCGTCTCTTCACTGAATGAGCAGAATCCGACCGGAGCCCTTAAGGAATTTCTCGAGGCAGAAAAATACGATAACAAAGATCCTGAGATTCAGGATGGCCTGGCTTGGGCTTACTGGCAGAAGCAGGCCCATGAACTCGCGGAAAAGCACTTTCTGAGAGCCGTTGAGTTAAGCGACAACGATCCCAAGTATTATAACAACGTGGCCTCACTTTATCTTTCGATGAAGCGCTATGACGATGCCATTGAAGCCTTTCGTAAGGCTGCGGACAATCTACTCTTCGACCGCCCTGAGGTGGCTTGGACCGGAATCGGCATGGCCAACTACGAGAAACAGGATTATGCGGCTGCTCAACGCGCTTATCTCAAAGCGCTCGAGCTCAATCCTCGCTATTATCCCGCGTCATATCGTTTAGGCGAACTCTATTACAACCAGGACCGTCCTGCTGAAGCCCTCGATATGTTCACTCGTACAGTAGAGCTGGCTCCAGGATACACCGATGCTTTTTACTGGCAGGGTCTGCTTCACATGAAGCTGAAGGATGCCGATAAGGCCAGAACGTCTTTCCGTGAGGTGATTCGCCTGGATCCCCAGAGTGATTCCGCCCGATTAGCTACCAAGTACCTGAAAATAATCGACGAATGATAACAAGTTCTGCACAAAACCTGGGCAAGGAACTGCAGTCTAAACGCGAACAGTTTGGTTATTCTCTCAAGGATGTCGCAGAGCATACCCGCATTCGAAAAGTTTACCTGGAAAGTATGGAGCAGGGCCAGTTCGAGGCCCTTCCGGGACAAGCTTATGTCACCGGTTTTGTCAGGGTTTATGCCCGCCACCTTGGTCTTGACAGCGATGATCTTTTGGCCCGTCTGAATGCTCCTCAGGAAGGCGATCAGGCGCAGTTGCCAGATTCCAATTCTGATGACAAAGCTGCAGAGACGCCTGAAGCCCAACCTTCATCTGGTCGTGGCTGGGGTGCCTTTGTTCTGGGTTTTGTTGTTGTTCTTGCTCTTGGTTCTCTGTTCTATTTTATGCCGATCTCACTTGACTCCGGAGCCCCTCTCAAAAGCTCTGCTGATGACCTTGTCATACCCAAGCAAACGTCTC
>Ga0224504_10000545_pt1 | contig 16745 bp, 14 predicted proteins | sample SF_Oct11_sed_USG_3_FD_170160 | JGI IMG/M metagenome (GOLD analysis project Ga0224504, IMG submission 170160) | Sediment microbial communities from San Francisco Bay, California, United States - SF_Oct11_sed_USGS_24 | ecosystem: Environmental > Aquatic > Marine > Sediment | place: USA... | reverse complement strand
CCGGCCAGGGTGCGGCCCAAAAGGACGTTGCGGGAGCCCGACTCAAACTCGAGGTTGATATCTTTGAGATGGATCTCGCGGCCTAAGAGCTTGTCAACGTTTTGCAGTTTTAGCCCCAAAAAGCGTCTCCTTTTCCAAACGATTCAGTCCGCCTTCGATAATCAATTACAACGGTTGAAAAAGCCCATATTGAATCTAAATTAGCTAGCATCGTTAAAAATTTTTTTCAAGTCAAAAGGTGGTCAAATTAAATAAAAAGGTTAGAATCATGAAATTTTGGGTGGAAAAATGCAAAAAGGATGTGTTATGCAACATTTCAAAATTAATATGACGCTTTTTTCAGCTGAATAATTCATCAAGGAGTCCAGCACTGAATACACAGGTACTCATTATTGGTGGCGGGGCCACCGGCACCGGCATCGCCCGGGATTTGGCCTTGCGGGGTGTCCGATGCACACTTGTGGAACAAGGTGATATCAATGCCGGGACCTCCGGCGCCAATCACGGCCTGCTGCATAGCGGTGCGCGCTATGTCTCATCTGATCAGGACAGCGCCATAGAATGCCGCGACGAAGGCGCGCTCTTAAAACAGCTGGCGCCGCAATGTATTGAAAATTGCGGTGGTTTGTTCGTAGCGGTGCAGGGCGATGATGAAAAGTATGTGGCTGATTTTCCGCATTTATGTTCCCAGTGTGATATTCCCGTGAAAGAATTGGATGTCAAGGAGGCCCGCGAACTCGAACCGTCGCTTTCCGATAAATTAATTGCGGCTTATGGGGTCAAAGATGCCTCGATTGATCCGTTTAAACTATCCTTGGAGAATATAGCCCAGGCGCAGGAACTGGGCGCCACCCTGCTGCGATTTACCAAAGTCATCGGGTTTGAGAAAAAAAACAAAAAAATCCAGGCCACGCGCGTGCAGGACATTATCACCGGTGAGAAAACCATTATCGAAGCAGATCACGTGGTTAACGCCAGCGGTGCCTGGGCCGGTGAAATTGCCGCCCTGGTCGGCGTGAAGATTGACATTATCTGTTCTAAAGGCAGTCTTTTGGTCACCCACAACAGGATCACGGATCTGGTGGTGAACCGCCTGCGCGCTTCAGCCAATGCAGACATCCTGGTTCCGGGCGGCACGGTGTCCATTCTCGGGACGACTTCCATTCGCATCGAAAATTTGAATCAGGTTTATCCCACCGTTGAAGAGGTGGATACCATGGTGGGTGAAGCTGTTAAGATGATCCCGGCCCTGGAAACCGTCCGATACATTCGCGCCTTCGCCGGCGTTAGACCGCTGATCGGATCACGCACCGCACCTGACGACCGTAGCGTCAGTCGCAGCTTTGCACTGATGGATCATACGGAGGACGGCTTTGAGAATTTTGTCAGCATTTCCGGCGGCAAGCTGACCACTTATCGCCTCATGGCGGAAAAAACGGCCGATCTGGTATGTGACCACCTGGGTATTTCCAAACCCTGTTTGACGCGAACAGAACCGCTGCCGGAAACGCAACCCGGAAAATGGACCCAACCCGGATTGGCACCCAAATTGTGGATGCAAAAACATGAGCCCGAAGACATTTTGCTTTGCGAATGTGAAATGGTGCCAAAAAGCGCAGTGGATTCCATTGTTGACGCTATTCGCAAGCAAGACGGCCAACCGGATCTCAAGGCCATCTCCCTGCGAAGCCGAATCGGCAAAGGTGCCTGCCAGGGTACATTTTGCGGTGTTCGCGTGACCGCGTATTTGTTTGATCAGGGTGAGCTGACGTTTGATCAGTGCCTAGCCGGCCTCAGAGAATTCCTCGGCAAGCGCTGGTATGGGCAATACCCCACACTTTGGGATAAACAGCTGGTGCAATCAGAGCTCCTGGAAGCCTTGTATTGCGGTTTGTTTGGACTGGAGCTTTAAATCCATTGGGGTTCAGGTGTCGGGTGTCCGGCGTCCGCTAAAGGGAGGTTTCTGGTGTCAGTGTTCAGGTGTCAGGAATACGAACCTGATGACGTTGAAAATTATCGGATTCTGCATTATGTCATTTTTTTCTGACACCCGAAACCTGACACCTGAAACCTTACATAATTTACGAAAGGAACCATCCCATCGATGACCGAAGGGAAACCCATCAATTGTGATGTTTGCGTGATCGGCAGCGGTTTGGCCGGAATGGCCGCTGCCCTGTTTGCTGCTGCAAGAGGCCTGTCTGTGGTGCAGATGGGGCATACCGGAGAAATTGTTTTTGCCAGCGGTTTGCTGGATCTGCTCGGCGTGCACCCGGTGAGTGAAAAGCGGCCCTGGAGCGATCCCTGGGCCGCGATAGATGCAATGGTGCGGGACATACCCGATCACCCCTATGGGCGGCTAAAAAAAGAGGACATCAAAGCTGCTTTTGATGAAATCCTGGCCTTTCTGGCGGAAACCGGTCTTACCTATCACAGAAACATCGATCGTAACAGCGGCGTACTGACTTCGCTGGGTACGATAAAATCCACATACGCAGTCCCGCATACCATGTGGAAAGGGGTCAGGGCGCTGAACGAAAAACCGGCCTGTCTGATTCTTGATATCCGAGGTTTGAAGGGATTCAGCGCCCGCCAAATTGTGGCCGCCTTACATGCTGGATGGCCTAATTTACGTTCGGCGCGGATCTCATTTCCGGATAGCGATCATCTGAACGAAGTGTATACGGAACATATGGCCAATGCATTGCTGCTGCCACACAATCGCGAGAAGTTGGCAGGGGTCTTGCGACCCCTTGTAAAAAAATCCAGTATCGTTGGGCTGCCGGCCATTTTAGGGCTATATCGAACGCACGAGGTCATATCCCACCTTGAGGAGTTGATCGGCGCCCCGATTTTTGAAATCCCCACCATCCCCCCGTCGGTTCCCGGGCTGCGCCTTAAGGAAGCGTTTGAACGGGGGCTGCGCTTGAAAGGCGTTCAATACTTTTCTTTAACCCGGGCTTTAAAGGTGCGACAGAAGGCAGATGGACATTTTGAAATCCAAATCGGCCGAGACGATGTCGAGCACATCGTCGAATCCCGGGGTGTTATACTGGCCAGTGGCCGATTTATCGGCGGCGGTTTGCATGCTGACAGAACCCGTATCCACGAAACGATCTTTAATTTACCGGTTTACCAGCCTGACAGCAGGGCCGATTGGCATCACCGAGATTTTTTAGATTCCCGGGGACATTTAATCAATCAGGCCGGCCTGGAAATTGATGACGCGTTTCGTCCCCTGGATGATTCGGGTGGCCCGGCTTTTGAAACACTTTTTGCCGCCGGTTCCATCCTGGCCCACAATGACTGGAAACGCCTGAAATGCGGTGCCGGCCTTGCCATCGCTACCGCATTCGGGGCGGTTAACGCCTTAATTCGCATTTGACTTCAAAAATTATTTCCGAGACAAATACCAAACCCTCTGGGCGCCTGCGGGCTGCTGTCAACGCCGGCGAGATTACTTCAAAGCGGGACTGTCGTTGTTTATTGGACCCTGTTCAGATTTAAACGGCCGTCAGCCGCCTGTTGAGGTAGGTATAGAGATCGGTTATCCCTACATCTGATTCCATGCCGCCCAGGGCACACGAAAAATGAATCTGGCATTTGGGACAGGCGGTAATCAGGGTTTGGGCACCGGTTTGGACGGCTTCCTGCATGCGCTCCACTTGAATGGCTTTTGAATAGCTCACGCATTCCATCCAGGCGCTGGTTCCGCAGCAAAGCGCATTTTCGCGGTTGCGTTCCATTTCGACCAATCGGGTTTCCGGTAGCCATTCCAAAAGCTGACGGGGCGGCTGGTAAATTCCCGCTAAACGACCCAACCGGCACGGATCGTGATAGGTAACCGTTTCTTGCGAAGTGGTCTGAAATGACAGGCCGGCATTCGGCAGTTCGCGCGCTAGAAATTCCGTCATATGCAGGACATCAAAAGGGAGCTTGCCAAAATATTTAGGGTAATATTTTTTAAAGGTGACATACCCCTCCGGGCAGCTGAAAAGTACGGTTTTAGCACCGGAGGATTTGATCACTTCAAGATTCCATCCGGCCAGCTTACGGAAGGTGGTCTGGTCTCCACACCACAAGGCATCGTGCCCGCAGCAGCGTTCATGATTGCTGATGACCGGTTCGATCCCCATTTTATTTAGCAACCCGAGCACACTGCGCGCGTTCTCAAGGGGAGACAGATTCATATATCGGAAGGTCACGTCAAAGAACGGCAGACACCCCACAAAATAAAAATATTCCCCGCTATCACCAAAAGCGCCGGCTTCATGGGCCCACTGGGTGCGCTGCTGCTTTAAATTACAGGTTTGCAGGCCGGCGACGGCCTGAAGGATGCCGTGGTGACTTTCTTGCGGGTTGTTGCCGGCGTTGCGGGCTTCCTGTCGGTGGGCACTGATGAATTCAGGGAAGTCAATCTCTGCCGGACAGCGTTCGCTGCATGCCGCACAGCTCAAGCAGGCCCAGATTTCACGGCTCCTCGCCAGGCCGGCATCCGGGTCCAGCACGGCCTGTTTGATAAGCTGTCGCGGTGAGAATTTCGACAGTTCACGGCTGATGGGGCAGCTTCCGGTACACAGGCCGCATTCCATACAGTAGTCGATTTGTTTTTGGGTAAGATGCGTTGGCTTATCCATCATGAACCCAATATTGTTTGGAGATCGAAAGGTGGATCTCCATTGGTTTTGAGGGGATTTTCCCCAAGCGTTTTGAGCAATTCAACAAAATGCTGAATTTCTTCGGCAAACGCGGCCCCTTCCGATGCTGAAATCCATTTTAAGCGCAGGCGGCGCTCATCGATCCCCAGCAACCTGAGGATTTCCCAGGTTTCTTCCATGACCGTCTGGCACCTCACATTACCTTCCAGGTAATGGCAATCGCCAATGTGTCAGCCGGACACCAGTAAGCCGTCTGCTCCTTTCAGGAACGCTTTTAGCAAGAATCCGTGGTTGACTCTGCCGGTGCACATCACGCGGATCAGGCGCACATGGGGTGGATATTGGATGCGGGAAACCCCTGCCAGATCGGCGCCGGCGTAAGCACACCAGTTGCAGACAAAAGCAAGGATGTTAGGTTGTCTATCAGTAACCATGGGCTTTCTCTAGTAAGAATTGAATCTTCAATCTTCAATCATGGATTTGATTTGCTCATCCTTGAAGTGAGACAAGGAGGCCGCTCCGGTCGGGCAGGCGACATTACAGATGCCGCAGCCGGTACAGAGTGCCTCTGTTACCATGGCCTGCTGTCGGCTTTCGGCGATTTGCGTCACTTTGATTGCCTCAAAACAGCAGGCCTTCTCGCATTCACCGCACGCCCGGCAAAGCTCGGCATCCACGCGATTGATCATGCCTTCAGCCACAATTTCTTTTTTGGAAAGCACGGTGACCGCCCGGGAAACCGCGCCACGCGCCTGTGCAATACTTTCATTGGCAAATTTAGGGCCCTGTGCCAGACCGCACAGATAAAAACCGGGTGCCGCAAAATCAAGCGGCCTGAGTTTTGGATGGGCTTCCATAAAGAATCCATCTTCATCCAGCGGCAGGCGGATGGCTTCGGCCAACTCCTGGCCTTCCGGCCGGGGACGAATCGCGGCACTTAAGACCACCAGATCGGCTTGCAGTTGAACCGTCGCCTGCAATTGTGCATCAAAAACGGAAACGCCAAGAGCATCGCCTTGTTGCGTTACCCGGGGCTTGCGTTCAAGCGCATATCGATAAAAACGAACACCCTGCCGTCGGGCTTCCAAATAATGGCTTTCCTTAAAACCAAAGGTTCGAATATCCCGGTACAGGACCGATATCTGAGCATTCGGGTGAATGGTTTTTAACTTCAAACTGTTCTTGACGGCAGCCGTGCAGCACACCCGGCTGCAATACAGATTTTCGGGTTCACGCGAACCGACACATTGAATCATTACCACCCGTTGCAACTGCTCTACGCTGTCAGGGTCTGTATTCAGCTGGTCTTCAAATTCTTTTTGGGTGATGACCCGGGGATGCTGGCCGTAAAGATATTCAGCGGGTTTATGCTCCTGCCCGCCCGTTGCGACAACCACAACCCCATGCGAGATGGCTTGGGACTGATCTTTGACCGAAATATTGGAAGTATAAGCGCCGCAACTTCCGGTAATGGATACGACCTGCGCATCTTTGAAAACGGTGATCAAGGGTTGATTTTCAACTTTCTGAATTAGATCTTGAACATATTGCGCCGGATTGGCGCCGTCTTCCGTGTAAAAAAGCGTGCGGGCATTACCGCCCAATTCTGCGGTTCGTTCTACCAGCGTGGCCTTGAACCCCTGTTCGGCAAAGGCCAGAGCGGCACTAAGACCGGCCAGACCGCCGCCAATGACCAGGGCCGTTTGAACCACCGCATAAGCTGTTTCGTAAAGCGGTTCCAGCAGACGGGCCCGGGAAACAGACATCCTTACCAGCTCCTTAGCCTTAAGGGTGGCCGCTTCCGGCGCTGCCTGATGCACCCAGGCATCCTGTTCGCGAATATTGGCGAGTTCAAAGAGATAGGGATTGAGGCCTGCTTCACGCAGGGTATTGCGAAAAAGCGGCTCATGGGTTCGAGGTGTGCAAGAGGCCACAACGACCCGATTGAGATGATGATCTTGAATGGCCTGTTTGATCGCCTGGAGTTGGTCGGTGGAACAGGCAAACATGCAGTGGGTTGCATATTTTACATCAGGCAGGGTGCCGGCAAACGCGGCAACCGCTTCCACATCAACCACACCGGCAATATTGATACCGCAATGGCAGACAAAAACACCGACGCAAGGTTCTTCTCCGCTGATGTTGCGTTCTACATGGGTGGCGGGGGCCTTCACCAGCGAGCCTCTCGTATCGGCCAGCAGGGCTGTCGCCTGAGCTGCTGCGCTGCTGCCCTGCTGCACGGCCTCCGGAATATCTTTGGGTCCCTGGGCGGCACCGCAGACATAGATGCCGGGCCTTGAGGTTGCGACGACGTCCAATGGCTCGGAGGCGTAAAAACCATGCTCATTTAAGAGTACCCCGATGCGCTCTGCAAATTGCGCAGTAGAAGCGTTCGGGCAAAGACCGACGGAAAGAACGACCATATCATATGTTTCTTCCTGAAGTTGATGATCCGGCCCGGCGTAAGAAATGCTCAGGGTATCATCTTCGGGGTTTGGAATCACTCTGGAGATCAACGACCGCACGTAGCGTACGCCATTTTCTGATTCGGACCTTTCGTAAAACCGGTCGAATCCCTTGCCTTGGGCCCGGATATCGATGAAAAAGATGCGGGTGTCGATATCGCCGGCATGTTCTTTGGTGATCATGGCCTGCTTGGTGGCGGACATGCAGCAAACCGCGGAACAATATTCGTTTCCCGCATGGCTGTCACGCGATCCCACACACTGGATCCAGGCGATACGGCCAGGAATCTTTCCGTCGGAAAGGCGTTGGATGTGTCCCTGGTAAGGACCGGCTGCTGAAAGGATGCGCTCGTATTCCAGGCTGGTGATGACATTGGGCCACTGTCCGTAGCCGTATTCACCTTTCAGACGCGCATCAAAAGGTTCAAACCCACCCGCCAGAATCAGCGCCCCGGTGTCCAATGTGATGACTTCATCCGCCTGGTCAAAAATAATCGCCTTATTTTTACAAACTTTTTCGCAGACGCGGCACTTTCCTTTGGTGAAATAAGTGCAGTGTTCTTTATCAATCGTGTAAACAAGCGGAACCGCCTGAGGATAGGGGATATATATGGCTTTGCGCTGATTTAGATTTAGGTTAAATGGATCGGATACTTTTTGAGGGCACTTCTCAGCGCATATGTCGCAGGCCACGCACCTTTCCGGATCTACGGCGCGGGCCTTCTTTTTAAGGGTTAATTTAAAACGGCCCGGTTCGCCCTCTAAATTGAGAACATCGGTATACGCAAAAATATCAATGTTGGGATGATTGGCCAATTCCGCAAGCTTGGGGCCCATCATGCAAGAAGAGCAATCATTGGTGGGGAATGTTTTGTCCAGCTGGGCCATGACACCGCCCACATTAGCCTTTTCTTCGATCAGCTGCACTCTAAAACCGGAATTGGCTATATCCAGCGCTGTCTGGATACCGGCAATGCCGCTGCCGACAATTGCAATGGCTCCGGTTTTTTCTGTATGTGGCGTTGTGTGCTTCTGGGTCATGGGCGATTCCAAAGATTGAGCTGCTTGAGAAGAGCAAAGGGATCTGTGATATGTCTCCGCAGCCAGCGTTCAACTCCGGCGACATCCTGCGCCAGTCCAATCAGCTCGGTAAAATAATAGACCGGGAACGCAAACCGCTTTCCCCAATCCGTCGCGATCTTTTCCTGATGCATATCCAGATTGGCCTGACACATCTGGCAGGAAACCACAATGGCCTGGGCACCGACCCGCTGAGCCATATCATACAGCTTCCCCACCAGGTGCGAAACAATGTCCGGGCGCGAAAGCACCTGGCTGGCACCGCAACAATCGGTTTTGTAAGCCCAGGGGATCGCCGCGGCACCCAGGGTCTGAATGATGCGGTCCAGCGCCTGGGGATTTTCAAAGTCGGTCGTTTCGGTAATCTCCGGCGGACGGTTGGCCATACAGCCGTAGTAACACACCACCTTCAATCCCTCCAGGGGCCTACTTATGTTTTTGGCTATTTTTTTAAGCATGGGATCGCTGGCCAGAAAATTCGCCAGATCCCATATTTTCGGCAGGGAAGCGTCCAGGTGCATATCATAGCGGTCAGCGGAATCTTGATTGAGGATCCAGGCGGCCGTTTTAAGCCGATTGAAACACATGGGGCAGGGAACAAGCATATCCGCATGCGGCAGCCGGGCTGCCAAATTCAGGGTTCGACCGGCCAGTTCGATGCCCGCGCGGTGATCAATGCTGTGGGCGGCGGTTGCGCCGCAACAATTCCAATCGGGAATTTCTTCTAATTGGATGTTCAGGGAAGCGCAAATGCCCACAATAGATTCAGCATAATCTTTTGCGGTTCCTTCCAGGGAACACCCAGGATAATAGGTTACCTTCATGACGGATTTGATCTCTTTTTATGACGATCCAGTATCTTGCGAACCTCTTTTTTCCCGCTGATTGTTTTGGGCAGCACCGGAAATCGTCTTTTACGACTCATCTGCCAGGCCAGCTTCATTTCATCGCGCCAGGTACCTGTCTGCCACAACCGCAGGAACTCCCCGCTTCGAAGGAGATATTGCGGAAGAAAGGTCGTCTCAAATACCCGGCCCCATTTTTTCACATTTTTCAGGAAGGTGTCATGCAGGGTCAAAATCTGAGGTTGGGGACAGGCGATGCCTTTTTGCACAGCCATTTCTTTGAGACAATCCATGAGCTCGGCGATTTTAACGTCATTCGGACAGCGCGTGGTGCATGTTTCGCAGGCCGCACATACCCATATTGTATCACAATTCAATACGGTTTGCGGTTGCCCGATAATCACCAGGCGAATCACTTCGTCCGGATAAAGATCCATGGCAAAGGTGACCGGACAGCCGTTGGTGCACTTGCGACATTGATAACAGGCGCCCGCCAGATAGGGTCCGGCAGCTTCGATCTGTTCTAGAAAGTGATAATCAGGAGTTAACGTTTTCTGAAACATGGATTTTGACCCACTTCCCCCAGCGCCTGCCGAATCTTCTTTTAGATTACGCTAAATGGCTATTTGAGAGGCTTTTTGAGCAGCTTTGGGCTGGAAAGCTTGTATTAAAATGGAAGCGTCTGTCTTTGTCAAGGAGAAAAAAATTTCGCGATGTGGCTATAATCCATTGGATTTTCAAAGAATTACTCCGATCGCCAATAGCAGGCTATACACCAGTGCAAGCGTGGCGGTTTTTGCAAGGGCCTGATTTAATATGGAGCCATCTGAATTTTTCCAGATAAGGCGCATGAGATAGACGGCTATCGGCAAAGAGATCAGCGGCAAAAGCACCCATGCTGACATCCGGCCGCTTACCCATAAAATGATGGGTATGGCGTATGCGCCGGCCAGCAGCAGCACATACTCTATTGTAGATCCGCGGACCCCGAGAATGACCGCCAGTGTGCGTTTACCGGCCTGGCGATCCGATTCGATATCCCTTAAATTGTTCACCACCAGTATCGCAGTGATCAACAATCCTTCGATCACACCCATTAACCAGACCATCGGTGTTAACTTCAGTGCTTGAACGTAATACGTACCGCCGACGGCAACCAGTCCAAAGAAAATAAACACAAATAGATCACCGAGTCCGTGGGATGCCAGGGGAAAAGGGCCGCCGCTATAGGCCAGGGCTGCGCAGATACAGGCCAACCCGATGATGAGGACCGGCAATCCTCCCACTGCCAATAAATAGATACCCGGCATCATGCTCAGGATGAATGTCATTATCATCCCGGCTTTTACCTGAGTTGCCGGAATAAGCCCGCTTTGAGTCACCCGCAGCGGCCCCGAACGGTCTGCGGTGTCAATTCCTTTTAGATAATCGAAATAATCATTTGCCAGATTGACACTGATTTGAAGGAGTAAAGCTACACTAAAAGCGGCAAGTGCCGGCAGCCCCACAAAATTTTTATCAGCAATCGCCATGGCTGATCCCAGCATCACCGGGGCAATCGCTGCCGGCAGCGTCCGCGGACGGGTCGCCAGTATCCAGGCATTGAATTTTGACATATTTTTTGAGTTATTCTCGATCATATCTGTCTGTTATTACCTGAATCTTGCCCCGCTTTGCGGCATGAAGCATCTGATTTTTTAAGATTAAGGAGCTTCTCCTTACGATAGGAAAGCCTTAGACTCGTGCAAAATTCAGGCATCAAATTTCTCGATCCTGGTATCGCGTCACCCTTGTTTCCAGGTGATTGATGACAAAATAAAGGGTCAGACCCAGCAGACTCATGGCCAGAATTCCGGCATACATTTCAGGGTATCGCAGCACCTGGTAGGTTTCGACTACAATATAATATCCCAGACCATAGGTGGTTAAAGACTGTTCGGCGATAAACAGCACCGCGATGGCGGTTCCGACGGATACGCGCAGCGCCGTCAGGACTGCCGGCAGCGATGCCGGAAAGTAAACATAGCGGAATAGCGCCCGGCGGCCGGCACCCAACGAACGCACCGATAGAATCAACTCCGGGTGCAGATTTGCGGCTTCATCCCTGACAACGACCAGAATCTGGAAAAAGATAATGATCGCAATCAAAAAAATTTTGGAAATGTCGGTGATGCCCATTAGAACATAGATGACCGGCAAAAACACAATTTTGGGGATCGGATAGACGATGGCAATCAGGGGGGCAAAGATGCGATTGACTTTGGGAACCTGCCCCAGGCCCAATCCGATGGGTACCGCAGTGACAACCGCCAGCCCGATGGCAGCCAGCACCCGACCGGTACTGGCTAGAAAGTGGGTCCCCAGGTCGCCGAATAAGGAGGCAGCGAATATCGGCAGCACCTGAAGCGGTGAGGGCATGATGGGTCGGTGGATGATCCAGGCCAGCACCTGCCAGATGGCAAAAAACATTAACAGTCCCATGAGGGCTGCGCGGATGTTTAACCTGCGCCTCATGTCATTGATCCCAGTAGCTTACGCAAATCCTCACATTTCTGTTGGAACTCACGCTGCATGCGGCCATCGATAAATCCGGCGCAGGCATTGTCCATAATTTGAGCTTCTTGATTACAACTTTGCTGTAAGACTAATATTTTTTTGCCCATGACGACGGCGACCTCGATGTCATGGGTGACGATAATATAGGTTAAATCCGATTCGTCGTGCAAAGTGATGATGAAGTTTTGCAGATCCTCACGGGTGGGGGCATCCAGAGCTGAAAAGGGCTCATCCATCAAAAGCAAGTCCGGTTTCATCGCCAGCGTGCGCGCGATGGCCGTGCGTTGGCGCTGCCCGCGGGATAGTTGCAGCGGGTATTGATCCCTCAGGCCCTCGATCCCCAGCTTTTTGAGCCAGTCATCGACCCGTTGATCGGCTTGATTGGGGACCAGCTGCTCATCGGCCGGGGCGTGCCGGCCGTCGGATCCGTAAAATCCCCAAATGGTTAGCCCCAGGCGGGCATTTTCTCTGACGGTTTGCCAGGGCAATAAACCGTGATCCTGCAGCACCAGCCCGCTGCGCGGCCGGGGACGGGAAATCGGTTTGTGGTCGATAATAATGTTGCCGGATTGAGGCTGGCGCAAGCCGGCCAGTAAATAGAGGAGGGTTGTTTTGCCGCAGCCTGAAGGGCCGATGATTGAAAGCGCTTCACCACGGCCGACATGCAAACTATAGTCTCGAAATATGGGCGATTGCCCGTTGTAGGCAAAGGTTAGATCGTTAATTGCAATCATCGGACAATATGTTTCCTGAATTTTGCACCCTCAGGGCAGGTATTGGGTGGTAATGGATTCTTTATACGGAAGTGGTGCCTTCAACAGTTTTTTTGACACCATCCAGTTCATCACATCCGCCCATTGTTCGGCGCTGGGTACTTCCCGAAGCGGGAAAGGCGGAATACGATATGTTTGCTGAATGTTTTTCGGCACCCGGATTTTTTGAAGTAAAAGGCGGCGATAGGATTCAGGATCGGCGTTGATATCCTGCGCAGCTTGATTCCAGGCCTTGATAAACCGACGCACCCTACCGGCTTTGTTTTTTAACGTCTGAAGGCTGAAGCTCAATACGCTGACGCTGTATTGTGGATGTGCTGAATCGTCGATGACCGCGACGGCGCCGGCTTCAAGAGCGCTTTTGGCCAGCGGATCCGGCAGGGTGGCGGCTTTTATCTGGCCCTGTAATAGTAATTGATACCGTTCGGGTATGACCGGAACGGATTTTTTAGCAATCTGATTCGGCGTCAACCCATGGGCCGCCAGCAAGCGGTCGGTTACGTATTCAATGATGGTATTTTTAGAAACGCCGATTGGGATTTCTTTCAGGTCTGCCGGGGAAGATAAGCCGCTGCCGGGTGCCGCTAAAACGCGAAACAGGGGATAGTGCGGATAGGCTTTCCGGGCAGATAAAATAATCTGGACCCGGGCCCGGTCGCGATTGAAATTGGCCGTTGTGGCCATCTCGTTGAGCATGCCGTCAATGGCACCCGCCTGCATGAGTTGGTCTCTTTCCAGTCCGCTGCCCACCGGCACGGCTGTTACGGAAACACTATGACGGTCAAAATAGCCCTTGGCCTGGGCAGCGTGGAAGGGCAGGCTATCTAAAATGGGCAATAGTGCAACTTTCAGAGAATTATCCGAGTGGGCCGTTTGGGCGAACCGGTTTGTCGGTAAGCCTGCCATAATCATGAGAATCATAAGCAGGCCGATGACAGCCGATTTTTTGATACTCAATTTTTGTTGCAAATAACCGCCTTAGAATTTTTTTTAGTTTGCGTTGTGGCCTTCAATACCAAAAAAAGTGCTGAAGTGTAAAGAGTGTTGCCGATTTAGCCATAAATTGAGGGCTCGGGGTTTGTTTCCCAAAAAAGACAACACGGCCCAAAAAAAATTGATGTCTTGGAATGATACGCGAAAGGGATGTGCGGGAGAAGAAAAGAATACGGTTCCCGAATAATTCAAACCGCAGAACCGCAGAATCCGCCTGAGGCGGACAGAATATCGCAGTGGACATTATGGTCTGATTTTTTTCAGAAATTTCTGCTGTTCAAAATTCCTGACTTAGGCCACGCCTTTAGCGTGATTCGATACGGGATATTCAAAATCTAATCTTGGTGAGTTCCTGTTTGGGAAATCGTTTCGATAGATAAATACGGTCAATTGACCTAAATTATTCCAGCGGCCGCCATTATATCCGGCACCAGTTCCTCTTTGCCGATGGCCATGATGTGCACACCGTCACACATTTTTTCTTCATGAATGCGTTTGATCATGCGGCCGGCGATTTCGATGCCTTTGGTTATGGCCTGGCCTTTGGGTGCGGATGCCATTTCATCGATTAGATCCTGAGGGACAAAAACCCCGGCGATGTTTTTATTCATGAAACGGGCCATGGGGGCGGATGTCAGCAGAATGATGCCTGCCAGAATTTTTACATTAAACTGCCGGGCGTAATCCATAAACTCTTTGAATTTGTCCAGATCATAAACCGCCTGGGTCTGAATAAACTCGGCCCCGGCCTCGATCTTTTTTTCAAATTTGATCAGTTGCGGTTCGAGCGGATCCGCTTCCGGCGTTACAATGGCGCCGGCGCAGAATGAAACCGCACCGTCCAGTTCGTTGCCGCCGAGATCTTTGCCTTTTTCCAGGGTTCGGACGGTTTCCAGAAGCTGGCTGGAATCCAGATCAAAAACACTTTTGGCATCCTTGTGATCACCCAGGATGATCGAGTCGCCGGTTAAACACAATACGTTTTGGATTCCCATATACGATGCGAAAAGAAGATCGGCCTGCAAAGCGAGCCGGTTGCGATCCCGGCAAGTCATCTGTAAAATGACTTCTCCCCCTCCATCCTTGACCTTAAGGCAACCCCCCAGAGAAGGATAGCGCATCACCGAGCTTTGATGGTCGGTGACATTCATGGCGTCGACCCTATCTTTTAACAGGTCGATGTGGTGTTCAAATTTTTCAAGGTTTGTCCCCTTGGGGGGTGCCACCTCGCTGGTGACCACAAATTTGCCGGATTCAAGGGCCTCTTTAAATTTCGTAGCCATCGTAAAACTTCCCTTCTATTTTAGATCCATCAAAAATTCACGAAAATTAATTTTTCTTCTTTTTTACCAATTAACCCATAATCAATAACCAATAACTAAATTCAAGCTTCAGGCAGCTTGAATTTCCCCGGCTTGGGCTCTCCCTGGTGATTGCGGGGTTTTTGATAGGTTCGCATGGAATCCAGTCGCCCCAGCTCCTGAAGGCGATTATAAATCAAGGTCCAGACGCAGTCTTTGTCGACGTCAATTTCGCATTTGCCGTGGTTGGTTCCGCCGCAGGGCCCGTTGACCAGCCCCTTGTGACAGTTTGTCACGGGGCAGATGCCGCCGGTTTCACCGATAATGCAGGTGCCGCACTGGGTGCAGATCTCATCAAATAAGCCCACGGCCGTTTCCTTGCCGATAAAAAGGGTGTCCAGGGCCGGGACCACCATCTTTTTTAACTGTCGGGCAATGGTTTGAACGCCGAAAGCGCAGGTCATAATCAGCAGGGCATCGGCCTGGTCGATCTGTTCACCGAAATCGCTCAGAAATTCGCGGGTTAAATTATCGCAGGCGACCGGAACCACCGTTTGGCCGGTGACCATTTTGCCTTTTTCTGACAGCTCATCTGTCATGGCTCCTACTTCAGGCGCTCCGCCGGTGCGGGTGAGCGTCACGCAGGTGCCGCATCCAATGATGAAAATTCGGTTGAATCCCTTCAAAAGGCGCTCAATTTCTTTTTCCGGCTTTTTTTGCGTTATGGATCGAATCATATTCCATTCTCCTCTTTTTCAAGATCGCAGCGGAGGCAGCGGATGGCTTCGCTGTAAGCTTCCTCTTCGCTAAATCCTTTTTCAACTTCCCGGAAGTCCTTTATGCGTTCATTGGCATCCTCGGACTCGACTTCGATCCGGGGTTTGTCTTCCGTGCTTTCCGTTTCAAGCGCCAGCTTGGTGCCGGTATGCCTGGGAGACTTTTCATCCGGGATATACACGCGGCTTTTGTCACCCCCCAGGTATTTGTCGATGGCGATGGCGGCACGTCTGCCGGATGCGATGGCGCGGATGACAAACGTCGGGCCGGTGGTAAAGTCCCCGCCGGCAAAAACGCCCGGTACATTGGTGGCCAGCGTATTGGTGTCGACCACCAGCGTGCCCCAGAGTTCACGCTCCAGCTTGCTGTCGGCATCCAGAAAAGACATGTCGGCAGCCTGGCCGATGGAGATAATCACATTGTCGGCATCTACAAACCGGGTGTCATCCAGATCACAGGTGGGATTGAAGCAGCCCTCATCGTCAAATACACAGATGCAGCGCGTGAATTCAATTCCGGTGACGCGCCCCTCATTGTGGGTGATTTTACTGGGCGACAGGTCGGGGTTAATAACGATGCCCTCATCGACGGCCTCGTCTACGTCTTGTTCCCAGGCGGGCATCTCATCCCGGGGTTCCAGACAGAATATTTGCGCTTCCTGCGCACCGGCTCTTAAGGCGGTGCGGGCAACGTCCACGGCCACATTGCCGCCGCCGATAATTACCGTTTTGCCGCTTAACGGCACCTTTTTGCCCGTGCGGACCTGGGTCAAAAAATCAAGACCGTAGTGAAGACCCTCGAGGCCCTCTTCTTCGCCGGGGATGCCGATTCGTTTGCTGGCCTGGGCCCCGGCGGCAATAAAGACGGCACTGAAGCCCTCATTGAGCAGGTCGCTAAAGGTGTGTTTGGCGTCAATGGGTGAATTGTAGCGGATTTCAACCCCGCAGTTTTGAATATACTGGATCTCTTCTTCGATCACCTCACGCGGCAGTCTGAACTCGGGTACGGCAATGCCGAGCATGCCGCCCGCCACCGGCTGGGCTTCGAAAACCGTGGTCTGATAACCCATTTTGGCCAGAAAATAGGCGCAGGTCAGTCCTGAAGGGCCGGCGCCGACCACGGCGACTTTTTGAGAACGGGTGACGGCAAACGGCTCCCTTTGTGGGCCGACATTTTCAAAATACCAGTCTGAAGCCACGCGTTTAAGGGCCCGAATCGCGACCGGCTGGTCGAGCTCACCGCGCCGGCATTTGTATTCGCAGGGGTGGATACAGATACGCCCGCAGACCGCCGGAAA
>Ga0224504_10000544_pt1 | contig 16774 bp, 16 predicted proteins | sample SF_Oct11_sed_USG_3_FD_170160 | JGI IMG/M metagenome (GOLD analysis project Ga0224504, IMG submission 170160) | Sediment microbial communities from San Francisco Bay, California, United States - SF_Oct11_sed_USGS_24 | ecosystem: Environmental > Aquatic > Marine > Sediment | place: USA... | reverse complement strand
TTGACGAAAATGATGCCGGCGGGGGTGAAATGTGAGGCAATTTTTTATCCCTGCATTGGCGGCATTATTGTTGCTTAATGGTTGCAGTTGGATAAAAAGCTGGGGTGATGATGATGATCCGGATGCTCCCGCTGAACTGGTTGAGTTTGAGCCAACGCTCAAAGTAGGTAAGGTGTGGTCCGCCGATATCGGTAAGGGACTGGACAAAGCCGGCAGGCAAATCAGACCTGCATATTCTTCAGGTGTAATATTCGCCGCTGATCATAAGGGCATGTTAATGGCGCTTGATGCTGATAGCGGGCGCAAGCGTTGGGAAATCAAAACTGAATTGCCGTTTACGGGGGGGCCGGGTGTTTCAGATAACCTGTTGTTGATGGGCACTGAAAACGGTGAGGTATTCGCCTTTGACGCATCAACCGGTACGCAGCTTTGGTCCGCGACAGTTACATCTGAAGTGCTCGCGGCGCCGGGAGAGTCTGATGGTATCGTCGTTGTTCGTTGTATAGATGGACGTGTATTTGGTCTTGATGTGGATACCGGTCAGCGTATCTGGGTTTATGATCACAACGTTCCCTTGTTAACCCTGAGGGGTAATGCGCCGGTTCTATTGAGGGCTGGTGTGGCTTTTGTCGGTTACGATGGCGGCCAGGTTGTTGCCCTGAACCTCGAAGACGGTACTCTGATGTGGGAACAGACACTGGTAACTACGGAAGGTCGGACTGAACTGGAACGTCTCTCGGATATCGATGGACAATTGGTGTTCATTGCCTCTGACCTGTTGGTGTCGAGTTATAAGAGCCGACTGGCTTCCCTGGCGGCAGATTCAGGCCGTTTGCTATGGTTCAAAGATATTTCCTCATCCACGGGTGTGTCGGTTGATCGCGTTAACCTGACGATCAGCGACAAGGAAGGGAATGTGTGGTTGCTTGACCGGCGAAATGGGGCCGAGACCTGGAAACACGACCAACTGCAGCGCAGGGGTTTAACGCGTCCTGTATTCTACGGCAGCTTTATAGTGGTAGGTGATGCAGAAGGCTATCTGCACTGGATAAATAGCGATGATGGACGATTCGCCGCACGTGAAAATATTGGTGGCAAAGGCTTCGCCGGTCCACCACTGGTGGTGGGGAATACGCTTTATGTCATGAACAAAAAGGGAGGCCTGACCGCGTTTCGGGCAGGTGCTGCGCTTAATTAGTCCTGTCTTCATTACTTTGCAGGCTGCGCTGATGTATGATGCAGCCTTTCTCGAAGCCGATTAAATAGCCTGAAATAATGTTACCTGTTGTTGCCATCGTTGGCCGGCCTAATGTCGGAAAATCAACCCTCTTCAATGCCTTGACCCGCACTCGTGACGCATTGGTCGCTGATATGCCGGGTGTAACCCGTGACCGTCAGTATGGTATCAGCAATGTAGGTGACAGGCCCTGCGTCCTGGTTGACACCGGGGGATTGGTAGCCAAGGCCGAAGGCATTGATTATTTGACTGCCGTCCAGGTACACCAGGCCATAGAAGAGTCTCAACTGGTTTTATTCGTAGTGAGCGCCAGAGATGGGCTTACCCTTGAAGATCAGGAAATCGCCCGTCTTTTACGTGAGCACAACCGTCCGGTGCTATTGGTCGGCAATAAGATCGACGGTACAAATCCCGATATTGCGTTGGCGGAGTTTGCCATGCTCGGAATGGGTCCGGCCCTGGCGGTCGCTGCTTCTCACCGTCAGGGTATGACAAATCTGATGGAGGAAGCAGCGGAAATTCTGCCACCTGTCGAAGAGGATGGAGAGGCAGAAGAGGAAGACAAAGACCGCTTGCGATTGACCATTGTCGGACGGCCCAATGTTGGAAAGTCGACACTGGTTAACCGGATGCTGGGTGAAGAACGTGTTATGGCTTTCGACCTTCCGGGTACAACCCGGGACACCATCAGCACCTTTATGGAGCAGGGTGGTATCAAGTATGAACTGATTGATACTGCCGGTGTACGGAGACGCGCACGGGTCACGGACATGGTTGAAAAGTTCAGTGTTATCAAGGCACTTCAGGCCATTAACCGGGCCCACGTCGTGGTCCTGATGCTGGATGCGACCGAGGGTCTTACCGACCAGGACACCACCTTGCTGGGGCACATTCTGCAGCAGGGCAGAGCGCTCGTCATTGCGATGAACAAGTGGGACGGTATGGAGGAGTACGACCGCAAACAGGTCCTTTCCGAAATGGATCGCCGTTTGCAATATGTGCCCTGGGCCAGGCAAATCCGTCTTTCTGCGCTTCATGGATCGGGCCTTAAAGAACTTTACAAAGCAGTGAAAGAAGCATGGCGCAGCGCCACAATAGACATGCCGACGCCGGAGTTGACACGGGTACTTCTTAAGGCTTTTGAAGCCCATCAACCTCCAATGAGCCAGGGACGAACCCCGCGTTTAAGGTTTGCCCATGCCGGCGGTAACTGTCCACCAAGAATTATAATTCACGGTAACCGCACCGATGCCATACCGGCGTCATATAAGCGTTATCTGGAAAATGTCTTCATCCGTCACTTCAAGTTACGCGGAACACCGCTGCAAATAGATTTCAGAAGCGGTTCAAACCCATTCAAGGACAACAAGAACAAATTGACACCACGACAATTAGCCAAGCGCAAACGGCTGAAAAAATTCACCAAGAGCAAATCCAGAAAATAACCCCGGTTTTTGGTGGTCTATAAAACCCAGGATTGAAGATTGCACTCAATTTTGTGCGTGATCGCGCTGTCATCAGGCGGCACGGCAGCCGGCCATTGCCCTACCATTTGACCGTTCCGATCGAATAGATACTTGTGAAAATTCCAGCGAGGTGTCGCGTCATCGCCAAATTCCTCGCGAATGGCGTGAAACATGGGGTGAGCCGACATACCCATGATATGGTATTTACCCGTCATCGGAAAACTAACCTGGTATTGTGTGTCACAAAATTCTGCGATGTCGTCTTCCTCGCCTGGTTCCTGGTGCCCAAAGTCATCACAGGGCATGCCAATGACAACCAGTCCACTTTGTCTGTAATCCATCCACAAACGCTGAAGTTCCTGATATTGATGGGTGTATTCACACTCTGATGCGGTGTTGACGAAAAAAATTGGTTGTCCACGATAATTGGACAACGGCATTCTGGCCCCCTGAAGACCCATAAAAACGAATTCAAATACATTCATGATTAAGCCTACCTCCAAATACTCCTGTATAGCATAGCTTATGAATCCCGCTTTTGCTTATGATCCGTTACACTACGCAATCATTTTTATTTTGGAAGACCTAAGTTGAAAGAAATTCCGATGAACAAACCTGCTGCCATGCTTGATGGTCTGGAAGTTAGTGAAGTTGTGCTGACCGATGTGCGCAAGGCGATAGATGATCACGTCAAGAACGGTGGTCAAAGGCCCGGTCTTGCCGTGGTATTGGTCGGTTCCGATCAGGCTTCTAAGATCTATGTCCGGGCCAAACGCAGGGATTGCGAGAAGGCAGGTATCATTACCCGGGATTTTGATTTGCCCTTTGAGACAACACAAGAAGAGCTTCTGGCTTTGATTGACCAACTTAACCGTGATGATGAGATTCACGGGGTGCTGGTGCAATTGCCATTACCACCGCAGATCGATGAAATTGCGATCACCAATGCAATCAGCTCCAGCAAGGATGTGGACGGGTTCCATGCCTTCAATGTTGGCAGGCTTGCCCTGCGTCAACGCGGACTTCGGCCTTGTACACCGCGTGGGATCATGGCGCTTCTGCATTATTATGGTATCGACGCCAAGGGTCATCACTGTGTCATCGTGGGCGCATCCAATATTGTCGGCCGGCCGATGGGTCTTGAAATGCTGATCGAGGGAGCGACAGTAACGACCTGTCATCGTTTCACAAAAAACCTGGAGCACTTTGTCAGGCAGGCTGAAGTCCTGATCGTGGCGGTTGGCAGTAGAGGAATAGTTGACGCCAACTGGATTTCTGAAGGAACCGTGGTTGTCGATGTCGGTATCAACCGCCAAAAAAACGGCAAACTGGTTGGTGATGTGGATTTCGAAGTCGCTGCGCGCAAGGCCTCTTGGATAACACCGGTGCCCGGTGGTGTGGGCCCCATGACCAGGGCGAAATTAATGCTAAATACCGCTGAGGCAGCGGGTATTTTTATTGGTGAACCGCACAAGTAGTCATTTGGCGGGTTTGTTTTGCCACTGGCAAAAAGGGTCTGCGGCGCGCGGGTAAGGCGCCGCAATTGATCATCGGAAAAACGGCTTCAGGGCCGCTCCACTATTGCACAAACTCCCATCCCGCCAGCCGTACACACGGAAATCAGGCCGCGGCCTGATCCTTTGTCTTCAAGGATCTGTGCCAGGGTTGAAACGATTCTGGCTCCGGTTGCTGCGAAAGGATGGCCAACTGCAAGACTGCTGCCGTGTATGTTCATCTTCTCCCTGTCGATACTGCCAAGGGGTTTTTTCAGCCCGAGTCTTTCACGGCAATATTCCTCGGATTCCCAGGCTTTCAGAGTACAGAGTACCTGCGCAGCAAAGGCTTCGTGGATTTCGTAGAAATCAAAATCCTGTAATTTAAGTCCTGTACGCTGAAGCATTTCGGCAACCGCAACAGTTGGTGCCATCAACAGACCTTCATCATTGACAAAATCAACTGATGCGGATCGTCCGGTGGTCAGGTATGCCTGTACCGGGAGCTTGTGCTCTTCGGCCCACTCTTCGGAACACAGCAGTACTGCCGCTGCACCATCGGTTAGCGAAGTACTGTTACCTGCGCTTAGTGTGGCTTGCGGTCCCTTGTCAAATACCGTGCGCAGGGTAGAGAGCTTTTCAAGGCTGGTATCGGGTCGCAGATTGTTATCCCTGCTGACACCATTCCATGGTGTGACCAGGTCATCAAAAAAACCGGCGTCATAAGCGGCAGCGGCTTTTTGATGACTGTCGAATGCCAGTTGGTCCTGATCTTCGCGTGCTATCTGCCACTCCTGTGCCATGCGCTCGCAATGCTGGCCCATGGACAAGTGGGTACGCATTTCACCATTGGTTGGTGAAACCGGTTTGAGTTCGCCCGGGCTAAAACCCTTGAGTGCTGCGAGTCGCTGCTTCATTGTCCTGGCCTGGCTCAGCTTGATCATACGGTGGGCAAACTTGTTTCCGAAGACAATAGGGGCGTCTGAGGTTGTATCAGTGCCTGCTGCTATACCGTTTTCAATTTGTCCGGTTGCAATTTTCGCACCGAGGATCAGAGCGGTCTGCAGGCTGGTGCCACAGGCCTGTTGCAATGTTATACCTGTCGTCAGTGGTGAAAGCCTGCTGGACAATACCGCTTCACGTGCCAGGTTGAAGTCTCTGGAGTGTGTCATGACGGCACCCGCCATTACCTCATCAAGTTGTTCACCATTCAAGTTAAAACGTGCAACGATACCGTCGATCACGGCTGACAACATATCAAGGTTACTTTTGTCTGCATACAACGAATTGGAGCGGCAGAACGGAATACGGCTACCGCCTACAATGGCTACCCTGCGTAGTGATTCGGTCATTATTCCGCTCCTTTCTGTTTAAGGTAATACAACGGTCCGCCACGGAAGGGCGCAAACCCGGTTCCAAAAATCATACCGGCGTCCAATACATCGGCATCTTCAACGATGCCCTCTGCCAGTGCGGCTTTACAGGCCTCAAAATAGGGCTGCATCAGTGACTCGGTAATTTCCTCCAGAGCGTACTGGCCGCTATTGTTATCTGCCCTTTTGGGTTTACCTTTCTCCCAAACATAAAAACCTTTCCCGGATTTCTTGCCCAGCTCGCCTTCGTGGACCTTTTCCTGTAGCAGAGCGGCTTCCCGTTTGCTTGACTCACCACCCAGCAAGGTGACAACTTTCATACACACATCAAGACCGACAGTGTCTGCGAGTTCCACCGGACCCATTGGCATACCGAAAGAAGTGGCTGCCTTGTCCAGAACTTCAATCGGGATATTGCGCTCCAGGTGCATGCTCATGGCTTTTGCCATATAGCCGGCCAGAACCCGGTTGACCAGAAAACCCGGTGAACTTTTCACCGGCAGCGGGAAACGATTAATAGCACCGCAAAAGGCCGCACCCCTGGCAACTTGTCCTGCATCTGACTTCTCGTCATAAACGATCTCAACCAATGGCATCTTTGCCACCGGGTTGAAGAAGTGAATGCCAATCAGGCGTTCGGGCTTCTCAAGCACAGAGGAAATCTCACTCAGTGGTATGGCGGATGTGTTAGTAGCGAGAACGGCATCAGCCTTCATTCGTGGCTCGACGTCGGCAAAAAGTTTGCGCTTGGCATCCACATCTTCAAAGATCGCTTCTATGATGACATCGGCTTTGCTGACACCTTTACCATCAACATCGGGTTGCAAACGGCTAAGGGCGCCATTGACTTTATTTGGATCTCTGAGCTTTTTCCTGAACAGGGATTTTGCCCGCTTTATGGCGGGTTCAATGTATTTGAGCTCACGGTCCTGCAGGGTCACTTCCATTCCCTGCACGACACACCATGCTGCAATGTCCCCGCCCATTACGCCTGCACCAATGACGTGAACGCGGCGAAAACTGGTATCGGTCTGTTTACCGATGCCCTTGAGGCGTTCCATCAGGAAGAAGACTCGTCGCAGGCTCTTTGAAGTCGGACCGGTAATCAATTTGCCGACCCTGTCACATTCTTCAGCCATCATTCGTTGCGGATCATCACCGTAACGCTCCCAGGCTTCGATCAATTCAAACGGTGCAGGATAATGCTCGGGGTTCGCTCTTGCAGCAACTTGCTTTCGCATCATTCGCGCCATCTGGCTTCGCACCGGGGCAAAATTCTGCAGGCGCTTCAATTGACCGGGTTTTCGGCTCTTACGTCTTTTCTTGACCGCACGCCGGGCCGCCCATCGCAATGAACCGTGTGGTCCAACCAGTTCATCCACAAGCCCCATGGCCCTGGCGGCACCCGGTCTCAGGTTGCGCGTGCTGAGCATGAGTTGCATGGCATTGTATGCCCCTGCCTGCTGGACGCTGCGTGCACTGCCGCCAAACCCGGGGTAAATACCAAGTTTTATTTCTGGAAAACCAAGTCGCGTGTGTTCAACATTGGTCGCAATACGGTAGTCAAATGCCAGCGCCAGTTCCAGACCGCCACCAAGGCAAATACCGTCAATGGCGACAATTTTTGGGAAGGGCAGGGCTTCGATACGGTTGAATAAACGATGTACCTGGCTGATACCGTCACTGGCCAGGTCGGCATCCTCATAGTCGTCAAACTCCCGTACATCGGCACCGACGATGAAAGACCCTGGCTTGCCCGATTGCAGGACAAGACCTGCGGGTGCTTTTGTCTCCAGTCCATCAATAATCGTTGAAAGCTCACTAAGTACTTCCAAAGACAGGCTGTTAGTGCTTTCGCCTTCGCGGTCAATGCTAAGCCATACAACGTTGTCGATATCGGTTGATAGCTTCCAGTGCTTGAAAGTGGTGTCGTTGCTTGCAGTTTCTTTCATCAGGATTCCGGTGTTCTGGACAGTGATTCTAAGTTAAAAAGATAAGGGCATATATTGAGCTTGCAAGCATCATTTTCCCACTTTCACCCGCCTACTGCACGCTTTATGGCAATTGCAGACCAGCCCTGCGCAACATGGCTGCCGTCCGGATCAAGGGCAGACCGATCAATGCCGTTGGATCGTCGCTGGTAATCTTTTCAAACAACGTAATACCCAATGACTCAGCCTTGAATGCCCCCGCACAGTCATAGGGCTTTTCAATTCTGAGATAGCGCTCAATTTCCTCAGCTTCAATGTTTCTGAAGCAGACCCGTGTGGTGTCAACATGCTGTTCAATGAAGTCGCTGGTGAGGCATCGCACGGTCAGCGCGGTTAGAAATTCAACCGTCTTGCCGCTGAAAGATAGCAATTGTTCCAGTGCCGCGTGGTGGTCGCCGGGCTTACCAATGATCCGGTCCTCAAAGACAGCAATTTGATCAGAGCCTATGACGATCGAATCCGGGTTGCTGTAACTAACGGTTTTGGCTTTTTCGTCTGCTAGTCGGCAGACCAGGTCGAAAGGTGACTCGCTTTCCTCCGGGGTTTCGTCAATCTCAGGTGCCAGGCACTCAAAGGGTAGACCCAGGCGGAATAGCAGCATTTTGCGGTATTTGCTGGAAGACGCAAGAATTAGCCTTGAAGATAGTGACTCGTTGCTCATTTATGTAGTAAGATTACCGGTTAAGTTGATTCGTTATCAATTGTTTACTGGGTTATTGTATTTCTGGGTTTCCGGTTTCCATTGCGCGGGCAAGGTGCGCACAATGGGCGGTATTGGTTTAGTTAAGGATTGTGAAGCTATGTCGCGGGAATATCCAGACTGGATTTCGCCAAATCGTGCCGCTGAGGGTAAACGTATATTCAGCGGGACCATTCCGTTAGCACGAATGAAGCGACTTGCCGAACTCTTGGTCAACGCACAGGGTGAGGCATCGTTTTCGGCGGCATTCAGAATGGACCTGGAGAAACGCATCGTTATTGACTTACAGGTTGAAGCCGCGCTGCCACTGATTTGCCAGGCCAGCCTCGAGGTTTACGATGAACAGGTCAGCCGTCGTAGCGAACTGGCCGTAATTGAAGAAGATGGCGAGCAATTTGAGTTACCGGAAGACTATGAACCGGTACAGACAGAAAATGGAAGGTTGGCTTTTGTCAGCCTGGTAGAAGATGAATTGTTACTTGCTTTACCACAGATCCCGCGAAAGCCGGGGTTGAAGGAGGTCGATTATTCGACCGGCGGGCAAACAGGCAAGGAAGAGTCGCTTTCGGAAGGAAGCAGGAAAAATCCTTTTTCAGCTTTGCAGGACATGCTAAAGCAGGACAAGTCGGATTAATGTTATTTTTTTGAACCAGGAGTAGAACATCATGGCTGTACAAAAGAGCCGAAGAACACCATCAACGCGCGGTATGCGACGTTCACATGACTCGCTTAAGGCACCGACCTTATCTGTCGACCCGACAACAGGCGAGACACATTTACGTCACAATGTAAGCCCTGAGGGATATTACAAGGGCCGTAAAGTCATCGACTCAAAAGTGATTGAAATCGACGACGAAGAAGAATAAAAGTCCTTTTTATGGGGATTAATGGGTTACACCGACCGCCGGCTATATTGCCGGCGGATTTGGTTCTGCGTTGAAGCTATATGACTACTTCAAAAGAGATGGTTACCGATAGAATTGTGCTGGCGTTGGATGCGCACGGTGGTGATTTTGGTCCGCAAGTCACAATACCCGCTGCATTGGACGTTTTGTCGATTCACTCGAATCTTGAAATCCTGCTATGCGGTATCAGCGAAGACATCCTGCCGGTACTAAATAAAATCACATCTGAACAGGCCCCGAAGCACTGTATCGACCGTCTGGCAACTATTGAAGCAAACCATGCATTGACCCCTGATGCGCGACCGGTCGCGGCTTTACGACGCGGCAAGGGCAGCAGTCTTTGGCTTGCTCTGGAACAAGTAGCCAACGGCAGGGCGCATGCCTGTGTCAGCGCCGGCAGTACTGCTGCAATACTGGCTCTGGGTGTGAAGTTGCTGGGTATGCTTCCAGGTATTGAGCGACCGGCGCTGATGTCTCGGGTGCCCTCGGCCTCAGGGCATACCAACTTACTGGACCTCGGTGCCAATCTGCACGTAAGTGCCTATCAACTGGTGCAGTTCGCCATCATGGGCTCGGTAGCCTGCCCTTTGGACGGTTTGTCCGGGGCTCCTAAGGTGGCCTTGCTTAATGTCGGACATGAAGACAGCAAGGGCGATGCCGTGGTTAAAGAGGCCCATGCCATGCTCAAGGAACTGCCTATCAATTACACAGGCTTTATCGAGGGGCATGATATTTTTGCAGGTAAGGCCGATGTGGCAGTGTGTGATGGCTTCTCTGGAAATCTGATTATCAAGTCCGGTGAAGGGCTGGCTACAATGATTTTCCGACACATCAATATGGCAATGAATCGTGGTTGGTTCGCGAAAGCGGGCGCCTTTTTTCTTCGAAAATCTTTGCAGGACACGCTGGAACGTTTTGAGCCTTCCAAGCATAATGGTGCGCCGTTGCTTGGACTTCGGGGAGTGGTGGTAAAAAGCCACGGAAATGCGGATCGCGAGGCGCTGGGTCACGCAATCAGGGAAGCAGTTGTGGAAGCTGAGCGTCAGGTTCCGCAATTGATTGAATCGATGATTAACGATTTTTCAATTGAGGTAGGCCTGTGAAGTTTTCGAGAATAATAGGTACCGGCAGTTATCTGCCGGAACAAATAGTCACCAATGCCGACCTTGAAAAAACGCTGGATACTTCGGATGAGTGGATACGCGAGCGCACCGGAATTAGTGAACGTCGCATTGCACGGGACGATGAAACCAGCGGTGATATGGCGGAGGTTGCCGCACAGCGGGCCATGCAGGCAGCAGGTGTCATCCCGGAAGACATAGGACTGTTAATTGTCGGAACGACAACTCCGGATTTGGTGTTCCCGAGCACAGCTTGCCTGCTACAGGCGCGACTGGGTTTGCCGGATTGCGGTGCTATGGATGTTAATGCCGCTTGTTCAGGTTTTTTATATGCAATGTCAATCGCAGACAAATACATACGTTGTGGTGAAGTCAAAAAGGCACTGGTGATAGGTGTTGAAAAACTGAGCGCAATGACGGACTGGAATGACCGTGGCACTGCGGTTCTGTTTGGCGATGGCGCAGGGGCAGTGGTGCTTGAAGCATCGGATGAAGCAGGAATTCTTTCAACGCACATTCACGCTGCTGGTAGACACACTGATCTGTTATGTACTGATGTTGGCGTAAGTACAGGGTTTAAGCCTGAGGAAGGCGGCGGCGTGCGGATAATGATGAAGGGTAATGAAGTGTTCAAGGTTGCGGTAAGAACACTGGGCAGGATTGTGGATGAGACCCTAGAGCACAATAATATGAAGAAGTCCGAGCTTGACTGGCTGATCCCCCACCAGGCTAATCTGCGCATTATCAGTGCAACTGCAAAGAAGCTGGGGATGACAATGGACCAGGTTGTGATAACCGTTGACAGGCATGGAAATACCTCCACAGCATCAGTGCCGTTGGCACTCGATGAGGCCGTACGTGCCGGTAAGATCAAACGTGGAGAAATCTTATTACTGGAAGCATTCGGTGGCGGATTTACCTGGGCTTCCGCACTGATTAAATATTAGTGTAGTATCAACCCTAAAAGCGATCGTAGCCCGGTTGTTAGACAGGATAATTAATGACAAAGACCGCCTTTATATTTCCCGGAGAAAGTTCCCACTCGGTGGGGATGATGTCCACCATGGCTGATGATTTCAGTATCGTAGCCAGTATTTTCGATGAAGCGTCAGAAGTGCTGAATTACGATTTGTGGTCAGTGACAGCCCATGGGCCGGAATCCGAACTCAACAAGGCAGAAATCAAGAAACCGGCAATGCTGGTTTCCGGTGTTGCAGCCTGGCGGGTCTGGCAGAATCAGGGTGGTGCAATGCCCGACTTTTTCGCTGGCCATGGCGTCGGCGAATATACTGCATTGGTGGCATCCGGGGTCATACAGTTTACGGACGCCGTATCGATTGTCGCCAAACGTGGTCAATTCATGCAGGAAGCGACGCCTGTCGGTGGTGGGGCAATGGCTTGTGTAGAGGGTCTCGAAGACAAAGTGATGCGGGACTTGTGCAGCAAGGTCGAAAATGGAGAGGTGGTTAGTTGCGCTAACTATAACGCCCCGGGCCTGGTGGTTATTTCAGGTAACAAAGCCGCCGTTGGGGAGGCTTGTCAGTTGGCAGAACAAGCAGGTGCCCTGGATATTACATTGCTGTCGGTTGATATTCCTTCGCACTGCCTTTTGATGCAAACTGCTGCGGTCAAAATCCAGGAAGCATTATGGTCTGTTCATTTTTCTGACAGTTCAATACCCGTCATCCAAAATGCAGATGTGCGCGCCTATCACGACGCGGAGCAGATCAGGGAGGCGCTGGCAAGGCAATTGTGGCAACCAATCCGCTGGACTGAGACAATTCTATTCCTGGTGGATGCCGGCGTTAACCGGTTTATCGAGTGTGGTCCCGTCGGTGTGCTGGCTGATTTCAATCGTCGTATAGCACCTCAATCAATTGTTCATGAATTAACCGGGCAGCTTAGCCTTAACCAAGCGTTACATGTGGAGAATAGAGATGAGTAATGGTTTGAAGGGTCAGGTTGCCCTGGTAACGGGTGCCAGCAGGGGCATAGGGGCGGCCATTGCGGACAAGCTTGCAAATGAAGGTGCACGGGTCTTTGGTACAGCAACCAGTGAGTCAGGCGCCACGGCGATTGATGGTCGAAATGTTGATGGTCTTAGTGGCCTGGTGTTGAATGTAAACAGCCCTGAAGATATCGGTTCGGCGCTGGCCGAAATTGCCGAACAGGCATCTGCACCGACAATCCTGGTTAATAATGCCGGTGTTACCCGTGACCAACTGTTAATGAGAATGTCCGAGGAAGATTGGCAAACAGTGCTTGATACCAACCTGCGTTCTGTTTATCGTCTTTCTAAGGCCTGTTTGCGCGGCATGATGAAAGCACGGCAGGGACGAATTATCAGTATTGCTTCGGTTGTCGGGTCCATGGGCAATGCCGGACAGGCAAATTACGCCGCAGCAAAGGCTGGTATGATGGGTTTCAGTCGCTCGCTGGCACGTGAGGTTGGCTCAAGGAGTATTACCGTTAACGTGGTTGCTCCGGGGTTTATTGATACTGACATGACACGCGAATTGAACGAGATGCAGCGTGAGGCGATGTTGAAAGACATCCCGTTAAACCGTCTGGGTGAGGCCGCTGAGATAGCAGCAACAGTTGGTTTTCTGGCGTCATCGTCGGCTGCTTATATAACTGGCCAGACTATTCATGTTAATGGTGGTATGTACGTCACATGAGGTTTTATTTGTAAATTTAGTGAGTTACAAAGCAAAGTTTTTTTTCGTAGTTCGTCATCTGTGAACCATACGGTGGCGAATAGGATTAAACTGGCGGAACTGACGCAGATTCTTTAAAATTGCGTCTCTCGAGTCAAACATTTTAGGAAACATAAAATAATGAGCAGCATTGAAGAACGCGTTAAAAAGATTGTTGTAGAGCAGCTTGGTGTTAAAGAAGAGGAAGTTACCGCCAATGCATCTTTTGTAGACGACCTCGGCGCGGATTCTCTGGATACCGTTGAACTGGTTATGGCACTTGAAGAAGAGTTTGAGTGTGAGATTCCCGATGAAGAAGCGGAAAAAATCACCAGTGTTCAGCAGGCAATTGATTACGTCAATTCCGTCAAAAGCTGAAAACAGAACCATGACTTAATCGTTATCGGCCGGCAATATGCCGGCCGATATTCGTTTTACTCAATTAAATATCGAGGTATTCCAAATGTCACAGCGTCGTGTTGTAGTGACCGGTATGGGCATTGTATCGCCCGTAGGCAGCACCATTGATTCCGCCTGGAATGCCATATGCAATGGCCGCAGCGGTATCAATACGGTTGCTTCATTTGACGCGGGTCACATGAAGACCCGTATCGCCGGTGAAGTGGTTGATTTTGATGCGAGCAATTATCTGGACTCACGAGAAATCAAGCGTATGGATGCTTTCGTACATTATGGTTTCGCGGCATCGATTGATGCGTTAAGGGATTCCGGTTTGCTGGATGAAAGCACCGGGTTTGATCCGGAACGCGTAGGCTGCGCGGTCGGCTCCGGTATTGGTGGTCTCAAGACCATTGAAGACACCACCGAAGCCTATATGAAAGGCGGCCCCCGTAAGGTAAGCCCGTTTTTTATACCAGGCTCAATCATCAACATGATTGGCGGTTACGTTTCCCTCAAATACAACCTCAAAGGACCTAACCTGGCGATTGTGACCGCGTGTAGCACAGCGACCCATAATATGGGCTCAGCGACACGAATGATTCAATATGGTGAAGCTGATGTGATGCTCGCCGGTGGAGCAGAGTTTGCAACAACACCCACCTCGATGAGCGGATTCATTTCGGCACGTGCCATGTCCACTCGTAATGACGAACCGGAGAAAGCCAGTCGCCCATGGGATGAGAACCGCGATGGTTTCGTGCTTTCCAATGGCGCCGGTGTGGTCGTGCTGGAGGAACTGGAGCACGCGAAGAAGCGTGGCGCCAGGATCTATGCCGAAGTCATTGGCTTTGGTATGAGTGCTGACGCGTATCACATGACGGCCCCGCCAGACGATGGTGAAGGCGCGGCCCGCTGCATGCGTATTGCGATGGATGATGCCGGTGTCAATACACAGGAAGTGGACTATATCAACGCACACGGCACCTCAACCCCATTGGGTGACCTGGCAGAAACCGTGGCGACAAAAACCATCTTTGGTGACCGTGCATATGAGCTTGCCATCAGCTCAACCAAGTCAATGACCGGACATTTATTGGGAGCGGCAGGTGGTATTGAAGCCATCTTCAGTGTGCTCAGCATCCGCGATGGCATCATTCCCCCAACGATCAATCTTGAGAAGCCGAGCGAGGATTGCGATCTCGATTATGTGCCCAATACAGCACGTGAAACAGATGTGAATATTGCAATTTCAAATTCATTTGGCTTTGGTGGTACAAACGGTAGTCTCGTGTTTCGTAAATTTGCCGACTGACCAATCTCTTGAACTGCTGCTCGTACGAATGTAGTTACGATCTGCCGGGTATCGCAGCCGCTCTACCGGAAACCTATCCCTTTCTGCTCGACAGCGCAGCAAATGGCCCACTGAGTGAATACAGCCTGCTTCTTAGAACCAATGGTGAGCAACTCTGTGTTCAGGGTGATGGGCATATCAGTGGTCCGGGTGACAGCGATGGGTTTTTGAATCGGCTTAATGAGTGGTATCAAAAGGAAAAGACGCACACATCCGGGTCAGTAAAATTTCCTTTTAATGGCGGCTGGTTCCTTTATCTTGGTTACGAACTGGCTGCTGAAATTGAACCTGTTGTAAATTTCCCCGCCCCTCAGGACGGATTTCCGGTGGCGTTTGCCAGTCGCTGTCCCGCTGCAATTTACAGCAGGGCGGATCAACCGGGTGTATTACAGCTGGTCGCTGAAAATGAGGCCTTGTTGAGCGAAATGCGCCAGGAGCTTGACCGTTTACAGCCAATGGCCGAGCAAAGGTGTGCGCAGCTCACCGGCCTGAAGGTGGATCAGCCCGATTCATTTAAAAAAGCCATTAAGCAAATTCATGAATATATCCTCGATGGTGATGTCTTTCAGGTCAACCTGTCACGTGGATGGAGCGGGGAGTTCGGCGAGCGGCCGGATAGCGGAGCGCTTTACCGGTCGCTTCGAAAAAATAACCCGGCGCCATTCGCGGGTATGGTTAGCTGGAATGATTTTGTATTGATGAGTTCTTCTCCTGAGAGACTTGTCAAACTAAGGGAAGGAGAGGTTCAGTCACGGCCGATTGCCGGTACCCGCCCGCGTGGCTCCAACCATGATGCTGACCAGGCGTTAAGCCGCGAGTTGTTAGCGCACCCCAAGGAACGTGCTGAGCACATTATGCTGATTGACCTTGAGCGCAACGATCTGGGCAGGGTTTGTCAGCCTGGAACCGTGGTCGTGGATGAACTGATGGTTCTGGAGAGTTACGAACATGTTCATCATATCGTATCCAATGTACGTGGGCGTCTGAGGGAGGGTATGACACCCGTTGATGTCATCCGTGCTGTTTTTCCCGGCGGCACGATTACCGGCTGCCCCAAGGTGCGTTGCATGGAAATTATTGCCGAACTGGAAGACAAGCCCCGTGGTTTTTATACCGGTTCTTTTGGTTACATGGGGCTTGACGGCAGTATGGATCTGAATATCCTGATACGCTCCATGTTGTTACATAACAAACAGGTTTCTTTTCGCACCGGGGCCGGAATAGTGTCAGACTCGGTTCCGGATTGTGAAGTGACTGAAACTGAAGATAAGGCCCGTGGGTTGTTGCGGGCTCTGGGTCCGGTAAAAAATGTGATCGAGGACACGATATGAAAGAGTGTTTGGTCAATGGCGAAATCTCCACGCTGGTAGAGGCCTCAAATCGTGGTCTCAATTATGGTGATGGTCTTTTTGAAACACTGCTGGTAAGTAATGGCCGGCCACGCAGGTGGCAGGGCCATATGGATCGTCTGGGTATTGGTTGTGAGCGTCTGGGTATGACAATGCCGCCACAATCAATCCTTCTGCGTGAGGTACAGACCGTCAGTGCGGGTATGACCGATGCAGTGGTCAAAATTGTCATTGCCCGTGGAGGGCAGGGACGGGGCTATATGCCTCCAGCAGGCGAAAACCCCGTCAGGGTTATCAGCGCTCACCGCTACCCTGGTGGTGTGGCTGAGTTGGCCAGGAAGGGTGTCAGGACGCGGATATGTGAACTTCGCCTTGGAATACAGCCAGCGCTTGGCGGAATAAAGCATTTAAACCGGCTTGAACAGGTACTGGCAAGCGCTGAAATAAGTGAAGCCGCTGTAGACGAAGGTATCCTGCTGGACAGGGAAGAGCATGTTGTCAGCGCCATTGCAGCGAATGTATTTCTTGTAGTAGAGGACCGTCTATTAACACCGAGGCTTGATCTCTGTGGTGTCCGTGGTGTCGTTCGCAGCCATATACTGGCGGGTTTTGGTGCACGCTGTGAGCAACGCCGCATCACACTTGATATGCTGCAGGAGGCTGATGAGGTGTTTATCTGCAATACGGTAA
>Ga0224504_10000543_pt1 | contig 16784 bp, 10 predicted proteins | sample SF_Oct11_sed_USG_3_FD_170160 | JGI IMG/M metagenome (GOLD analysis project Ga0224504, IMG submission 170160) | Sediment microbial communities from San Francisco Bay, California, United States - SF_Oct11_sed_USGS_24 | ecosystem: Environmental > Aquatic > Marine > Sediment | place: USA... | reverse complement strand
GCATATACAGCCGACGACGCGACGATGCGCCGCCAGTACTTCGTCACGCCTTCGTCCATCGGTCCCCCTGGGAAGACGGTCCCTTACAAAATACCCCCCCAGCCCCCAAAAGTACGGTTCAACTCCCGGAAATACCTTGCCCAAGGTCAAGTCGGACCAGACAGACCCGTGTAGCCAGGTGTAGATCCTGGCGTCAGCACTGCAACGACCTCAGACGGCCAGACGTCGGGACCTCGCATGCGTCCATGCAAAGGTTAGAAATTCGCTGCCGGAACGCCAAATAGCCAGGGATGAGCCCAAAGCAGCACCCCATAGGCGACCACGCCGATCACCAGCGGTATGGCATCCATCTTCAAAGAGACCGCATCGGGTTTCTTCCATGGTCCGTCGCGACGATTGGTCGCGATGATCTGCACGATCGTCCAGACAGCCAGTCCGCCGAATAAAACGACCGAGCGGCTGTCACCATTCGCCAGGAGATGGGCCAACGCCCAGACAAGCACGCCGGTGAGCTGTGGATGGCGCAGCGCGCGCTTTATGTTGGTCTTCGGGCGCGCGGAAAAAAACAGGACCATCGCGACCAGCATGACCATCCCGGTCAGTGGTGGGCCAAGTGAGGGCGCCCGGTAGACCGGCATGGGCGCAGCCGACTTCCACCCGAGCACCATCAGGACCACCGCCAGGGCGATGACCAGCGAAAAGAGGCCGCGATAGCGCCCTTCTCCCAGTCGCTGAACCAGCCTCGCTCGCTGATCCACACCGACGGCCGGGAACAGGTGGGACACGGCCCACAACAAGACGCCGAGTATCAAAAGTGCCATGTCATCGCTCCGCGAGACTTTCCAGTTCAGAGCTTACCCGAACCGGCCCACAGCGGTTGGTGGATCGCAACCGGGGAGGGAGTTCACTCCGGGGGATGGCGCTGCCGCCCGATCGCGCCGGGAGAGGGTCAAACTACCCGTGTCACACTCAATACGGACGGCGTGCGGTGTTGTTGCCCGATCAATCCAACTCCACAGCATCAAAAGGACGGGATATTCGCGGCCCACCCGCTGTCAGTTAACTGTAGGGTATCGGTCGCCAATGGCTGCCGATACGGCGCCCGATCCCAAACGAGGAGCGATTCGATGAGTCTTCCCCGACCTCTCTCTCCACGCCAACCGGTTCCCGAACTGGAACTGCCGTTGGCCGGCGGCGGCCGCTGGAGACTGTCCGAGCAGCAGCCCGAGCACTTCACATTGATCGTCGTCTACCGCGGACTGCACTGCCCGATCTGTTCGGGCTATTTGCGGGATCTGAACCGCAAGCTTCCCAAGTTCGCAGGCCTCGGCGTTGACGTCATCGCCGTCACCAACGATCCCGAAGATCGAGCTGAGAGGGCGAAGGCGAAGTGGGATGTGGACGATCTTTCGATCGGTTACGACCTCGACCTGAATGTGGCGCGTGACTGGGGCCTGTACATTTCCAGTGGTCGCGGCATGACATCGGCTGGCGTAGAGGAAACGCCATATTTTGTAGAACCCGGGCTGTTTCTGGTGCGGACCGATGGAACCCTCTACTTCGCGTCGGTTCAGACCATGCCCTTTGCGCGGCCCAATTTTTCAGAGGTGCTTCAGGCGCTGGACTTCGTCCTCAACAACGACTATCCGGCCCGCGGTGAAGTCATCGACTTCCCGAACTGACCAAGCTGGGCTACTGACATCTTTCACCGCGATCTCAACAGCCGCGGATACGGAATAACACAACGGAGCAATCACCATGTCCGACAAACTGCAATCCGTCACGGAGCAGAGTTTCAAGGCCGATGTACTGGATGCCGAGCGTCCGGTTCTGATCGATTTCTACGCTGACTGGTGTGCGCCCTGCCGCATGATCACGCCGATCATCGAACAACTGGCCGAAGAGTTCGCCGGCAGGGTGGAGTTCCGCAAGGCGGATCTGGACCAAATCCCCCGGGTTGCGGCCCGATTCGGCGTCCGTAGTCTACCTACCCTGATGTTGTTCAAGGACGGCAAACCGCAGGAGAGCCTGGTCGGCGCGGTCGCTAAACCGACAGTGTCACAGCTACTGGACAGGCACACCTGATCCGCGGTCCCGCGCGGAGTCAGGCCCGACGCCGCGGGCAATTCTCGATTCGGGCTTCAGAATAGATCGCCCTGGGCCGGCTCCCTGGCTCTGGCTGTCTCTTTCGCCGGCACCAGGCTCATGGCCCGCTCGGCCATGGCGGTGATCGTCAGCGATGGATTGACGCCCGGGTTCGCCGGCACGGCTGAGCCATCACAGATCATCAGATTCTTATAGCCGAATGCCAGATGCCCCTCGTCGATGACTCCGTCGCCGGCGTCGTGACCCACGACGGCTCCTCCGAGGATGTGTGCCGTCATCGGGATGTTGGCCGTGGCCTCCAGGATCACCGACTGCGGCACGCCGCCAGTCTGTTCAGCCAGCCAGGCCGCGGCCCTGTTGCCGGCATCGATGTATGTTGGATTCGGTTTCTCCGGATCCTGCTCTGTCTTCAGGCTGGTGCCAAGACCGAACCAGCGGCGTTTGGTCCTGAACGCAATGGCGTTGTCCAGCGTCTGCATCACCAGGAGGATCAACGTGCGCCGGGCCCAGCCAAAGGGCCAGAGCGTCTTGAGGAAGCGGACAGGATGGCGGAACACGTTGCCCAACAGCATGAACGGACGAGTAAGCCGCGAGCCCTTGCCGGTCAGCAACGTGAACAGATTGCCCATGAAATCGCCGCGCTCCCCGTAGGTCACGAACTCGATATGAGTGGCCTTGTCCACGTCGATGCTGGCGCTGATCGCGACACTGTTCCAGGGTTTGATCGAGTCGTCGGGCAGAGTGACCGCCAGGATCGATTCGCTGTTCGTGCGCACGAGTTCGCCGAGTCGGTCGCTCAACCCGGGCAGAGAACCACGATGCTTGCAGTCGCCCAGCAGGCGATTGGTACCTAGGGCGCCAGCCGCCACGACCACACCGCGGGCCCGCAGTGTTCGACGTCGCTTGTTGAGCCAGGCGCCCGGGCGTCGGATGGACACCACATATCCATCACCGCCATCTTCTGCTCCGGCTGGCTGGATGTCCTCCACCTGCGACTCGGGATGGATCTCGGCACCCGCCTTCTCCGCAAACCAGAGATAGTTTTTTACCAGCGTATTCTTGGCGCCGACGCGGCAACCGACCATGCACGCACCACAGCGTGTGCAGCCGGTGCGCGGCGGCCCGTCGCCGTCGAAGTACGGATCAGGCACCTCGACGTCGGGCTCGCCGAAGAAGACGCCGACCGGCGTGCGCCGAAACGTGTGGCCCATGCCCTCGTTCTTGGCGATGCCTTGCAACAGCGCGTCGCCGGGGCTCTCGAACGGAACCTCCTGTACGCCGAGCATCCGCTCAGCGGTGTCGTAATGGGGTGTCAACTCGCTGTCCCAGTCATGCATGTCTGCCCACTGGGGGTGAGAGAAGAAGCTCGGCCTGGCCCGATACAGCGTATTCGCGTAGACGATACTGCCGCCACCCACACCGGCGCCGCTGGCGATGAACACATCCCGGAACGGTGTCAGCCGGAGTATCCCTCGCAGGCCGGCGAACGGCGCCCACAGGAAACTGCGGAGATTCCAGGCCGACGCTGCAAAATCGTCATCCTCAAAACGCCGGCCGCTCTCCAGCACGGCGACGCTGTAGCCTTTCTCCGCCAATCGCAAGGCCGAGACGCTACCGCCGAAACCAGAGCCGATGACGAGCCAGTCGTAGTCGTAATCTTCCATCGACATCCTCGAGCCGTCGTTTCACAAGGAACGGGGCATCTTTAGTGTAAGCCATGCCACAGGAAAGCCAGCCAGGCAGGCCTGTTTCGCCTGGTGGCAGGCTCGGTACCCCGCCCCCGTCGTCTGGCGGCCCAGGCTCAGGCCGGCTCCGCCGTGCCGCTGCGCTTCACTTCAGCCTCCAACCAGCCCATGAATGCGCGCGCGCCGGTCTCATCGATCAGGTTGCGCGCATCATCCAGGACCGTCCGGATTTCGGCCTCGTTCGCCGACCGGTCCTCGGCCCCCAGTGCGCACGCCAGGCTGAGACAGGCCGGGATCTCCCAGAGCCGGGTCCCGTACTGGCGTGCCTTCGCGAAAGCCTCGCGCGCCGTGCTGACCGCCTCGGCTGCATCACCCTGTCGCGCCAGCGCCTGGGCCAAACAAGCCAGCAGGATGGGTTCATGATCCAGTCCGATACGCCGCTCCCTTGCCAGCGGGAGGATGGACCTGGCGGCATCGGCCGCCTCCTCGAAGGCCTCGCCCGCAAGATGCACCAGGCTCAGGTTGACGGCGGCGCGCACCCGGGACGACAGGGCGCCGACGCGTTCCGCGATCTCGATCGACTCACCGATACGGGCCCGTGCAGCATCGACGTCACCTTCCAGAGCCGCGGTGCGCGCCAGGCTCCCGAGTGCCCAACCGAGGATCTCCGGGTCACCGCTACGGCGCGCCTCGCGGGCCACCTGTCGCAGTTCCTCGCCACCCGTCTGGGAATCTCCCTGGAGGAGCAGTATCTCTCCCCTGCAACAGCGAAGATAAAGGGAAGGTGTCAACTCGAAGAACTCCCTGCCCGCTTCGGGTTTGCCCTGCAGTGCGGTCAACGCCTGCCGGGCGGCGGTAAGGCCCTCGGACAGGCGGCCGGTGGAGATGAGCGCATGGATAGGCGGGCCGAGAGGCTCCAGAACCAGGGCCGGATCGCCCGTGGCCTCGGCGATCTTGCGGGCTTCGGCGAAGATATCCAGAGCCTCCTCGATACGCCCGGCCATCATGCGCGTGACACCGAAGAACAGCCGGATGGCCACCTGACTCGGCACGTCTTCCAGGCGCGTCGCCAGCTCCATTCCTTCGGAGAACAACTGCTGGGCATCCTCTTCCGCGATACCGAGACGCCAGCCCAGGTTGAGCATCCGCCAGCGGGCCCTGAGAGCCAGTTCATCGGTCTCCGCTGATGGCGCAAGCGTGGCCACCAGGTCACGCACATTCTCCCAATGCTCGTAGGCTGCGGGCAGGTCATTGCGACCGGCCCAGCGGGCTGCGCGCTGGTGCCAGCTGGCAGCCTCCAGAACCTCGCCGCTCTGCTCGTAATGATGGGCGATCACGGATGCCTTACGATTCGGTCGATCGCCCGCTAGCGCCTCGATCGCCTTGGCCACGGCCCCGTGAATCTGCCGGCGATGATCCGCCAACTGCGCCGCGTACGCGACCTCCTGGGTCAATGGGTGGGCGAAGACGTACTTCTCGCGTGGATAAAGTGATATAGGGAATATGTATTCCGCCTCCGACAGCGCGCGGATGGATTCGGCCACCTCCGCGGGCGAGAGATCGGTCACGCGCCTCAAAACATCAATGGCGAACTGCCGGCCGATCACCGCGGCCAGCATGAGCACTCGCTTATCCTGTTCATCCATGCGGTCGATCCGCGCCTCGATCAATGCCTGTATCGAGGCAGGTACGCCGATCTCCGTAATCGGGGCCACCAACCGATAGGCGCCGCGGTTCCCCTCCAGCCGGCCCTCCTCGTCCAGCGAACGGACGATCTCCTCCAGGTAGAGCGGATTTCCTCCCGCGCGTTCGCCGATCAGGCGTTTCAATTCATCGAGGCTGCCGTCGTTGCCCATGAGATTTTCGAGGAGTTGACTGACCTCGGGATCCGCTAGTGGCCCCAGGGTCACCTGGGCGTAGTTGGTCCGCCCCGACCAGGCGACGTCGTACTCCGGACGGAATGTGAGGATCAGCAGCGCGCGCACGGCCGGAATCGAGTCCACCAGTTTGCTCAGGAATTCCTCGCTGCCCCGATCAATGCGATGCAAATCCTCCATGAGAATAACCGTGGTCCTGCGTCGGCATTCCGCCAGCAGCAGACTGCGCAACGCGTTGAACAGGCGTCTCTGCCGGGCCTCGGGGTCTATGTTCACCGGGACTGCGTCAGGCTCCGGGACGCCGAGGAAGTCGAAGACCAGCGGCAGGCAGTCCAGCAGCCGCCCGTCGAGCAGGGCCACGTGCCCGGCGATCCGCCTGCGTACGATCTGCGGCGAGGCGGACTCGTCGATGTCGAAGAAACGCCTGAACAGCCGCACGACCGGCCACAACGGGATGTGCACCCCGTGTGGCACGCCGTAGACCTCGATAACGTTTGTCCGTCTGGCATGGCAGGTCGATACGAACTCGTAACACAGGCGGGTCTTACCCGTGCCGGCTTTGCCGGCAATCCCCAAGACCGTGCCCTGCCCGTCGCGGGCATGGCCAAGGGCCTGCTCGAGAGCTGCCGTTTCCGCCGCCCGACCCACGAAGCGAGTCAGGCCGCGGGCGCGTGATATGTCGAGGCGTGTCCGCGTGGGGTCTGCGGTCCGCAGGCGAAACACCTGGATGGAATCCTCCATCCCCCTTACCCGACAAGGTCCAAGCGGCTCGAGGTCGAAATAACCCTCCACCAGGCTGGCGGTAGCCGCCGTCAGATAGATCGTGCCCGGTTCGGCGATGCTCTGGACGCGCTCTGCGAGGCCTACGACCTGACCCTGGGCCGTGTAATCCATGCGCAAGTCATCGCCGATGCGCCCGACGACGACCTCGCCTGAGTTCATGCCGATGCGGACCGCGAAATCAAGACCCTGCCGCAAGCGCAGATCGGTCGCGTAAACCCGCAGTCGGTCACGCAGATAGAGCGCGGCCAGACACGCTCTCTGCGCGTGATCCTCGTGGGCCACCGGCGCACCGAACAGGGCCATGATGCCGTCACCGGTGAACTGGTTGATCGTGCCTTCGAAACGATGGACGCCGTCACCGAGAATCTGGAAGAAACGGTCCAGAATACGGTGCCACTCTTCGGGATCGACCCTGGCCGCGAGATCCATCGAGCCCTTGACGTCCACGAACAACACGGTGACCTGCTTGCGCTCGCCCTCCAGTGCGGATCGCGTGGTCAGTATCTTCTCTGCCAGGTGGCGCGGCGTATAGGGTCGCGTGGAATTGCCGGCCTGACCAAAGATGGGCAGCAGGGGCGCGCCGCAGTGATTGCAGAATTCATTCTCCGAAGGATTCGCCACGCCGCAACGATCACAGTGGACGGCCTCGATCAGCGCATGACCACAGCGACCGCAGAAGCCTGCATCGTCAGGGTTATCAAAACTGCAGTCTGGACATTGCATCGTTTGTGACACGCGGCTGACTGTGAAGCCGGCGGGGCCTGCCGGCAAGGGACAAACATATCCGTACGGAGACAGAGTGTAGCGTCCCATACCGCGCCACGGGAGGCGGGCCAGACATCACCAGGGCGCAATTGCTACACGAACGCCTTCTCGACCGAGTGGCAGCACCCTCCTCCGGCCCACACGGCATCGCATGCCGTAGCCATGATTATATGTAATCTTATATCTAGATATATGGTTTAACTTATTATATTTATTTATTTTATATTCTCATATATGCAACCCATGAGATCTCCTGACACGTGACTTGGACAGCTCCGGAGCAACCTCGGCCGCGAGCGGCAAGATATGAAGCGCGGTACCGACAAGAGCCCCGTCACTGTCGCACCGCCACTCACCGGCCATGGAGCGTCCGTCTACAGTACTCACTCACAGGACGGGCGTTGCGACTATCAGCTGCAACACAAAAGCTCAACTCCGAGTGTCGGTAACGCAGCCCGGAACCGCCGGCGCCGAGCCGTTTCGATCATGCCACGTGTTTCCGACTCGCGTGGCAGTGGCGGCACCGGACAACACATTGTGTATCGACTACCCGCCCTGCTCCGGTATCCTAGGCGCGGTCGTCGGCGAGGGATCCCGGATGTCTCTACTCGGAGAGCTAAAGCGCAGGAACGTTTTCCGCGTATCGATTCTCTACCTCGTGGCCGGCTGGGTATTGCTGCAGGTCGCCGACATACTGTTCCCCGCGCTCGATATTCCGGAGTGGGGGATCAACCTGATCCTGGGCCTCCTGATCCTGGGGCTCCCCCTGGTCGTCATCTTCTCGTGGGTCTACGAGCTGACACCTGAGGGGATCAAACGTGAGCGGGACATCGACCGCTCGGAGTCCATCACCCACACGACCGGCCACAAGATCAACGCTCTCATCGTGATCTTGCTGCTGGTCGCCATCGGCGTCGTGGCCGTCGATCGCCTGGTCCCCGAAAGCCACGACGATGACACGGCTTCATCTACAACACAGACTGCGCCGCCAACGCGTGACGAGGGGCAGGCCTCGTCCGAAGAGCCGGGCACCGTGGCCGAGCCGGCCGAGATCGCGGCCGGCATGTTCCTGAATACCGCACCCGAACAATCCGTGGCCGTTCTGCCTTTCGTCAACATGAGCGGCGATGCGGAGAACGAATACTTTTCCGATGGGCTGTCAGAAGAACTTCTGAATGCACTGGCCGGACTCGACGGCTTGTTCGTGGCCGCCCGCACTTCGTCTTTCCATTTCAAGGGGCATACCGGCGACGTGGGGGACATGGCCCGGCAACTCAAGGTGAGGAATATCCTGGAGGGCAGCGTCCGTAAGGCGGGCACCAGGGTACGGATTACCGCGCAGCTGATCGACGCGACTAACGGCTATCACCTGTGGAGCGAGACCTTCGATCGCCAGCTAGATGACGTATTTGCGGTACAGGACGAAATCTCCCGCGAAGTGGCCGGCGCGCTGAAGGTCACCCTGCTGAGCGAGGAAGACGCCCTGGTCGAGAAACCCACCGAAAACATGGACGCCTATCTCGCCTACCTGCGCGGGCAGCAGCATCTCCACGCGGGTGGCACCGATGGATACAAGCGGGCAGTCGAGGCGTTCGAGGAAGCCGTGACGCTGGACCCGGAATTCGCGGAGGCTCATGCGGGTATCGCCATGGCATGGGCAAACCAGCTGGAGTGGGGGAACATCGACCGTGACGAGGCGATCGGCCCGATCAGGACGGCGGCCGACCGGGCCATGGGCCTGGACCCGGACCTGCCCACGGCATTGACTGCCCACGCGACGGCGATACTCGTCTCGAGGCTGAATAACGAAGTGGATCCCCGCGTCCTCAAGACCCTTGAACAAGCGCTGGCCGTGGACCCGGACGATGTGCAAAGCCTCGATGCCTACGCGAACGCACTCCAGCAAGCCGGCCGGAATGAGGAGGCGCTCGAACCGCTGGAGCGTGGTCTCGCCCGGGATCCGCTCTCCGCTGATCTGCAGATGAGCCTGGCCCGGGTACTGTCCTCGCTGGAACGTTTTGAAGCTGCGCGCCAGAGATTCCTGTCCGCGATGGAACTGGCACCGGATCATCCGCAGCCCCCTGACGGCATGGCTTTTATCGAGCGCGGACTTGGCCACTACGGCGAGGCCATCAAGTGGCAGGTCAGGGTGATCGACCGGGACCCGGCCGACACGTTCAGCCGGCTGGTCATCGCCAGCGACTACGTCGAATTGGGCGATCTGCAACGCGCCGCTGCCTGGCTGGGGATCGCGGAACAAATGCAGGGGCGGGCGGGCATGATTGCCTCCACCAAGGCGGCCTTGCTGTGGCATCAGGGCGATCGCGACGAGGCCGTCGCGGTATCCGAGGCGGCTTTCGCCGCACAGCCTGAAGGACAGACGGCGCCCGGATTCACGTCACCGATCCTGTTCGGGCACTATCTGTCGACGGGCGCCTTCGAGCGGGCGATCGCAGTCCAGTTCGACGACCAGACACTGCCGGAGTCGCCGCAGCAGGGGGTCAGACTGCGACGGGGGCAGGCGACTGATCTGGCCCATGCCGCGTTGCTGATCGGCAAACGCGACGGGCGGGCGGCAGGCGACGAACGGGTGACGCAGCTGCTGGAATGGGTCGATGCCGCCGACGAGAGCCAGATTCAGCCGCGGGCCGCCCAACTCCTGCGTTGCAGTTTACAAGCCATGCTTGAGCGCGCGGAAGCAGCGGTGCGAGAATGCCGGGCCGCACAACGTCTCGACCAGCAATGGCTGGCGCTGGCCTATCCGATCGGACCTACCCTGGATCCGATTCGCGACACACCGCAGTGGCGCAGCTTTATGGACGAGATACGCGCCGACCGGGCCCGGCAACTGGCGCAGTTCCGAGCCTCGGGCGAGGAACCGGCGCCTCGTTAGTCGATATCGGCAGGGCCTGACGACCGCCTGCCTGATCGCGCGTTTACATTGGCCTGCCAGGCCTCAGCTTCCATCCAGGCCCGCCATACCCTACGGCGTGCCCAGCGCCTTCAGGGCTCGCTCCGTCGCCCGCAGCAATGCCTGCGGCCCGACCGGATCGCCAGTGGCGACCTTCATCCACATGTCCGGCGTCACGTTTCCGGTGCGACACATACGTTCAAACTCGACGCCGAGTGCGTCGACTCGTGTGATGTGACCCTCGATCTGGGCGGCGATCATCTGGCCGATGGCGTAATTGGGTATATAGAGTCGGTTGCTGATCATGTGCGAGTAGACCGCCAGCAAAGTCACGTCCCGGACCCCTGTGACCGGGCCGAATGACTCGTTCCAGACATCCTTCGCGATCTGCAGCACGGCCTCTTTGAACTGTGCTGGCGTTGCCTCGGGATGCTCGTACATCCAGCGCCAGGCCCGCATGTCGACCAGGGCGACGGCGGTAATCTCGGCGCCGCCCCAGAAGCTGTCCAGCACCATCAGGGCGCGACTCTCCTCGTCCGGCTCGGCCAACCCGAGCAACTCGAGATCGCGGTCCTGGAATACGAAGGCCAGCGCCTCGGTGAATGCCGTGTTGGGCACCCCGCGAAGCAGGTAGTGATCGACCTCCTCCAGGGAGATCACCTGCTCGACGTTGTGGCCCATCTCGTGCACCGCGATGTTGTAGCCCTTGTAGTCCATCCCCTGCGGACCGACCCGCGTCCTCAGGTGTGACTGGGCCCCATGCATGCCCAACGGCCAGGCATGGCCGGAACCTCGTGCCGGATCGACCGTGATCTGTGCGGCGATCTCCCGCGCCCGGTCCGCCGGGAAACCCAGCGCCTCCAACATGCGCGGGATGTCGGCGTCATAGGCCTGGGGAGTGGGATAGCGCCCTCGCGTGATGGCGTTGAGTTCCACTTCGGTGTAAGCGCCGCGAGGTCGGAATCCCACGTACCAGATGTCGAAGGGTTCCAGCGGACGGCCGAGACGCTTCCCGACGACTTCCGCCACCCGACCCAGCAATGGTGACGAGAGGATCTGCCTGAACATGGCCTCGGCCTCGGCCTCTGAGATCTCACGTCCTTCGTCGAATACCCTGGCGATGTAGGTAGGGGCAGACGGCGAATACCTGTCCACCTGCTGCTCGGCGCGGAAGTTGTTCAGCCAGATCCGGTAGCGGGTGTCGGGTTCGGGCGCCTCGGCGATCTGCAGGTCCAGTGGAACCGGATCGTCCGTGTCCGAAACCGCTGCGGGCGTGACTTTGTTCGAAAAGGGATCCCAGTCCACGTGAGGATTGTCGATAACGACCTGGGGGATGCTCTGATCGACGATGCGTTCCATGACGCGCTGGATCATGCGTTGCTTTGCGAGCCCCTCTTCCGAATCGGAATAGTCCGCCTTTATCTCGTCCCTCAGGTTCCAGTGACTGAGCAAACGCAGACCCGGAGGGAACAACCGCTTGCCCTTCTCGTCCACGAGATGATGCATGTAAATGTTGTAATCGGCGATGTACTGATCCGCCTCCGCGCCTGCCCGCGACAACGCCTGCTCGACTTCAGTCGGCAGGCGTCGTGCATACCTGAGCGCCAGGCGCGCTTCCGCCCACTGCCGCCGGCTCCACGCGTCGCCCTCGGCGAGACGCTGCTCCAGGGTGGTTACCGGAAAATTGAGCAGCACGGTGAACGCCAGCTTGTTGGCGAAAAAATCCTCGCGGAAATGATCGGCGACAGAGTACGCAGCCGAGATCCTGTCCATCGGCAGGATGGGCCCGAGATCGAGGTCCGTCTGGCTGCGCATGGCCAGGCGGATCTCGTTGGCATGTCCGTACAGCTTCTCCAGGAGAAACTCGAATCTCTCGAACGTCGTATCCAGGGTCGCCTGGTCACTGGCGAAATTCTCGAGAACAAAGTCCTCGAACATCGCACGTTCACCGTCTCCAGCGCGCCAGTAGTCTGCCACCTGCTCCAGGCCGCGGTGGATGCGGGCGCGCTGGCTCTCGCCATGCCGGGAGACGAGTTCGGTCTCGAGGGCGGCGGTCGCGGCGGGCATCCATTTCATAGTCGTCGGTCCTGCAATGGCGGAGGAGAACAAGGAGACGGTGGCTCCGTGGCCAGAAGCTGACGGAAGTATCGCCAGGGCCAGGGCCAACAGAGTGATGCGAGTCGGGAGCATAGCCTTCACCAGGTTCAGGGGTCTGTCATTCATTGGAGTCTAGCCGTTGCAGCCGGCATGCGGATGCGGTCGATTCCGGACTGCTCAAACTTCGCGTACTCCGATCCCGTCAGGCCGGCGCACTGCATCCAGACGGTGTATCTTACCGGGAGAGGATAGAGGCCAACGCCTGACAGGGACACATGACGTCGGGATACTACCTTTCCAAGAGCAAGATCCTTTCCGGCTGGCAGTGCCACAAGCGGTTGTGGCTCGAAGTTCACGATCGTGACAAAGCAAGGGTGTCTGCAGCGACCGAGCACGCCTTCCAGGTGGGCCATGAAGTCGGCGAGATTGCACGACGGGTGTTTCCGGACGGCGTACTGATCGGACACGATCACTCTCTGCATCTGGCGTTGGACGAGACCGCCCGCCGTCTGGCCGAGCCCGGACCCCTCACATTGTTCGAAGCGACGCTCAGTTACGAGGGCGTTCTCGTTCGGACAGATGTCCTGATCCGGGACGATGTAGACAACATCCGCTTGATCGAAGTGAAAGCATCCACCCGGGTCAAGCCGGTCAATTACATCGATTGCGCCGTCCAGGCCTGGGTACTGGCCGGTGTCGGCTGGCATCCGGCTCGGGTAGAGCTGGCCCATATAAATAATCAGTTCGTGTACCCGGGGGACGATCAGTACGCCGGCTTGTTTTCATTTGTCGACGTAACTGACCGGGTCAGCCCTATGCTGGAACACGTGCCGCGATGGCTGATCGAGTACCGTGAAACGCTTGCCGGCGAGATGCCGTCTATCCGTATCGGCCCGCACTGCCGCAACCCCTACGAGTGCGCGTTTCTCGAATATTGCACGCCGCGCCAGCCCGACTATCCGGTACGCAGCCTGCCGGGCGGCGGCAAGATCGTCTGGCAGCTGCTCGAGGAAGGCATCGAGGATATCCGTGACATTCCGCCAGACCGGCTGACCAGCGAGTCGCAGCGCCGGGTCCGTCAGGTGACTGCCAGGGGCAGACCCGAACTCGATCCTGCCGCGGCGAAGACGCTGCTGGTTCTCCCCTGGCCGCGTTACTACTTCGATTTCGAGACCGTGGGTTTCGCGGTGCCGGTGTGGGAAGGCACCCGGCCCTATCAGGCCCTGCCGTTTCAGTGGTCCTGCCATGTCCAGACCGAAAACGGTGAGCTCGAGCACCGTGAATGGCTGGCGCAGGGAGACGGCCCGCCCATGCGCGATTGTGCGATCACCCTGATCGCTGCGCTCGGGGAATCCGGACCTGTCTTTACATACACCAGCTATGAAGAGATCGTGCTGAAGAGGCTGGCCCACATGTTCCCGGACCTGGCGCCGGCGTTGGAGTCGATCATCGCCCGGCTGTTCGATCTGTATCCCGTGACCCGCAAGCACTACTACCACCCGGACATGCTCGGATCCTGGTCCATCAAGGCGGTTCTGCCGACCATTGCCGCGGACATGGACTATGACAGCCTCGGTGAGATCCGCGAGGGCGCGGCCGCATCAGATGCATTTCTCGAGATCATGGACCCGGCCACGGACATGACAAGGCGCGCAAGGCTACGCCAAGAGCTGATCGAGTACTGTGCCTACGATACGCTGGCCCTGGTCCGACTGGCTGCGTTCCTGCAAGGCGCAGATACGGCTGCGGACTGACGCGCCGGCCGTCGTCCGGTAGCAGGTCGCTACGATCTCAATTGAGGCTCAAATCATCCAGCATGGACCGGTGATCGACGTAGTCGATGCGCAGGGACTTGCGACGACCACCCTCCTCCAGGATCAGGCTGGGAAAGCCCTCCGCCCCCAGTTCCCGGGAACGACGGATCTCGTCAAGCAGTTGTTGCTGGACAGCTTCCGACCACAGCGCAGTCGCGAAGTCCGAAGTGTCCAACCCTAACTCCGCGGCCAGCGCGACCAGCGTGTCCGGATCCGATGGATTGCGGGCCTGCAGATAGTAGGCTTGCTGGATCGCGCGGGTCATCCGGGCATCCAGATCTTCGCCCTGCTGACGGGCCGCGATCACCGCCCGGCAGGCGGGATAAGTTGACCGCCTCGGTGCGCACAGTGTCCAGAAGTCAAAATTGAATGGGGTGCCCGGTATGCGCTCCTGAATATTGCGCCACTGACGCTGAACATACTGGCGGGTCTCCTCTGGCATCGGCTGATCGGAGTCCGGAGCAAGCCCACCGAGCAGGCGACACAGATGCAGCTCGGCAGGCAGAGCAGCCAGCAATTCGTCCAGCGTGGGCGCGAAACCCCAGCACCAGCTGCACATGGGGTCATGCACGTAGTAAAGCGTTCGATCTGTATTCATCTGCCAGCCGCTCTCCGAGTTGCACCGTCAGCGATCGGCAGACTCCCCGGCCTTCGAATTCCGGCGCCCACCTACTCCCCATCCAACGCCTGGATCGCGTCGAGGAACTCGTCCACTTCAGACTCGGCGGTGCAGTGGGCGGTCACCAGCCGGTACAGACCCGGTCGTCCCGGCCAGCCGTAAAACTCGAAACCATCGTCTCGCAGGCACTCGGCGAATCCCTCTTCCATGCGCACGAATATCTCGTTGCCGTGCACCGGATAGACCAGCTCGACGTCTTGTGCGTCCTCGAGACCCTCGGCAAGGCGTGTGGCCATCCTGTTTGCGTGAGCGGCGAGTTCCAGCCACAGATCGTCTGCCAGATAGGCATCGAGTTGCGCGGACACATAGCGCATCTTGCTGATCAGATGGCCCGCCTGCTTGCGACGGCGCCCCAGTTCACCGGCATCGTCGGCGTCGAAAACCAGCAGCGCCTCAGCCATCATCGCTCCGTTCTTCGTGGCCCCGAAGGACAACAGGTCAACACCCGATCGCCAGGTCATCTCCGCCGCCGAGCAGCCGAGGCTGCACAGAGCGTTTGCGAAGCGCGCGCCGTCCATGTGCACTGCCAGGCCGGCCTCATGGGCGACCTGAGCGAGCTCTCCGACTTCCTCAACGCTATAGACTGTGCCGAACTCGGTGGCCTGGGTCAGGCTCAGCAGGCAGGGCTTGCTGGCGTGATCACCCACATAGCCAGCCTCAGCGATCCGCTCCCTGACGCTTTTCGGCTCGAGCTTGCCGCTGGCACCGGCGAGCGTCAGCAGCTTGGCGCCGCCACTATAGAACTCCGGTGCGCCGCACTCGTCCGTGTGCAGATGAGAGTCCTGGTGACAGATCACTGCGCCATACGGCGGCGTCGTCTGGGCCACCGCCAGGGCATTGGCTGCGGTCCCGGAGACCAGCGGAAAGACCTCCAGGTCGGTTTCAAATACCTCGCAAAACCTGTCCTTCACTCGCTCGGTGATTGCATCGTCACCGTATGAGTAGGCCGTCCCCTCATTGGCGCGGGTGAGTGCCTCCATGATCTCGGGGGCTACGGGATTCTCGTTGTCGCTACGGAAATTGGCGGGCATCGGAACCTCGCGGGAATCGTCGGGTCAGAAAACACGATTTAAGCACACCGTGACGCCACGGTGTCCGACCACTGATTGCCGCAGGCAACGCCATGTCGATGCCACCGGGTTGCGTCCTCGACCGCAGGGATGCGTTAGAGTGCCTGTCCCGGCCGATGTCGACCGCGCGTGTTCGCTCGGTATTTCGTCATGCGGCGCGGATTTCGATCAAACAACAGGAGGCAAGGATCATGCGTCCACGATTCAGACACGCCGCCCGACAGCTGCCGGCAGTACTCGCGATCGTCCTACTGGCGGCGGGAACCGGGCCGGCCCACGCGGCATTTGATACAGCGACGGCGGCAGCGCTGGACGCAGCCATCAGCGGAGAGCACCGCGATGACAAGGCGAAGGCGCGAGACCGCTATCGCAAGCCCCGTGAGACTCTCGAATTCCTGGGCTTCCAGTCCGACATGACGGTCGTCGAAGTCTGGCCAGGCACCGGCTGGTATACCCAGGTGCTGGCGCCGGCGCTGAAGGACGCAGGAGTTTTCTACGCCGCCCAGTACAGCACCAATCCGCGCTACGGCTACCAGCGTCGATACTTTGGCGGATTCCTCACCACGCTCGGTGAGAATCCGAATCTCTACAGGCAGGTCAAGGTCACTCACCTGTCACTCCCCTACCAGCTGACGATCGCGCCACCTGGTTCGGCTGACATGGTCGTAACGTTTCGCAACGTCCACAACTGGGTAAGCGAAGGCTATGGCAGCGGTCGCTATGCCCATCTCGGGTTTCAGGCCATGTACGACGCACTCAAGCCCGGCGGCATCCTGGGCATCGTCGATCACCGCTGGCCGGATGCGGCGGATGAGGACCCTCTCGCGGAGAACGGCTACATCTCCAGGGAGCGAACCGTGGCGCTGGCTGAAGCCGCCGGATTTGTACTGGCAGGCGAGTCAGACATTCTGCGCAACCCGAAAGACACACACGATCATCCGCAAGGTGTGTGGAGCCTGCCTCCCAGCCTGGCCTCGGGCGACGCTGACGGGGAGAA
>Ga0224504_10000541_pt1 | contig 16871 bp, 13 predicted proteins | sample SF_Oct11_sed_USG_3_FD_170160 | JGI IMG/M metagenome (GOLD analysis project Ga0224504, IMG submission 170160) | Sediment microbial communities from San Francisco Bay, California, United States - SF_Oct11_sed_USGS_24 | ecosystem: Environmental > Aquatic > Marine > Sediment | place: USA... | reverse complement strand
AGTACTTTCTGTATGGACTGGCCACTCTCTACCACGGCAGCCATCGATGCCAGCTGCCGAATTTCACGCGCCAGTGCCCAGATCACGATTTGCGGCACCACACCCTCGGCACGCAGGCCCTGCAAAACCCGCACGCTGCGCGCACCATCACCGGAGAGCGCCGCATCGACCAGGCCGTAGACGTCATAACGGGCGTTGTCGCCCACCAGTGACATAACAGCTTCGGCATCAACCACGCCGTCATCCTGCAACAGCGTCAACTTGTCAATTTCCTGCATGCAGGCCAGCAGGTTGCCTTCCACCCGGTCTGTCAGCAGCGTCACCGCTTCTGCCGTCGGCCTGAGCCCCCGTTGCCGCATGCGCTGCTGCACCCAGGCAGTAAATTCCGCGCCGCTCAATGGCCACACAAACATCACCACACCGGCCTTGTCGAGCGCCTGTACCCACTTGCTCTTGCGGGCCGCCGCTTCCAGCTTGCCGGCCGTTACCAGCAACAGGGTATCTTCGGGGAGTTGTTCGCTATAGGCACGCAAGGCCTTGCTGCCGGCATCGCCGGGTTTACCGGTCGGCATGCGCAGCTCGATAATGCGGCGTTGCGAAAACAGCGACATATTGCATGAACCGGCCAACAAGCTGTCCCAGTCAAATCCGGGTTGCAGGGTCAGCACCTCGCGCTCGTCATAACCCTGCGCACGGGCAGCCGCACGCACCGCATCGGCCGCTTCCATGACGCGCAGCGGCTCATCACCACTGATAAAATAGACGGCTGCCAGCTGCGTCGCGAGGTGAGTATCCAGCTGTTCGGGAGTTAACTGCATTTGCTGTGGTGCCCTAGCGCGCTGCTGCCGCAATCCTTAACATGGCCATATTCACCAGGTTCTTTTGCAGGGTATGGCGTACTGCATGCTTCTCGCGCTCACTGCCCAGCACATCGGTGCTCTTGTACAGGTAGGCACGACTCATAGTGACCGTTTGCGAGTCAACAATGGGCAGGTTTTCTGCGGTCGCCACGGAAAACTGGATGGTCTGCCTGAGTACGTATTCCAGTACCTTGCCGGAGGTGTTAACCGACAACACATCACGTTTCCTGTCATTCTCCAGGATACGCAATACCGCGGTAGCATCCTCAAGACGTTCCGTAACCTTTGCGCCACGGGCACGCAGGGCCTCGGTAAAATCATCTACCAGTGTACTGAAGGGACTGCCGCTCTGAATGTAGACCACCGACATCTCCGGCGGCAAGGCCTCGCTGCCACGCAGGTGAAAACCGCAGCCGGACAGGCTAGCTATAACGAGCATCACCAGCAGATTTCTTGCCAGCCGCCTGACAGGAACAGCATGCAACATTATTACCTGCCCCACTAGATCACCACATTCACAAGCTTGCCCGGCACGATAATTATTTTCCGCACCGGCTTGTCGGCAATGTGCTTAACCACATTCTCTTCAATGCTGGCGGCCGCCTCGATCTCTTCTTTTTGCGCATCGACCGCGACACTGATCTTGCCGCGCACCTTGCCGTTGACCTGCACCACCAGTTGCATCGATTCCTGCACCAGCGCTGACTCGTCCACTTCCGGCCAGCGGCAATCGATCACTGCCTGCTGATGCCCGAGAGCGGCCCACAGGGTATGCGTAATGTGCGGCACAATCGGCGACAACATCAATACCACCGCCTCCAGCGCTTCCTGCATCACTGCCCGCCCCTGAGCCGAAGCATCCTCAAAGCGGCTTATCTCGTTGAGCAATTCCATGTTGGCCGCAATGGCGGTATTGAAAGTATAGCGCCGACCGACATCATCACTGACCTTGGCAAGCGTTGCGTGCACACTCTGGCGCAACGCCTTTTGCGCCGCAGTCAGATTATCCTTCTGCAGCACCTCTGCCGGCCCGCCGTTTATATGCCCGTGCGCCAGCTTCCACAAACGTTTGAGAAAGCGATGCGCGCCCCCCACGCCGGAATCCGCCCACTCCAGTGACTGTTCGGGCGGCGCGGCAAACATGGTGAACAGACGTACCGTATCGGCGCCGTATCGATCAATCAGCCCCTGCGGATCGACCGTGTTGCCTTTCGATTTTGACATCTTGGTACCGTCTTTAAGCACCATGCCCTGTGTCAGCAAGCAGGTAAAAGGTTCATCGGATGTCAACAGTCCTTCATCGCGCATCAGCTTGTTGAAAAAACGCGCATACAGCAGGTGCAGCACGGCATGTTCAATACCGCCGACATAATGGTCGACCGGCAGCCAGTAGTCGGCCCGCTCATCCAGCATGCCATCATCCTTGTCCGCGCAGGCATAGCGCGCGTAGTACCAGGATGATTCAAAAAACGTATCAAAGGTATCGGTTTCACGTTCCGCACTGCCGCCACATTCCGGGCAGGTGGTGTTGATAAACCCGGCCATTTTCTTCAATGGCGAACCGGTCGCATCCACCGTCACGTCGGTTGGCAACACCACCGGCAGGTCTGCCTCGGGCACCGGCACCGCGCCGCACGCAGCACAGTTAATCACCGGTATCGGACAACCCCAGTAACGTTGTCGTGACACACCCCAGTCACGCAGGCGGTAATTGACCTGGCGCGAACCCTTGCCGGCCTGTTCCAGCCAGTCGCCGATGGCCTCGAAGGCCTGCCCGGAACTGAGCCCGCTGAATTCTCCGGAATCCTGCAACCTGCCCTTTTCGGTGAAGGCAGCGGCAGCAATATCTACGACCTGCGCATCATCAAGCGGGACAATAACCTGCCGGATAGCCAGCCCGTTTGCCTGCGCAAACTCAAAATCACGCTGGTCATGTGCCGGCACCGACATCACGGCACCGGAACCGTATTCCATCAGCACAAAATTGGCCGCCCACACGGGCACTTCTTCACCGGTTACCGGGTGCACAGCTTTCAGACCGGTATCGATACCCTTCTTCTCCTGCGTTGCCAGATCGGCTTCCGCCACCCGCGTATTGCGGCACTCCTCGATAAACGCCTGTAACGCCGGATTACCGGCAGCCGCCTCGACCGCCAGTGGATGTTCAGGCGCAACTGCAACATAAGTCACCCCCATAAGCGTGTCCGGACGCGTCGTGTAGACAAGCAGTGTGTCACTACGAGCGGTGATACCGAAGTGCATTTCAATACCTTCCGAACGGCCAATCCAGTTACGCTGCATGGTGCGCACCTGTTCCGGCCAGCCGGATAACTGGTCAAGATCATCCAGCAGCTGTTCTGCATAATCGGTGATCTTCAGGAACCATTGCGGAATTTCACGGCGCTCAACCAGCACACCGGAGCGCCAGCCACGACCGTCAATTACCTGCTCGTTGGCAAGCACCGTGTTGTCCACCGGGTCCCAGTTGACCATCGCGGTCTTTTTGTAAACAACGCCCTTCCTGAGCAGGCGGGTAAAGAACCATTGCTCCCAGCGGTAGTACTCCGGATCACAGGTGGCGACTTCACGGTCCCAGTCGTATCCAAAGCCGAGCCGCTTGAGCTGCTTGCGCATGTAGTCAATGTTTTCATGAGTCCACTGTGCCGGCGGCACCTTGTTCTCAATGGCGGCATTCTCTGCCGGCAGACCAAAAGCATCCCACCCCATCGGTTGCAGCACGTTCTTGCCCTGCATGCGCTGGTAACGGCTGATGACATCGCCGATGGTGTAATTGCGCACATGCCCCATGTGCAGACGTCCGCTGGGATACGGAAACATGGACAGACAGTAATACTTCTCGCGCCCCGGATCTTCGGTCACCCGAAAGCTCTGTTGCTCGTCCCAGTACTGCCGCGCGCCGGCCTCGATCGTCTCAGGTGTGTAAATTTCGTCCATTGTTCCGCTTTGATCACAAAATTGAAGGCGGAAGAATACCTTAGCCGCGATACCCCCCACAACAAACCATTTCAGCACTCCTTCAAGCCAGCGGCAGCGGAAAAAACATTAAGCTATTGTTATGAATTGATAATTCATACGCGGCAGTGGATCTTGTCCGGGATTGCTATCGCCCGACAGGAGCGCAGACGAGATCTTCTGCTGCAATTTTCACATCAGCAGCAGTGCCGCGTTAATGGATGTAAACTGGAACATATATCTACAGGGAAACGACAAGCCATGACTGACGAAGACGATAAATCAACCCGCGAAAAACTGCTGACGGCCTATGACGATATGATGATGCGGGTCAAGACGGCCATCGAGGAGGCCGAGGAAAGCACCCTGCCGGTGCTGCAGCGATTTATCCACAATGCCCGTGATACCGCCGTGGAACTGGAAGAACTGACCAGGGAAGAATCGGAGAAGGTCGCCTACTACCTGCAACGCGATCTGCAGGACGCCGGCAAGCACCTGGCCGAGACCGGTCATGAACTGGGGGACTGGTTACGCTTTGATATTCACCAGATCGAGGATCGCCTGCTGTCGATATTGTCACGGGTTGCCGATCACACGCGCCTGGAACTGCAACAGTTTGAACATGACATCGAAGCGGGTCCGGCGTGGAACACCGGCGAAATCACCGGCCCCGGCACCCTGGTTTGCGACAGTTGCGAGGCCATTATGCGTTTTCATGCCACCGGCCATATACCGGCCTGCCCCGGCTGCGGTCACACCGTGTTCCATCGCAAATCCGTGAAAGACGAATTATAACGAGGCCGTACACGCAGGTATATCCAGCAGCGCAGGAGCCATTCACACAGGTGTATCTATGTGATGCAGGAGCGCATCTCGTGAGCGATTGCATGAACCAGACAGCATCGCGGACAAGGTCCGCTCCTGCAAGCGCGAGGGCCATTCATACAGGTGTATCTATTTGATGCAGGAGCGCATCTGGTGCGCGATCACCCTGCCTTTCTGCGACAAACCGCCCCGCACAAAAACAAACAGACGCTACTGAAAAGCACCACCGGTGTATTACCCGTTGTCACGTACGGCGTGGCGCCCTGCATCGGCAGCACGGCACTTCTGACCACGGCAATCTCGAATTGCCGACTCTGTTCAACGATAGCACCGCGGTGGTCTATGATCGCTGTAATACCGGTATTGGTGGCACGCAACATGGGACGCCCGGTTTCCTTTGCGCGCAGGCGCGCCATCTCCAGGTGCTGATGTGGCGCCAGTGACTCACCGAACCAGGCATCATTACTGATGTTCACCAGTAGCGCCGCTTCCGGCAGGTCCCTGATAATCTGCTCGCCAAAAACAACCTCATAGCAGATGGAACTGGATACCGGATACCCGGCAGCCTGCAACAGGGTCTGGGAGGCACCCCCACTGGAAAAATCGGCATTCGGTACCGCCAGCGCATCCAGGGTATTTCCGATCAGCCAGCGCAGCGGCAGATACTCCCCATACGGCACCAGGTGCTGCTTGTAATAGAATGCCTGCTCACCACCGAGCGAAATAATCGCATTAAAATATTCCCAGCTCGCCTTTTCCAGCACCGGAATGCCGGTCAATAACGAGATGTTGTTATTTGCCAATTCGGTATCGAGATAGGCAATGAAACTGTCTTGCACCTGGTCAAAAAATGCAGGGATGGCTGTTTCCGGCCATACCACCAGGTCGACAGGCGTCTCGGCAAAGGTCAGTTCCGAGTAACGCGTGATGGTACTCAGCAAATTCTCGGGCGCCCATTTGTCATCCTGACTGATGTTGCCCTGCACCAGCGCCACCTGTAATGCATCACCACGAGGCTCGGTCCACTGTATATTGTTGAGCAACTGTCCCCCGCCCCACAGCAACAACAGCAACACCACAGCGGGCACCCGGTACCAGCCCCTGACAACTGCCACCAGTAACGCCGCCGACAGGGCCACCGTCAGGCTGGTACCAAACACTCCCAGCACCGGCGCATAACCACCCAGCGGCCCGTCAATCTGGCTGGTACCCATAGTCAGCCAGGGAAAACCGCTGAATACCCAGCCGCGCAACCACTCGGAAACGGCCCAGCCAGCCGGCAGCGCCACTACCAGTGGCGCAAATGCCAGGGTACGAAAATAACGCCGCAAAAAATAACCCAGCAGGGCCGGGTACAAACTCAGGAAGGCAATCAATCCAAGGGTAATGAAAGTCGCTACCGGCGCAGCAACATTCCCATACACCTTGATACTGATAAACACCCAGGAAATGCCGGCACCAAAAAAACCGGCACCGAACAGAAAACCATGCCGAAACGCCAGTCTCGGCGTATCCAGCAGCCATTGATTAAACAGTATTGCCAGTGACAGGATAGCAACTGGAAACCAGCCAAACGGTGCAAATGCAGTGACAGCCGCCGCACCGGCAAACAACATCAACAGCGCGCTGTAACGCTCGGCCAGCCCGCTCACAAGGCGTTATCTAACTGGTCGCTCCGGGCTTCGGCCGGTCCTGGTAACAGCGTCAGCTGTAACATGTGGATACGACGGCTGTCAGCGCGCAGCACCTTGAACAACAGCTTGCCAAGCACCGCGCGTTCACCGCGCTTGGGCAAGTGCCCGATCGCATGCACCACCAGGCCACCGATGGTATCGAACTCGTCATTGGGAAGCGCCATGCCGAAGTATTCGTTGAAGTCCTCGACCGGCGTCAGCGCCTTGACGGTATAGTGCATCTCGCTGTGTTTGCGAATGGTGTCTTCTTCTTCTACATCGTGCTCGTCTTCGATCTCACCCACGATCTGTTCCAGCACGTCTTCAATCGTCACCATACCGGCGACGCCGCCGTACTCATCCACGACCATGGCCATGTGGTTACGGCTTGAACGGAATTCCTTCAACAACACATTCAGACGTTTACTTTCCGGTATAAAAATAGCCGGTCGCAGGATATCGCGCACATTCAGCCGCCCGTCATTGCGCTCGAAGGCGTACAGAAGCAGGTCTTTCGCCAGCAGAATACCGACTACTTCATCACGGCTGTCGCCAATGACCGGAAAACGGGAGTGCCCCGACTCGATGATGGTGCGGATGAGAACATCACGACTGGCATCCCGCTCCAGCATCACCACCTGGGTACGCGGGATCATAATATCGCGCACCTGCATATCGTCGACCTGCAGCACGCCTTCAATCATGGCCAGCGCATCGGCGTCGAACAGGCCATTCATCCGGGCATCATGCAGCGTCACCAGTAGCTGCTCGTTATCGGCAGCTGCCCTTGTCAGCCATTTGGTTAACCGGGAGAACCCGGAATGCTGCGCAGCGACGGCGGGAGGTCGATCTTTATTCATTGTTTATCAGTATATTACAGGATGTTTATTATAACAGTATAAGTATCGTATTTGCGTCCGGCTGACGGAGTGCCGGGACGCGTTCAGGTACCGTATGGATTCTGATAGCCAAGACCGGCGAGCAATTCGGTCTCCGTGGTTTCCATGCGCAGCGCATCTTGCTGCTGCTTGTGATCATAACCCAGCAGGTGCAGTACACCATGAATCACCAGATGCGCCCAGTGCGCCTGCAGCGGCTTGCCCTGGGCGATTGCCTCGCTGGCGACCACCGGTGCGCAAATGACCACATCACCAAGCAAATCTGTCTCGACACCGGCAATGGCCTCGTACGGAAAAGACAACACGTTGGTAGGACCATCCTTGCCACGGTACTGCATGTTGAGCGCGGTAATTTCCGCCTCGTCAACAATGCGTATGGTTAATTCAGCAGCAGCCTGCTCGGCAGGCAATGCCTGCATGACCCACTGGCGAATCGAAGCCACGCCGGGGATGCCATCAGCAGAAACCGCGTATTGCACATCAACCGTTAACTGTATGTCTCTCATTCGTCCACCTTGCGTTCATATGCCTCGTAAGCCGAAATAATACGTTGTACCAGCGGATGCCTGACCACATCTGCCGAAGAAAAGAAGGCAAACCCGATATCGTCATAGTCCTTCAATACATCAGTCGCCTGGCGCAGCCCGGATTCGACATGCTTGGGCAGATCAATCTGGGTGATGTCGCCGGTCACCACGGCCGTTGAACCAAAACCAATACGGGTCAGAAACATTTTCATCTGCTCAACGGTGGTATTCTGTGCTTCATCAAGAATGATAAAGGCATCATTGAGACTGCGACCGCGCATGAAGGCCAGTGGCGCGATCTCAATAACGTTGCGTTCTATCAGCTTTGCAACCCGGTCGATGCCAAGCATTTCATAAAGTGCGTCATACAGGGGTCGCAGATAGGGATCGACTTTCTGCGTCATATCACCCGGCAGAAAGCCAAGCCTTTCACCTGCTTCCACGGCAGGCCGCACCAGCACCAGGCGACTGACCGTTTCCTGCTCCAGCGCCTGCACGGCGCAGGCAACCGCCAGATAGGTCTTGCCGGTACCGGCAGGACCAATACCGAAGTTCAGATCGTACTTGAGTATGTTACTGAGATAGCGTTTCTGATGCTCACCGCGTGGCGTAATGGCACCACCCGGTGTTTTGATAACGACAAATTCACTGCTGCTGCGATTGCCCTTGCCCGCCTGCTTGTCGGCGCCGGCCTCCTGCAAATGCAGATGAATCTTTTCAGGCGTCAGCGAACCGGACTCCGTCTCGGTGTAGAGGCTTTGCAAAATCTGGCTGGCGCGCCTTACCTCGCCGACACTGCCGATAATACGAAACTGGTTACCACGACTGTTAATCTCGACACCAAGACGCTGCTCCAGCTGGCGCAGGTGGGCATCGAGCTGGCCACACAGTTCAGCCAACCGTTCGTTATCGGCCGGTTCAAGCGAGATATCGACAGAATGGAGCTGTTTGCTCAAGAGGCCTTCAGATGTCCGGCAACATCAACAATTTCACCCCGCAGTGAGTTCGGCAGTGCCTCGGTAATCCGCACATCAACAAACTGCCCGATTAGCTCGGGGCCGGCATCGAAATTCACCACACGGTTGTTTTCAGTTCGACCACTCAACTGGTCAGCGCGCTTGCGCGAAACCTTCTCCACCAGGATGCGCTCGACATTACCCACCATCGCCTGACTGATGGCCGCGGCCATTTCAATGATACGCGACTGCAGGCGTGCCAGCCGCAGCTTCTTGTCGGCCAGTGAGACATCATCAGGAAAAGTCGCAGCCGGTGTGCCGGGTCGCTGGCTGTAGATAAAGCTGAATGAGTGATCAAAACCGATATCCTCAATCAAGCTCATGGTGTCCTCAAAATCCGCTGCAGTTTCACCGGGAAATCCGATAATAAAATCAGAAGACATGCTGAGATCGGGGCGTGCCTCGCGCAGGCGCCGGATAATGGACTTGTACTCGAGCGCAGTATGATTGCGTTTCATCATTGCCAGCACCCGGTCGGAACCCGACTGCACCGGCAAATGCAGATGCGACACCAGCTCAGGCACCTCCGCATAGGCCTGGATCAGGTCGTCGTTCATTTCCACCGGGTGTGAGGTCGTGTAGCGAATACGATCGATACCATCAATCGCTGCAACATAATGGATCAGGATTGCCAGGTCTGCTGTTTCGCCATCATCCATCAATCCGCGATAGGCATTCACATTCTGTCCAAGCAGATTCACCTCACGTACACCCTGCTGCGCCAGTGTCGCCACCTCGGCCAGGATATCATCAAAAGGCCGGCTGATTTCCTCACCGCGGGTATAGGGCACCACGCAAAAACTGCAATACTTGCTGCAGCCTTCCATGATTGAAACAAAGGCTGTCGGACCGTCTGCACGCGGTGCCGGCATACAGTCAAACTTTTCAATTTCCGGAAAACTGATATCGATAACCGGCAAGCGTGAACGACGCGCATCTTTGAGCATCTCCGGCAGACGGTGCAGGGTCTGCGGACCAAACACGATATCGACGTAAGGCGCGCGTTCCCGGATAGCATCACCTTCCTGGCTGGCCACACAGCCACCAACACCAATCACCAGGTGTGGTCGCTGATCCTTCATTTCCCTCCAGCGTCCCAGTTCGGAAAAGACCTTCTCCTGTGCCTTCTCCCGAATCGAACAGGTATTCAGCAACAACACATCTGCCTGCGCCGGGTCCTGCGTCAGCTCCAGTTGATGAGATGCCGCCAGCACATCGGCCATCCTGGACGAGTCGTACTCGTTCATCTGGCAACCGTGGGTCTTGATATAAAGTTTGTCAGCCATTGCTGTTCAATAAAGTGTCATTATTTTAGTCAATATACGTTGTTTCGCAGGCTGTTTCCATTTGGCTGCGGCAAGCGGATGATTTTAAACGTTTCGGCTGGCATAAAAAAAGCAGGACCCGTACAGCGGGCCCTGCTTTTCAATACCGGGCCTGGTACTTCCCGGCTGCCAGGCAGCCAGAAAGCCCCGGCACCGGTTATTTGACGCGACCCAGCACCAGCACCTCGACGCGGCGGTTTTCCGCACGACCCTCAGGTGTAGTGTTGGTAGCAATCGGGCTGTTCTCACCGGCACCAATCGCAACCATCTTGCTGGCATCCACGCCGGCATCGATCAGGTACTGGCTGACAGCAGTAGCACGTTGCTCGGACAGCTCCTGGTTGTACGCATCATCACCTACATCATCGGTATGACCGATCACCTCGATGAAGACTGAACGATCCAGCATCACCCTGGCGTCGCTGATGTTGGTATCAAGCACAGCCTTGCCCTGTTCTGTGAGCTCGGCACTGCGGCGCGGGAACAGCGCAACACTCGGGAAGCGGATGTTATCCAGTGCGCGCGGCTCGCCAATGACAACAATCTCGACGCGGCGGTTTTCAGCCTGGCCTTCCTTGGTATCGTTGGAAGCAATCGGGTCGTTTTCGCCACGACCAATTTCACGCAACTTGGCTTCATCAACGCCAGTGCTGACCAGGTATGCACTGACTGCCTCGGCACGACGCTTTGACAAGCCAATATTGTAGTTTGCATCACCGGTACTATCAGTATGACCAATAATAATACCTTCGTGGGCCTCCGACAGTTCCGGACGCAGCTGCTTGCGGTATTCTTCAATTGCAGCCTTGCCGTCTTCGGTAAGCTCTGCCTTGTCGAAGGCAAACAGTGCGGCTGTCGGAATCACAATGGCGCCAACCAGACCACTGGGCGCACCCTTGATGACTTCAACCGGTGCATTCAGCACCACACCATCACAACCAACCAGAACGGCATCAGCTTCGGTCCAGCTACCGGTATGCAGGCAATCTCCGGATCCGGTCTTGACAACATTGGAACTGGAATCTTCTGCATATCCCGGGGCATCATCACGATTTTCAGCGGCATTCACAGTAGCTGTAGTCAGCATTGCAGCAATCACCACGGCTTCCAGCAGCTTGCCAGTCATTCTCTTACTAAGGGTCATCTAAAATCTCCTGAAGTTAATTCGCGCGAGATTGTAACACCGCCAGAGCGAAAGATCGCAAAAAATAAGCCTCTTTCCCTGCACGTGGACTGCCTGCCTGATTATCACCACAGAGACGGTTTTTTCTTTACGGAACAGCGATTTCATAGAAGGGAGCCGGCCGATAAGCCGGGTTTTGTCGTGGACAGCCATTCATCTGGACACTGCGTCACCGCAGGTCTCAAGCGACCTACCCGGGAACCATGCGGGCCGCACGTATGTTCCCCTATTTGGCCTTGCTCCGGATGGGGTTTACCCTGCCACGCCTGTTACCAGCCGCGCGGTGCGCTCTTACCGCACCATTTCACCCTTACTGGCGCTGCGTGAACAGAACCAGCGGTATATTTTCTGTGGCACTTTCCATAGGCTCGCGCCTCCCAGGTGTTACCTGGCACCCTGCCCTGTAGAGCCCGGACTTTCCTCCCCGCCCATGCGGACGGAGCGACTGCCTGGCCGACTCCCGGCCTGAGTATAAAGGAAGAAAACAACAAGCAGCGGTATTTATTTCGCCGCACTCATGCGCAAACAGCCGATGCACCGGCTCAAGGCGAACGTCCGAGCAGCCGGCCCAGCAATTGTTTGACAATGCCGCTTGCACCGGCACGGCGCGGGTTTGACTTTGGGTACAACTGACGCTGCATATTCAGCAGGCCAGCATGTTCAGGATCAACATTCAGGCCACGCCGCACTGCCATCTGGGCACTTTCAAGAAAATCCAGTCGATGTTCAGCCATCGCGAGATTGTAATAAACCTCGGCATCCGCTATTTCGCCAACTGCGGCCTTGCGGCATAACTTCACCCCGTTTCTGTCACCCATGTAGACACGCGACAGACCATAAAACGAGGTATAGCGGCTCTGATAGACATCATCCAGTTCCGCACTGCCATCGGCGGTGCGAAAAAACAGCGATGCGCCTTCATAATCGCTGCAGTTGAAACAGCGCAAACCCTTCTTGAAGTCATCACGCAAATGGACCCGGTTGATGGTTCCCGGTGAAACAAATCGGTCTCCCATATCGCCCTCCCCAGAGCAGATACCCCGATTGATATGGATGCGGCTTGAATAAACAACGCACAAACCACACACTACCCCTCAACAAGTATGGAGATTAAAGCGTTTACATGAAAACGCAAGCCAAAGCTGTTGACGCTGTTGCAGTATTACCGCACGATTGGATTCTCTTTCGCTTTTATGCCAAATTTCTGACGCAGATATACCGGGATGAACATTCTTTTTGCCAGCGCTGAAGCCCATCCCCTGATAAAAACAGGTGGACTGGCTGACGTGGCAGGCAGTCTGCCCCGGGCTATCCGCAACCTGCGCCACGACATCCGCGTTGTCATACCGGCCTACCAGTCAGTGCTGAAGCAGCCGGAAAAATTTACCCTTGTTGCGCACCTGGTGCTGGAAGGTGTCACTCAGCCGGTGCGTATCCTTGCCGGGCGCCTGCCGGGCAGTACGGTCACCCTGTACCTGGTCGACTCACCGGAACACTTCGACCGACCAGGCAACCCCTACACTATAGAATCGGGCGCTGTCTGGCCGGACAATGCTGAACGCTTCACCAGCTTCTGCCGTGCCATCGAGGCATTATCACTGGACGCGGCCGGCCTCGACTGGCAACCCGATATCGTGCACTGTAATGACTGGCAAACCGGACTGGTACCCGCGCTGCTGGCACGCCACCTGCCTCGACCGGCCAACCTGTTCACCATTCACAATCTCGCCTACCAGGGCCTGCATGACTGGAAGGCATTCAAGAAACTGAATCTGCCTGCTGATTTCTGGTCAACAGAGGCCATGGAGTTTCACAACCAGTTTTCCTTTATCAAGGGCGGCCTGGTATTCGCTGACTGGATCACCACGGTCAGCCCGACCTATGCGCAGGAAATTCAGACCAGTGAACTCGGCTACGGACTCGAGGGACTCATCAGTCACCGCGCCGACACGCTCACCGGCATCGTCAATGGCGTTGACTACAGCGTATGGAATCCGGGACGTGACCTGCAAATACCGGTGACGTTCAATGCCCGCTCGCTCAGCCACAAGATCGAGAACAAGCGTGCGCTGCAGGAGCATTTCGGTTTACCGGTTGACGAGCGCATTCCGCTGTTTGCGACCATCAGCCGGCTGGTAGAACAAAAAGGCATCGACCTTATCCTGGACATTGTGCCGCAACTGGTAAAACACAACGCACAACTGATCGTACTCGGCAGTGGCGATGCAGAGATCGAGGCAGACATTCGCTCTGCAGTAAAAGCATATCCTGAAAATGTTGCCGCATTTATTGGTTATGACGAGTCACTGTCACACCACATCGAGGCCGGCACCGACATGTTTTTGATGCCCTCGCGTTTTGAACCCTGCGGCCTGAACCAGATATACAGCCTGCGTTACGGCACGGTACCCATCGTGCGCCACACCGGCGGACTCGCTGACACGGTAACAGACACCACCCCGAAAACACTGGAAACAAAAACCGCCACCGGCTTCAGCTTCGATGCCGCCACTTCAGATGCGCTGCTTGCAGCCGTCGAGCGCGCACTGGTCTATTACCGTCAGCCGGATATCTGGCAACAGCTGGTCTGCACCGGAATGAAACAGGATTTCAGCTGGAAACGCAGTGCGCAACTCTATATAAAACTCTATGAAACCATTATTGCCCGCCGCGCTGGCGAACCGATCGCGGAATCCGCCTGATCTTGCCCGTCTCACCCGGAGCACCCGGAGAACCAGCATAAAGGAGAAGCAGCTCTTCTTTTACCCGGCAACATTCATGTAACGAAAAATTCACCGCCGCAATGCAGAAATTCTACTGCCCCGTCTGCAGAACTCAAAGATACGGCTGCAGCAGATCCAGCATCAACCGGATGTGTTCATCATCGTCATTCAAACAGGGAATGTAACGATACTGCTCACCACCGGCATCCATGAAGATAATGCGATTCTCCTGGTCCAGTTCCTCAATGGTCTCCAGGCAATCGGCACTGAAGGCAGGACTGATAATGGCAACATCATTGACCCCCTGCCCCGGCAGAGATGCCAGCGTCGCATCAGTATATGGCTGCAGCCATTCGGCCTTGCCAAAGCGCGACTGGAACGTGGTGACATACTCTTCCTCACCCAGGCCCAGCTGCTCGACCACCAGTCGCGTGGTTTTCTGACAATGGCAATGATAGGGATCTCCAAGCGTCAGGTTGCGCTTTGGCATGCCGTGATAGGACAGCACCAGCTTTTGCGGCTTGCCATGTTCATCAAAGTGCTTGCGGATACTGTTCGCCAGCGCCTCGATGTACAGCGGGTGATCATGGTAGCTGTTAATGAAATGTAACTCGGGGACCCAGCGCCACTGCTTGAGCTCGTCGGCAACCGCGTCAAAGGTCGAACCGGTTGTCGGCCCGGCATACTGCGGATACAGGGGTAACACCAGCACCCGGTGTATACCCTGCTGTTGAAAAGCCCGCAAGGATTCAGCAATCGAGGGCTTGCCGTAACGCATGGCCAGTTTCAGCTCGAAGTCCTGCCGGCCACTGTCATGCAAAGCCTGTTGCAGCCGCTCGCGCTGGCGCTTGCCGATCGCCATCAGCGGTGAACCGTCTTCTGTCCAGATACTTTTGTACAGCCTTGCGGATTTGGCAGGCCGTGTGCGCAAGATTATTCCGTGCAGAATCATCAGCCAGACCAGCCTGGGGATTTCAACCACACGCGGATCCGACAGGAATTCGTTCAGATAGCGCCTTACCGAAGCGGTCTCCGGCTGATCGGGTGTACCCAGGTTGGTAATCAGGATCCCGATCCGGTTATTTTTCTTTTCGTGAGCCTGTTCTGTTAGTGCGGTAAATCGATTCAAGACAGTTCCCCGGTCAGATATGGATTACGGCAACGGCAGAAACGCTGTTGCCGATAATACCGATATCATACAAGTAACCCCGTCAGACACAATCCAGACCGGTGCTTTCATACGCGTGGCAGGAACTTTCAAGCCCGGCCGCAAGCTGCGATGCAGCGGCGGACATTCGATATTAGCTGTTTCGATACCCAACAGGGCTGGCTCTGTCTGGCTATTGTGATGGACCTTTATTGCCACCGCCTGGCTGGCGACGGGTCAATGGATCGATGGATAAGCAGGTACCCGGCCATTGATGGGCTGACGATGTCACTGGATTCCAGTACGCCAGAGAATCCAGTTAGTCATCATTCTGATCGAGGCGCTCCGCTCATAGCAAGATCGATTTGCGACTGTTACCCCGGCGCATCCGCAAGAAGCTATGGAAAATGGATACCCGCTACCGCGTTACACTCAGGGATGACCCCCGTATCGGTGTGTGGTCGATGCTGTTGCTTCGTCAGCATCCCTGATAAACATCACTGCGCCTTTCCAGTGGCAACCATTACAGCAGTGACACCAGGCCCTTTGCCTTAAGACTCAGGCCACCTGTTTTTCGAGACGCGACGCTTTGAGTGACTGATACAACGATTCTGTTTCCGGTTCTGGCTGCAGGCCAAGTGCTACCGACAAAACCTGGACACAGCGACGATAAACCAGCAACCCTTCAGACTGACAGTCGGTCTCCAGACAGCAAATCATCAGCCGCTGATAAAACACTTCAACCAGGTCATCCACATCGATGCCCTTCCGGTAGCAGCGCATGGCCTGCTCCCAGCAGCCATTTTTTTCCAGGTAACGTCCAACTTCCAGCAGGTGGTGGATAAACTTACTGCGCAAGCGCTCGTGCATGGATACCGACCAGGAAGTCAAATCCTCTTTGGCCAGAAAGTGGTCGTGGTATTGATTGGTCAGATTTTCAGTCAAACATCCCACACTGAAAACATGCTTGCCCGTGACATCACTCATCAGGAGCCGATTCGACTGACCCAGCAGGCGTTCAAAAGACCAGACATCAACCCAGCAATAATTGGCATCCAGTGACAACTTCCCTTCTTTCAGCACCAGCACGCGGCGATCACCCAATATTTTCCTCAAGCGATGCAAGGTAGTATCAAAAGAGCGCTGCGCTACATCACCATCGGCATCCGGCCATAGTGCAGACATCAAGCTTGTGGTGCTGACTTCACGACCGCCAAGAGCAACGATCGCCTTTAACAGCTCAAGCGGTCGTTGTGGCGCCTTGCGGCTAAATTCAGGCGCTTTACCATTCAATAATAGAGAAAAACGCCCGAGGGTAAATACACTGACCAGTGGCGCCTGTTGCGATGCGGGGATATCCAGGTGATCCCGATCGCCATGCCGCAAATCTGTTCGGCGGCGGCTAAATCCGGGATGGTTGGAACCGCTGATTTTTTGCTGCTCAATGCCTTCAAGTGAAAGTTGCTCAGTCATTGTTTTTTTCATCAGGTAACCGGTCATAAGCGATTACCTGGCGCCTCCCCTGAGTTAGTTGTTTTGCTTGATGTTTTTTCTATTACACCAAACCCTGTTACAGGTAATTAATATATAATTAAGCCTGTTACAGATAACTTACAGATTGGCGATCCCGGGGATTAAGCTGCTGAAAAACCATGATAGAGGCCGTATCTGTGGTAAATACGCCTCAACAACCGCTGAAAAAAGAAGCCCGGCCAGGTGA
>Ga0224504_10000540_pt1 | contig 16922 bp, 14 predicted proteins | sample SF_Oct11_sed_USG_3_FD_170160 | JGI IMG/M metagenome (GOLD analysis project Ga0224504, IMG submission 170160) | Sediment microbial communities from San Francisco Bay, California, United States - SF_Oct11_sed_USGS_24 | ecosystem: Environmental > Aquatic > Marine > Sediment | place: USA... | reverse complement strand
AGGCGTGCCGGTCATCCAGGCCTCAAAACCCGGCGCGGCCAGCAGGTTGTTCAGCGACATGGCCAGCGAGAAACGATCCTTCGCCGGGAAGAACGAGTCGAGATTCATCACGCCGACTTTCGTAATTGGCGGATTCTGGATCTCGCCGATCAGGCCCGGTACGTCGAGGTTGCGCCCTTCTTTCCACGCGTTATCGAGCAGGCGCGAGATCAGGATATGCTCGCGGCTTGAAACCGGGTCTGCGTCCATGCCGAGCAGCGTGAGGATGCCCGTCGCCGTCGCCTGTACGCGGTCTCGGTACAGGTCGATATCGTCAATGAGGCTCTGGTCAGGGGCGTTAAAGGAATGCAGCACCGATACCGGTAACCCCGAGTTGCTGCCGGGCGTGTAGATCGCAAGATCGGCGTTCTTCCGAAGCTGCGCGATGCGCTTGCCCGTCTGGCCCCACTCGCCGAGGCCCTTTTTCCAAAGAGCAGCCTGAGCGGCCGCGAACTCGTCCGGTGTCTGGCCCTTGTCCAGCGCCGTGCGTTCGTTGATCCAGGGGCGAAAGTTCTCCGGCTTGAGCTGCGGGAACGTCAGCAACAGGTTGCCCATGTCGCCCTTCGGATCGATCGCGATCACCGGTATGTGATCGAGCGCCGCCTCTTCGAGAATGCCGATGCCGAGCCCGGTCTTGCCGGAGCCGGTCATGCCGATGATGGCTGCGTGCGTTGTCAGGTCCTTGGAGTCGTACAGGACCGGCTCATCCGTGAGCGTCTGCGCCTCCATGTCGTAGCGCTTGCCAAGGTAGAAAGCGCCCAGCTTCTCGAAGTCATGCATGCGTATTTCCTAGCTTGCCGGATACGTGTAACTCGCGCCGATGCCCAGCGGCATGCCAATTGCAAAGTAGATCAGCAGGAAGATCGTCCAGGTCAGCAGGAACCACATCGAATACGGCAGCATCATCGCCGTCAGTGTGCCAATGCCGGTGTTCTTCACGTAGCGCTGGCAATAAACAACCACCAGCGGGAAGTACGGCATCAGTGGTGTAATGATGTTCGTGCTTGAATCACCGACGCGGTACGCCGCCTGCGTCAGGTCGGGCGAAATGCCGAGCGACATGAGCATGGGTACAAAGATCGGTGCGAGCAGGCCCCACTTGCCGCTTGCCGAGCCAACAAAGATGTTAACGAACGCTGTTAGCAAGACAATGCCGACGATGGTTATGGATGCGGAGGCGTTCATCGACTTCAGGAAGCCCGCGCCCTCGAGCGCCAGCAATACACCGAGATTCGACTGGCCGAACGCGTAAACGAACTGTGCGATGAAGAACATGATGACGAGGTAGTACGCCATGCCGTGCATGGAGTGCGTCATGCCTTCGATCATGTCCTTGGAGCTCTTCATCGTGCCAGCCACGATGCCGTAAACGACACCGGGCACCAGGAACAGCAGGAAGATCAGCGATACGATCGAACGCATCATGGGCGCGCTGAATGCGGTCAGGTCGCCGTCGGCCGTCCGCCACGCGGAACCCTCGGGCAATGCCGTTGCGATCAGGATGGCGATACCGACAACCATCGAAATCAGCGCCCAGCGAAGGCCTTTGCGTTCGTTGTCCTGGAGGTCATGCATTACCGGCAAGTCTTCGGCGTCGCCGTCGACTTCGGTTGCCATGATGCGCGGCTCCACGATCTTGTCGGTGATGTACCAGCCGAGGCCGACGATCAGCACCGATGAGGCGGTCGTGAAGAAATAGTTGTTGAGCGGGTTAACAATGACCGCCGGATCGAGGATCTGTGCGCCGGCCTGGGTCAGGCCCTGCAGCAACGGATCCAGTGAGCTCGGCACGAAGTTGGCCGAGAAGCCGCCGGATACACCGGCAAATGCTGCGGCGATGCCGGCGAGCGGGTGCCTGCCCGCCGCGAAGAAGATCACGCCACCCAGCGGGATAACGAGAACATAGCCCGCGTCGACTGCGGAGTGCGAAACGATGCCGACGAGAATGACCATCGGTGTCAGCAGCTTCGCTGGCGTAACGTTCAATAGAGACCGAATCGCCGAGTTGATGAACCCGGTGTGCTCAGCAACACCAATACCCAGCATGGCGACGAGAACAACGCCGACCGGGTGGAAGTGCGAGAAGTTCGTGACCATGACGGACAGGAATTCGGTAAACGCGCGCGGTGCCAGCAGGTTATTGATGGCCAGCGGTGCACTGGTGCGCGGATCGATGACATCGAAGCTGACGTAGGACAATAGCCACGACAGCACCCAGACGATGAACAGCAACGCGATAAAGAGTACAGCCGGATCAGGAAGCTTGTTGCCGACGCGCTCTACAGTGCCGAGAAAGCCGCCGGGTGCGGCGGCCTGATTTTGTTCAGACATGAGGAATCCCCGTTCTTGTTATAAAGTGGAGTTTACTCAATCGAGCCCCAAAAGGGCACAGAACACGGCCTTGTCGCACGGAGTGAACGAACAATGACCCATGGAATCGCGAAGCTGGCTTTGGCTGGTCTTGCGCTGGCGGCTACGGCCGAGTCATCGGCGCTACCGGACCCCCTTGAGGCAGGGTGGCAGGGTGAGCCGGTGTGCGAAAAGCTGCATGAGGATCTCAAGCACCGGATACTGCGCTGCACATTTCCTCCTGGTGCTGGCCACGAGCGGCATTATCATCGGGCGCACTTTGGATATGCGGTCGCCGGCGGCCGCGTGCGAATTAACGACGCAAGTGGCACACGTGAAGTGGACTTGTCTACGGGAAGCAGTTATTCGAGTGACGGGGTCGCCGCTCACGACATTTTAAACATCGGCGATTCTACCGTGGTCTACCTGATAGTGGAGCCGAAAGACATGACGGACGTGACGACATTTGCCACCCGCTACGCCGCCGCATGGAGCGGCAGTGATCCGGTTGCTTTCGCGTCATTTTATGCGGAGAACGGATCGCTGAGGATTAACGACGGTGAACCGTCGATCGGCCGCGAGGCCATCGCGCAAACGGCCGCAGGGTTCATGACAAATTTTCCGGACATGCTCGTGCGGCCTGTCAAAGTGACAAGAGAAGGTGACCACATCAATTTTCACTGGCATTGGACGGGGACGAACACCGGCCCGGGTGGCACGGGCAATGCCGTTGACCTGCAAGGTTTTGAGCAATGGCTGCTCGACGACAATGGGCTGATCGTCGAGTCACGCGGCCATATGGATGATGCGGAGTACCAGCGGCAGCTCAACGCAGGTGTCGATACGCCTAAAACGCCGTGATCACCGCGACGCCGTTGGTGTCGAAGCTATTCATCGATGTGAGCTCGGCGATCGCTTCCTCGAGGCAGACGGTCTTTCCTATCAGGCGCTCCGGCGCAAGTTTGCCGGCCGTGATCATTTCCAGCATTTCAGCATAGCGGTGCGCTTGCATGCCGTGGCTGCCCAGTATTTCCAGCTCGTTGGCCAGCACCCTGTCCATCGGGACCCTGGCATTGCGATGCTCGTCGACCATCAGGCCGACCTGAATATGCTTGCCGCGCTTTCTCAGGCTGCCGATCGAGTTAAAGCAGACGGACGCGCTACCAATCGCATCCACCGAGACGTGTGCGCCACCGCCCGAAAGATCGCGAATACCATTCACCACATCGGTTGCGGAAGCTGCATTGATGGTAGCAGTCGCACCCAGCTGCCGTGCCAGGGCCAGCTTGTCCTCGGCGATATCCACGCCGATGACATTGGCGCCGAATGCTCGTGCAATCATGATTGCGGACAAGCCGACGCCGCCACAGCCATGTACAGCAACCCACTGCCCCTCGGACACCCGGCCCTGGTCTACGACAGCTCTGAATGATGTGGCGAAGCGGCAGCCCAGGCTGGCCGCCGTTGTGAAGTCCATGTCGTTGGGGAGGCGAACGAGATTGACGTCGGCATAGTGGATCCCGACGTACTCGGCAAACGAGCCCCAATGCGTGAATCCCGGTTGAAACTGGTGATCGCAGACCTGGTGGTTACCCGAGTGGCACTCGGGACATCTGCCGCAACCGCCGACGAACGGAACGGTGACCCGATCGCCCGCTTTCCAGCGCGACACATCCTTGCCGACAGCCGCTATGGTGCCGGATAACTCATGGCCGGGAACGTGCGGCAGCTCGATGTCCGGATCATTTCCCTGCCAGCCGTGCCAGTCACTGCGGCAGATGCCGCTCGCCATGACTTTTAGTACCACGCCGTCGTCAGTCGGCACGGGGTCCGGGACCTGCTCGATCTCCGGCAGGACAGAGAAGGCCCTGTAGATCAGGGCCTTCATCGTGTTTGCGTATTAGCCGGGTAGCGGTGGCGCATTACCAGCCGCAGGCTCTGCCTTCGTTCTGCTCTTTCAGGTAAGCCATGAGCGGTGCGAAGTAATCGATGATCGCTGTGGCGTCCATCTCGCGCGTGCCGGTCATGAGTTCCAGCGTGTCCTGCCAGGGCTGGCTGGCGCCTGCCTCGAGCATGGCGTAGAACTTCTCGCCGGCTTCCTTGCTGTTGTAGATAGAGCACGCGTGCAGATCGCCCTGATGGCCCGCGGTCTGACACAGCGAGCGATGGAACTGGAACTGCAGGATGCGAGCGAGGAAGTACCGCGTGTAGGAGACGTTGGCCGGGATGTGGTATTTCGCACCCGGATCAAAGTCTGCTTCGCTGCGCGCGACAGCCGGGGCAATGCCCTGGTACTTCGTGCGCAGGTCCCACCAGGCCTGGTTGTAATTATCCGGGGTGATCTCACCCGAGAACACGCCCCAGCGCCACTCATCGATCAGTTTGCCGAACGGCAGGAATGCGATGCTGTCGAGGGCCATTTGCATCTGGCGATTAATCACCGCCTGTGGGTCGTCTTCGGCGTCCTTCACCAGGCCAACCTCCGCCAGGTAACCCGGCGTCATCGATAAGGTCACGGTGTCGCCGATGGCCTCATGGAAACCACCATGGGCGGAATCCTGGAACAGCGGTGGCTGGTCCTTGTACGCGCCCTGGTAATAGTTGTGGCCGAGCTCGTGATAAATCACACGCAGTTCGTCATAGGTCTGGTTGATGCACATCTTGATGCGCAGGTCGTTGCCACCATCGAGGCCCCACGCGCTGGCGTGGCAAACCACCTCGCGATCGGCAGGCTTCGTGAACATCGACCGCTCCCAGAACGTATCCGGCAGGCGCGGCATACCGAGCGAGACGTAGAAGTTCTCGGCCGAGCGGACCATTTCCTGCGGTGAGAAATTCTTGGTCTTCAGCGTGCTGTCGACATCGATGTCGCCGACACCCGGGTACGGCTCGAGCAGGTCATAAATCTGCGACCATTCCTGGGCCCACATGTTACCCAGCAGGTGCGCCGGAATCGGGCTATCCTGCGGGACCTTGTCTTCGCCGTAGACACCACCGAGCGTCGCGCGTACGTGGCAGTGCAGCTCATCGTACAAAGGCTTCACCTGTTCCCAGAGCTTGCCGGACTCGGTCTGGAATTCCGCGGGCGTCATGTCGAAGTTCGAGCGCCACATCTCGCCGAGATTGCCATAGCCCAGTTCGTTCGCGCCCTCATTGGCGAGCTCAACGAAGCGCGCATACTGTTCGCGCATGGGCACGGCAATCTGTCGCCAGCCAGTCCAGTAGTCGAGCAACTCGTCGTAGTCACGAGTGTCTTTCATGAGCTGCTCAAGCTCGGACCCGGACAGGCAGGTGTCACCTTTGCAGTACTTGCCAGCACCGTAGGTACCTTCCATGTCTGTGGAAATTTCTGAAATCTCCTTACGCTTGGCCGCATCGTTTGGTGCCGGTGCCGACGTGCCGAGTTTGAGGAGGTTCAGCGCACGCCGCGTGGAAGCATCAAGTTCGGCGCCGTCATACGCCAGCGCCTGTTGCACCATTTCACTGTGCCACTTCGCATATTTTTCGCCGGCGGCGGAGGCAATAATGGCAGTGTCCTGCGTGATGTACGTCGAGCGCACCCAGCTTGCCGCGCCGAGTTCTCTGCCAAGGTCTTTTAGTTCCGCATTGGCTCGTGCGACAAATTCTTCTGCTGTTTCGGTCGGTGCCGCTGCAGCGGGTTCTTCAGTTGACTGCTGCGAGCACGCAGCAACGAGTGTGACGAGCACGAGGCCCGCACAAAGTTTCGCGAGATTTTTCATAGCTTCTTCCAGTACTAGTGGATACCGCCCATCCAGCGACGCAGGACAGGCGAAATAATAATCATGAAGACACCGGCTCCAACACCGAACCACATCAGGAACTCGAACAGCTCGGTATACGTTGCCAGCGCCGTTGCCGCGTCTGCAGTTTCACCCGCTGCCGATGTGTCGATGGCCGCCATCTTGCCGAGACGTGTGGCAACCGTTTCCGACAACGCAGTAGCGAGGAACCAGGTTCCCATGCTGACGCCGACAACATTGCCAATCGACAGTTTGGTCACGGCTGACAGACCGACCGGTGACAGGCAGAGCTCGCCGGTCGTGTGTAGCAGGTAGGCAAGCACGAGCCAGATCATAGCGACCTGCCCGGCCTCATTCGGGAACTGTGCGCCAAATACCAGCGCGCCGAAGCCAAGGCCGGCTTGCAGGATACCAAGACCAAACTTGACCGGCGTATTGGGCTCGAGGTTTTTCTTGGCAAGCCAGGTCCAAAGCGCGGCAAACGGGATGGCCAGCAGCATGATGAAACCGGCATTGAGTGAGCCGAATTGCGCCGCCGTAAATGTCGTGTCGCCGAGCTCGCGGTCGACGATACGATCCGCGTACAGAGTCATGGAACCTGCGGCCTGTTCGAACAGCGCCCAGAAGACGATGGTCGACAGAATAAGGATCATGAGCACGACCGTGCGCCCGAATTCCTCGGAATAATGGGTAATGAAACCATAAATTACGAAGCCGACGATCAGGGCTATCGACAGGTACAGCACTTCGTCCGCTATGGCCTCGATACCACCGATTGGGTGCAGATTGGCGACCACGGCGCAGATTCCAGAGATGATGGCGACAGCCGCAATCGTATACGCCAGCGTGTTGTTGTGATCTTTCTTCGTATGCACCATTGAATACAGGATCAGGCCGACAATCGCGATAATCAGGAACACGTTCTGCGTAATCAGCACCACGGGTTCGTGCTGGACGAGCAGCCAGAAAACGCCAAGCATCGGTATGCTGAGCAGGTAAATTGACCACTCGACGTTGATTGGCCCGATAACGCGCTTCTTGAGCTTCTCCGGTTCACTCGGTTCGGCGTGCCCTTTCAGGTACTTCTGCCCGTACAGGAACGTGAACAATCCGATGATCATGCCGATACCAGCGGCGCCGAAGCCATAACCCCAACCATAGGTCTCGCCGAGCCAGCCACAGATCAGCGTCGCGGCGAACGAGCCGATGTTGATGCCCATGTAGAAGATGGTGAATCCTGAGTCGCGACGCGGATCTTCCTGCGAATAGAGCTTGCCGACAATCGTCGAGATATTCGGCTTCAGATAACCAACGCCCATGACGATGAGCGCGAGCGCCAGGTAGAAGACTTTGAGTGCGGCGGTGTCGCGCATCATGATGTCTTCCGCGAGTACGGTTCCGGCGGTGATGACCTCGCCTGAGGCTAGCGTCAGGTTATCGACCAGGGTCGTGCCGGCGGCATAAAACTTGGCTTGATGCCCCTCGACTGCCATCAATATATGCCCGAGCGACAAACTGATGCCGCCGAAAACGACGGACTTTCTCATTCCCAGGTAGCGATCCGCGATCATGCCACCGAGCAGCGGCAGCGCGTAGACGAGACCCGCGTAAGAACCGAGAACGTCCAGCCCCATTTCGTCGGTAAACAAATGGTACTTCGTTAAATACAGCACCAGGAGGAACTTCATTCCGTAGAAAGAGAACCGCTCCCAAAGCTCTGTTGTGAAACAAACGTACAGGCCTTTGGGATGGCCCCAGAGCTCGTCGTCGTGCGAGTAGTCCTCCGCCGAAGCGGCTACGGAATCGGTCATTCATCCCCCGGTGGCGTCTTGCGCCTTTGTACTTATTTAGTGCGGGTAAAGCTCACGCATTAAACACTATTTGGCCCACCCCCTGCTACTTGACAGTCGTTTCCTCGGCAGGTTCCGCCGTCTTGGGGCGAAAGACCCTGGCCAGAATGATGCCGAGCTCGAACAGCAGGTATACCGGGATGGCGAGAATAATCTGGCTGATGACATCTGGAGGCGTCAGCAGCATGCCAACGACAAACGCACCCAGGAACACAAAGGGCCGCGCGCCGGTGAGCTTCTCGATGGAGACCATGCCGGACCAGATGAGCAGCACGGTTGCCACGGGCGTCTCGAACGCGAGCCCGAAGACAAGAATCAGCATCATGACGAAGCCGACATAATCCGAGATGTCCGGCATGTAATTGACGGTGTCCGGCGTAAAGGACGCGAGAAAGCCGAACACGAGCGGGAACACCACGAAATACGCAAACGCGATGCCGACATAAAAAAGAACGATGCTGGTTGCCAACAATGGAAAAGCGAAGCGCTTTTCTTTTTTGTACAAGCCGGGAGCGACGAACGCCCAGAGTTGATAAAGGAGGACGGGCATCGCAATGATCAGCGACAGGTAGAACGACAGTTTCAACGTCGCGATCACCGGTGAGGCTGTGCCGATGGCGATCAACTCGCCGCCAGGCAGCACTTTTCTCAGCGGTTCCGAGACGAGTTCGAAGATGGGCTTGGAGAACGGGAACATCGCGAGAAACACAAGAAAGACACTGCCGAACATCCAGAAGAGCCGATTCCGCAACTCAACCAGGTGCGACATCAGCGTGCCTTCCGCCAGGTCCTCCGCGCGTTCCTCAGTCATCAGATGACTTCTTTTGTTTGTCGTCCGGCGCGACCTCGTCGTCGCCTTCTTCTTCTTCGACATGCAGCGGCGAGTATGTGTCGTCGTCGCGCGGCGTCAGGAGCTGTTGGGGATGCAGGCCTTTGAGCTCTTCAGGATCAAATCCCAGGTTTTTTTCTGCGTCGAGCTCTTCCTCGAGCTGCCGCTGCAGGCTGCGTGTTAGCTGCCGGGCCTTGCCGACCCAGGAGCCAATTTGACGGGCGACACCGGGCAGCCGCTCGGGTCCCAGGATCAGGAGCCCGATCAGGCAGAGAAGGATGAATTCCGAACCGCCGACACCAGACATGGTTGGTCTCGGTCTTTACGCGTCTTTTTCTTTGCTGGGTTCTTCGGCCGGGGTAGTGTCGAAATCGGCGTCCTTGGTTTCGTCGCCGATTTGCTCGGCCGTTTCTTCGGCCTCACTCATGGCCGAACGAAACCCCTTGACCGCACCACCCAGGTCCGTACCCAGGTTCCGGAGTTTCTTGGTACCAAAAATCACCAACACGATTACCAGAATCAGTAAAAGACTTCCGGGGCTGATATTAAATGGCATTTGATCCTGCTCCCGGGGCTGAGCCCCTGTTCAAAGTGTACGCCAGCAAAGGCAGGGCGCGAATTATGTTCATGATACCCCCGCCGGTGCAACAAAACCGTGCCCGCGTCACCTATTTAAGTGGAAAGCCAGAACGTGACCGGGCCGTCATTGGTCAGACTGACCTGCATGTCGGCACCGAACTCGCCCGTTTCGACCGTGGCGAGCCCCTCTCGGCAGGCAGCTACGAGCGCATCGAAATACGCTGATGCCTTCTCGGGCGCAGCGCCCCTGGTAAAGCTGGCACGAGTGCCCTTTTTCGTATCCGCCGTCAGGGTGAACTGAGGAACGAGCAGCAGCTCGCCCTCGATGTCCCGAACGCTAAGGTTCATGCGGCCCTCCTGGTCGTTGAACACGCGGTAGCCAAGCAAGCGCTCTGCGAGGCGGGCGACGTCCTTGTCGGTGTCATCGCGGTGGACAGCGACAAGAACCATAAGCCCGCGGCCGATTTTCCCGATAGTTCGTCCCCCGACGGTGACGTCGGCGTGGGTGACGCGCTGTAGCAATCCGATCATTTCTTGTGCGTATTCCTTGTTTTTGGCGGCCCCGGGGACTTTGTTGATGCAAGCCCGAGAATGATAAGACACATTGGGGCGGGCTGCGTGGGAGACTGTTTTGACCGGCCGGTGGGGCATGTGGTCAGATACTGACCCGCCGAGAATGCCACGGATGGTAAAAATCGGCGTTTCCGTCGGCCGGACCAAGGAAGGTTTAGCCCCGATCCCTCGATCGGGGCTATTTTTCGGAAAATAATGCAAAGTAATCACTGTTAGTGAGAGTAAATAGCTATTGAGTGGGAATTTTTAGTCATTTAATAATCCCACCTTAGAGCGCTGGCTCAAATTGGCATTCCGCCGGCCGATCAATACACTAGCGGCAATACCCACTCTCGGAATCACCATGAAGAGAAGAGAATTCGTAGGCGGCCTGGCCGCTGCCGCAAGCCTGACGGCCTGTGCTCAAGAGCAGGACGATTGCAGCGATGCGGCCACCACGAGCGGTGAGACATTCGAGTGGTCCTGTGTGACCTCGTGGCCACCCAGGTTTCCGGGACTCGGTATGGCACCCGAGAATGTCGCATCGCGGGTGGAAGCCGCATCGAATGGCCGTCTTAAGATCAAGATTTACGGCGCTGGCGAGTTGGTGCCGGCCTTCGAGGTCTTTGATGCGGTCTCGCGAGGAACCGTCGAGATGGGTCACGGGGCCTCTTACTATCACAAGGGCAAGGTCGACGCTGCGCAGTTCTTTACCGCCATTCCGTTCGGCATGACGAATGCCGAGCTAAACGGCTGGCTTTACTATGGCGGTGGCATGGAGCTGTACCGCGAACTTTACGCCCCATTCAACCTGGTGCCATTTCCGACCGGCAATACCGGCGTGCAAATGGGTGGTTGGTTCAACAAGGAAATCAACTCGATCGATGACCTCAGGGGTCTCAAGATGCGCATACCGGGTCTGGGCGGAGAAGTCCTTCGACGGGCAGGCGGAACACCGGTTACCTTGCCCGGCGCCGACATCTTCACGGCGCTGCAAACGGGTGCGATCGACGCCACTGAGTGGGTCGGTCCCTACAACGACACATCGTTCGGCCTGCACAAAGCGGCGCAGTACTACTACTACCCGGGCTGGCAGGAACCGGGTCCGGGCCTCGAGACAATTATCAATAAGGCGGCGTGGGAGTCCTTGCCGCCTGACTTGCAGGCTATCGTTGAGACGACGTGCCAGGCAATCACGACAGACATGGCCGCCGAATACACCAACGGAAACGCGATGTCGCTCGCACAGCTCGAGCAGGACGAGAACATCGACATCCGGCCATTCCCCAGGGAGGTGCTGTCCCTGCTGAAGTCGATCGCCAAAGAAGTTGTGGAAGAGCTGATGGCGAATGACCCGCCATCGGCGAAAATCGGCAAGGCTTACTTCGAGTTCCTCAAGAAAGCGTCAGCCAATTCACGCCTTTCAGAGAAGGCGTACCTCGCTGCCCGCGACTACTGACACTAAGATTGCGGCGAGCATGACTGGCCTGAACCTTAAGGGCCGTAGATCCTTTCAGGCAACCACGTAACAAGCGCCGGAAATGCTGCAATTAGCAGCAACGCGAAAAGCTGGATGGCCACAAACGGAATAGCGCCGCGATAAATTTGCGCAGTAGATACAGACGGTGGCGCAACGCCGCGTAAATAGAACAACGCGAATCCAAATGGCGGCGTCAGAAACGATGTCTGCAGATTGATTGCAATCATTATTCCGAGCCAGACAGGATCGAGGCCCATAGCCAGTAACACCGGGCCCACTATCGGCACGACCACAAACGTGATTTCTATGAAGTCCAGCACGAAGCCGAGCAGGAACATAACCAGCATGACGACAACCACGGCCCCCACGACACCGCCCGGCAGTGATTCCAGAATTGCGCGCACGCCATCATCGCCACCGTAACCACGGAAAACGAGCGAGAAAATTGACGCCCCTATGAGAATAAGAAATACCATGCTGCTGATGCGCAACGTCGATCGCATGATGTCTCGCAGCCGCTCCAGGTTCAGCTCGCGTCGCAACAAGGCGAGAATCAGGGCGCCCATACCGCCGACACCCGCCGCCTCGGTCGGCGTGGCGAGGCCTTTCAGAATCGATCCGAGTACCGCGAAGATCAGTATCAGCGGCGGCGCCAGCGCCTTGATGACTTTTATAAAAGAGACATCCTCACCAGGCTCGCGTTGATGCGGCGGAATCGACGCGGGCCGGAAAAACGCCAGGCCGAGTATGTACAGCATATAGAGACCGACAAGCATCAGGCCCGGGATAAGCGCACCAGCAAACAGGTCACCGACTGACACCGTCTTGGGAGAGAAGACACCCATCTCCTGCTGCGCCTGCTGGTAGGCCGTTGTCATGACATCGCCGAGCATGACCAGGATGATCGACGGCGGAATAATTTGTCCCAGGGTTCCCGACGCACAGATTGTCCCCGTCGCGATCTCCGGCGAGTAACCCCGCTTCAGCATCGTGGGCAGCGAGAGCAAGCCCATCGTCACTACGGTCGCGCCAACAATGCCGGTGCTTGCCGCCAGCAACATGCCCACGAGCGTTACGGATATGCCAAGGCCCCCGCGCAGGGAGCCAAACAGCGTGCTGAGCGTTTCCAGCAGCTCTTCGGCTATCCGCGCCCGTTCAAGCGTGACCCCCATGAAAACGAACAGCGGCACAGCCACAAGTGTTTCGTTGGTCATGATGCCGAACACCCGGTTCGGCAAACCGAGCAGCAGCGCTTCGTTAAACCCGCCGCCAATGATGCCGAAGCTGGCAAAGATCAGCGCGGTACCGCCCAGCGTGAAAGCCACGGGAAAACCGGCCAGCAACACGAGGATGACCGTGATGAAGAGTAATGCGGCCACCCATTCCATATCAGCCGCGCCTCACGGTCTTAAGCGATTTCAGAAATAGTGACAGCCCCTGCAGCGCAACGGTGATGGGCATCAGCAACACTATCGATTTCAGCATTGGAACCAGCGGGTATGGCAGGCCGCCCGACTCGCGTGATGTTTCGCGCATGCTCCAGGAATGCGTGACGAACTCGAATGAGCTCCAGGCAAGAAACAGGCAGAGCGGCAGCAGGAAGATAACGACCCCAATCAGGTCCACCCACGCACGGCGCCGGTCGCTCATCTGTCGATAGAAAACATCGACCCGCACATGCCCCTCGTCCTGCAGCGTGTAGGCCGCGCCCAGCATAAACACGGCTGCGTGCATCCAGATCACAGATTCCTGCACCCAGATCAAACCGGCGTCAAATACGTAGCGCATCACCACGACTACGAAGGTGACTATCACCATGAACAGGGTAAGCCAGGCGGCCGCGCGACCCACTGCCACGCTGGTGCGGTCGAGCAGGTTGTCGGACGCAGACCCGCTCAAGATTCAGGTGCGCCAGAACGTTGGCGTAATCAGAACCAGTAGGGTGAAGATCTCGAGGCGTCCCAGCAGCATACCGACAACCGAGATCCACTTGGCCGTGTTGGTCAGGTCCATGAAGCCGGACGCTACACCGCCAAGACCCGGCCCGAGGTTATTCAGTGTCGCGGCTACAGCGGAAAACGCAGTGACCTGATCGAGCCCGGTCGACATCATGGCGAGCAGCATGACCCCGAAGACAATGATGTACACCGAGAAGAAGCCCCAAACGGATTCGACAACCCGTGAAGGCACCGCCTTGTTGCCGAGCTTGACCGGGATCTCAGCGCTAGGGTGCACAAGGCGGACGATCTCACGCACACCCTGTTTGTAGACCAATAGCCAGCGGATTACCTTGATGCCGCCAGCCGTAGATCCAGCCGAGCCGCCAATGAAACTCGCGAAAATAAGCAACGCCGGCAGCGCGGCCGGCCAGATCGCGAAGTTTTCAGTAGTGAAGCCGGTTGTCGTGGCGATCGAAACCGACTGGAACAGGCCGTCGAGGAAGGTATCGAAGGGATCAGCGAAGCCGCGGTACAGAAACAGCGAGGCGATGACCATGCTGGACAGTGCGATCAGGATTACGCTGTAAGCGCGGAACTCCTGGTCCTGAAAGTAGTGCTTGATCGACACGAAGCGCCAGGCGAAAAAGTGCAGCGAAAAATTGATGCCCGCTACAAACATGAAGAACACGCAGATCAGGTCAATGGACGCGCTATCGAAGGCCGCAATACTTGCGTCGTGCGTCGAGAAGCCACCGATCGCCACCGTTGAGAAAGCATGACACAGGGCATCGAACCACCCCATGCCCGCGAAGCGATAGCCGAGCATGCAGGTGATCGTGAACGCAAGATAGACATACCACAGCGCCTTCGCCGTTTCGGTAATCCGCGGCGTTAGCTTGGTGTCCTTAACCGGCCCCGGAGTTTCCGCGCGGTACAGCTGCATGCCACCGACACCCAGCATGGGCAGCACGGCGACAGCCAGCACGATGATGCCCATGCCGCCGAGCCACTGGAGTTGCTGTCGGTAATACAGAATCGAGGCAGGCAGGTCGTCGAGGCCGGTCAATACGGTTGCGCCGGTCGTTGTCAGCCCCGACATTGACTCAAACACGGCATCCGTAAACGACATCGACAAGACATCAGAAAAATACAGCGGCGCTGCACCAAATGTGCCGAGTACAGTCCAGAATGCAGCGACGACAAGAAAGCCATCGCGTAGCCGCAGGTCTTTCTTGGAGCGATGTACTGGCAGCCAGCAGAGAAAACCGGCGGCCAAGGTAAGGCCGAAGCCTTCGACGAACGGCAGCCACGAATGGTCGTTATAGTAGATGCTGAATATGATGGGCGGCAGCATGGTGAGGCTGAACATCATCAGCAGCAAGCCAAGAATGCGTTGTACAACCGTCCAGTTCATGATGTTGCGTTCCTACACAAACGAAACGCCAACCTGGAACAGGCTTTCAAGTTTCTCGATCTTGCGCCGGTCGGTCATGAACAGGATTACATGGTCATCTGCCTCGATCACCGTGTCGTGGTGCGCAATAATCACTTTGTCTTTACGTACGATTGCAACGATGGCGGTGCCTTTTGGCAGTTCGATGTCCTCAATGCTGCGGCCAACGACTTTCGAGTTGTCCGAGTTGCCGTGAGCGACAGCCTCCATGGCTTCGGCCGCGCCGCGGCGCAGCGAATGCACCTTGACGACATCCCCGCGCCTTACGTGCGCGAGCAATGAGCCGATCGTTACCTGTTGGGGCGAGATGGCAATGTCGATGCTGCCGGACTCAACAAGATCCACGTACGATGCCCGATTAATCAGCGCCATTGCCTTGTGGGCGCCAAGGCGCTTCGCCAGCATCGAGCTCAGGATGTTGGCTTCCTCCGAGTTCGTAAGCGCGCAGAACACGTCGACGTTGTCGATGTTCTCCTCGAGCAGCAGCTCTTCGTCAGCGGCATCGCCAACCAGCACGATAGCCTTGTTGAGCTGCTCGGAAATGACCCGCGCCCGGCTCTGATCGCGCTCGATAATCTTGACCTGGTTTGTTTGTTCCAGCGCCAGTGCGAGTCGGACGCCGATGTTGCCGCCGCCGGCTATAACCACACGACGGACCGGATCCTCAAGACGCCGGATTTCGCTCATGAAGACCCGGATGTCTTTACGGTCGGCAATAAAGAAGACCTCATCATCTTCCTGAATGACGGTGTCGCCGTCGGGGAGCATGGCATTGCCATGCCGGTAAATCGCAGCGATACGCGCTTCGGAGTTAGGAATATGATCCTTGAGTGTGGCGATGCGCTGACCGACCAGCAGGCCGTCACGGTCGGCCCTGACGCCAACCAGTCGCACGCGACCGTCCGCGAAATCGAGCACCTGCGTTGTGCCAGGGTAGAGAATAAGCTGTTCGACAAACGAACAAACGAGCTGCTCCGGGCTGATGCGCACATCGATCGGAATCGCATCCTGGGTAAAGAGCTTGTTTGCATTCATATACTCGGCAGAGCGAATGCGTGCGATTTTTGTAGGTGTACGAAACTGGGTGTAGGCGACCTGGCAGGCCACCATGTTGGTTTCGTCGGAGTCGGTCAACGCGACGACGATGTCGGCATCGCTGGCACCGGCTCGTTCGAGGACTTCCGGATAGGCGGCGTGTCCTACGACCGTGCGTATGTCGAGCCGGTCCTGAAGCTCACGAAGAACCTCGGGCCGCTTGTCGACAACGGTGACCTCGTTGGCCTCTTCTCGCGACAGGTGATAGGCCGCGGACGAACCCACCTGACCTGCGCCGAGGATTAGAATTTTCATCGCGCGTAGTTTACATCAGATCGAGGTTGGCATAACTGAGTACCAGCCATTTTGTGCCGGCGCTCTCAAAATTGACTTCGACCCTGGCGTGGGCGCCCTGGCCCTCGCAATTGAGGATAACGCCGTCACCAAATTTCTTATGGTGTACACGCTGCCCGAGCCGAATCCCCATATCGCTGCCAGCGGAAATTGGAGTCTGTCCACGACGCGGAGCCCGCGCCGAATGCAGCGGGCGGGATACCTGTACGCGCGGCCGCACTTCCTCGACATGTTCGTCGGGTATTTCGGCGATGAAGCGCGATGGCTGCGCGAAGTTATCCATGCCATGCAGGCGACGTTGTTCCGCATGCGTAATGTAAAGCGATTCCTTGGCGCGCGTGATACCGACGTAGCACAGGCGACGCTCTTCCTCGAGCCCATGTGGGTCTGCGATAGAACGCTGGTGAGGAAACAGGCCGTCTTCCATGCCACAAATGAAGACGAGTGGAAACTCGAGGCCCTTGGCCGAGTGCATCGTCATGAGTTGTACGCAGTCTTCCCAGGCATCCGCCTGGCCCTCGCCTGCCTCCAGCGCTGCATGGGCCAGGAACTCATCGAGCGGTGCCATCTCTTCGGCCGGATCGGGCTCGAAGCTCTTCGCGGCGCTAACGAGCTCCGCGAGGTTCTCGATCCGCGTTTCGCCCTTCTCGCCTTTTTCCTTGCGGAAGAAGTCGGCGAGTCCACTGATGTGGATAACATGA
>Ga0224504_10000537_pt1 | contig 16961 bp, 13 predicted proteins | sample SF_Oct11_sed_USG_3_FD_170160 | JGI IMG/M metagenome (GOLD analysis project Ga0224504, IMG submission 170160) | Sediment microbial communities from San Francisco Bay, California, United States - SF_Oct11_sed_USGS_24 | ecosystem: Environmental > Aquatic > Marine > Sediment | place: USA... | reverse complement strand
CCGGAGGCGGCTCGCGGAGCTCTCGCCCATTACCCATCGAACGGCATCAATTACGTTCGACTTGCCACATCCATTGGGCCCAACGACGCCTACCAGACTGCTGGGAAAGGTAATAGTTGTGGGGTCGACGAAGGATTTGAAGCCAGCGAGCTTGATCTTGCTTAATCGCATGCGTGGTCTACGCCATATCCCGTCTATAAAGTCCGCTAGTGTAATGGAATTGAGGGCCGATTTCCCCAGAAAAATAAGGCTTCCATGCCGCCGCAGGCAATGTATAATCCCGGCCTTTTCTTTCCCCGGCAGGAGCCAAGAATGCCCGCAAAGAAAGCCGCAAGTAAGAAGCGGAAGAAGACGCCAGCCTCTCGCAAGAAGGTTGCCGCCAAAAAGACCACGACAAAGAAAAAAGTCGTGAAAAAGAAGCCTGTCAGCAGGAAAAAGACACCCGCGAGAAAGAAACCGTCCAAGAAGAAGGTAGCCAAGAAAAAGGTAGCCAAGAAGAAGGTCTCGAAAAAGAAGACCGCCAAGAAGGCTGCCAGCAAGAAAAAGGTCGCCAAGAAGGCTTCTAAGAAGGCTGCAAAGAAGGTCAGCAAGAAGAAGCCTGCAAAGAAGGTCAGCAAGAAGAAGCCTGCAGCCAAGAAAAAGCCCACCGCCAAGAAGAAGGTAGTGAGCAAGAAGCGGCCGCCGATGAAGAAGAAGGTCCCGACCAGCAAGGCAGCCGCTCGCAAGGTTCCGGCGCGCCGCGTCAAACCCAGAGGTGACATGCTTTCGGGTCCAATTCACGGCATCGCTCCATACAAGCCCAAACGTGGCGAGGAGTACATGAGCGACGAACAGCTCGAGCACTTCCGCAATATTCTGGGTGCCTGGAAGCGTGAGCTGATGCATGAAGTTGACCGTACGGTTCACCACATGCAGGACGAAGCCGCCAACTTCCCTGACCCTAACGATCGGGCCACGCAGGAATCAGAGTTCGGTCTCGAGCTCCGTACTCGTGATCGTGAACGCAAACTGCTTCGCAAAATCGACTCAGCGCTGATTCGTATCGATGAAGGCTCCTATGGGTTCTGCGACGAAACTGGTGAAGAGATCGGCCTGAAGCGGCTGGAAGCACGTCCTGTCGCGACGCTGTGCCTTGAGGCACAGGAGCGTCGCGAACTCGCCGAGCGCCAGTTCCGCGACCGGGACGATCGTTACCGGTAGACAATATATTGGCCGGTTCGCGCCCTCGCCGACCGGTCCGCTGCACTTCGGCTCGCTCGTAGCCGCCGTAGCCAGCTACTTACAGGCCAGGGTCCGTGATGGACTCTGGCTTGTTCGTATTGAGGACATTGATCCACCACGTGAACAAGCGGGCGCTACTGATCTGATCCTCACCGCGCTAGAGGCGTACGGCTTTGACTGGGACGGCGACGTCATCTATCAGAGCAGCAGTGCCGGCGCGCATGAAACCGCCTTGAAGGTCCTGCTGGACAACTCACTGGCATACCGTTGCGGTTGTTCACGGAAGGACCTTGCGGATGCACCCCGCGGCCCACTGGGCACAATCTACCCGGGAACCTGCCGAAATGGCTGCGACAAGACTGAGACGGCCGTCAGAATCCGTACCGATGACGCGCCCATCCGTTTCGAAGACGGTCTCCAGGGACAACAAACCCAGCGACTGCAATCGGAATCCGGCGACTTCGTCATCAAACGACGCGACGGCCTGGTCGCCTATCAGCTTGCTGTCGTTGTCGATGACGAGCTCGAAGGTATTACAGAAGTCGTGCGTGGCATCGACATCATGGACTCGACGGCCCGGCAGATCTGGTTGCAGAAGCTCCTCGGTTATCGAACGCCGGACTACATCCATATTCCGGTCATCACGCATCCTGATGGGGACAAGCTCAGCAAGTTGACTGGCGCGCCGGGAATCCCGCTCGACGAGGTCCGTCCCATGCTCGTTGCGGCGCTAGAAGTTCTGCGACAAGAGCCGCCTGCGGATCTCGCTGATTTGAGCCTAGCGGATATCTGGCAATGGGCCGTCCAGAACTGGAAACTCGAACCCCTGCAAGGGGTTACAGACATATCTGTTGACTCAATTAGCCCAAACATCTTGACAGCAACCCCATCTATACCATAGCTTGAACCCTGCAACGGGGATACGCTCCCCCGCCCCCTGTTGCAAAGCCTGAAGGGGTAACACTCCACGGCAGGCCCCCTGCGCAAGCGGGGGGCCGTTTTTTTGCCCACTATGATTATCGACAGTGAATTCTCACCCCCCCGCTGGCTAACCAACCGCCACGCTCAAACCGTTTACCCTTCATTTCCCTGGTCATGGCGAACCTGGCCCAAGCTACGGCGGCAGGAACTTGATTTGCCCGACGGCGACACGACCGCGGTTGACTGGCTGGTCGCCGGCGATGAACTGCCTGGCACGAGCCCGCTTCTCGTCATCCTCCATGGGCTCGAAGGCTCCGCCGATTCCTCGTACGCCCGCATGCTCATGGGCGCTGCGCTGGAAAAGGGCTGGCGTTCCTGTGTGCTGCATTTCCGCGACTGTGGGGACTACAGAAACCGGCTACCGAGGCGCTATCATGCCGGTGAAACCAATGACTTACGATTTTTTCTTGAGACACTACATAAGGCACCGGACGCTGCCGAGAACTCCGGCCCCATGGTCGCAGTCGGCTACTCGCTGGGCGGCAATGTCCTGCTCAAGTACCTGGGCGAATCGGGCGACGAGACGCCGCTGCGCGCTGCGACGGCCGTGTGCGTACCGCTCGATCTTCACGAATGCGCGAAGGCATTAGACTTAGGTTTTTCAAGGCTTTATCAGCGATACCTTCTAAAACGGATGAAGAAAGCCGTGACACGCAAGTTCGACCGGCACACCGCCGCATTTGACTGGGACAAGGCCATGAGCGCGCGCACGTTTGCCGAATTTGACGACTGGGTAACGGCCCCTCTGCACGGCTTCAAGAACATGCAGGACTATTACGATCGTTGCAGCTCTGTGCACTTTCTGAAGGGCATTGAGCGGCCTACGCTCATCATTAACGCGCTCGACGACCCGTTCATGACACAGGATGTCATCCCTAAGAACGAAAGGCTCTCGGAGAGCGTAACGCTCGAGATCGCCACTTCCGGCGGACATGTTGGGTTCGTAGATGGAGGAACGCCCTGGAGGCCTTCGTTTTACCTGCCAGGGCGTATCGTTGGGTTCCTGGAACCGCAGGTCGCGATTCCAGGTATGTAGCTTTAGGCTGCGTCGACGTCCTTCATGGAGAGGCGAACGCGACCCTGACGGTCAACTTCCAAAACCTTGACCTTGACGACGTCGCCTTCGGCCAGCTTGTCGCTGACTTTCTCAACGCGCTCGTTCGAGATCTGCGATATGTGCACGAGACCGTCCTTGCCAGGCAGGATGGTGACGAAAGCACCGAAATCCATAAGGCGGGCCACTTTGCCCTCGTAGATCCGGCCAACTTCGACATCAGCGGTGATCTGTTCGATGCGGTGCAGCGCTTCCTTACCAGAAGCTCCATCAACCGATGCAATGCGAATCGTGCCGTCGTTGTCGATATCGACAGATGCGCCCGTTTCCTCGGTGATCCCGCGAATAACCGCACCACCCTTGCCGATAACGTCGCGAATCTTCTCGGGATCGATCTTGATGGTCATGATCGTCGGCGCCCACTCGGACATTTCGCCGCGAGATTCGCTGAGGACCTTGTTCATCTCACCAAGGATATGCAGACGGCCATCGCGGGCCTGATCAAGTGCAGTGCTCATGATCTCTTTCGTGATGCCCTGGATCTTGATATCCATCTGCAGAGCGGTGATACCGTCTTCGGTACCGGCAACCTTGAAGTCCATGTCGCCGAGGTGATCTTCGTCACCGAGGATGTCGGTCAGTACAGCGAAGTCATCGCCTTCCTTAACCAGACCCATGGCAACACCGGCAACCGGCGCCTTCAACGGTACGCCTGCGTCCATCAGCGCAAGGCTGGTGCCACAAACGGATGCCATTGAGCTGGAGCCGTTCGATTCGGTGATCTCCGAAACAACACGGATGACATATCCAAACTCATCCATGTTCGGCATAACTGCCTCGATACCACGACGTGCCAGCTTGCCATGCCCGATTTCACGACGCTTCGTCGAGCCAATAAAGCCCGTCTCGCCTACGCAGAACGGAGGGAAGTTATAATGCAGCATGAACGGATCTTTGCGCTCGCCTTCGATTGCATCGATCATCTGCGCATCGCGGCCTGTTCCCAGGGTCGCAACGACGATCGCCTGCGTCTCACCACGCGTGAATACGGCTGAACCGTGCGCGCGCGGCAGAACACCAACTTCAACGTCGATCGGACGAACGGTGCTCTTGTCACGACCATCGATACGGGCTTCGCCCTTGATGATGCGCTGACGAACGATGTTCTTCTCAAGCTTGTAGAGCTCGCCCTTAACGTCTTCGGCAGACCACTTGTCATCATCGGCAAGCGCTTCAACAGCAGCGGACTTGACCTCGCCAACGGCTGCCTGGCGATCCTGCTTATCGGTAATCTGGTAGGCATCAGACATTCCAGCGGTTGCGGCCGCGGCTACGGCTGTTGCCAGATCTTCGTCAGCTTCCGGTGCGACCCAATCCCAGGCAGGCTTGCCAACTTCGGCAGCCAGCTCGTTAATGGTGTCGATTGCGACCTGCATCTGCTCGTGACCGAACATGACGGCACCCAGCATGACTTCTTCTGACAGGCCGGAGGCCTCCGATTCGACCATGAGGACGGCGTCCTTGGTACCGGCTACGACGAGCTCAAGATCACCCTCAGCGACAGCAGCGCGACCAGGATTGAGAACATACTCACCATCTTTGTAGCCAACTTTTGCGGCGCCAATCGGACCTGCAAACGGCATTCCCGAAATCGCAAGAGCGGCAGAGGCACCGATAAGGGCCGGAATGTCAGGATCGACGTCCGGGTTCAGCGACATGACGGTAGCGATGATCTGGACTTCGTTCTTGAAACCCTTCGGAAATAGCGGACGAACCGGGCGATCGATGAGACGACAGGTGAGAACCTCTTTCTCGCCGGGACGACCTTCGCGCTTGAAGAAGCCACCTGGGATCTTGCCCGCAGCGTAGGTCTTTTCCTGGTAATTAACGGTCAGCGGAAAGAAGTCGCGGCCTGGATCGGCTGCCTTCCTGCCTACTGCGGTGACCAGAACGGTCGTGTCGCCCATATCAACGACAACTGCGCCGTCGGCCTGACGAGCGATAGCGCCCGTATCAATAGTTACTTCATGTTCCCCGAATTGGAAACTCTTTCTTGTCGATTTCACGATGATTTCTCTGATTGATTATTCTTTAAGACAACAGCAACCAATGGCGTACCCCGATAAAGGGACGACACATTGGTTACAGATTGCCTATGGATACGCTCGCTGGATTAGCGGCGCAGACCGAGCTTCTTGATCAGCTCGCGGTAGCGGTCCTGGTCCTTCGACTTCAGGTAGTCAAGCAGCTTACGGCGCTTGTTGACCATCTTCAGAAGGCCCTGACGGCTGTGGTGATCTTTCTTATGCTCACCGAAGTGCTCGGTGAGTTCTGCAATTCTTTTCGAGAGCAGTGCGACCTGAACTTCCGGGGAGCCTGTATCGGCTTCACCACGTGCATGTTCGGCAATAACGCCCTGCTTTGCTTCACTGGAAAGTGACATTTCTAAATTACTCCAATTTCTCTATGTATAGCCCTTTTTTGAGCGCGGTATTCTAGCGCCTAGGAGGACCCATTAACACCCCAAATTCTTAAATTTAAGGGGTTTTTTCCTGTAGTTGAAACACCCTGCGTGGTGCCAGCATACCGTCGCCGGTGAGCTCGCCCACGCCCAAAAACCTGTGGCCTGCCTGATACACCCGGACAAGCCCTATCTTGCTCTCATTGGCCACTCGTAACGCCTGGCCACCGCTAAACTTCTCGCCTTCGGTCGCATCGACCTCGACGGCATCCATACCTGTCAGGGCCTCATCCGGTGGCAACAGGGCCGCGGCAAGCGCCTCCCTGTCCTCCTCCGCCCGAGCCTCAAGCGTGGCCAGGTCGACCATGTCTTCTGACCTGAATCCGCCAACCGACTCCCGATGCAGCCTGGCCGTGTGCGCAACTGTTCCAGCCTGCCTGGCGATATCCTCCACCAGCGTCCGGACATAGGTGCCCTTCGAGCAGGTCACGCGGAACACGAGCCGCGTTCCGGCCGCTTCCAGAAGCTGTATCTGGTCGATCCGGATCGGTCTTGGCTCGCGCTCAACCGTTTGGCCTTGCCGGGCAAGCTCATACAGCCGCTTGCCATCCTTCTTAAGCGCCGAATACATCGGTGGTATTTGCGTGGATTCGCCCATGAATCCCTGCAGAATCTGGTTCCACTCCTCAAACGACAAGTCCGGCACCTCGGCCGTCGCTATCGTCTCACCACCGTCCGCATCCGCGGTGCTCGTCGCCGTTCCCAGCCGCGCCGTCACGCGATAAGTCTTGTCAGCGTCCAGCAGGTACGCGCAGACTTTCGTCGCCTCGCCGAAGCACAGCGGCAGCATGCCCGTCGCTGACGGGTCCAGGCTGCCTGTATGCCCGGCCTTTTTGGCATTGAGCAACCGCCGAACCGCCTGTAATGCCCTGTTCGAGGTCATTCCAGGTGGCTTGTTCAGCAGCAACAGGCCATCCACCGTGTCGTACCGGCGTCCTCCACCGCGTGCCATGCCGTCTACTTACCGGCGTCGGGGTGCAAGGCGCTTTCGATCAGGTCACTCATGCGCTGCCCTTCAGCGGCGCTGTCGTCGTGCTTGAAGCGCAGTTCCGGCACATGACGAACCTTGATCGCCTGCCCCAGCTTCGCCCGCAGGAATCCCGAAGCCTTCTCCAGACCAGCCTGTACTGGCGCAACCTCGGCGTTGGGATCGATCATGCTGTAGTACACCCGCGCAACGCTCAGGTCGCGAGTCAGTTCGACCGCGGTCAATGATACGCCCTGCAGCCGCGGATCCTTCGTCTCAAAGCGCAGCAGCTCGCTAAGCGAGCGCAATACCTGGTTACCCAGGCGCTGGTTTCTTGTGAATTCACGTGGCATGGCAGATTACGGTCGCTCTTAGTCATCGAGCGTACGTGCGACCTCAATGCGTTCGAAACACTCGATCTGGTCACCAACCCTGACGTCGGTGTAGTTCTTCACGCCGATTCCACATTCAGTACCGGAGCGAACCTCGTTGACGTCATCCTTGAAGCGGCGCAGCGATTCGAGCTCACCCTCGTAGATCACCACGTTGTCGCGCAGCACACGAATCGGATTCGACCGCTTCACATAGCCTTCGCTAACGATGCAGCCAGCGATATCACCCAATTTCGGCGAGCTGAACACTTCCTTGACCTCTGCGAGACCAACATGCTGCTCTCGAATTTCTGGTGCAAGCAGGCCAGTGAGCGCCGTTCTAACGTCGTCAATCGCCTCGTAGATGATGCTGTAGTAGCGAACGTCGACGCCCGATTCCTTGATCGCCGTGCGCGCCGTAGCGTCAGCGCGAACATTGAAGCCGATGATGAATGCGTCAGATGCGGCCGCCAGGTTCACGTCGGTCTCCGTGATACCACCTACGGATGAGCCAAGAACCTTTACTTTGACTTCGTCGTTGGACAGTTTTGTCAGCGAGTCACGCAGCGCCTCTGCGCTGCCATGAACGTCAGACTTGATGATGACCGGCACGGTCGACAGCTCACCTTCACGCATCTGGTTGAACATGTCGTCGAGCTTCGAGGCCTGCTGCTGTGCGAGCTTCGCTTCGCGCGTCTTGGTCTGGCGGAATTCCGCGACCTCACGGGCTTTGCGCTCATTCTTCACGGCAAGGAAGTCATCGCCTGCACTCGGTGTTTTCGACAGGCCAAGCACCACAGCGGGTGACGAAGGCCCGGCCTCCTTAATCGAGGTGCCTGTCTCATCGAACATGTTGCGAATGCGACCATATTCTTCGCCCGCAATAATCATATCGCCCTGTTTCAGCGTACCCGCCTGAACCAGCAACGTTGCGACGGCACCGCGGCCCTTCTCGAGGCTTGATTCGATAACCAGGCCTCTTGCAGGACCTTCGGCCACGGCTGTGAGATCCATGACTTCGGCCTGTGTGAGAATAGAATCAAGCAGTTTGTCAATTCCGTCACCCGTGTGTGCGGACACATTGACGAACTGCTGCTCGCCGCCCCATTCCTCAGGAATGACTTCGTGCTGCGAGAGCTCGTTCTTCACGCGCTCAGGATCCGCATTCTCACGGTCACACTTGTTGATCGCCACCACCATTGGAACGCCGGCCGCTTTCGAGTGCTGAATGGCCTCAATCGTCTGTGGCATGACGCCGTCATCGGCGGCAACCACAAGAATGACGATGTCTGTTGCCTGTGCGCCGCGAGCGCGCATGGCCGTAAAGGCGGCGTGTCCTGGTGTATCCAGGAACGTAATCTTGCCCTTGTCAGTCGTGACTGAGTATGCGCCGATATGCTGAGTGATGCCGCCGGCTTCGCCCGCGGCCACTTTGGTGTGGCGAATGTAGTCGAGCAGCGACGTCTTGCCATGATCGACGTGCCCCATGATCGTAACGACAGGTGCGCGCGATACAGACTCACCCTCAGTCGGCGTTTCGTCGGCGAGCAGTTGCTCATCCATATCCGCAAATTCAGCCGGCTTGGCGATATGACCCAGTTCTTCGACGACGAGCGTCGCCGTGTCCTGGTCGATGACCTGGTTGATCGTCACCATGGCGCCCATATTGAACAACACCTTGACGACCTCGTTACCTTTGATAGCGAGGCGCTTCGCGAGCTCGGCAACCGAAATACTCTCCGGAATCTCGACCTCATGAATGACCGGAGCGGTCGGGCGCTCGAAGCCATGCTTCGAATCCCCACCCATTGATACCGCGCGACGGCGCAATGGCGCCTTACGCTTGCGCCGGCCACTCTTGTCACCGGCAACATGCAATTCTTTGCGCCCATAGCGCGTTTCTTGCCGCTTCGGTTTCGGCTTGGCTTTCTCTTTATCCTTGCTGCGACGAGCTCGAGCGTCCGCCTCGGCTTTCTCGAGCCGAGTCTTCTCTTCAGCTGCATCCACCTCGGCTTTCTTAGCATCCTTGCGCGCTTGTTCTTCAGCGTCTTTGAGGGCCTGTTCTTCTTTCTCTTTGGCCACTTCCTTGGCTTTTACGGCAGCTTCCTGCTCGGCCTTGGCGCGCTCTAGCTCACGTGCCTCCGCTTCTACGCGTTCTTCCGCAGCGCGGCGTTCTGCGTCGAGCGCTTCCTGCTCTTCGAGTGCCTGCTTTTCGAGGACATCGCGTTTGATGTAAGTGCGCTTGCGTCGAACTTCGACGTTGACCGTCCGCGATCGACCCTGCGAGCCGGACAGTCTCAATTCAGACTGCGACTTGCGCTTAAGCGTGATGCGGCGTGGCGCGGCGGCTGTGGCCGGCGTGTCGTCCTGGCCGTGGCTGCGACGCAGATGCGACAGCAACTCAAGCTTGGCGTCCTCGCTGATCGTGTCATCAGAACCTTTGACCTTGATGCCAGCTTCGTCGAGCTGCGTAAGCAACTTCTCGACCGGCACTTTCAGTACTTCGGCAAATTGTGTAACTGTCACATCAGCCATACTTTAACTCCGCTTTCCTGGCAATTACGCCTGCTGTTCTTCTTCGAACCAGTGTGCGCGCGCTTTCATGATCAGAGCTGCCGCAACTTCTTCATCCATTTCACTGATTTCAAGGAGATCGTCCGTTGCCAGTTCCGCGAGATCCTCGCGAGTGACAACGCCTTTGCTTGCAAGCGTAAATGCAAGCCCCTTCTCCATACCTTCAAGACTCAAAAGGTCTTCGGCAGGCTCTACTTCATCGATCTTTTCTTCCTGGACGATAGCCTGCGTAAGCAGCACATCCCGAGCTCGGCTACGCAACTCGTCGACAATGCCCTCATCAAACTCCTCGATCGCAACAAGCTCAGCCGTTGGTACGTAGGCGACTTCCTCGATCGTCGAGAAACCTTCCTGAACCAGGATTAGCGAGACTTCCTCGTCAACATCGAGTTGTTTCGAGAACAGGCCGATGAGTTCCTTCATCTCCGACTCGCTCTTTTCCTCAGCATCCGCAGCGGTCATGACGTTGAGCTCCCAACCTGAGAGCTCGCTCGCGAGGCGGATATTCTGCCCACCGCGGCCAATAGCCTGCGATAACTTGTCCTCTTCAACAGCAATGTCCATGCTGTGCTTGTCTTCGTCGACAACGATCGAGACAACCTCTGCAGGCGACATGGCGTTCACCACGAACTGCGCCGAGTTGTCATCCCAGAGGATGATATCCACGCGTTCGCCGGCCAGTTCGTTCGACACGGCCTGTACACGCGAGCCACGCATACCGACGCAAGCACCAACCGCATCGATGCGCGAATCGTTGCTGCGCACAGCGATCTTGGCGCGCAGGCCCGGATCACGGGCAGCGCCCAGAATGTCAATGAGGCCCTGGCCTACTTCGGGCACTTCGATCTTGAAGAGCTCGACCAGGAACTGAGGCGACGTGCGGGTCATGAACAATTGCGGGCCACGCGGTTCCGACCGGACTTCCGTCAGCAGCGCCTTAATACGATCCTGTGGGCGAACCGGCTCACGCGGCACCATCTGCTCGCGCGCTACGAATCCTTCAGCATTGCCGCCGAGATCAATGTAGACGCCATTGCGATCAACGCGCTTGACCAGGCCGGAAAGCATCTCGCCTTCACGCTCCTTGTACTCTTCGACGACCTGCTCGCGCTCGGCCTCACGTACTTTCTGTACGATGACCTGCTTGGCGGTCTGGGCAGCGATGCGGCCAAACTCGACCGACTCCATCGGAACCTCGACAAATCCGCCCGGCTCGGCGTTTTCATCGATGTCGACGGCGTCGATCATGCGCAACTCGCGGTCCGGCGTCTCAAGTTCGGTCGATTCGTCCGCGAATACCAGCCAGCGGCGCCATGTGTCGTACTCGCCCGTCTCGCGGTCGATAGCCACCCGAACGTCGATGTCCTCACCGTGCTTTCTGCGAGTCGCAGACGCCAGTGCGGCTTCGATTGCCTCGAAGATGATGTCCTTCTCAACGCCTTTCTCGTTAGAGACGGCGTCAGCGACCATCAAGATCTCTTTGCTCATTTCCTAAAACTCCACAAATCCCGCGACTCTAAGCCACCTCGGGTACTAGCCGAGCCGTATCGATCGTCTTCAGCGGCAAGCTGTGCGACTCTCCATCCACCTCAACCACAATATTCTCGTCATCCGACGACACCAGGGTGCCGCGAAAACGCCTGCGTCCCTCAATCGGAAACCGCATCTTCACATTTACGGTATCGCCTTCAAACCGTTGAAAATGCTCAACTTTTGTTAACTTTCTATCCAGCCCCGGCGACGACACTTCAAGGTTGTAATTGCCTGGCACGGGATCCTCAACATCGAGAAGCGCGCTAACTGCCAGGCTGACCTTTTCGCAATCTTCGAGGTCGATCCCTTCCGGTTTGTCGATGAAGACACGAACCATGCCGCCCTTGCTCCCCAACCGAACCTCGAGGTCCGCCAGTTCGTAGCCCAGTCTCTCAACCGTCGGCTCGAGCAATTTCGCCAGTTCATCTCCAGTCATCGTCTAACCATTTGTTTCTAAAACAAAAAATGGGCCAATGGCCCATTCGTACTCCGCGCTCTGACGTTGTCCTTAGACAACAAAAAACCCCTGAGCGGGGCCTTATCTACCAGGGTCCTGGTAGCGATGGGTCAAAACTTCAGCCCCACTGGTGCGCAGGCGCGGGATTATACGGTATCCGTCGCAACGAAAAAACCCCTCTACGGCCTATATTTGCACGGCTTCGGAGGTCTATGCGAAGACTCAGCACCGAGCTGTCTGCCGTTCCAGCAAATCCCTCTCCACGGCCTGGGCGTCGGCGTCGGAAATTCCCAGAGAATCACGCAGGTGATTGAGCAGTGTCCGCTCCTTCTCACTGATGCCGCCGGTCACAGCATCCTCCAGCGCCGCCTCGTAAACCTGCAGTTTTCGAAACGCGGCGTACTCGGGCGTATTCCTGGTATTCGGCATTGCCACTGTCGCAACCCGTTCCGCAAAGTTTTGCAGCGGCGCCAGGAAGAACACCAGCATCGCGGACGCCAATAAACCTATCCAGTTGCCGAGTTCGTCGGCCAGGACACGATCCGCTCCTTCAGTAACAAGGTAGAAAACAGCAACAAACGCAGCGGCGACTGTCGATTGCCTAATTGTCCAGCGAATACGCAGGTCGATGTCGAATAATTGGGTTCTTAAAATGCCATAGGCGATCAGCGGTACGGCCAGCAACGTACCGAGCGCATAAATAATGTAGATAAGACCCGCTGCGTCCCCGTCAACAATGTCGTACTCACCGACTGCGATCAGGAAGATCGCAGCCCCGTAGACTATGCCCCAGCAAATATCCCGAATGCCAAACGCAATGGCAAATGATCGGGCACGAGCGCGCGCGGCACCGGAAGCGGATCGCCAGGCCTGGATCGACGCCACCAATGCGAAGCCAAAAAGGAGCGCCAGCATGAGGTAAAGAACTGTTGCACCAACAGCAAGTGGCGTCTTGTAGACAGCGACGAAGAGTGCTGCTGCGATCAGAGAAATGGCAACGCTGGCCCGGCGAGTCGCGAAAGGAAGGATAAGTGGTGTGCGCAATGCCGCAGCCAGGAAAGCAGGATAAAGCACGAGCATCAGACAGTCGCCAAGCGTATGCACGACAGACTCGAACTGAAGCCAGAGGGGGTAGGAAGGACTTGCCTTGACGGCCCCCGTCAACATCAGGTCGAGGAACCCGGTCGAGATAAGCGTTGCGCCTTCCACGGCGAGCAACAATGACAGCTTGCGAGCCACACTGCCCGAGGCACCCACACGATAAAGCACAATCGCGAGCGACCAGCACATGGCCGTCGAAACAAGCGCCAGAACGCCAACAGGATCGAACTTAAACATCATCCGATTCTATAGCAATTGTGATAGTTTTAACGCGCGTAACACGGGCTGATAACAACCAATAAGAGAGGCGCCTGATGATCTATATCGCCGTCGTGACCCTATACGTTCTGATGCTGCTTGGCATCAGCGTTTATAAAAGCCGCAGCGTCAAAACGGATGAAGACTTCATGGTCGCTGGCAGAGACGTGCCGGTCTATATGCTGGTCGCAACCCTCGTTTGCACCTGGATCGGATCAGGCAGCCTGTTCGGCACCGCCGGACTGACATTCCGCACGGGTATTTCCGAACTGTGGTTCTCAGCCGGCGCGTGGGTCGGCATCCTGGTCGTTTACACGATTGCTGCGCGGGTGCGACGTATCGCGAAGTACACGCTAACGGACCTACTGGAGAAACGTTACAGCCAGGTAGCCAAGGTGCTGGGCACGATAACGATCATCGTCGCCTACATGGTCATTGCCGGCTATCAGTTCAAAGGCGGCGGGCGCTTTATCGCGATCCTGTCTGATGGCTCGATTACGCCGGAAACCGGCATGATCATCGCCGCCGTGCTCATCGTCGGCTTTACGGTACTCGCCGGCATGGTCTCGATTGTATCGATCGATATCTTCAACGGCAGCATCATGTTGCTGGCGATGATTATCACACTCCCGTTCGCCATCATCGGGCACGGCGGCGTCGACGCGGTGATTACAACCATCCAGCAAAATGAACCGACCCATCTGTCCCTCATGGGCGGGCATGACTTCGTGTGGGTGGTCGGTATCGCCCTCCCCACTTTCCTGCTCCTCATGAGTGAGTCGAGCATGTACCAGAAGTTCTCCTCCGCCGACAACGCACAAAATGCCCGTCGGGCGGTCATGGGTATGTTTATCGGTGTGGTGGTTGTCGAAACACTGATGATGCTGATCGCATTGGTTGGTTTCGCAATCTATGCCGATGACCCGCGCTTCTTCCTTGCTGACGGGAGCGTAAACCGGGCGATGGCTGAAGAAATTATTCTGCGCATCGGCTTCGAACAGTTACCGGTTATCATCGGCTCTCTGCTACTCGCAGCCGGCGCGGCCATCGTTATTTCGACGGGCAACACGTTCCTGATGGTAACGTCGACCAATGTCACGCGCGATATCTTCCAGGCGTTTTTCTACAAGAATGCGACGTCATCACAGGTTGTCTGGATACAACGCGGCTGCATTATCGGTATCGGCGTACTCGCCTACCTGATGATGAGTCAGTTCGAAACAATCCTCGAGATGGCGCTGGTGTCCTACACGATGATCGGCGCGTCACTTGCGCCGCCACTCGTGGCTGCATTCTTCTGGAAACGTGTGACCAGAATTGCCGGTGTGCTGTCGATTGCGTCGGGCATGCTGTCGGTCATCACCATCACTGCGCTTAATTCGATATTCAAGGGAAGTGGAACCGAAATTCTCGGGATCGCATTCCCGATGGACACGGACTACATCGCCATTCCCGCAGTGATCGTGTCGGTGACCACGCTGGTGGTTGTAAGCCTGCTGACACCCAAGCCACTTGAGAGCGACTGGCAGGAATTCATTGAGGACAAATCAGCCGCCGCCGATTAAGGAAGGACTCTGATGCAGGACAATACGATTCGTGGGTTAATAGCTCCGATCCTGACGCCGTTCAACGACGACCTGACAATAGCGAGCGACCTGTATGTCGAGCACGCAAAATGGTTGTTCGATCAGGGCTGCGCGGGTATCGCGCCGTTTGGGACAACCGGCGAAGCCCTTTCGGTTGGCATCGATGAGAGAATCGCAGCGATTCGCGCGCTGGTTGACGCAGGCATCGATCCTTCCCGAATGATTCCCGGAACCGGCCTGTCCAATATTGCCGACACGGCCCGTCTTTCACGCGCATGCCTGGACATGGGTTGTGCTGCAGTCATGACCCTGCCGCCTTTCTACTACAAGACTGTCACTGAGGCCGCGCTGTATCGGTACTTTGAGCAGTTGATCACTGCGATCGGCCCGGCTGCGCGTATTTTTCTCTATCACATTCCGCCTATTGCAATTGTCGGTATACCGCCCACCCTCGCCGCACGACTGCATTCCGATTTTCCGGATCAGATCGTTGGCATCAAAGACAGCTCCGGTGATTGGGACAACACGAAGGAACTGCTTACGATCGAGAGCATGATCGTCTATCCCGGTTCGGAGTTACCGCTACTCGATGCCATGGCGCTCGGCGCGCCAGGATGTATTAGCGCCACGGCCAACCTGAATGCGAAGATGATCAGCACAGTAATAGACCTCTACCAACAAGGCGACATTGGCAGCGCCGAAGCGTTGCACGAAGACCTTAAGCGCTTCCGCCTGATCGTCGAGGAGCATGGCCCGATCCCGGCACAGAAGCGTCTGCTAGCGATTGCGACCGGTGATCCGCGTTGGGGAAACGTACGACCGCCGCTGACCTCAATGCCCGAAGAGGCTGGCCGCAAGCTTGCCGCAGTTTTGAAGCGTGACTGTAACTTCGAGATATCAGCCGGCGGCGGGTGACGGTTAAGTCTAAGAGGTCCTCAATGCCTCGAGATCGGCTCCACTTCGTAACTGTAATTTTTCCAGTTCGCGCGCATTCATAATCAGCATCTGCAAGCGATTTTCGATATTGCCCATACTCGTATCGGGATCGAAGTCGAGAGACAGAATCTGGATATGGGGGTACACGTCTTTCGCCAGCCGGATCACGCCCCTCCCAAAAATATGATTCGGCATACAGCCGAATGGCTGGACCACGACAAAGCTGTGTATGCCGTGCGACGCCGCGTGCATGATCTCACCTGGAATCAGCCAGCCCTCGCCGTCGAGATGAATCCGATCGATATGCGGTTTGACACCCTCATAGAGCTCATGGGCACTGACTCGTGGCCGATACCGGGAATAGCCAGCCATTATTTTCTCTGACGTCATCCGCGTACGCTCAAACATGCGATCGCCGACCTTGTTGACCAGGCTGAGGAGGAGCGACTTGTCTTCAAAATACTGAGACTTCTCCTCGCGACCCCGAATGAAACCGCAGTGGAAAAAATCTGACAGGCGGGTGCCAAGCACTTCCATGCCGTGTTTTTCGACATACCTTTCGAGGTTGTAATTCGCGCTCGGGTGGACCGCCAGGAGTATCTCTCCGAGTACCATGACCAGCGGTTTCCGTGGACCTTTCTTCAGCGGGATGCGATTGAACGCCACAACGGCAGATTCGAGTGTTTCCCATACCCTGCTGAGATTGTGTGGCAGCACCCGGCAAAGCGTTTCGAGAGCGGCTGTGTATGCTGCTTCAGCATCCCCCTCCCTGAGTTCGTAGGGCCGGGTACTGCGACGCAAATCCTCCAGGGCATCCAGCACAGCGAGGCCATACAAAATACGCCGCTGCATGCGTGCATCGACCTTAAAGCCGGGGTGGATGTTGCCAAGTTCATTGCCCGTGGTAACGATTGGAATCTCGGCATAACCGGCAGCATCCAATGCAATCCGCGAGATCATCGCGTATTGGCCCGCACGACAGGTCTTGCAGTTCTGATGCATCCCGAGTGCAATTTTGCCGGGGTCCAGATCCTCGGACTCCATTACGCGCAGGAATTCCCCAACATTGATCTGTGCGGGGAAACAAATGTCGTTATGGAGATACAGCTTGCCCAGTTCGATCGCCCGATCGTCCGCCAGCGGCAATACCCTGAAGTTGAAACCACGCCCCTCAACAACGGCCCCCATCATGGTCGAGAACCCGACGCTCAGGTTGGGGATGAACAACGTGCGTTCTCGCTTGTCTTTTGCAGTGAACATGGCCGGCGACATGTGACTGCTGGCTTCTACTTTCGACGGTTTGTCTCGCCGCTGCCGCACCGTATCGACGAATGACAGGATGCGAATGCGCAGTGGTCCGCGAACATCACTTTCATCCAGTTTCAGGAGCAGCATCTGCTT
>Ga0224504_10000536_pt1 | contig 16986 bp, 13 predicted proteins | sample SF_Oct11_sed_USG_3_FD_170160 | JGI IMG/M metagenome (GOLD analysis project Ga0224504, IMG submission 170160) | Sediment microbial communities from San Francisco Bay, California, United States - SF_Oct11_sed_USGS_24 | ecosystem: Environmental > Aquatic > Marine > Sediment | place: USA... | reverse complement strand
CGACACCCTCTTGCAATGCGACAAGAATGTTTGCCAGACCCTGACCATAGGTGTCGTGAAAATGGACTGCCAGCTGCTGTTTAGGCACCTTTGCAGAGACAACCTGCAACAGTTTTTTCACCTGCCCCGGTGTAGCAACACCAGTTGTGTCTCCGAGCGACACCTCGTAACAACCTAGTTCGATCAGGCAACAAGCAAGCTCGGCAACGGTTGTTTCTGCAACAGCCCCTTCATAGGGACAACCAGCCACACATGAGATGTAGCCACGCACCTTCACTCGGGCAGCAAGGGCTAACTTAACAACTTCAGCAAAACGTTCGAGACTTTGTTCAATAGAACAGCCAATATTGCGCTGCGAGAAAGTCTCCGTGGCCGCACCGAACACTGCAATTTCCGAGACGCCGGCAAGCAGGGCCGCTTCCAAACCTTTGGTATTGGGGACCAGAACCGGGTAATGCACACCAGGACGACGCTGAATCCTTGTAAAGACCTCTGCAGCATCAGCCATTTGCGGTACACGCTCCGGCGAAACAAAACTGCTCACCTCGATCGCATTTAGCCCGGTCTCACTCAATCGGTCAATCAGGGCAATCTTATCATTAGCAGCAAGAATGCGAGACTCGTTTTGCAAGCCATCGCGTGGACCGACCTCGACCAGTTTGACCCTCTGAGGAAGATTCATCAAGTTTTCTCCGCAACCTCGAAGTTGAGGAGGTCCTCACCTTCACTGACCATATCGTGGACCGCATAAGGAAGGCTGATTACCGTGCCGTCTGCCGGCGCAGTAATCGTGTGTTCCATCTTCATCGCTTCAAGCACAACCAGCGGTGCGCCGAGTTTGACTTCTTCACCTGCGGCCACCATTAAAGCGACAATTTTTCCATGCATGGGTGCAGTCAGACGACCTATGACGCTTTCCTGCTCCGCGGTATGGAGGAAAGAATCTTCTACGACCAATGCATGACTCTGCCCATTGACGATGATGCACATTTCAAGTTCGCGACGCACCACGGTGGCCCGCAAACGCGTGCCATCAAGATCAGCGCACAGATCACCTTCAGCGTCGATGGTGCCGCTGGCTCTCATCGTTCCGCCTGGGAGTTCCAACAGGTATCTACCGTCACGACAGTGAACTGTTACAGCGATCCGTTCGTCACCATCCAGAAAGACAAGGTCATGGTGGTTATCCGAATTCAGTCGCCAGCCATCGGTAAAGTGCCAAGGAGAGTATGGATCGGGAGAAGCTTTTGCAGACTGCTCAGCTTCAGCGGTTCTCCGCAGCAAAACGTCCAGGCATGCCATTGCAAGAAATTGATCTGAAACCGGCAGGGCTTCCGGGAAAAGACCTGCATGGTAACGCTCTATAAACCCGGTATCAAGTTCCGCATCGATGAATGCCGGGTGAGCTGCTATTGATGACAGGAAGCTGATATTTGATTTAACACCAACCACCTGGAATTCTGCCAGGGCCTGGCGCAATCGTCTGACGGCCCGTAAACGATCGTGGTCCCAGACGATCAACTTTGCAATCATCGGATCGTAATAAAGGCTAACTTCATCCCCTTGGCGTACACCGGTATCGACCCGGACGTGGGCATTCTCCGGGGGTTGTCTCAGGTGACTCAAGGGGCCTGTTGACGGCAAGAAATCCCGTGATGGGTCCTCGGCATAGACACGCACTTCGATGGCATGGCCATTGATGGACAACTCTTCCTGGCGGAGAGGCAGACTTTCGCCGGCGGCGACCCGGATCTGCCATTCAACAAGGTCCTGGCCGGTTACCATCTCGGTCACAGGATGTTCAACCTGCAGGCGCGTGTTCATTTCCATGAAATAGAAGGCACCGTCTGCATCAAGGAGAAATTCAACTGTTCCGGCACCGACATAACCTATGGCCCGAGCAGCCGCAACCGCCGCCTCGCCCATGCTGGAACGTAAATTTTCGTTCAAACCTGGCGCTGGTGCCTCCTCGACTACTTTCTGGTGTCGACGTTGGATCGAGCAATCGCGCTCGAAGAGATGTACGCAGTTTCCTTGAGTATCGGCAAAGACCTGTATTTCGACATGCCGGGTACACGCCAGGTACTTTTCCAGCAACACCCGATCATCGCCGAATGCAGCCGTTGCTTCACGCTTGGCACTTTGCAGCGCAGAGGCAAATTCATCAGCGCCAGACACCACACGCATGCCCTTGCCGCCGCCACCTGCGCTGGCCTTGATGAGCAGCGGGTAGCCAATCGCGTCTGCAGCGAGCCTGAGACGTTCCGGCGATTGATCTTCCTCATGATAGCCTGGGACCAGTGGAACTCCGGCGGCGCTCATGATCTGCTTGGCCGCACTCTTCGAACCCATGGCCTCGATCGCCGCTACCGGAGGACCGATGAAGACGATGCCGGCTTCGGCGCAAGCGGCTGCGAAGCTCGCGTTCTCAGCAAGGAAACCATAGCCCGGATGGATCGCAGCGGCACCGCTGTCGAGGGCAGCCTGCAGAATCCGGTCGCCAACCAGGTAACTGTCGCGGGCCGGTGCGGCACCAATCCAGAGGGCTTCATCGGCCTGAACGACGTGCATTGCCTGGGCATCGGCATCGGAGAAGACCGACACCGTGGCGATACCAAGACGTCGTGAGGTGCGGATGATGCGACAGGCGATCTCGCCACGGTTGGCAATCAGAATCTTGTCAAACATCGCATTAGCCCCTGATCCAGTTAGGTTTGCGTTTCTCCAGGTAGGCCGATAACCCCTCGCGCCCCTCCTCGGATGCACGGGTTTCGGCGATTCGTTCGGCAGTGTCGGCAATCAGGTCATCGTCAAGGAAGCTCAAGGCCACCTCGGCAACCAAAGCCTTCACCGAGGCCATGGCTTGCGGACCGTTTTGTAGCAGCAGGCGGCTTAACTCTTCTGCCCGCGCATTCAGTTCCTCTGCTGGCATCATTTCATGCACAAGACCTAGGCGACAAGCCTCTGCGGCGCTGAAACGTTCTGCGGTTATGAAATAACGACGGGTGGCGCGAGAGCCGATCGCCGCAGCAACGTAGGGCGAGATGACGGCCGGGATCAGTCCGAGCCTGACCTCGGAGAGGCAGAAGTTGGCCTTCTCACTGGCCAGCGCGATATCACAGCAGGCGACCAGGCCGACACCACCGCCAATCGCGGCTCCCTGCACCAAGGCAATCGTCGGCTTCGAGAGATTGGCCAGGGTTTTCATCAATTCGGCTAGACCCATGGCATCCGATAGATTTTCCCCAAAAGAGTAGTCGGCCATTCGACGCATCCAGTTCAGATCCGCTCCGGAAGAAAAGCTTTTGCCTCTGGCCGCCAACATGACAACCCTGACACTCCGATCTCGCTCCAACCGTTTCAGTTCTTCGGTCAAAGCATCTATAAGGGTATCATCGAAAGCGTTATGTATCTCAGGCCGGTTAAGGGTGATAATAGCCCGGCCAGACTCGTCTGTTTCACTAAGAAGGGCTGCAATGCTCATAGTTCACATCCTGAATATGCCAAAAGTGGTTTTTTCCGCGGGGGCGTTAAGAGCGGCTGAAATTCCCAGGCCGAGCACCGTCCGGGTGTCGGACGGCTGGATTATGCCATCGTCCCAGAGCCGAGCGCTGGCGTAATACGGATGCCCCTGGCTATCGTACTGCTGGCGGATCGGATCCTTGAAAGCTGTCTCATCCTCCTCGCTCCAGGTCTCACCGCGAGTTTCCATGCCGTCGCGCTTAAGCTGGGCGAGGACACTGGCCGCCTGTTCGCCACCCATCACCGAAATTCTTGCGTTGGGCCAAACCCAAAGTTGGCGAGGGCTGTAGGCACGTCCACACATGCCATAGTTGCCGGCACCGTGGCTACCGCCGATAATGACCGTGAATTTAGGAACGGCGGCACATGCGACAGCGGTGACCATCTTTGCACCGTCCTTGGCGATCCCCCCACTCTCATACTTGCTGCCGACCATGAATCCGGTGATGTTTTGCAGAAAGACCAACGGAATACCACGCTGGCTGCAAAGTTCAATAAAATGAGCCCCTTTAAGAGCCGACTCTGAGAAGAGGATGCCGTTATTGGCGACGATACCGACCGGGTAACCGTGAATCCGGGCGAAGGCACAGATCAGGGTTGTGCCAAAAAGTTTCTTGAACTCGTCGAACTCGCTACCGTCAACAAGGCGTGCGATCACTTCGCGAACATCATAGGGTTTGCGAATGTCGGCCGAAATCACCCCATCGATCTCGGCCGGATCGTAGAGCGGTTCACGCGTCGGCTCCACTGCGAGGCTGTTCGTTTTGCAACGATTTAGATTGGCGACGATACGACGTGCTGTGGCAAGAGCGTGGAGGTCATCTTCTGCATAATGATCAGTCACCCCGGATGTGCGGCAATGGACCTCGGCACCACCGAGGTCCTCGGCAGTCACTATTTCTCCGGTAGCAGCCTTGACCAGGGGCGGCCCCGCGAGAAAGATAGTGCCATTGCCTTTAACAATAACGCTTTCGTCGGCCATGGCCGGCAGATAAGCGCCACCTGCGGTGCAGGACCCCATGACCACGGCGATCTGTGGAATACCCTGAGAAGAGAGGCGGGCTTCGTTGTAAAAGATTCGGCCGAAGTGGTCACGGTCAGGAAAGACCTGGTCCTGCTCTGGGAGGTTAACCCCTCCTGAGTCGACCAGATAGATGCAAGGCAGATGATTCTCGGCGGCGATTTCCTGGGCACGCAGATGTTTCTTAACCGTGAGAGGAAAGTAGGTACCCCCCTTAACCGTAGCGTCATTGGCGACAATCATACACTCCTGTCCCATGACACGACCAATACCGGTAATGATACCAGCAGCGGGTGCACTGCCATCGTACATGCCGTAAGCCGCGAACTGGGAAAACTCGAGAAAAGGCGAGCCGACATCGAGCAACTGGCGCACTCGCTCACGCGGCAACAACTTGCCCCTCCCCTCATGCTTGGTACGTGCCTTCGGTGGGCCGCCCAAGCATATCTTCGCGACTTTCTCTTCCAGATCCTGATTGAGTTGCCGCATAGCACTACTATTCTTGCAGAACTCCTCGGACCCTTTATTTATTGCGCTCTTGAATATGCTCATTCGTTTTTTACCGTCCCTTGTTGAGATAGCGGGAGAACAATACTAAGGAGATTATCTAAGGCCTAAATCAGGACGTTTGCTGGAACAGTTCGCGGCCAATCAGCATGCGTCTGATTTCACTGGTTCCAGCTCCGATCTCATACAGCTTGGCATCACGCAACAGTCGACCGGTCGGATACTCGTTGGTGTAGCCGTTGCCGCCAAGGCACTGGATCGCGTCGAGCGCCACCTGGGTAGCCTTTTCAGCGGAATAAAGAATCGCACCAGCGGCATCCTTGCGAAGCGACCCCTCGCCGCTACAGGCTTTGGCAACAGCATAGACATAAGCTCTGCAGCAATTTAATGTCGTATACATGTCGGCTAATTTCCCTTGCATCAACTGAAATTCGCCGATTGAATGGCCAAACTGTTTGCGTTCGTGCAGGTAGGGTAGGACCACATCCAGACAGGCAGCCATGATGCCGAGAGGCCCGCCCGACAAAACTGCGCGTTCATAATCCAGGCCACTCATCAAGACCTTGACACCTTTGCCAATCTCACCCAGCACGTTTGCTTCGGGAACCGCACAGTTTTCGAAAACCAGTTCACAGGTGTTGCTGCCGCGCATCCCAAGCTTATCGAGCTTCTGCGCCGTTGAAAAACCCGAGAAACCCTTCTCGACAAGAAAAGCCGTGATGCCGTGTGGCCCTGCATCCATATCAGTTTTGGCGTAAACGACCAGAGTGTCGGCATTCGGGCCGTTCGTTATCCACATTTTATTGCCATTAAGCAGGTAATGGTCGCCCTCTTTGTCGGCGCGTAGTCGCATGCTGACGACGTCGGAGCCTGCACCAGACTCACTCATAGCCAAGGCTCCGACGTGCTCACCAGTAACTAGCTTCGGGAGATAACGTTGCCTTTGATCGGCATTGCCATTACGATAAATCTGATTGACACAAAGGTTGGAATGAGCACCGTAAGACAAGGCGACGGAAGCCGAAGCCCGGCTCAGTTCCTCCATGACGATCACATGTTCAAGGTAGCCCATATCGGCGCCGCCGAATTCCTCAGAAATAGTAATGCCGAGCAGACCGATGTCTCCCATTTTGCGCCACAGGTCCGCCGGGAAATCATTGTTCTGATCGATCTCGGCGGCCCGTGGAGCAATTTCTTTACTGGCAAAAACACGGACTGTTTCGCGCAGCAGGTCTACCGTATCACCCAACTGGAAATTCAAACTGGGATAGGACTCCATAGCTTCACTCCATAATTGAATTATTGTGTGTCTGAGAACCTTTCAATATGTGATTTGCAAGGCCGATACCAAGCCCTGTCAATCGTTTAAGATAACACCTCAAAGGTTGCAACTAACTGGAATTAAGTCTGTTTACCCTGAAGAATTCGCCTCGCCTTCGTCCCTGCCGAGGAGAAGTGTAAACAAAGGCAACGCTGATGGTGTTAACGAAAACAGGATAAAAGTGATTCAAGTCGCCTCAGTGGCACACAACGGACCCTGCAGACTAGTCAGAGGATACGTTCAACCACTCATGACAAACTCCCATGCACACCAGAACTCTGCAGGATGTTGATCTGGTGGGCAGGCAATACAGTTTGTTTTGATACGAGGATCGATAGTTCTGGCAAAACCGGCATACTCGACAAGGCCAACGGACTTGCAAGGAAAATCAGGCAATCCTTTACGCTTTCGGGCCGACTGGACCCTGCAGTCCACCATACGGAAAACCACGCGAGCGTCACTGACTTCTACCGACTCCTGAAGGTTAAGGCGTGCATACAGTCGATGCTTGAGGCACTCAACCAGTGCCGGTATCCCGCCTCCCGGCTCAAGGCCGAGGCGAGCCATGATCCGCTTAGCCTCAACCACGGTAAATTTTTCCCATGCTGCCGTATCGATTTCAATCGCTGTATCGATCCCGTACTGCTGTTCAACAGCCTGGAACCAGAGGCCGTCATGGGCAAGCCAGTTCTTGGCATCGTCAACGATAATCGAAATCAATTCTTCTTTACTCAGGTCCTTTAAAAGAGCGACCCCATCGTCAAGTTTTGTCCCCATAGCACCCCACTCTTTCGCATTGGAATCATATTGTCTAAATCAAATCAGTAATTCATCCGCGGGTAATTGCCGCGCCGATCACAACTCTTTGCACTTCACTGGTCCCTTCATAGATTTCGGTAATTTTGGCATCACGCATCATTCTTTCCACCGGGAAATCACGCGTATAGCCATAGCCACCATGAACCTGAACCGCTTTTGTGGTGACCCACATGGCCGTCTCTGAAGCACTCAATTTGGCCATGGCAGACTCCTTACCGTAGGAAAGTCCGGCACTCGCCCGCCAGGCTGACTGATAGACAAGAAGACGCGAGGCTTCAATGCGTACGGCCATATCCGCCAGAATGAACTGTACACCTTGGAAACTGGCAATCGGCTGATCGAACTGCTTGCGTTCGCGAGCATAATTCAAAGCTTCCTCGTAGGCACCTTGGGCAATCCCCAGAGCTTGCGAGGCAATTCCGATGCGGCCGCCATCGAGGGTCTTCATGGCCACTTTGAACCCTTCACCCTCTTTACCAAGCAGTTGGTCTGCCGGTATCCTGCAGTTTTCAAAAACCAGTTCACAGGTCAAAGATGAACGGATACCCATTTTCTTCTCTTTTTTGCCGAAAGAGAAACCGGGAGTATCCTTTTCTACAATGAAGGCACTGATCCCGTGGTGCTTTTGAGCATCTTTGTCGGTTCGGGCAAAGACAATGTAGGTCTCAGCATCTCCGCCGTTGGTGGTAAAAATCTTGCTGCCATTGAGGACCCATTCGTTACCGTCGCGAACGGCGAAGGTTTTTGTTCCACCAGCGTCGGAACCGGCGGAGGGTTCAGTCAAACCGAAAGCTCCAAGCTTGCTGCCTTCAGCCATTGGTGTAAGAAATTTTTTCTTTTGCTCTTCGCTGCCGAACAACCAGACCGGGTTAGCCCCCAAGGAAAGGTGAGCCGACAAGGTCACTCCAGTTGAGGCACAAACCCTGGAGAGTTCTTCGACTGCAATCGCGTAACAGATATAGTCGGCACCAGCACCGCCGAATTCCTCTGGGAAGACAATACCGGCCAGGCCCAGTTCCGCCACTTTGTCAAACATCAATTCCCGATCGAAACGCTCATTTTCATCTCGTTCGGCGGCCGATGGTGCCACTTCATTTTCGGCGAAGTTCCGTACTGTTTCGCGGATTAAATTCTGCTCTTCTGTCAGCTGAAAATACATGTAATGGCCTCCTTGGCTAATTAAATTAATAGGTATTTAACACTATAAATCAAACACTTAAGTCAACACTTCTCAAAAGCATATTAAAGTCTGCAAGATGAGTTTGTCATGAAAAACTGCGCAGCACTTCCCGGGCGATGATCACGCGTTGAATTTCGCTTGTGCCTTCATAAATAGTCGTAATCCTAGCATCTCGACAATAGCGCTCCACAGGAAACTCGGCGGTATAGCCATAACCGCCAAAAATCTGCATGGCCTCGTAACAGACACGATTGGCGGCTTCTGTGGCAAAGAGCTTCGCCATTGAAGCTTCCTTTGAATACGACCTGCCCTGTTCCTTGCGAAACGCGGCATTCATCAAGAGCAGGCGAGCGGCCTCCAGTTCCGTCGAGGCGTCGGCAATCTTCCACTGAATCGCCTGAAAGTTACTGATATTCTGGCCAAACTGTTTGCGCTCAAGAGCGTAGCGGGTCGCGGCATCGATAGCCGCAAGAGCGATACCGAGGCCCAGAGAACCGATGCCGATACGACCACCGGCCAGTTCGGCAACCGCAACTCGGAAACCATCGTTAAGCTTCCCCAGCAAAGCACTTCCGGGAATGCGACAATCCTGAAGCAGCAATTCATTCGTCGCTGAAGCATGTTGTCCCATCTTCTCTTCAGCACGCCCAACGATACAGCCAGGGGTGTCTGCCTCTACCAAAAAGCAGCTAATCCCTTTACCCTTGGGCGCGTTGCGATCAGTCACTGCCCAGACAACAAAGACTCCGGCGTAAGGAGCACTGGTAATAAATATCTTGTTGCCGTTAAGCACCCAGTCCTCGCCATCCTGCGCAGCCACGGTTGTCATTGACGCCGGATCGGAACCAGCCCCGGTTTCGGTCAATGCAAAGGCCCCGGCCGGGTATTCACCGCTACAGATCTTTGGGATATAGCACTGTCGCTGTTCTTCACTGCCAACCGCCTGTATTACTTCGCAGACCATATTATTCACCGAGACGGTAACAGCCGTAGAAGCACAGGCACGTGCGATTTCAGTCAAAGCCACACTAAAGGCAATCACACCCGCTTCAGAGCCGCCGTAATCGGCCTTGACATTGAGACCCATGAAACCGAGCTCCGCTAACTTTTTCAGGTTGTCGAGGAACACGTTCTGTTCTTCGCCGCGGTCGAGTGCGGCGGCAACCGGGGCCAGAGCAGCTTCGCTGAACTCTCGTGCAGTTTCACGGATCAGGTTCTGTTCTTCATTAAGGTCAAGAAACATTGAGAAGCAGTCCTTTCATCGGCCGTCAAACTTCGCTGGCCGTTTATCCAAAAATGCTTGCATACCTTCTTTTTGATCGGCAGTGGCAAAGCAGAGGCCGAACAGATCGGCTTCGAAGCGAGCAGCACGGTCAAGGTCCATTTCCAGACCGCTATCCACCGCTTCTTTGGCAAAGCGCACAGCAACAGGGCCCTTAGAGGCAATCTTTAAGGCCATGCTGTTTGCTTCTGCGAGCAACTCGTCAAGGCCGACAACTTTATTGGCGAGACCAATACGGAAAGCCTCCTGAGCATTGACCATGTCACCGGTAAATATCATCTCTTTGGCCCGCCCCTTTCCGACCAGCCTGGCGAGGCGCAGGGTTCCACCAAACCCGGGAATGACCCCGAGGTTGACCTCAGGTTGCCCAAAGCGGGCATTTTCTGAAGCAATCCGGATATCACAGGCCATTGCCAGCTCACAACCACCACCGAGAGCAAAACCGTTAACAGCGGCGATGACCGGCTTGGGGAATTTTTCAATGAGGCTTAACACGTCGTGGCCAAGGCGAGCGAATTTCACTGCGTCTATCGCATCCAGAGGTTGCATTGCAGCAATATCAGCGCCGGCCACAAAGGCCTTGGCGCCACTACCAGTCAAAATAACGCAAGCCACGGTCTCGTCCTCTTGCAAACCTTTAAAAGCAGACGCGAGTTCTTTAAGAACGTCTACGTTAAGCGCATTAAGCGCTGCGGGACGATTAATCGTGACCTGTGCAACGCCATCGTTAATAGCTATCAGCAAGTTGGTAAAGCTCATATCCGCATCCTCCTGAAATCAGTATGTATAAAATCCTTGGCCGCTCTTTTTGCCAAGCCAGCCAGCCTTTACCATCTTGCGCAAGAGTGGGCATGGACGATATTTACTGTCGGCAAACCCTTCATAGAGAACTTCCATAATCGCAAGGCAGGTATCGAGTCCGATAAAGTCAGCCAGAGTGAGTGGCCCCATCGGATGGTTCATACCCAACTTCATCACCTGGTCAACGGCCTCAGTTTCTGCGACGCCTTCGTAAACGCAGTAGATGGCTTCGTTGATCATCGGCATCAGTACCCGGTTGGAAATGAAACCGGGGTAGTCGTTGACTTCCACCGGTGTTTTTCCCATAGCCTTAGCGAGATCCTCAACCGTTTGGTAGACCTCATTACTGGTTGCAATGCCGCGAATGACCTCTACCAGCGTCATAACCGGCACCGGATTCATGAAATGCATGCCGATAACGCTCTCGGGACGGCCGGTTACCGCTGCAATTTCAGTGATTGGGAGCGACGAGGTGTTGGTCGCCAGGATCACACCCGGGCGTGCTATCTCGTCAAGTTTTCTGAAGATCTGTGCCTTGATCTCCATTTTCTCACTGGCAGCCTCAACTACAAAATCGACATCATCGGCGTCCTGAAGATCGGTAGAAGGGATTAGTCTGGCAAGGGCCTCCTGCTTCTCATCTTCGGTGATCCTGCCCTTCTCAACGTTGCGAGACAACGTCTTGTCTATGAACGCAACCCGATTGCTAACCAGAGTCGCGTCAATATCGTTAAGCACCACTGTCAACCCGGCTTGGGCGGCCACTTGGGCAATTCCTCCACCCATCTGGCCAGCACCGATCACCATGATTTTATTGATTACCATTGATCTTTTCTCCTTAAGGTCTTTCTGCAAAGGTATTCTATTCGACACGTTCAAAGACAACGGCTACGGCCTCGCCGCCACCAATACAGAGAGTGGCCAAACCATAGCGCTCTTTGCGCCGGTCCATTTCATGGATCAAGGTCGTTGCCAAGCGCGCACCGCTGGCGCCAATCGGATGGCCAATGGAAACCGCGCCGCCATTAACATTGACCCGCTCAGCATCAAGGCCAAGATCCTTGATAGCGATCATGGTGACCAGTGCGAAAGCTTCGTTGATTTCAAAAAGGCCTATATCCTCCGGGCGCAACCCAGCGTGCACACAGGCTTTTTCGATAGCCCCAACAGGTGCATCCGGGTAGAGATCAGGGTGCAGACTGTGGGTAGAAAGCCCGACAATTTTTGCGCGCGGCTTCAGGCCGTGACGTTCAACCGCACCGGCTCCGGCCAGCAGCAAAAAAGCCGCGCCATCGTTAATGGTCGATGCGTTGGCAGCCGTAATCGTACCGTCCTTTTTAAAGGCTGGGCGCAAACTGGTCACCCGGTCTAAATCAACCCGAAACGGCTCCTCGTCTTCACTGACCGTGACCTCGCCCTTGCGTGTCGATTTAACCACCGGTACGATCTCTTCGGCGAGCACCCCCTCTTTTAGAGCCTTTTGAGCCCGTTGGTAAGAGCGGATGGCATAAGCATCTTGCTCTTCGCGTGAAAACTCATGAACATCAACCCGCACTTCGGCAACCTCACCCATGTGGCGGCCGCTGTAAGGGTCAGTCAGACCATCAAAAATCATAAGGTCAAGCGCCTGAGCATGCCCCATACGCTGTCCATAGCGAAGCGTTGGCATAACATAGGGAGCTAACGACATGTTCTCCATACCGCCGGCAATAACGACATCGGAATCACCGAGGCGAATGGCATCGGCTCCAAGCATAACGGCCTTCAAACCGCTGCCGCAGACCTTGTTGATGGACATGGCCGCAACGGAATCTGGCAGTTCGGCTAAACGCATCGCCTGACGAGCCGGTGCCTGTCCTGCTCCTCCGGAAAGAACCTGCCCGGCAATAAACTGATCAACGTCTTCTCCCTTGAGGCCACTGTCTTCCAACAATTTGCTTAGGATCGGCGCAGCCAGTCGTGGAGCAGGCACATCAGCAAGGACTCCGCCGAAGCTTCCAAAAGGTGAGCGATAAGCATCGATAACAAAGACATCCTGCATAATTCTGGTCTCCTTCCTCTTCCTGATTATCCTTCCAGGCGAGCTGTCAACGCTGGCAGAAATTGTTTTAGGTCGGCAACAACCAGAACGTCTGCAACCTCACCAATCGGCGCATCGCGATCAGTATTAATGGCAACAATAAATTCCGACTTCTTCATACCAGTCAGATGCTGGATTGCCCCTGAAATGCCGCAGGCGACATAAAGCTTTGGCGCTACGGTCTGCCCGGTGCTGCCAACCTGACGAGTGTGCTCGGCCCAACCTGAATCGACAACCGGTCGACTGGCACCGTACTCGCCACCAAGGGCCTTAGCCAGAGCATCTACCATGGCCAGGTTTTCTGGTTTGCCAATCCCTCGTCCGGCACTGACAATCACCTCGGCCTTGCTTAGGTCAACACCACCCTCTTCGGCTTCCTCGTAACCGATAAATTCTACTTTCGCCGCGGCCTGTGCAGAAAGCTTTTCCACCGTTGGCGTCCCGGCAGGCTCGCCGACAAGGTTGAAAGCCCCGGACTGCAAAGTGACGACAGTCACCCCGCCTTGCGTCTTTACCACGCGCTGCAATTTGGAATTACAGGCAGGCACCACCATGGCATCGTCCTTCACTCCGATGACTTCTGATATCTGGCCCGCCTGTAGCGCCAAGGCCAGACGGGGTGCCAGGTCCCAACCATAGGAGGAGTGAGACAGAACGATCAGCTGCGGGTTCTCCTTGGCAACGACCTCAAGCAGGAGCCGCACGTGTTCCTCAGGGTTATATTCGCCAGCCTCTGCTGCATCAGCCCAATAGAGGCTCCCATCAAACTGCGGCAGAGCATCTTCACTGCCAACCAGGAACATGGCCGTTTCAGCACCAAGCTGATTGGCAAAAGCTAAAGTTTCATAACTGCCCGGTAAAAGTTCACCTTGCCGGGATTCTGCAATAAGCAGAGCTTTCATTGTTTCCTCCTATTTCAAGACCGTAGTCTTTTCTTTAAGTATGGAGACCAACTGCTCGGTAATTTCAGCGATATCTCCTTCCAGGACCAAGCCGCCACCTTTCTTTTCAGGGAAGCGGATTGTGTCCGTAACCGTTACCGCCTCGACCTTGAGAAGATCGGCAACGGGAATGGAAACCAGTTCCTTTTTCTTCGACTTCATGATATTCGGCAGCGTCGGATAGCGCGGCGTATTGAGGCCGAGCTGACAAGTCAAAAGGGCCGGAAAGGCCAGCTTGACTTGCGCCTTGAGGCCGCCTTCCAGTTCACGTCGCACAGTGGCTGTACCGTTGTCGAATTCAAAGCTGACAATTGTGGTCACGGCTGGCAGACCAAGCATCCCGGCCAGCAAAACTCCGACCTGTGCCGAGCCACGGTCCTGAGACTGCATGCCGGTAAAGATGGCATCAAAGCTTTGATCGCCAGCATAAGCGGCTATCGCCGAGGCGATCTGGAAAGGGTCTTTTTCATAACTGGCCTCATCCTGAATATGCACGCCTCGGTCAGCCCCCATGGCAAGGGCCTTTTTCATAGCCTCCTTGACACGGTCGGGGCCGACAGAAAGCACAACCACTTCGGCTTCACCAAGTTGTTCACGCAACTGAATGGCCTGCTCAACGGCAAATTCATCGTACTCATTCATACGCCAGGCCAGATCTTGATCGTTGTACCAAGTCCCTTTAGCATTGAGCTTGAACCGCGACTCCATGTCCGGTACCTGCTTGATGCAGACGAGAATCTTCATAATTTTTTCCTCCTAATTCAATCTTATTCGTCTTAAAAAATGTCGAGTAATGTGCCTATGCGACCGGCAGCCTTTCCACCAGAATTTCGGTGATATCTTTCGGCTGCAGGGTTTCTTCGTATCCGGCTCCCTTGATGCCATCTTCGAACATTGTCATGCAGAACGGGCAACTTGAAACAAGAAGTGGCGATCCGGTTTCAGCAGCCATGCCGGCACGGGTCTCACTGATACGAGTACCGAGTTTCTCTTCAACCAGAATCCGCCCGCCCCCAGCACCGCAGCAGAAGCTTTCTTCACGGTTTTTAGACATCTCGGCAACTGAGCCGCCGGCCAATTTGAGTAGGCGGCGAGGCGCGTCATAAATATCGTTGTAGCGACCGAGATAACAGCTGTCATGGTACGTACAAGTAAAAGACTGAGGCGTTCCAAGCTTCAGCTGTCCTTTGTCGAGCAAACGGTCAAGAAAAACGGTGTAATGCTCAACCGGGACATCCAGGCCGAGGTCGGCGTAATCTTTTCCCAACGTGTTGAAGCAGTGCGGACAGGTCGTGACAATCTGTTTGACGCCATAGTCTTGAATGCGTTCGATGTTTTCACTGGCCAGGCTCTGGTAAAGATATTCGTTGCCGAGTTTCCTGACCGGCTCACCGCAGCATTTTTCCTCTTTACCGAGGATACCGACCTTGAGTCCGGCTGCCTGGCAGAGCGTGACAAAGCTTTTGGCAATCTTGATGTTGCGCTTATCGAAGGAAGCATAGCATCCGACGAAATAGAGCAAGTCGACTTCCGGATCATCGGACAGAGGTTTGAGCCCAAGCTCTTCTGCCCAATCACCACGACCGGCAAAAGACAGGCCGAGGGGGTTGCCGTTGACTTCGGTGTTGTCGACTGCCGTCATCACTTCCTCACCGGGGAACTCACCCTCCATCAACACCAGGTTGCGTCGCAGGTCGACGAACTTGGGCACATGCTCAATCACTGCCGGACAGATTTCCTGACAGGCACGGCAAGTGGTACAGCTCCAGATCTCGTCTTTTCCAACCGTTTCAGCGAGGCTGGCCTCAGGTGTAGCGAAGGCAATCTCCTGCAACTGATTGATCATCTTCATTGGCGAGAGAGGCTTATCCGTAGCATGGGCCGGGCAACGATCCTGACAGCGTTTGCAAAGAGTGCAGGCATCAGCATCAAAGATATCCTTCCAGGTAAGGTCCCCCAGACTGGCGGCACCAAAGCTTTCGGCTTCCTCATCTTCCATGTCGAGCGTGACCAGCCCACCTTTGGGGCCATGATCAACAAAAATGTAATTGGCACTGGTCGTCAGGATATGACGCAACTTGGTAAAAGGGAGCATCGCAATAAAGCTGAGGGCGAGCAACAGATGCAGCCACCAGAGACCCACATGCAGATTACGCTGGCTACTTTCGCCGATGCCGGAGAGAGCCTTGGCGAAAAGCAGTCCGACCGGCGACCATAGCGCGAGATCCGTACCGACTTCGGTCACTGCCATGCGTGCACCTTCGATAACAAATCCGGTCAACAGAATGACCATGAGCAGAGCGTGGATGACTGCATCCTCTCGCCGGGTTTCCAAACCCTCCGGTTTAAGGAAATATCGTCGCACGAAAAGACCGGCGAGCATAATGATCGCAACGGCTCCAGAGATATCAAGTACCAGAGAGTAAAGTAGATAGAAACGGCCCTTGAGGAAAACAATTCCGAAAAGCGGGTCCGTAAAATCGGCTTGCAGGACGATCAGGCAGGTACCGACAAAGAGCAGAAAGAAACCCCAGAAAAACAGCCCGTGGGCGGTTCCGGCGCCCACGACCCTCATCACCCGGACCTGGGCCATCACCTGAAAGATTGCTCTGGTGAAACGACGCGGAAGATCATCGAAGCGCTGCACTTCACGACCCAAACGGAAGACCTTTATCCTCTGCCACCCCCCCCAGGCGAAGACACAGGTAGCCGCCAGCAGTAGCAGGTACATGGGGATGAGGGTCGCCGCCCCGCTACCTATATTCCAGTAGATTTCTCGAGTGAGCTCCATAAACTGTTCCGTTCATAATCATCGAGTTAACACAAATAATGGACAGGTTAGCTATAGAGCAAAGAAGATACCAACAGCTCTTAGTTTATGAGTGAATGATGCAGGAAAACGGAATATTTTCTCGGAACCGCAGGGGGAAAGAGTTTCTCAAGGACGAACTGAAACGACATTGATAAGACAAACAAAAACAGGCATCGGCAAACCTGCCTCACAGGTGTTTCGTTGGTGACACTTTATACTGGTGTTTACAGTCTCCTCTTGGCTGTTTCTGACGAGCTGCCAATTAAACGACCAGCGTGCTTTCTCAGAGAAAAGCTGTTTTTACGTCGTTTGCCAACGAGCTGCAACAGCCGCGGCGGGCACTTCGGACAATGGTTTGCGCTTAAGAGGTGTGATGCCGTCCTTCAAGACAGGGACTCTGATGTCGACAGTGCGGATATTTTCAGGGGAAGACTCAACCAATTGTCGCTGGATAACGTGTGGATGACGGGCAACTTCTTGCGGTTCAAGCAGCGGTTCAAAGCAGCAATCGGCCCCCGATAGCAGTTCGACCCAAGCGTCACGAGTCGCCGTAGCGAAGAAAGCACCCAACTCACTGATCAGAGAGGTCTGCGGCATCGGCTCGTGCTGCCTGGTCAACCAGTCGGGCCGTTTAACAGCAGAGCAGAAGGCCTGCCAGAACTTCTCCTCGAGCGCTCCGAGGACCACGAATTTTTCATCC
>Ga0224504_10000535_pt1 | contig 16990 bp, 12 predicted proteins | sample SF_Oct11_sed_USG_3_FD_170160 | JGI IMG/M metagenome (GOLD analysis project Ga0224504, IMG submission 170160) | Sediment microbial communities from San Francisco Bay, California, United States - SF_Oct11_sed_USGS_24 | ecosystem: Environmental > Aquatic > Marine > Sediment | place: USA... | reverse complement strand
GGCTATGCGAGGCATCTGCTGATCTGTCGTAATGTTGATAATGCAGTGTTGCGCCGTGTTCGTTTTTAGCGATGATCGCGGGGTAGGGCAATTCATTTTCTGTACGCCCGGTTGCAGTCAGAAAGCTTATCAATATTTCATATTCAGACGCACCGCCACGAAAGCTCTGTTCTGCAGCCTGATGGCCGGCTACCGAGGCTAACGTAGCCAGTTTGACGCACTCGACTTCATACGCCGTGCGTACGGGTCGGTAGTAATGTAAGTGCGTAAGCAAACCATCCGGGTTTTGCAGGGATTCGTTTGGCTTTCGTGTCCACTGCGCCGGGTCTCCGAGCCAGGCGGTTTGCGCAGGCAACGTTTTATAGGCTGTTCTAAGGTCACGTGACCCGGTGATGCTCGTGACCTTGAAAAAATCCTGCCAGGCACCCCCGGGCAATTCCTGGGTGGTATGCCAGTAGGTTTCGGGTTCATGCAGCAGCAGCTCCGGCTGTTGCCCGGGCTGATAAATCAGGGCTGAGCCTGGATGGTTCAGTAAGGGTACCCATTGGAGAAAGTGCGGGTTGGGCCGGAAGGGGTGTGTCAGATCATCAAGGAACCGGTAAATTTCTACGCCGGCACCGATGACAACAGCATCAAGGTCCTGAGCAGCCAATGCCTCATCATAACGCTGCCTGATTGTGCGAAGGTGATCCGGATATAAAGCATCCAGATTTTTATTGGCTGTGGTTCGCATGTGACTACTCTATAATTTGCGCATGAGCAAAGATACCCGCAAACAAACTGTGCTGACCGGTGTTACGACCACCGGCACACCTCATCTTGGAAATTATGCCGGAGCCATTCGCCCGGCCATAGCAGCGAGCCGGTCTGATGATGCGAACTCATTTTATTTTCTTGCTGATTACCATGCGCTGGTAAAGAACCATTCACCGGACTCCGTGCATCAGTCAAGTCTTGAAGTGGCGGCAACCTGGTTGGCGCTCGGGCTTGATACGGATAAAGCGGTTTTTTACCGGCAGTCTGATATCCCTGAAATTCCGGAATTAATGTGGATTATCAGCGCGATTACGGCAAAGGGTTTGATGAACCGGGCCCATGCCTATAAGGCAGCGGTAGCCGTTAATGAAGAGAGCGGTTCGCGTGACCCTGATAAAGGTATCACGATGGCCTTGTTCAGTTATCCCGTGCTCATGGCCGCTGATATTTTGTTGTTTAACGCGCATCGTGTGCCCGTGGGTAAGGATCAGAAGCAGCATGTAGAAATGGCGCGCGATATAGCGCAGCGGTTTAATCATAATTTTAAGGAATTATTTGTACTGCCCGAGGCAGAGATAGATGGCAACACCGCCGTGTTGTCTGGCCTCGACGGGCGCAAGATGAGCAAGAGCTATAACAATACGATTCCCTTGTTTGTGCCGGAAAAGAAATTTCGCAAGCTGATCATGAAGATCAAAACCAATTCTCTGGAGCCTGGTGAGCCGAAGGAAACAGAGGGCTGTGCACTGTTCGAGATCTATCAGGCCTTCGCCTCTAAATCTGAAGTAGAGGCGATGCGCGGTCGTTTCGCGGAAGGTATTGGCTGGGGTGATCTGAAGCAGGAGTTGTTTGAGTATCTCAATGCGCATTTGGCGAATGCGCGTGATGAATACAATCGACTGATCGCTGATCCCGCTTATATTGAAGGTGTATTGCAGCAGGGTGCTGAGCGGGCGCGTGCGATATCCATACCATTTATGCAGCAGGTCCGTGATGCCGTAGGCATTCGTCCGCATGCCTGAGGCGCTTTAAAACCTTTTTAGGTCAACCTGTCAGTCGCGTCTCGCCGGGCTCGGCTTTTGCCAGCACCGGCGCCAGATACTGGCCGGTATAGGAGTCAGGATTCAGAGCTACGGATTCCGGCGTGCCTTCAGCAACCACGAGTCCGCCACCTTCGCCACCCTCCGGCCCCAGATCAATGATCCAGTCAGCCGTCTTGATGACGTCAAGGTTGTGCTCAATGACGACAATCGTGTTGCCCTGGTCCCGCAGTCTCTGCAAGACCTCAATCAAGTGTGAAATATCCTGGAAGTGCAGGCCTGTTGTCGGTTCATCAAGCAGATAAAGGGTATTGCCGGTCGCGCGCTTGGACAGCTCTTTAGCCAGTTTGATACGTTGTGCCTCACCACCTGACAGAGTCGTCGCATTTTGTCCCAGTCGAATATATGAGAGTCCTACATCAAGCAATGTTTGTAATTTGCGGGCGATAGCCGGCACATTGGTAAAAAAGTCGAGCGCATCTTCAACTGTCATGTCGAGCACTTCGTGAATATTTTTACCCTTGTATTTAATTTCCAGCGTTTCCCGGTTGTAGCGTTTTCCGTTACACACATCACACGGTACATAAACGTCTGGCAGGAAGTGCATCTCGACCCGAATCAGGCCATCGCCCTGGCAGGCTTCGCAGCGGCCGCCTTTAACATTAAAGCTGAACCGACCTGGTTTGAGTCCGCGTGCCCTTGCTTCTTGTGTGCCGGCAAACAATTCGCGCACCGCAGTGAACAGACCGGAGTAAGTCGCAGGATTGGAGCGTGGCGTTCTGCCTATAGGTCGCTGACTGATGTCGATGATGCGATCCACCTGGTCCAGTCCGGTCAGTCCTGTATGGGGTGCCGGGTCATGGCTCGATTTGTTGATCGCTTCAGCGGCTGCTTTATACAGCGTGTCATTAATCAGGGTTGATTTGCCCGACCCGGATACGCCGGTTATGCAGGTCATGACCCGCAAAGGAACTGACACATCAATATTGCGCAGGTTGTTACCTGTTGCACCGCTGATGGTGAGCATCGCTTTTGGATCTATCGGCAGACGGGTTGCGGGCACCGGAATACTTGCCCGCCCTGAAAGATAGCGGCCGGTTAGCGAGTCCGGGTGATTGACGATTTCATCGGGTGTGCCTTGTGCAACAATTTCACCACCATGCACGCCGGCGCCCGGCCCCAGGTCAACGACATAATCACTGGCCATGATGGCTTCTTCATCATGTTCAACGACTATCACCGTATTGCCCAGATCACGAAGATGCACCAGTGTATTAAGCAGTCTCTGGTTATCGCGCTGGTGTAAGCCGATAGAGGGTTCGTCGAGAATGTACATGACACCCACAAGCCCCGAGCCTATCTGGCTGGCCAGCCGGATGCGCTGAGCTTCGCCGCCGGACAGTGTTTCGGCACTCCTGTCCAGCGTCAGATATTCGAGACCGACATCACCGAGAAATTGCAGACGGTCACGGATCTCCTTATAGATTTTTGAAGCAATTTCACCGCGCCAGCCATCAAGTTTTAGCGACTCAAAAAAGTTTATAGCCTGATTGACGGACATAGAGGTGATTTGCTGAATCGAATGATTATCGATAAAGACATTTCTGGCCGCCGTGTTTAACCGGCTGCCACCGCAATCCGGGCACGGCTGTATGCTGAGGTATTTGGCGAGTTCCTCTCTGACTGTGCCCGAGTCTGTTTCCTTATAGCGACGTTCGAGATTAGGCAGGATGCCTTCGAACGGATGCGTTCGGGTGACTTGCATGCCACGCGGGCTGCGATAGCTGAATTCGATTTCTTCACCATCGCTGCCGTGGAGCAGTACTTTCTGAATGGCTGGCTCCAGATCATCAAAGGCCGTTTCGACATCAAAGCCGTAATGGGCCGCCAGACATTGAATGAGCTGAAAATAATAGGCATTGCGGCGATTCCAGCCGCGAATTGCACCCCCGGCAAGGCTGAGCTGTGGGAATTTCACAACCCTGTCAGCATCAAAGAATTGTTTTACACCCAGACCGTCGCAACCCGGGCAGGCACCTACCGGATTGTTAAAGGAAAAGAGTCGGGGCTCGAGCTCCTGAATGCTGTAACTGCAGACGGGACAGGCAAACCGGTCTGAAAACAGTAGTTCTGCACTGTCGCTGTCATCCATGTTGACGATCTTTGCGAGGCCATCCGCAAGTTTGAGCGTTGTTTCAAATGATTCAGCCAGACGTTGCGCAAGATCTTCCCGGATTCGAAACCGGTCAACGACGACCTCAATGGTGTGCTTTTTGCGCAGATCCAGTTGAGGTGGTTCATCCAGTTCATAAACCTCGCCATCAATGCGTGCTCTCACGAAACCTTGCGCCTGCAGGTCGGCGAGCAGTTGCACATGCTCGCCTTTGCGCTCCTGCACAACCGGTGCCAGCATCATCAAGCGGGTTTCGCCGGGCAGCGCCATGACCTGATCAACCATCTGGCTGATGATCTGGGCAGCGAGTTCTTGCCCGTGTTCGGGGCAGCGCGGGCTGCCGGCACGAGCAAACAGCAAGCGCAGGTAGTCATAAATCTCGGTGACTGTACCCACGGTCGACCGGGGGTTATGCGATGTTGATTTTTGTTCAATGGAAATGGCCGGTGAAAGCCCCTCGATATGATCAATATCGGGTTTTTCCATCATGGACAGGAATTGACGTGCATAGGCCGACAGCGATTCGACATAGCGTCGCTGGCCTTCTGCATAAATCGTGTCAAAGGCCAGTGATGATTTGCCCGAACCTGACAGGCCGGTGATCACAATCAGCTGGTCACGGGGGAGATCCAGGTCGATGTTCCTGAGATTGTGGGTTCGTGCGCCGCGCAGGCTGATGGTTTGCATGAGCTGATAATGACTTGCAGTTGAGCGAACAGATAACTATACGGCTTTTCGTGGGGTCAGCCATAGCGGATGAGGCTAAAGAGGCCACTTGACCCAAATTCATATGCTTATGACAGATTCGAGGGTGTCTTTTCAGGGTGGCGGGCATACAATATGCAACCCTCGTCAGAAGCCACTGACGGGCATGGAATTAATACAAATCAAATCAATAAGTTACAGAGGTCTGACATGGCGCGTGGTGTAAATAAAGTAATTCTGGTCGGTAATCTCGGTCAGGACCCGGAAACTCGCTATATGCCTAGTGGTGGCGCTGTAACCAATGTGAGCCTGGCCACGACAGAGGCCTGGAAAGACAAGCAGACCAATGAACAGGTCGAGAAGACCGAATGGCACAGGTTGGTGTTTTTTAACCGGCTGGCTGAGATTGCCGGCGAGTACCTGAAAAAAGGCTCGCAGATCTATGTCGAAGGTCAGCTGCAGACCCGCAAATGGCAGGATAAGGAAGGCCAGGATCGTTACACCACTGAGATCAAGGTTCGCGAGATGCAAATGCTCGGTGGCCGCGGTGGTAGCGGCGGCAGCGATTTTGGTGGTTCTTCGGCTCAGGGTGGCAGTTTTGCTGCACCTGCGTCATCAGCGGCGGCGGCGCCGCAGCCGGAATTTGAGGACGATATACCGTTCTAGACCGGTAGCGCGCGATACACATGGATGACAGCTCTGGCGTGCCGGCTTCGGCGCGCCTGCTTTGTCATGAATTATACGAAATGAGAGATTAAGGTAAGTAGGAAAGAATTATGGGCGCTTTTAAAGAACCGCACGGCGGCGTGCTGAAAGAGTTGTATCTGGGCTCAGCTGAGGCTGAACAGGAAAAACAAAATGGTCGGGATTTCAAATCATGGGATCTGACGGACCGACAGATTTGTGATCTTGAGTTATTGCTCAACGGCGCTTTTTCGCCGCTGGAAGGTTTTTTGACCGAAGCGGAATACAACGGTGTCGTTAAAGATATGCGTCTGCCCGATGGTGTCCTGTGGCCCATGCCGATTACGCTGGATGTTACTGAAGAGTTTGCGGGGTCTTTGGCAGCGGGAGAGACGATCGCGCTGCGTGACAAGGAAGGCGTTTTGATCGCGACCATGGAAGTCAGCGATAACTGGACCCCGGACAAAGCTCTGGAAGCGCGTCATGTTTTTGGTAGCGAAGATGAGAAGCACCCGGGTGTTAATCACCTCTTAAACATTGCACATCCAGTGTATCTTGGCGGTAAGCTCAAGGGTGTCGAAGCGCCGATCCATTATGATTTTAAAGGTTTACGGGATACGCCGGCAGAAATGCGGGCGCGGTTTAAGAAGCTGGGCTGGCGCAAAGTCGTGGCCTTCCAGACCCGTAACCCCATGCACCGCGCTCATCAGGAGCTGACATTCAGAGCCGCCAAGGAGCATGAAGCCAACCTGCTGATTCAACCGGTTGTCGGTATGACAAAGCCAGGCGATATTGATCATTACACGCGCGTTCGTTGTTATGAGCATTTGCTGGAGCAATATCCGGAGCAGACAACATCACTCAGTCTGCTTAATCTGGCGATGCGCATGGGTGGCCCGCGTGAAGCGCTGTGGCACGCGCTGATTCGCAAGAATTATGGTTGTACCCATTTTATCGTCGGCCGCGATCATGCGGGTCCGGGTGATGACTCTAATGGCAACCCGTTCTATGGTCCTTATGACGCGCAGGACATGATGAAAGAGTACGCCGAAGAACTCGATATCACGATGGTGCCTTTTCAGTTGATGGTCTATGTCGAGGAGCGTGCTGAGTATTTGCCGATCGATCAGACGAACGATAAGCAGACCGTATTGAATATTTCGGGCACAGAATTCCGCAGGCGTTTGCAGCAGGGTCTCGAGATTCCGGAGTGGTTCTCTTATCCGAAGGTCGTTGAGGAACTCCGGAAATCGTATCCTCCGCGTCACAAGCAGGGCATTACGGTGTTCTTCACCGGTCTTTCCGGTTCCGGCAAATCCACGATCGCTAATGCGTTGCTGGTGAAATTACTGGAAAGCGGTGATCGTCCCGTGACGTTGCTGGATGGTGATCACGTTCGCAAGAATCTGTCGAGCGAGCTTGGGTTTTCCAAGGAACATCGTGATCTCAATATTCAGCGTATTGGCTATGTGGCCTCTGAGATCTGCAAGAATGGTGGTATCGCGATATGTGCACCGATTGCTCCTTATGCTGCAACCCGGCGCATTGTTCGGGAAATGAATGAAGCCGTGGGCGGGTTCGTCGAGGTTCATGTTGCGACACCGGTTGAGGTGTGTGAGCAGCGGGATCGCAAGGGTCTATACGCCAAGGCGCGTGCGGGCATCATCAAGGAATTCACAGGGATTTCTGATCCTTATGAAGTACCTGAGCATGCTGAAATCACGATTGATACTTCAGAGTTAACACCGGATCTTGCAGCGCATCGCATTATTGTGAAGCTGGAAAGTATGGGGTTCTTGCGCTAGGGTGATAAAGCCCTCAAGCGACGCGATATGGCGCTGAAAACTGGCTCGCAATGCTCATGCACTGCCTGTGTAAATTCCGCATGCTTGCCAATTTTCACCTTGTTTCGGGCTCGCCTGAGAAGTTACGCACTCGCCTGAGGACTTTCTCAGACTAGTTGATCATTTTGGAGAGGCCAGGCCTCACCCGGTTATGTCAGGCAAGTTATACGTTAAAACCTTCGGGTGTCAGATGAATGAGTACGATTCCGGCAAAATGCTGGACGTGCTTCATGATAGTCACGGTCTGGAGTTAACGGATAACCCGGAAGACGCCGATGTCCTGCTTCTGAACACTTGTTCGATACGGGAAAAAGCTCAGGAAAAAGTTTTTTCTGAACTCGGTCGTTGGCGCAAGCTAAAAGAAAGTCGTCCCGATCTCGTTATTGGAGTCGGGGGCTGTGTCGCGAGTCAGGAAGGAGCCGAGCTGGCGAGGCGGGCTCCTGTCGTTGATGTCGTGTTTGGTCCCCAAACGCTGCATCGTTTACCTGAGCTGCTTGAGCAATCCCGGCTTGATAAGAAGCCTGTCGTTGACGTCAGTTTTCCTGAAATTGAGAAATTCGATAATCTGCCTGTACCTCGTGCGGAAGGCCCAACTGCTTTTGTATCTATCATGGAAGGCTGCAGTAAGTATTGTAGTTTCTGTGTTGTGCCCTATACCCGGGGCGAGGAGATCAGTCGTCCGTTGGACGATGTTGTGGCAGAGGTTGTGCAGCTGGCCGGGCAGGGTGTTCGTGAAATTAATCTGCTCGGGCAAAACGTTAATGCTTATCGCGGGCAAACCCATGACGGTGCTACCGCAGATTTGGCCACGTTATTGCATTACGTTGCGATGGTTGAGTCTATAGGGCGGATTCGTTTTACCACGTCGCACCCCATGGAATTTGGCGATCGCCTGATCCAGGCCTATGCAGACATTCCGAAGCTGGCCAATTATCTGCACTTGCCTGTACAGAGTGGCAGTGACCGTATTCTTTCCCTGATGAAGCGCGGGCATACCGGGCTTGAGTACAAGCAAAAAATACGTCAGTTGCGTGAGGTTCGGCCTGATATCAGTATTTCGACCGATATTATTGTTGGGTTTCCCGGGGAATCTGATCGAGACTTTGAGGCGACCATGAATCTTGTTGCTGATATCGGGTTTGATCAGTCATTCAGCTTTGTTTACAGCGCCCGCCCTGGCACGCCTGCTTCCTCTTTCCCTGATGAAGCCTCCAAAGAAGAAAAGTCGGCTCGCTTATCACGATTGCAGTCTCGTATTTCCGCTCGGGCGATGGAGATAAGTCAGAGCATGGTTGGGAGCGTGCAAACTGTTCTGGTTGAAAGACCGTCCGTGAAGGACCCTGAGCAAATGGCAGGCCGCACTGAGAATAATCGGTGGGTTAATTTTGATGGTGGCGCTGATCTGATTGGTGAGTTTGTTTCAATCGAAATAACCGAAGCATTACCTAATTCATTGCGGGGTCGTTTGCGTTTGCCGGCCGAAGCCGCTTGACGACCGCAACCGCAAATCTGGAAGTTGTGCTTGAGCCGGTAGATAACCGGATGTTGGCTAATTTATGTGGCCAGTGTGATGAGCATTTACGGCAGATTGAACGTCAGCTTGACGTTAATATCAGGAGTCGCGGCAATCGTTTCAGAGTGATTGGTCCGGAGCATTCATCCCGTCAGGGTGTAAGGGTGCTGAAAGAATTATATGAGCTTGCCGCTCGTGAGCGCATTGATCCGCAGCGCGTTCATATCTGTTTGCAGGAGTCTGCCATGTCTGAGCAGGAGCATGAAGGTGTCAGTCCGGTCGCTGGTGGGCAAGAGCCCGATAATCTGCAGATCAAAACCCGCAGAGTTTCTATCAGGCCGCGGGGTATTCACCAGCGAGGTTACATCCAGGGTATTCGCGAACACGATCTGACTTTTGGTATTGGGCCGGCAGGAACCGGTAAAACCTATCTTGCGGTGGCCAGTGCAGTCGAGTCACTGGAGCAGGATGAGGTGCGGCGTATTGTGCTGGTTCGTCCGGCCGTTGAAGCGGGTGAGCGACTTGGTTTTCTGCCGGGTGATATGTCTCAGAAAGTCGATCCCTATCTGCGGCCGATGTATGACGCGCTATACGAGATGATTGGTTTTGACAGGGTCAGTAAGCTTATTGAGCGGAATATTATTGAAGTAGCACCGCTGGCCTTCATGCGGGGTCGAACATTGAATGAGAGTTTTATTATTCTTGACGAGGCGCAGAATACGACAATAGAACAAATGAAAATGTTTTTGACGCGCATGGGCTTTGGCTCACGGGCAGTGGTGACAGGTGATATTACGCAGATAGATTTGCCGCGCAATCAACTGTCCGGGTTGCGGCACGTGTTGCGCGTGCTTGATAGTGTGCCCGGTGTCAGTTTTACACTGTTTGATTCACGTGATGTTGTGCGCCATAACCTGGTGCAAAAAATCGTTGAGGCTTACGAAGGTTTTGACGCGGACTCGTCTGATAACAATCAGGGTCCCTCGGAAGCGTAAATGAAGCGTAAATAGTGAGTAGCCAGCCATTACAGGTTGTCGTGCAGGTCGCCGATGATGTTTCAGATGTGCCGGGAGAAACAGACTGGCCGGGCTGGGTTAATGCTGCCCTTGAGGTCGGTTCCTCAGCTGTGTCAGGTGTTGTGACCGTTCGTCTCGTTGGCCGGGAAGAGAGTGCTGCGCTTAATCAGACGTGGCGCGATAAGGCCGGGCCCACTAATGTGCTGGCCTTTCCGGCGTTAACTGAGGATCTTCCGCCAGAAGAAGCGGAAATCGGAGATCTTGTCTTGTGCTTGCCTGTGGCTGTCGATGAGGCGAGGGCCCAGAGTAAGTCTCTGGTTTCGCATCTCGCGCATTTGGTGATGCATGGCACATTGCATTTGATCGGCTTTGATCACCAATGTGATTCCGAGGCTGACGAGATGGAGTCTTTGGAAGTTGGTTTAATGCAGAAATTCGGGTTTGCGGATCCATATGCGACCCATTAAAAGTTAGAGTGAAAATTAAGTATGAGCGGGGATAACGGAAAACAGGATTCAGGCAGCAGTTGGTTTGCCGGTTTGCGCAGTTTGCTCAAAGGTGAGCCGGTGACCAGAGAGGAGTTGCTGGAATTGCTGCGCGACAAGCGCTGGAGCGCGGTTCTGAATACGGATGAGCTTACGATGCTCACAGGTGTGCTTGAGGTTTCTGAGACGCAGGTTCGGGAAGTCATGATTCCCCGTTCGCAGATGGTCGTCATCGAGCGAAGCGCGCCGAAAGAGGAAGTCTTTCAGTCGATAGCTAAATCGGGGCATTCGCGCTTTCCTGTTATCGGCGATGATCGTGACGAGGTCGTCGGGATATTGCTGGCAAAAGACATTTTGTCTTATTTTATATCCAGTCCCGATGGCGCATTTAGTCTGGAGCCGTTTTTGAGGCCTCCAATTTTTATACCCGAGAGCAAGCGCCTGAATACACTGCTTAAAGAGTTCCGTGTGAGCCGCAATCATATGGCTATCGTTGTTGATGAATACGGTGGCACTTCCGGGTTACTGACCATTGAAGATGTTCTCGAAGAAATTGTCGGCGAGATTGATGATGAGCATGACCCTTTGGAAGCAGAGCCGATTCAAAAATTATCCGATTCACAATTTCAGGTACGGGCACTGACGCGGATAGATGAATTTAATGAGTACTTTGGTACTGAGCTCAGCGATGAGGAATATGACACCGTAGGCGGTCTGGTTATCACTGAACTGGGGCGGATGCCCAGACGGGGTGAAAGCGTATTTTTCAATGTCTTCCAGTTTAAGGTGTTGCAGGCGGATCGCCGCCGCGTGCATGTGCTCGAAGTGACTCGTGCTTCGGCCCCTGATGATGAGCAGACGACTATATCTTGACACCATCCCGCCTATTTCTTGCCAGAGAACGTTGGGCGAGCGCCGTTGCAGGTGCCTTGCTGCCTCTTAGTTTTGCCCCCTTTAATTTTTATCCGTTAGCTGTGCCGCTGATTGCGGTTCTGATCTTCCTGTGTGACAAAGTTGAAGCGCGGGAGGCCGCATGGCGCGGCTTTTATTTCGGGTTTGCTGCCTTCGTGACGGGCACTTACTGGCTCTATATCAGCATTCACGTATTCGGGCGCGCGCCCGTCATCGTGGCATTTATACTGATGTTGGGGCTGTTCGCATTGATGGCGGTTTATTTTGCGCTGTCGGCCTATTGTGCAAAATGGCTCAGCGGGCAGTCTCGCATCCTGCGCTGGTGTCTGATCTGGCCAGCAGTATTGACGCTGTTTGAATGGTTGCGAGGGATTCTGTTTAGCGGTTTCCCATGGTTGAGTCTCGGGTATGGCCAGATCGAAGGTCCGTTGTCTGCCTGGGCACCTGTTGCCGGTGTTTACGGCGTTTCCATGTTGACCGCTTTGCTTGCCGGCAGTGCGCTGACAGTTTTTCGGGGTTTGCGCTCTGACAGGGTTGTTGCCGCTGCACTTATCGGAGTTATCGCGATTTCGACCTGGTTGCTGAGCGGCAGAGCATGGACTGAGCCTGCCGGAGCAGATCTGCGTATCAGCATGATACAAGGTTCAATTTCACAGGATCGCAAATGGTTGCCTGAACAGCTGGTGCCTACGATGCAATTGTATCGGGATCTTACTTTAGGCTTGCCGGATACCGATCTCGTGCTATGGCCCGAAGTGGCCATTCCTTCTCCTGTCTTTCGTGTTCAGTCTTACCTTGAAATGGTGTCGGAGGAAGCCGTAGCTCGTGACATGCAAATTTATTTGGGCATTCAGACGCTCGATGTAAAGCGACGCGAATATCGCAACTCCCTGATTGGGCTTGGCAAGCATGCCGATCAATACCATAAGCGCCATCTCGTGCCGTTCGGTGAGTTTTTCCCGGTGCCTGATTTTGCGCGTCGCTGGATGCGGGGCGCCGGTTTGCCCAGCATGGATACGGCGCGGGGCCTTGATAATCAGCGACCGCTGACGCTGGGTGCGATCCGGCTTGCGCCCACTATTTGTTATGAAGATGCCTACGGTGCCGAGCAGCTGTCCTTTTTTCCTGAAGCCAATGTGCTGATTAATGTCAGTAACGATGCCTGGTTTGGTGAGTCGATTGCACCGCATCAGCATTTACAGATTGCCCGCATGCGGGCGCTGGAAACAGGCCGTTACATGTTGCGGGCAACGAATACCGGTATCACCGCGATTATTTCGCCGACCGGCAACGTGGTTGACCGGGCGCCGCAGTTTGAAATGCATGTGCTGAGCGGTGTTATTCAGCCCTATGGCGGTTCGACGCCTTACATTCGCTGGGGCAACTTGCCAGTGCTGCTGATCTGTCTGGTACTGATTGGCACCGGTGGGTACCTCGCACGCCGGGACTAGGTGTATCCTTGCGACCCGGATAATAACGAGCCAGAGACAGTGACCGAACAACAATACGATCCCCGGCAAATAGAGACTGAGGCACAGTCCTTTTGGAAAGCCGCAGGCACATTCCAGGCGGTCGAGGACCAGGACAGGGAAAAGTTTTACTGCCTGTGCATGTTTCCTTATCCGAGCGGGCGCTTGCATATGGGGCATGTGCGCAATTACACGATCGGCGATGTCGTTTCCCGCTATCAGCGCATGCTGGGCAAAAATGTGCTGCAGCCCATGGGGTGGGATGCTTTTGGGTTGCCTGCTGAAGGGGCGGCCATCAAACATGGTATGGCGCCGGCAAAGTGGACGCGCGAAAATATTGATTACATGCGCGGGCAATTACAGCGACTCGGCTTCGGCTATGACTGGAGCCGGGAACTCGCAACTTGCGATCCTGATTATTATCGTTGGGAACAGTGGTTGTTCACACGCATGCTTGCCAAAGGTCTTGCTTACAAAAAGAAAGCCGTTGTTAACTGGGATCCTGTTGATGAGACTGTGTTGGCCAATGAGCAGGTGATTGATGGTTGTGGCTGGCGCTCAGGTGCGCCGGTTGAACGGCGTGAAATCCCGCAATGGTTCTTGCGCATTACCGACTATGCAGAAGAGTTACTGGCTGATCTTGATGGCCTGGACTGGCCGGAGCCAGTCAAGATTATGCAGCGCAACTGGATTGGCAAATCACAGGGCGTTGAGGTTGATTTTGCAATTGAAGACAGCGATGCATCGCTGAGAATTTATACAACACGACCGGACACGCTGATGGGTGTGTCTTATATGGCTGTTGCCGCTGAACATCCGCTGGCCGTTAAAGCGGCAGAAGATGATGCTGAGTTGGCTGAATTTCTTGAGTCCTGCCAGCAAAACGCGGTGTCAGAAGCCGCCATGGAGACCATGGAGAAGCAGGGTCGACCGCTGGGCATTAATGCCATCCATCCGATTACCGGCGATCCCGTGCCAGTCTGGGTCGCGAATTTTGTACTCATCAGTTATGGCACGGGCGCCGTCATGGCTGTGCCGGGTCATGATCAGCGAGACTGGGAGTTTGCACGTGAATACGGCTTGTCCGTCAAACAGGTGATTGCGCCTGAAACAGACCGGCAAGCTTGTGATATTGAGCAGGCGGCGTTTACCGAACATGGTGTGCTCGTTAATTCGGGTAAATACGATGGTATGAATTTTGCCGATGCCTTCGATGCGATAGCCTCAGACCTTGAAACAGCCGGCAAGGGTGAACGCAAAACCAACTACCGTTTGCGCGATTGGCTTATTTCGCGCCAGCGCTATTGGGGTGCGCCGATTCCGGTGATTAATCTTGATGGTGAGCAGCTCATCGGTGCTCCTGATGCGTCTTTGCCTGTGGTATTGCCCGAAGATGTCGATCTGGGTGACGGCGGTTCACCGATTAAGAAGATGCCGTCCTTCTATGAAACGACGGATCCTGATAGTGGTGCCCCTGCGATACGTGAAACAGATACGTTCGATACCTTTATGGAATCCTCATGGTATTACGCACGATTCTGTTCAGCCGGAAACGACAGTGCGATGCTGGATGAGCGGGCGCAATACTGGCTGCCGGTCGACCTGTATGTCGGTGGTATTGAACATGCCATTTTGCATCTGCTGTATGCGCGTTTCTTTCACAAGATCATGCGTGATGAAGGGCTGGTCGATTCGCCGGAGCCGTTTAAAAAATTGCTGACACAAGGCATGGTGCTTAAAGATGGCGCCAAGATGTCCAAGTCCAAGGGCAATACAGTCGACCCGCAGGAGCTGATTGACTTGTATGGCGCCGATACGGTGCGCTTATTCATTATGTTTGCAGCGCCGCCGGAGCAGAGTCTTGAGTGGTCCGACGATGGCGTGCAAGGCAGTTCGCGATTTTTGCGGCGCTTGTGGCGCATCGCGCATGAGTATGTCGGTGAGGTTGTCGCGCTGAATACGGCATCACTGAATGACGATCAACGCAGTCTTCGGCGTGCAGTGCATCAGACTATTGAGAAAGTCAGTGATGATGTCGGTCGCCGTTACACCTTTAATACGGCGATTGCAGCGATCATGGAGTTGCTCAATGCGGTGTCTAAACACAAGGGTGAGAGTGAGCAGGATCGCGCGGTTATTCGAGAGGCGCTGGATACCATCGTGCTGATGCTCTCGCCGATTGTGCCGCATATCAGTCATGCTTTATGGGCGCTGCTGGGGCATGAAAAACCGGTGGTCGATGAGCGCTGGCCACAAGTTGATGCCGAGGCACTGCAAGTTGATGCCATGCAGATTATCGTTCAGGTCAACGGTAAGCTGAGGGCGCGCATCGAGATTTCAGCGGGAGCTGACAAGGAAGCTATTGAGGCTGCTGCTATCGCTGATGAGAATGTTAAGAAGTTCATTGATGGCAAGCCGGTCCGGAAGATCATTGTCGTGCCAGGAAAACTCGTTAATGTGGTGGTCTAGATTGAGAGCCTGTGAGATAGGTACAGTTTTATCGTATCGGTTATTGGCGGTCTTCTTGCTGGCATCGTTAATCAGTGGGTGCGGATTCCATCTGCGCGGGTTGGCCGATTTCCCCCTGGATGTGGAGACGATCTATATACAGACCAATGACCGGTATACAGATTTTTATCGAGCGCTGACAAGGACGATTCAGGAAAATGGATTAACGGTCTCGCGCAGTGCAACGAATGCTGATGCGACGGTGCGGGTGTTGCGTGATGAGACGGGGCGTCGTGCATTGGCGGTTTCAGCCCGGAATGTGCCACGAGAATTCGAGGTGTACTACATCGTCAAAGCCTCATTTGATGTGGGTGCAGAGGAATTGGTTGCGCCTCAGCAATACATTTTGACGCGCTCATATAACTACGACGAAACTCAAGTGCTCGGCGAGAGCAATGAAGAAGACGTTTTGCGTACGGCGCTGGCGAAGGATGCGGTTGGATTGTTTTTGCAGGCAGTGGGTGTTGCGAAATAGACCTGTTTTGCTGGTCACAGTTACAATTTCTGGCTCACTCGAATTCCCTGGTTTGCTTTTCTTCGGCCTCTGCGACGCGAGGTTCAGCGCCCGCGACCCTTGTTTAAGATGATTAATGCATAAGGTGAGTAAAGAAGAGGCAAATCTTTGGTTAAAGCTTCGTCGGGTTCGGGACGCCGGGATACACTTCTTCGGGGTCGAAGACTTTTTCCGTTTCGGTGAACGTCAGTTCCAGTGGCTGAGAAGCGCCGGAAGCGTTTTCACCATAAGGCACACTGCGGTAGAAGCAGGATCGGTAGCCCACGTGACAGCTGGCACCGCCGGCTGCATCGACGCGCAGCCAGACGCAGTCCTGATCATCGTCAATCAACAGTGAGCGAACGGTTTGGATCAGGCCGCTGGTCGCTCCCTTGTGCCAGATGGCCTGACGGCTGCGGCTGAAATAATGAGCTTCCCCGGTTTCAATGGTTTTCGTCAGCGCTTCGGCATTCATATATCCGTGCATCAGCAGTTCGCCGGTTGCATAATCGGTTGTAACGGCTGGGATCAGGCCATTTTTATCGAATTTGGGCGCGAGTTCGCGACCTTCTTCGACCTGCTCTACGGTTTTGCGCTCGCCAAATATTGTCGAGGAATCCACTTTTTCTTTCTCCGGGTTGTGCCCGCCATGGTGAAGCCAGGGCGGCTAACTTGTTATTATAACGGGCTTGCCCAGTCATTCAGTAGTTCATGAGCATTTTTCTGTACAACACGCTGTCGCGATCCAAGGACGAATTTACCCCGCAATCACCCGCTGAGGGCCGTGTGCCCGTGACGATGTACGTCTGCGGGCCCACGGTCTATAGCGCGCCGCATATAGGTAATGCCCGGCCAGCCGTTGTTTTCGACGTGCTGGCACGCCTGCTGCGCACCCGTTTTGATCTGACTTATGCGCGCAACATCACGGATGTTGACGACAAAATCAATGCGGCAGCCCGTGAATCCGGTGTCGATATCAGCGAAATTACGAGCGAATTCGTGGCGGCCTATCATGGCGACATGGAGGCGCTCGGTGTAGCGCGTCCTGATATTGAGCCAAGGGCGACGGAGCATATTGGCCAGATCATCGACATGATTAGCGGATTGATCAACAGCGGCCATGCCTATGCGGCCGATGGTCATGTTTTATTTAACGTGAGTTCATTCGATGCCTATGGCGGGTTGTCCCGGCGCGATCAGCGCGAACTGCTGGCCGGTGCCCGTGTTGAAGTGGCGCCCTATAAGGAGTCGCCGGGTGACTTTGTACTATGGAAACCGTCGACGCCGGATTTACCGGGTTGGGACAGCCCGTGGGGGCGTGGTCGCCCGGGCTGGCATATTGAATGCTCGGTGATGGCGGCTGAGCATCTGGGCGAAACGATTGATATACAC
>Ga0224504_10000534_pt1 | contig 17032 bp, 14 predicted proteins | sample SF_Oct11_sed_USG_3_FD_170160 | JGI IMG/M metagenome (GOLD analysis project Ga0224504, IMG submission 170160) | Sediment microbial communities from San Francisco Bay, California, United States - SF_Oct11_sed_USGS_24 | ecosystem: Environmental > Aquatic > Marine > Sediment | place: USA... | reverse complement strand
ATTTAAGCAGTATTTGAAGGAATTTAAGCAACATGAAAGTTTTACACCAGCGCAATGGTATGATTATCAGACCACAGCACTTCGGAGCTTATTGGTTCATGCATTTACCAATGTGCCATTTTATAATGAATTGTATTCCAAACACGGATTTACAGCAGCTGATTTTGAAAAGTTCAAGTTGGAAGATTTAAAATCCTTACCTTATTTGGAAAAGGATGATTTGCGTAAGTTTGGCGCAAGCAGTTTACTGGCAAACAACAAAGCCGATGGAAAATTCTATAGCAGTAGTGGAAGTACGGGAACCCCCACCAGCACTTATATTTCTACTGAATTTCATCGAAAATGGAATGCCTTGTATGAGTTACGTGTTCGAAATTGGGCTGGGGTGAACCATAAAATGCCTAGGGCTATGATTGGAGGTAGGAAGGTGCTGCCTTCGGCAAATGCGAAAGCACCTTATTACAGATACAACCGTGCGGAATCTCAAATCTATTTTTCGGCCTATCATATTTCAGAAAAAACAACCCAAGATTATGTAACTGGTTTGTGTAAGTATGATATTAAGTATATGGTGGGCTATGCCATGAGCATTTATTTATTGGCGCAAAACATTCAAAATAAAAAATTAAAAGCACCGAAGTTAAAAGCGGTATTGACCTCTAGTGAAAAATTAACACCTAAAATGAGGCAGGTCATTGGCGAAGTTTTTCAATGTAAAGTGTTTGATGGTTATAGTGGGGTGGAGGCTTGTGGCTTGATTTCTGAAAATCAACATGGCGAATTATTTTTTAGCCTGGATTCAGGGATTATGGAAGTGCTTGATGAGGACGGGAAAGAGGTGCCTTATGGCAATTCAGGAGAAGTGGTGGCAACCGGATTGTTAAATTATGACCAGCCTTTAATACGCTACAGAATTGGAGATGCTGTGAAATTGTCGGAAAATCAACAAACAACTAATGGTTGTCATATGTTAAAAATTGATGGGATTGAAGGGCGTGTAGAGGATGTGATTATTGGAAAGAACGGACAAAAAATGGTGCGTTTTCATGGCGTTTTTGTAGGTCTTTCGGAGATTGTTATGGCGCAAGTAATACAAAATTCACGTGAAAATATTTTAATAAAACTAGTGGTGGATACCTATTATAACAAGCGTAGTGAACAAATAATCACAGAGCGTATTCAAAGTCAGTTGGGGGAGGTACAAGTAGATTTTTTATATGTAGTTGAAATTGAAAGGACAAAAACTGGTAAATTTAAAGCTGTTATTTCAAATCTAAAAAATGGGTAAGAAAATAATTTGGATCATCAATCAAACTGCAGGTAAACCCGATTCAGGTTGGGGAGAACGCCATTATTACCTTGCAAACGATTGGGTGAAAAAGGGCTATGATGTGAAAATTATTTCGGGTTCCTATAACCATTTGTTTATCAACCAGCCAAAAACAAACGGCCACTGGTTTACGCATGAAAAAGTGACCGAAGGCATTGAATTCTGTTGGGTGAAAACCCCTAAATACTACGATGGCGGTTGGCGGAAGTTTTGGAGTAATTTGCTGTTTGTATTGAAATTATTTTTCTTGCCGCATAAAAAATTGGAAAAACCAGATGTAATTATTGTGTCATCTATGCCTATTTTCCCTATTGTAAATGGTTATTTGTTTAAAAAACGTTTCAATGCTCATAAACTTATTATAGAGATTCGCGATTTATGGCCGCTAACACCTGTTTATTTAAAAGGGTATAGCACCAAACACCCACTGGTAAAAATTGTAGGTTGGTTTGAAAAGTTTAGCTATCAAAAATCAGATGCGGTGGTTTCTTTACTGGGAAATGCAAAGCCTTATATTGATAAAATTACGAAACACCCTTCAAAATTTCACTGGATTCCTAACGGCATTGATGAAAATTTGTTAGAAGTTAAAGCAGTCCCCTTGGAAATATTGAATAAAATACCTTCCAATAAATTTATTATTGGTTATACCGGTACTATGGGTATGGCAAACGCTTTGGAATATTTAATAGAGGCTTCTGTTTTATTAAAAGACAATGATGCTATTCATTTTGTGTTGGTTGGAGACGGTTATTTGAAAGAAAGCTTGAAGCAGCAAACCAATGGAAATTCAAACATTACTTTTATTGATAAAATAGCGAAGAACCAGGTGCAGGGAATGTTAAAACAATTTGATATTTGCTTTATTGGCAGGAATGACGTAAAACTTTTTGATTATGGGGTGTCTTCCAATAAATATTTTGATTATATGCTGGCCGGAAAGCCCATTTTAGAGTCTTCAAACAGGATTAATAGTCCTGCTGAATTGTCTGAATGTGGTATTACGGTGGCACCAGAAAACGCAGCTGCCATAGTAGCGGGGATTTTAAAGTTTCAAGCAACAACAGCCAGCGAATTAGAGAAAATAGGTGCTAAAGGAGCCATTTATGTTAAAAAATACCATAACTTTGAATACTTAAGTGCCACCTATTTAAAATTGTTTTGAATGCTCCCCAATAGACTACATTTTTCAATTTCAGAGAGAAAACTATATCTGCGACTTTTAGATGTGATAGTAATGATTTTTGGTATGTTTTGTTTGGGCCATTTCTATGAATTTGAGTATTTTAATTTTGAAAATCCAAATGTGTATATGTGGCTGGTGGTGCTATTTTTATATTATTATTTTTTTGGTGAAATATTTGAACTGTTCGATTTAAAAATAGCGAATAATCGTTATTTAACTTTGAAGAGTTTGATTATCACCATTTTATTTACGACGGTTTTTTATGTGTTTACACCCAGAATATCACCTATTTTGCCGCAAAACAGGTTGCAAATAGTTTATTTTTTATTGACATTATTTATATCGGTTGCAATTAATAGGTTTGTTTATATACATTTTATTTTTTCACCTCGATTTTTAAAAAATATCTTGTTGCTTGGAGATACAAAAAGCGTACAATTGCTTTTAAATAAAGTAGCACACAACCAGAGCAATCATTTTGTAGGGTACGTTTCAAATGTAGCCCTAACAGAGTATCCTCATATACATTTTTCGACCATTAAAAATACAAATATAGAATCATTGGTAACAAGGTTAGGGGTCAATGAAATTTTAGTGTCTCCTACAGTGAATGATTATGATTCTAAGGACATAAATGTTCAGCTAATTGAATTGTTTGAAAAAGGAATGAGCATTAGAAGTGTTGATGCTTTTTTAGAGGAAGAGACTTGTAAAATTTCTGAAAACCAGTTGATTTCAAATTTTTACAATTATTTTTCGTTTAGTAGAAGTCATGAAAATAATTTATACTTAGCATTTGGAAGAATACTTGATATTGTATTTTCAATTGTGGGTCTTATATTATTGGTTTTGTTAATTCCGTTTATTTTGTTGTTGAATGTATTTGGCAATAGAGGAAAGCTTTTTTATACTCAGCAAAGAGTGGGAAGAAATGGAAAACAATTTAAGATTATTAAGTTTAGATCTATGGTTTCAAATGCTGAAAAAAGTGGTGCAGAATGGTCTAAAAAAGGAGATACCAGAATTACCCCTTTTGGTAGAATGTTACGGAAAACTAGAATGGATGAAGTACCTCAGTTTGTGAATGTTTTAAAGGGAGACATGAGTTTGATAGGACCAAGACCTGAACGTCCCGAATTTGTGAAAAAGTTAGAAAGTGAATTGCCTTATTATACTTTAAGACATGTTATAAAACCTGGTTTAACAGGGTGGGCACAGGTAATGCATCCTTATGCAAGCACGGTAAAAGACCAGCACGAAAAATTATTGTTCGATTTATACTATATCAAAGAACGAGATGTGTTGATGGATTTAAAAATTGTGATTAAAACAATTAGTACGGTATTATTTTGTAGAGGAACGTAGTGTTTGATACAATTCTCTAAGAATTTTATGCTTATTAAAATCACTCGAACTGCAGCGTAGCTGTAGTTCTCAACGTCACTTCGATTCGTTTTTTGAAATGCAATGGAGAAAAATTGTATCGAGAAGTTAGGTTCTATATTTCAATAAAAATAAATAACGAATTCCAAAAGCTATTGTTAAAGGCAACACAGCCCAATTAAAAACCTGGTATTGTATAAACCAAAGGATAGCCATGATTACTAAGAGTACTAGCAGTAGTATATTATAATACTTGATCCATGTAGGTACGTTAGATTTTAACATAAAAAAAGCGACCAAAAGGCTAGGAGGAAAGGCCCATAAAAAATTAAAGTTTTCATAAGTGGCCGTATGCGAAGTTGCAAACCACAGCAATAAAACCACTACCCCTATAACGCCGGTAACAAAGTAAATAATAAAATCAAGTACTTTGTTTCTTTTCGATTTTTGGTAATCGCTATAAGTAAAGAAAATGATGAGTAATCCCAAGGCAAGCATTACGTTTAACGGTCTAAATATTTCAAAAGATTTAGAAAGTGGTTTTTCTTTTAAAATGGTTATTTCTTTAAGTACCAAAGGTTCATCAAGGTCATTTTTTTGTATGGTTGCATTGTTAAACGCTTCAAAAATATAATCGGGTAAAAATTTATAATCATCTTTTGTGGCAGGGGCATCAATTACAGATCCTAAGGCCAAATCAATACCAAATTTCCCCCATTTAAAGTTTTGGGTATAATCGTCAATTAAATCTCTATGTGATTTGTTAGATGTAATATGGTTGTTAAAAAAAGTGACTTTATTTTTTAAAACAGTCTGTACAACTTCTTCAATTTTGGTTGAACAATTGTCATAAAAGAAATCGTATTGATAACTTCTGTTTTCAGGTTTGGCATTGTTTTCTAAAAAGTTAAATATAGATTGAACTTCGTGAGAAGTTAAATTTAAAACCTGTGTTTTTACCCACCTGTTTTCATATTGATACACACTTAAAAAGCGGTTAAAATTTGTTGTAGATAATAAATAAATGAGCTTTCCCTTGACGAAATTAAAGTAAAAATTAGGCGCATTAAAGTCAAAAGTTCCATAATTGTATATTTTATCCAATCCATTTAGAGGATCAAAAACACGAAAGGCACTGTGACCAAAAGCAGCATATAACTCATTGCCAGGGCCGCAGGTAACAACGCTAACAGTGGCTTTGGTAGATAATGTTTCCTGTGCCGTTAATTGAAATAAGTTGAAGAGTAGGATTAAAATTAAAAAAGTAGCCCGCATGATTATTTAAATTTTTCAAAATCTAATTTAATTGAAAATACATTTGAATACAGCGCATTTCCAACACTTGCAATATTGGTAAGTGCATAATCTATTTGGATACCTTTAAACTTAAATCCAACACCAAAATTTGGCTGTAGTGTAACCGATGTACGCTCATCAAATTGCAGTTCGTTTTGAAATTCACCTATACCAGCTCTTAAAAAAACAAGTTCGGTATAATTGGCCTGAAAACCAAAAGAAGGATTGATGCTTACAAAATTACTTGAAACAATATCATTTGTTTGGGTGAACCTTAGATTCAAATCGAGTTCGGTTAACAATCCAAAATCTTTTGAAAGTACAAATTGCCTAGCAACACCAATTTGGGCTTTTGGCAAGGTTAGCTCGGTACTTTCCGGTAATTCCTGATTTTCACCTGGAATGGCATCGGCAATGGCTTCAAATGCTTCTTCGTTAAAACTCCAGGTATTGTAAGTGGTGGTGATGTCGCGCAACATCATTCCAAATTTCCAGTTATTTTTTTCATATTGCGCTGCGGCATCTATCCCAAACCCCCAGGAATTTGCAAAATCACCTATAATTCTATGAATCATCTTTACGTTGAAACCTATGTTTAACCCTGTTACAGTTAGCTTCCGAGCATAGGCGAAGTTAAAGGCATAATCGGCAGCTGAAAATAAACTGATGCGGTTGTAATCTATATTTCCATCGTTGTCAATTAAATTGGATGTGTCTAATATATCATCAACGCCAAAACGAATCAATGTGATACCCAAAGCACTTTTTTCATCAACAGGCATTGCAAAGCCAACATAATCGTAATTGGCAATACCAGCAAAATAAGCAGCGTGCATAAAAGCCCCTTGATAATCGGTAATATTAGCTAAACCAGCAGGGTTCCAGTAACTTGAATTCACATCGCTACTGGTGGCAACAACCGATTTACTCATTCCTAAGGCTGCCGCATCTACGCCAATATTTAAAAATTCATTGGAGTACTTCCTAGCCGTTTGACTTGTAACAAGTTGAATTGATAATAATATAAATAAGAAATTTTTTTTCAAAGGATTATATTTAAAGGCGAAAGTAAAAAAACTTTATAAGTTAACGTTCAATATCACGAAATAATATGTTGAATGAAAGAAGTTACCCTATTTTCACTCCAAAGTGGATCTTTTCCTACTGCCGTTGTGTTAAAACCTACGTGACCACCGTATTTTGGCGTCTCTAAATATAACTTTGAATTTTTAGTTGCTTCTTTAAAAGGAAAGCAACTTTTAGATAAGAAGGTATCATCTTTTGCATTGATGAGCAAAGTAGGTATTTTAATTGCCGGTAAAAATTGTTTTGAACTACATTGTGTCCAATAATCTTTGGCATTTTTATAGCCAAATAAGGGAGCTGTTACGGCATTGTCAAAATCTTCAAAAGTTTTTGCGTTAACAATCGCAGTGGTATCTAAACGGCTATTTGGGAATTTTTGGATTTTAAACAAAGTTTTTTCTTTCAATGTTTTTAGAAAACTGTTTAAATAAATTCGGTTGCTCCAATGGGTTAAAGTATTTGAGCAACCTTCTAAATCACAGGGTACAGAAATGGTGATAGCACCTTTAATTTCAGTAGGAACATCGGTTTCTCCTAAATATTTTAAGGCTATATTGCCGCCCATACTATAACCTACCAACACAATATTTTTATAGGAATAATTGTTTAAAATATAATCTATAATCACAGTAATATCATCTGTTTTACCACTATTATACGCGTAAGGTTGCTTATTGTCTTCTCCACTACAACCTCTAAAATTTACTGCAATAGCATCCATATTTTGTGCGTTTAAATGGTTTATTAAAGACCACATGTATTTTGAGTTTGAACTGCCTTCTAATCCATGATTGGCTATTACCAAGGTGCTTGAATTTACAGTTGAAAAATCTAAATCTAAAAAATCTTTATCAGGGGTTTCAATTCTCTTTCTATGGTAATTGCTGGGATGGTCAAAAAAAAGTGTTTTATAAACAGTATTAAAATGTGCATTCTTAAAAAGAAAACTTGGTTTATAAGTGGATGAAATTACTGGCATACTTTTTTTAATAAAAAATAAATATAATAAATATTATGAATGAATTGTTTCTTAAATTTACTTAAAATTTTAAACAATGACTTTTAAAAAACACATTCCGAATATTTTAACCCTTTTGAATTTATTATCAGGTACTATAGCTGTTTTTTTTGCTGTGAAAGAACAAATGGTGATCGCCGCATTATTTGTTTTTATGGGTATTTTATTTGACTTCGCTGATGGTTTTGTTGCACGTTTGTTAAATGTGCAAGGAGAATTGGGAAAACAATTGGATTCTTTGGCAGACCTAGTAACAAGTGGTTTGGTGCCTGGAATTGTGATGTTTCAAATGATATTGGGATCTGTTAGCAATGAAGGTTGGGTTGTTGATGGTTATGCCAATATTGAAATGACGCTGAATGATTATTTAAGTGTTATTTATATCACCGCAGCTGTAGGATTGTTATTTACGCTGGCCGCAGCATACAGATTGGCGAAATTTAATATTGACGAGCGCCAAACGAGTTCTTTTATTGGCTTGCCAACCCCGGCAGCAAGTTTGGTAGTATTGTCCTTACCACTAATGTTAGCATATAGTAGCAATGAAATGGTTATTGCCCTTATTCAAAACACCTGGTTTTTAATTGGTCTTACGCTGTTGTTGTGTTATTTAATGAATGCCGAAATTCCGTTGTTCTCCTTAAAATTTAAAAATTATAAATGGAAAAACAACAAAGTGAAATTTGTATTTGTACTGGTTACTTTGATATTGGTTGTAGCGCTTCAATTTATAGCAATACCATTGGTTATTATTTGGTACGTATTATTGTCTATGCTAACAAAAGAGAAAGAAAATTTATAGGTTGTTTTTATACAAATATGAAAACACCAATGTTAGGGAAGGTAAAATATTTAGAGAAGAAACAGTTAATTTTCGCCTTAAGTAGCTATTACATATTGCTATACTAAAAGCATTAATATATGCTTGTTTTCTAAATATTTAACCTTTCCAGTACCTTTGTTGTAAAAACCTGTAATACAGAAAGTGCAGTATTTGGTTATTATTTGGTAACTCTATGCCAGTATTGCGTTCTACCTAATAGGGCAAAGCCAACGTAACCACGTACTTTAAGTTTATTATCTCCTTCTAAGGTAATGTAACATTTATATACTTTCCCAGTTTTAGGATCTAATATTTGAGCATCATTCCATTCATCACCATCTTTTTTTAAGCCATTAATAATAATCATGCCTTTGATGGGTTGGTTTTTTTTATCGCCTTCACATTTATCGCAAAGTTTATCGGCTTTGTCCTTTTCTAATAATTGTAAAATTTTAGCGTAAGCTTTCCCTTGAACTTGATAAATTTCAACGATTGATTTTTCTTTACCGGTTTCATCGTCTATCGTTTTCCATTTTCCGAAAATTGATTGCGCATTTCCAATAAAAATACTTGAAATGATTAAGGCAGTTGCTAATAAAATGTTTTTTTTCATAAGTTTAGTTTTAAATATAATAGTTAATTAATCGTATTTAGCATTAAATTGTTTGCTCCATTTTCCTTGTACTTTTAACACTTGTTCAATAACATCGCGCACACAGCCCAAACCACCTTTTTTTTGAGAGATGTAATGAGAGATGTCTTGAATTTCGGGAACAGCATCTTTAGGACAGGAGGCAATAGCCACTTTTTTCATAACAGGAAAATCTGGAATATCATCTCCCATGTATAAAACTTGTTCAGCTTTTATATTATTATCTTCAAGGTATTGGTTGAACTGAATCATTTTATCATGGGCGCCTAAAAAAATATCTTTAATACCTAAGCCTTCTAATCTTAAACGAACCCCCTCATTGTTTCCTCCTGAAATAATACAAATATTGTAACCACTGTCTAGAGCCGTTTTTAATGCGTACCCATCTTTGGTGTTCATAAGCCTTGTTAATTCACCTGTTGGTGAGATATGAACCAAACCATTTGTTAAAACACCATCAACGTCAAACATAAAAGTAGTGATCTGTGGCATAATTTCTTTATAACTTTTTCCCATAAGTATTTTGAATAGATGTTGTTAAGAGCGTATAAATTTCTTGTTTGTTTTTTGGTAAAATTACTAAATGTTCTTCAATTGTTTTGGTGTCGAATCTTCTGGCAGGTCCTGTTTGGGCATCAAAAGGGTTGAGCGTTTCAATTTTCTTTGCTGTTTCTTGAATGATGGGCGCTAAAATTTCAAAAGGTATGTTATTTTCTTTGCAAATATCATTGCCTAAATAATATAAATGATTGACAAAATTATTTACAAATACAGCTGCTACGTGTAATATTTTTCGTTGTTCAGTAGCTATGTTGTAGACGCTGGTTGAAATTGATTTAGCCAGTGTTTCCAATAAATATAAATCTTTTTTAGTTGATGCTTCAATACAGATTGGAATCTTAGCAAAATTGACAGGCTTGTCTTTTGAAAATGATTGTAAAGGGTAAAAAACACCTTTATTTGAAATTGAGTGCAAGGCATTCATAGGTACAGCACCAGAAGTGTGTACAACCAATTTATTTTTTGCTACAATGTTTTTTGAAACTTCAGTAATGGCAGTGTCAGAAACGGCCATGATATAAATAGCAGCTTCTTTTAATTCAGATAAATTATTGGTGATGGCTGTTTTACCTTCTAAGTACTGAATGTTCTCTAAATTTCTGTTGTAAACTTGCACAAGTTGAACTGCGTTATTATTTAACAGGCAATTTGTTAAATGATGGGCTAAATTTCCTGCACCAAGCAAAACAATTTTAATCATGCTACGAAGATACTTCAAATAGATTATAAAAAAAATTCCACCTTACTAAAAAGGTGGAATTTTTATAATATAATTAGTTGTAAAAACTAGTATGTTATGATCTTACAGCAGCTTGAGCAGCAGCTACACGTGCGATTGGCACACGGAAAGGAGAACATGAAACATATTCCATTCCAACGCTGTGACAGAATTCAACAGAACTTGGCTCACCACCGTGTTCACCACAAATACCTAATTTGATATCTGGACGACCAGCTCTACCTTTATCACAACCCATTTGAACCAATTGTCCAATTCCTTCTTGATCTAACACTTGGAAAGGATCAGCTTTTAAGATACCTTTTTCAATGTAGATAGGTAAGAATTTACCAGCATCATCACGAGAGTATCCGAAGCCCATTTGAGTTAAGTCATTTGTTCCGAAAGAGAAAAATTCAGCGTGCTCAGCAATTTTATCAGCTGTTAAACAAGCACGAGGAATCTCGATCATTGTTCCTACTAAGAAATCAACTTCAATTCCTTTTTCAGCGAATACAGCAGCAGCAACCTCACGGATGATCGTTTCTTGCATTTTGAATTCTTCCATAGTACCAATTAAAGGAACCATGATTTCTGGTTTTGGATTAAAGCCTTTAGCTTTTAAATCACAAGCAGCTTCAATAATAGCACGTGCTTGCATTTCTGTAATTTCTGGGTAAGTGTTTCCTAAACGACAACCTCTATGACCTAACATTGGGTTAAATTCGTGTAATGAATCAACTTTTGCTTTTACTACATCAATAGAAATACCTAATCTTTGAGCCATTTCTTCTTGAGAAGATTGGTCATTAGGAGTGAACTCATGTAAAGGTGGATCTAATAAACGAACTGTTACTCCAAATCCATCCATTGCTTCTAAGATTCCGTAGAAATCTTCACGTTGAATAGGTAATAATTTAGCCAAAGCCTCTTTACGACCTGCTAAATCATCAGCAAGAATCATTTCACGAATAGCCCAGATACGATCTCCTTCGAAGAACATATGCTCTGTACGGCAAAGTCCAATTCCTTTTGCTCCAAAATCACGTGCAGCTTTTGCATCATCAGGTGTATCAGCATTTGTACGAACGTACATACGTGTATTTTTTTCAGCTAAGTCCATTAATTTACCAAAGTCACCATCTAATGTAGCCGTCATTGTATCAACTTTTCCTTCGTATACAATACCAGTAGTACCGTTTAATGAAATAAAGTCTCCTTCTTTGTATTCAACACCATCAACAGTCATTGAAGTTGCAGAAACAACAACACCAGCCGCAGAAGAAATACAACATTTACCCATACCACGAGCAACAACAGCCGCGTGAGAAGTCATACCACCACGTTCAGTTAAAATACCTTCAGCAGCGTACATTCCTTTTAAATCTTCAGGAGATGTTTCACGACGAACTAAAATAACTTTTTTACCATCAGCAGCCCATTTTTCAGCAGTATCAGCAGAAAATACAACTTGACCAGTTGCAGCACCAGGAGATGCAGGCAATCCTTTAGAGATTTCTTTTGCAGCTACTAAAGCATCTTGGTCAAATACAGGGTGTAATAATTCATCTAATTTATTAGGCTCTTGACGTAAGATTGCTGTTTTTTCATCAATCATACCTTGTGCTAACATATCTACTGCCATTTTTACCATTGCAGCACCGGTACGTTTACCGTTACGAGTTTGAAGCATCCAAAGCTTACCATCTTGAATAGTAAACTCCATATCTTGCATATCACTATAGTGATCTTCAAGTTTTTGTTGTGTTTCGTCAAGTTCTTTATAGATCTCAGGCATAACTTCTTCTAAAGAAGGGAAGTTTTTAGCACGGTTTTCTTCAGAAGTACCATTACGTTCAGCCCATCTTTTAGAACCTAAAGTTGTAATTTCAAGTGGAGTTCTAACACCCGCAACAACGTCTTCACCTTGTGCGTTTACTAAATACTCACCATTAAATTGGTCTTCACCAGTTGCAGCATCACGAGAGAAACAAACTCCAGTTGCAGAAGTTTCACCCATATTACCATATACCATTGCTTGTACGTTTACAGCAGTTCCCCATTCAGAAGGAATTCCTTCCATACGACGGTAAAGAATTGCACGTTCTGTATTCCAAGAATCAAATACAGCACAAACAGAACCCCATAACTGATCCCAAGGATTTGTTGGGAAATCTTCACCAGCATGCTTGCGAACTACCGCTTTAAATTCTTCAACAACAGCTTTAAGATCTTCAATATTCATTTCGTTATCTGAAGAATATCCTTTAGCTTCTTTTACTTTATCTAATACAACTTCAAATGGATCGTGTTCACCGTTTTCAGCTTCAACTCCCATTACAACACCACCATACATTTGGATAAAACGACGGTAAGAATCATAAGCAAATGTTTCATTACCCGATGTTTCTGCGATTATTTTCACAGTATCATCATTCATACCTAGGTTTAAAACAGTGTTCATCATCCCCGGCATAGAAACACGTGCTCCAGAACGAACAGATAATAATAGAGGGAAAGAACCATCAGTTGGGTTGAATTTAGCATTCATTGTTTGCTCAGTTGCTTTTACAGCTTCTTCAACTTGTTCTTTGATAGCTTCAACAACAGCATCTTTTCCAAACTTGTTGTACTCTGTACAAACTTCAGTAGTAATAGTGAAACCAGCTGGAACAGGTACTCCAATTAAACCCATTTCTGCAAGATTGGCACCTTTACCTCCAAGTAAGTTTTTCATTGTGCTATTTCCATCTGCAGTTTTACCCCCAAATTTATAGACTCTTTTTTTGATCTCTTTAATCATCTCTATTCGTTTTATTATTATTATATTAAATATGATTTTTTTAAGGGCACAAATATATGAAATTCCTGTAATCAAAATATGATATATATCATAAAATTTATTGTTAAAGAGGTATGGAATTGTTAATGGAAAATGAATTAGAATTAGCCCATAGATGTTATATAGTTGATTTATCGCCGTTTTTAATTGTTTTAACGAACAATTAACAATTCAAAGTTGTGCTAAATTAAGTTTGTTGTGTAACAAATTGTACTTTTATAGCGTCTGTTTAATTAGATGCTTTTTTTTGCAATAAATACCTTGGGATAAATGTTTGATATAGATCGCTGGCAAGAAATATTTGAAACCATTAGAAAAAATAAACTGCGTACCTTTCTAACAGGGGTATCGGTAGCGTCTGGGATATTTATTTTGGTTATTTTATTGGGATTTGGACAGGGCATGGAAAATGGGATTCAAAAAGAATTTGAAGCTGATGCTACAAATAGAATTTGGGTTTGGACACGCGTAACTTCAAAAGAATATAAAGGATTGAATCCCGGTAGAAGAATTCAAATGGTGAATGAGGATTATACTAATCTAAGTACGCTTTATAAGAGCGAAATTGAATATAAAGCTGATTTTTTTAGAGTGCGTGGTGTGACACTAAATTATAAGGAAGAATCGGTTTCTTATGGCATCAATGGAACCAGTCCAAATTATCAGCAAATTGAAAATCAACAAATGGTTTTAGGGCGCTATATTAATTATGGTGATTTGGCATCAAAAAATAAAGTGATTGTAATTAGTAGAAAAATACAAAAGGAACTTTTAAAGGGTGTAGAGAATCCATTAAATGAATATTTACAGCTTTCAGGTATTAACTTTAAAATTATAGGAGTATATACAGATCCGGGAGGTGAAAGGGAAGAGGAACGTGTTTTTATTCCTATAACCACGGCACAAAGTATTTTTAACGGGGCTAATAAACTGGCAAATTTAGGATTTACTTTACAGCCTGAAGAGAATTTTGATAAGGCGTTAGAAGTTTCAAATTTATTCGCTAAAAACATAACACAGTATTTAAAGGAAGCACATATTGTGGCACCTGATGACAACAGTGCTATAAATGTTCACAATGCTATTCAAGAGGCTAAACGATATTATACATTAACAAGTAATATTGCAACTTTTTTCTGGTTTGTGGGTATTTGTACTATTATAGCAGGTGTAGTAGGGGTGAGTAATATTATGCTAATTATAGTAAAAGAGCGGACCAAAGAAATAGGCATAAGAAAGGCTTTAGGTGCAAAACCTTGGTCTATTATTTGGATGATTTTACAAGAATCTATTTTTGTTACTGGTGTTTCTGGTTTTGCAGGGCTTATTTTAAGTATGGCTTTGTTAGAGGTGGTTGGTCCAAATGTTGAAGTTGATTATGTTTTAAATCCTTCAGTCAATTTTTCAATGGCCATTACCATGGTAATTGTTTTAATAGTTGCAGGTGCATTGGCAGGTTTAATACCCTCGTGGAAAGCCGCTCATATTCAACCTGTTAAAGCTTTAAGTCACGAGTAAATGAGGATGTATGTTTAGTAGAGATCGTTGGAACGAAATTTTAGAAGTATTGTCCAGTAATTGGATAAGAACCTTGCTGACCGCATTTGGGGTGTTTTGGGGTATATTCATTCTAATATTACTACTTGCTGCTGGTAAAGGACTTGAGAATGGAATAAAACAAGGTTTTGGAGATGCCGCAACCAATACCATGTTTATATGGACGAGAACCGTGACAAAATCGTATGACGGTATGGCGAAAGGTAGACGATATAGTTATGATTTGAACGATGTTGAAAGTATTCGTGAAAACGTTTCGGACTTACGTTTTATTTCACCTCGTAATCAATTGGGTGGTTTTAGAGGTACGAACAATGTTACTAGAGGATTGCATGTTGGAGCTTTTAATGTATATGGAGATTATCCTGAAATTATTAGACAAGAACCAATGGATATTACTGCCGGTAGATTTATCAATTATGCTGATATTCAAGAAAAAAGAAAAGTGGCCGTTATTGGAGAAGGTGTTGTAACTGGCTTGTATGAAAAAGAGGAGGACGTTATAGGTACATATATTAAAATTCAGGGTGTTAACTTTATGGTTATAGGCACCTATATGAAAAAAAATACTGGAGGCGATGGTGAAGAAGATCAAAGTCAGATTTTTGTACCCTTTACAGCATTTTCACAAGCTTTTAACCGAGGCGATAAAGTGGGATGGATGGCCATTACCGCAAACGACAAAACCCCTATAACAGCTATAAAACAGCAGATATTTGATATTGTAAAGAAAAACCATAAAATTCATCCAGACGACAGTAGGGCTGTAGGGCATTTTGATCTTTACGAAGAATATAGCAGGGTAGAAAACTTGTTTAGAGCCTTGAAAATAATAGCCTATTTTGTGGGTTCCTTAGTATTGATTTCAGGTATTATTGGTGTTAGTAATATCATGTTAATTGTAGTGAAGGAACGTACTAAAGAGATAGGTATTAGAAGGGCTTTAGGTGCTTCTCCAAATAACATAAGAAGCCAGGTTTTGACAGAATCGGTTTTTTTAACCATTATTTCTGGAATGGCAGGTATTGTGTTTGGAGCACTCATAATTTATTTTATAAATTATGTAATAGATTTATCCGGACCTATTGATATGTTTGCCAATCCAAGTGTTAATATTGGGGTGGTGGCAACAGCACTAACCATATTAATTGTGGCAGGCCTATTTGCCGGATTCATTCCTGCCCAAAATGCCATCAAACTAAAACCTGTGGATGCGCTTAGAAATGAATAATTATCAACCAAATACAATCACAAATCAATGAAAAAATCAGTAACTATTTTTGTTTTATTTTTTATACTCATCACCTTTACTGGTGCCATGTATTATTTGTATCAAAAAAATGCCGAGGATCCTGTTGTATATAAAACAGAAAAGGCATCCATTCAAAATATTGTAAAAAAAACAGTTGCTACTGGAAGTATTATCCCGCTTGAGGAAGTACTGATAAAACCTAATATTTCAGGAGTTATTGAAGATATTTATGTTGAAGGGGGGGATATTTTAGAGGCGAATGATTTAATAGCCAAAATTAAAGTCATTCCAAATTCATCTGCATTAAATAATTCGAAAAATGCGATTGTAAGTTCAAAAATAACCTTGGACAATGAAAGGCGAAATTATAATCGCCAAAAAGAACTTTTTGCAAAAGGGGTTATTTCTAGACAAGATTTGGAAAAAGTGGAAGTTGCTTTTGTACAGGCAGAACAAGGTTATAAAGCAGCCTATGAAAATTATGATATAATTAAAACAGGCTCAACAAATGATTTAGGAAACTCAGCCAATACGCTAATACGTTCTACCGTTTCGGGAATGGTGTTGGAAATGCCTGTTGAAGTAGGGAACCAGGTTATTGAAAGCAATAATTTTAATGAAGGAACAACCATTGCTGTGCTTGCCGATGTTAATAAAATGATTTTTGAAGGAAAGGTTGATGAATCTGAAATAGGTAAAATAAAAGAAGGTTTACCGTTAGAAATTACCATTGGAGCTATTGAAAAGGAGACTTTTAATGCTGTTTTAGATTATATAGCACCAAAAGGAAAATTAGAAAATGGGGCTGTGCAATTTGAAATTAAAGGAACTTTAAACAAACAAGATACCACCTTTATAAGAGCTGGCTTAAGTGCAAATGCCTCTATTATTTTGGCTAAAGCCGAGGGAGTTATAGCTATTAAAGAGGCTTTGATTCAGTTTGATTCGGATACAAAAAAACCGTTCGTTGAACTAAAAACAGGAGATAAACAATTTGAGAGAAGAGATATTGAAACTGGTATTAGTAATGGTATTTATGTTGAAGTGAAAGAAGGGGTAGGTTTAGATGATGAAATTAAGGTTTGGAATGAAATTGTAACAGATTCGTAATTTAGAATTTACAATGGTGGCCTACTGAAAGATCCGCGTTACAAATGCTTTGTTTGCGTTACATATGTAAGTGGGTACTCGATGCAATCGGCCACCAGTTGACATTTTGAAGCGTGCTTTTTTATAAAATGTTATTAGAATCTAAAATTTTGTATTTAAAATGTCGCCTGTGAGTTGTAACAAAAAAAGTTCTGCATTTTTGGCATCGTATTTTGCCT
>Ga0224504_10000531_pt1 | contig 17068 bp, 14 predicted proteins | sample SF_Oct11_sed_USG_3_FD_170160 | JGI IMG/M metagenome (GOLD analysis project Ga0224504, IMG submission 170160) | Sediment microbial communities from San Francisco Bay, California, United States - SF_Oct11_sed_USGS_24 | ecosystem: Environmental > Aquatic > Marine > Sediment | place: USA... | reverse complement strand
GCGCTCGCGTTTTAGACCGCAGAGTCGGGGTTGCTCCGGCCGCGGAGACTCGTTTCGGTTTCGCCGGAAATCAACCCAGGCCACCGTCGTCATTTTTGTGCCTGAGCCCCGCATGGTTGCGGTCAGCACCGATGGCGTCCCCGACCGCGGCGCGGATGGCTTGGGAAATCAGTTGCCTTTCGCCGCAAGATTGGCGTCTTTTGCGGTCTTGCCCTTGCCGAGATCTTGCCCGAGTGCGTCAACCGCGGTACCCACCACCTGCCTGACGGTAATATCCTTTTGCGAGTTCACTATAATCGGCACGCCGAGCCGGTCGGCTTCGGACAGCAGGTGGCTCTGCAGCCCCCAGATTGCATCGAAACTTTCGAGGTAGCGTGCCGCGCGCCGCATCGGCACATTGCCGCCGCGGCCGCGGATACGACGTTTGAGTTCCTTGCGGTCCAGCACGCCCAGCATGATCGTCGCGTAAGTGATCGAGCCGTCCTTCGGCATTAATTCGAGCAGTCCCGGATGGACATGAACACCCTCGAGAATCAACGATACCCGCTCGCGGATGGCCCTCGCAATGACGGCCTCACAGGCCAGTGATAGCAATTGTGCCTGCGAGTAGTAGCCTTCGGTTAGCAGGTGCTCGGGATCGTGGACGCCGTGCGCCGTCGTCGGCAAGGCTTTCCAGGCATTGAAGCTCGACTGGTGCAGCACCGGCAGCAAACGTTCGGGCATCATCACCCGCATTACTTCGCGCAACATGTCGGTGGAAACGCTGCGGACTATCTCCAGGCGGTTGGCGACCTCCGATGTGACCGTACTCTTGCCGCTGCCCGCAGTGCCACCGACCAACAGAATCAGTGGCCGGTCGGTGCGGGTGTAATCGACCCAGATATTGTAACGATGGGCAGTTCCGGCGCTTGCAGTTTTTTTTAGCAGATCGCTGACCTGTTTACGCAAGCTCTCCGAGTCAATTCTGGATACGCGGTCGCGTAAAAGCTGCTGGTAAATCGCCGCGGTGCTGGCACTGGCCTTATCGCTGTCGAGGCCGCAGGTTTGCAGGGTCCGGCGCAACAGCGAACGCGAAAACGGACTTTCCTCACCCGACCCGTCGATGACCGTGATGGACTCGGTTAGTTCTTCGTTTTCGAGATAGCGCGTTGCGAGCTCTGCGCTTTTGCTGCGCTTGAGCCTTTTCGCAACATACTGACGCAACGATCCACGATCTATCGTGTCTTTGTCCGACAGATCCTGGCGCACGCTGGTTGCGAGCTGGTAAGCCTCGGTGAAGCCGAGGCCCAGGCTCTGCAACGAACTGGTCAGAATCCCGCGCAGGAATGGCGTCGGGTTGGTGCCGTCTTTGTCGGTGACAAGCAGTTTCGCCACTTGATGAATCCTTTGCACCCGGGAGTTGTTCAGCGTCGCTACGGCGGGCAATCCGAAGCTGCTTGTATGATATCGTGGACCGCTGCGGTGGCGCATGCAAGTCGTCGCATGAATGGTAAATGCAAGGGGGTGAGGGGGCATGTTCCAGGTTGCTGAGCTGGGCAGAAAAGTAGGCAAGCGCGAGTACAAGGAGCGCTCGGAAGTTCTGCGCCAGGAGCTCCTGTATCTGCAAAGACGGCTGCAGGAGGAAGGAAATTTCCAGGTAATTGTCGATTTTGCCGGTGTGGACGGTGCCGGCAAAGGTGCTTCGATCCAGAAACTCGCGTCGTGGATGGACCCGCGCTACCTGATCGCGCATGCGTGGGGGCCCGCTTCCGACGAGGAGCGTGAACGCCCGGAATTCTGGCGTTTCTGGATGCAGTTGCCGCCCCGCGCACAGATCGGACTGTTCGCGCGCGGACGTTACTCGCGGCCATTCCTGCAGCGTGCCTACGGCAAAATCAGCGAATTCGAATACGATGCAGAACTCGATCGGGTGCTGGGTTTCGAAAACGACCTTGCCGAGGATGGCGCGCTGATCATCAAGTTCTGGATGCACCTGAGCCGGGACGCCCAGGAGCGGCGTCTGACAGAGTTGCAGAGCGATCCCGTCACCAGCTGGCAGGTCAAGGACATCGATTGGGAGCACTGGAGAATCTACGATCAGTTCGTTGCGGCGGCCGAGCGCACGATTACCCGCACCAGCACCGGCAAAGCGCCGTGGATCCTGGTCGAGGGCGAGGACGAGAATTTCCGCAGTCTCGAGGTTGGCCAGACCCTGGCGCGCTACCTGCGCGAGCATCTCATCGCCAACGGGGTAAAACTCAATGGCGAGAGCGAAACGCTGCAAGCTTCTCAGCCAGAGACCGATACGTTGCCGCCACGACCGGAGGGCCTGGTGACGGTGCTGAGCCAGCTCGACATGTCGAAGCGGCTGAGCAAGATCGATTACAAGAAGAAAATGCGCAAGTACCAGGGCGAATTACACCTGCTGCAGCGCAAGGCGATGAAGAAAGGCGTATCGAGCATCATCGTATTCGAAGGTATGGATGCCGCAGGCAAAGGCGGTGCAATACGGCGCACGGTGGCGCCGCTCGATCCGCGCATCTACCGGATCGTGCCGATCGCAGCGCCCACCGACGAGGAGCGCGCGCAGCATTATCTGTGGCGTTTCTGGCGCCACATGTCGCGCGCGGGTCACATTACGATTTATGACCGTAGCTGGTACGGACGGGTTTTGGTCGAGCGCATCGAGGGTTTTGCAAGCCGTGACGAATGGCAGCGTGCCTACGCGGAGATCAATGATTTCGAAAAGCGGCTGGCGGATCACGGCATCGTGTTGACCAAGTTCTGGGTCCATATTACTCCGGAGGAGCAGTTCGAGCGTTTCTCAGCGCGAGCGCAGAGTCCGCTTAAACGCTGGAAGCTGACCGACGAGGACTGGCGTAACCGGCAAAAATGGTACGACTATGAGCAGGCGGCGCACGATATGATTGCCCGGACCGATACGCTGGATGCACCGTGGGTGCTGATCGAAGGCAATGACAAACAGTACGCGCGGACCAAGGTGATCAAAACGCTTTGTCAGCGCCTGTCCGGCCGGCTTGACTGAGTTTGCCGGGAACTTTGGCAGCGATGCTATGGAGACAGTAATGCGATTCGGATTTTTACCCTCGACTTTTGCGCTGATCGGTTTGGCGCTGCAGACGGTATCCGCAGAGGTTAGCGACTCATCTGAAACACGGGCCCGTGCGGCGAGTGAGATCAGCCAGGGTGTCGCGCGGATGGAGGCGAGCCGTCAGGAAATCGTCGCGCAAAATCTCACCCTGAACGCCTCCGAGGCCGAGGCGTTCTGGCCGGTTTATCGTGAATACCGTTTCGAGGTGGGCGAGCTTCAGGACCGTAATACCAAACTGATTCTGGACTATGCCGAGGTTTACCAGGCGATGGACGCCGCAGCTGCCAAGCCCCTGCTGAAAGAGTGGTTTTCGATCCGCAAGGACGAACTCAAGATCAAGGACAAGTATCGTCCCAAGCTGGAAAAAGTGTTGCCGGCCGACAAAGTGTTGCGGTTCTTTCAGATCGACAACAGGCTTGACCTGGCGGCGAAAATGAAGCTCGCGGAGCAGGTACCGCTCGTCGAATGAATATCCGGCAACGGTGACGCGCGTGGCGCGACGGGCAACGCGCGACCGGAGCCGGCCCGGCGGCTGTTGACCTTCGCTAGGATTGCGATTCGACCGTGCAAAAGAATCCTTTTTCGCGATATTGCCTGCATACCTCGGTGGCGAACGCACGTGAATAATAGGTTCCGGCGATGTAAGCGTAACCGCCTGCTTTGGCCATCAGGCGGGCCTGTGGCAATTCGCTCTCTATCCTGAGTTTTTGTTCGCTTGCCTGTGGTACGACAAGAACTTCGAATGACGTGACCTGGGCTGATTCGGCGCTCAGGTAGTCCTGCACGACCAGCGCCAGTTCGTCCAGGATCAGGTTCTCCTCGGCGCTGATACGCTTGTCGGCCCGCGCCATGAAGCGGACGAGATCGTAGGTTTTGCTGACCTGATGGCCAACCGGTTTTAACTCCAGGTATTCGAGAAATGCTTCGCGTACCTCGGCAACGGTCGCGTTCCGGTTTCCCGGCTGCGGCGCCAGGTCATGGACGGAGACGCCGAGCGGCTGTGCCACCGAGTCGAGCAGGGCGGCCTCGCGCTGATCGAGTTCGCTGTCTACCGTCGATACGAGCTGCAGGATCCGTACGATGGAACGGGCCTCGCGCGGCTGCGCCAGTGTGTGTAGCAGGCTGGTGAGCTCCTTTTGCTCCGTCATCAGCGCATAACGTATCGCGCTCCAGAATCCGCGCGGCTCCGCACTGCGCACCCAGAGTCCGATACCGACCAGGAAAAAAACCGCAAACACCAACAGGCTCAGGATGAATTTCGCGGCTGCGACGTAGTCCTGATCGATTACAACGAACTTGATCAGGAACGGCAGCGTCGTAAAGAGACTGAGCAGCGCAGCGGCAACGGAAACGCTCTCCGCAACTTCCTTGATGTGACGCCTGGCCCAGAGCTTGTTGATTTTCAGGTAGGCAATGACGGCGGAGATCGCCAGGCCGAATACCGCCAGCGACGTAATGATCTGATCGAAACCGCTCATCGCCGGGCGTGTGCCTCACTCGCTGGACCCGCAAGGGGCGCGCGGCCGTGGCGCGGTGAATGTGTTGTCTTTTCGGCGTGCATCTCTCTTAAGACTTCGCGTTTCTGATTATTGTCGGTGGTGCTCGCAAGCCCGGGATTGCCTGGGCAATGATACTGCATCGATCCGCTGTCACCGCGGGGTTTCGCCGCGCATGCTGGCGGACGCGGTCAGCCCCGCGCCAACACTCGGCTGCCGGCAGCGCTGCCGCGGATGTCGCAACGCTGGGAATTGAGCGTCCGCGGGGCTACATTTGAACGAAGCGGTGGCGCTTTCGGGATTATCGCGGCGCAGCACACGGTCGTGCCATCTGCCGCGCGGCGGCACCGCTCCAGCAGCAAACGAGGATGGTCAAATGAAAACCGGTAGAGCTCTATCATGTGTATTCGCAGTACTTGCAACTGTCGGCGCGGGCTTGCCGCAGTCCGCTTTGGCCGAGACAGGGGCGGCCAAACCGGCCACGCCGGTTACCCAGGCGGCCAACGCGGCAGTCGAAGCCGAGCTTCCCTTCGGTAACCAAACGGACTTCGAACTGGCGCAGAAAAACCTGATAGCAAAACCGGACAGCGTTGTGATCAAGGACAGTACCGGGCGGGTCGTATGGGATCTCGACGCCTACTCGTTTCTCACCGATGGCACGCCGCGTCCGGACACGGTGAACCCGAGCCTGTGGCGCCAGGCGCAGCTGAACATGAACTACGGGCTGTACGAGGTCGTCGACGGCATCTACCAGGTGCGCGGTTACGATCTCGCGAATATCACGTTTATCCGCAGCGATACCGGCTGGATCGTGATGGATCCGCTGACCAATATCGAAACCTCCGCTGCGGCGCTGGCCCTGGTAGAGGAGCACCTGGGTGAGCGCCCGATCAAGGCCGTGATCTATAGCCACAGCCACGCCGATCACTGGGGAGGTGTGCGCGGCATTATCAGCGATGACGACGTCCGTTCCGGGCGGGTAAAGGTTATTGCTCCCGAGGGCTTCATGCACTTTGCGATCACAGAGAATGTGATGGCCGGAAACGCAATGACCCGTCGGGTGACTTATCAGTACGGATCGCTGCTGAAGAAAAGCGATACTGGCCAGGTCGATGCGGCGATCGGCAAAAATGTGGGAACCGGGACGGTGTCGCTGATCGGGCCGACCGATGTGGTCGACAAAACCCCGACCAAGATAATTGTCGATGGCGTCACGATGATTTTCCAGAATACGCCGGGCACGGAGGCGCCGGCGGAAATGAATACCTATTTCCCCCAGTTCAGGGCATTGTGGATGGCCGAAAACTGCACGGCGACGATGCACAATTTGTATACGCTGCGTGGCGCGGAGGTGCGTGATGCCGCCGCCTGGTCGAAGTACATCAACGAGTCACTCGAGATGTTCGCGCCCGATTCGGACGTGGTTTTCGCCAGCCACAGCTGGCCACGCTGGGGTAACGCCGAGGTTGTGGACTACCTGACCAAGCAGCGCGACCTGTACGGCTATGTGCACGACCAGACTCTGCGTCTCGCCAATCACGGCTATACGATGGACGAGATCGCCGAGATGCTCGAGGTGCCGCCCGACCTGTCGCACGAATGGTACAACCGCGGCTACCACGGCACGTACAACCACAACATCAAGGCAGTATTTCAGAAGTACCTCGGCTGGTTCGATATGAACCCGGCCAACCTCCACCCGCTGCCGCCCGAGGAGTCGTCAAAGAAGTATGTCGAGTTCATGGGGGGCGCCGAGAATGTACTGGAGAAGGCGCGCGAGGCTTACGCCAAGGGTGAATACCGTTGGGTCGCCGAAGTGGTGAATCATGTCGTGTTTGCTGATCCGGATAACACGGAGGCGCGTCACCTTCAGGCGGATACGCTGGAGCAGCTTGGCTACGCGGCCGAGGGCGCCGGCTGGCGCAATGTCTATCTGATGGCCGCGTTCGAGCTGCGCAACGGAGTCGTCGAGGGAATCGCGACGAAGACCGGCAACGCCGACACGATTGCCGGCATGTCGGTGGGCTCGATACTTGACTTCCTCGGCGTGCGCCTGAACGGGCCGAAAGCAGCGGGCAAGACCCTGCACATCAATTTCGCCTTTCCCGACATCGACGAAGAGTATGCCGTCACTCTGCAGAACTCCCACCTGAGCTACGTGCAGGGTCGGCAACACGCCGACGCGGATGCCGGGTTTACGATGCAGCGGAAAACGCTGGATCTCATCATGTTGCAGCAGACGACGCTTGCCGCCGCGGCGGAAGCCGGCGAGGTTCAGGTCGAGGGCAACCCGCAGAAGTTTGCCGAATTGATGGGATTGATGGACACGTTCGAGTTCTGGTTCAACATCGTGACGCCGTAACTTGGGCCCGCGGTGTCCGGAGTTATGCTGCTGACGATCCGGATGCCGCGGTTTTCACCGTTTGCGATCAGGACGCCGCGTCGGCATTTTCGGCGGCTTTGCGGGTGATTTCGGCGTATAACCCGCGGGCTTTCTCCACTATCGGCTCGAGATCCGGGTAGCGGTGCAGAATGCCGGCGATTTGCCTGCTGTCCGCATCGACCTGCTGCAGATACTGCAGGTCATAGTCGTTGAGCGGTTCGCCTTTGTCGACTTTCTTTTTCAGTTCGATCGCCCGCGGCAGGCGCTGAGTCTGGAATCGCTGCATCAGTGCCACCACGACGCCGTCTTTTTGCCAGGATTCTGTCATGTCGAGCCTCCTGTGGGGGTGAAAAAGCCATCACCGGCGGTCGGATTCAGAATACCACCGTTTCGGGCGGTCACGGCGGCCAGCGAATCCGGCGCCAATGACGGTGTTATTTCCGGCCGCCCTGCTTGTAGCCTTCGAACAGGGTATTCCAGCCTTCGCTGCCGTGGGTCGTGGACCGCTCGCGATCGAGTTTTGCGAGCGACCGTTGCAGGCGTGACAGGTTGGCCATGCACCACGGTCCCTGGCGCCGGATCCGGCCCTTGTCGAAATCGAGCAGGTGTACGCCGCCGTCCTCGTCGAGCAGGATGTTGTGGGCATTGAGGTCAGGGTGACAGGCGCCTGCCAGGTGGAAGCGTTTCAGCGTACGGCCGATGACCGCCCATGGCATGTCCGTAGCGGGGTCTTCCAGTAGCCGTTCGCTCAGGGTCGTGGCGCCGCGGATTCGAGCGCTGATCAGGTCGGATGTGTAGGTGGCGGCACGGCGGCAGTAGGCGGCCGCGACCGGTCGCGGCACGGGCAGGTCCTGGTTGTGCAAATGCGCGAGCATGCGCCATTCACGAAACGACCGGACTCGTGACTCCCCCGTCCACAGATACCGGTCATTGCTCAGGTGTGCCGCCCATCCGCCGCGATAATAATGCTTGAGTACCCAGCGATGCTGTCCCTGGCGTATGAACAGGGCACGGCCACGGCTCGGCCCCTCTTCGGAGAGCTCGGCGCCCTGTGACTGCCAGAACGTGGGCTCGAACAAACCGCTATGAGCGTGGAGACCCAGCGATTCATCGTATAGGATGGCGCCGTCCTGGGTTGCCTCGCGTTTTTCTTTCATTTCATGTCCATATTGCTCGAGCAACCACCACGGTCGCTATGCCTGCTTCGCCTGTCTGCCCTCGGCGATGTCTGCCACGCGCTGCCACTGGTCCGCACGCTGCAGCGTGCCTGGCCTGATTGTTGTATTACCTGGATCATCGGGCGGACAGAAGCCGCCCTGATGGCGGGCCTCGACGGCGTCGAGTTTATCATCCTGAACAAGGCAGGCGGGATCCCGGCCTATCGTGAGGTGGCGCGGCAACTTCGCGGACGCCGTTTCGATGTTTTGCTGAACCTGCATCCGTCGATGCGGGCCAATCTCGTCAGTTTGCGGGTCAGGTCGCCACGCAAGGTCGGCTTCGACCGCGATCGCGCCAAGGACCAGCAGTGGCTTTTTACGAACAGCCGTATTCGCGCCGTCACGCGGCAACACGTTATGGACAGTTTTTTCGAGTTTGCAGCGGCACTCGGCGTTGCCGAACGGGTTGAGCGCTGGGACATACCGATTCCGGATACCGCGCGGGTATTCGCCGACCGGCATATCGAATGCGAAAGGCGGACGGTGGTGCTGAGTCCATGTGCCGCCGCGCGCTTTCGCAACTATCGCAACTGGCCCGCCGAGCATTTCGCCGCGTTCGCGAACGAACTCGTGGCGGCTTACGGGGTCGATGTCGTGCTGACGGGCGGATCGAGTGAGGAGGAGCAGCGCGCCGGCGCGCTGATCGAGGCCTCCGTTGGCGCTCGCTGCACGAACCTGATCGGGCGCACCAACCTCAAGCAACTGCTGGCGCTGATTCAGCGCGCGGATTTGCTGGTATGCCCGGACTCCGGACCGGCGCACATGGCGACAGCGGTGGATACGCCAGTGGTCGCATTGTTCGCGACCACCGATCCGCGCCGGGCGGCGCCGTACTTATCGCGCAACCTGGTAGTGGACCGCTATGACGCGGCTTGCCGCCGTTTTCTGCATAAATCGGCCGACGAGGTTCGTTTTGGTGCTCGTGTCCGCAGTCCGGATGCCATGAGCCTGATAACCGTCGATGCGGTAATGGACAAGGTGGCCGGGCTCCTCGGCTGACCTGCGGTAAGCGCGGATTGCGGCCGCGCTTGCCCCCGCCTAGACTGCGCCGGAGGCTTTCAGGCTATCGCTACAGGGACAGTTCAAATGGCAGACAAATCTCTCAGCCGGGGCGCTTGCAAAGAGGCGGTCGAGGTACGCAAGCGCGGCTACGATCTCATTCGCGACCCGCTATTGAACAAGGGCACCGGATTTTCACACGAAGAGCGCCGCACGCTGGGCCTGGAGGGACTCCTGCCGAGTCAGGTCAACGATATTGGGCACCAGTGCAAGCGCGTGTTCACCATGTTGCAGCTCGAGCACACAGACTTCGAAAAATACATCGCCCTCGCGGACCTTCAGGACCGCAACGAGCAGCTGTTCTATCGTGTGCTCTGTGATCATCTCGAGGAATTTCTGCCCATCGTGTATACGCCGACCGTTGGCGAGGCGACCAGGCGGTTTAGCCAGATCTACCGGCGCGGACGCGGAGTTTTCATAACGCCCGAGCACCGCGGCCGAATGGCGAGTGTTTTGCAGAGCGCTTCCGCCGAGCGCGATATTCAATTGCTGGTGGTTACCGACAACGAGTCGATTCTGGGCATTGGCGATCAGGGTACCGGCGGGATGGCGATTTCGATTGGCAAGCTCGCGTTATACGTTGCCGGCGCCGGAATTCATCCGCGCAACACGCTGCCCGTGTGCCTCGACGTAGGCACGAACAACCTGGCCCTGCTGGAGGACGATCTTTATGTGGGCTGGCCGCATCCGCGCCTGCGCGGTCAGGAGTACGACTCGCTGATCGAGGAGTTTGTCGAGGCGGTGCAAAGCGTTTTTCCGCACCCGCTGGTGCAGTGGGAGGACTTTCGCAAGGAAAAGGCGCTGCGGATTCTCGATCGTTACCGGCACAGCATTTTGTCTTTCAATGATGATATTCAGGGTACCGGCGCGGTGGCGTTGGCCGGCCTCTACAGCGCGTTGCGAATCACCGGCGGAAAAATTGCGGAGCAGCGTATCGTGATCGCGGGGGCCGGCGCGGCGGGGCTCGGAGTCGCCAGACAGTTGCGCAGTGCCATCGTTGCCGAAGGTGGCGATCCAATGTCCATTGCGGCGCTTGACAGCCGCGGCTTGCTGGTCGGTGAGAAATTTTCGGATGCCTACAAGTCGGAGCTGGCGTGGCCATTTCCGCGCGCGGAGTCATTCGGGTTCGGCGCGCGCGATGCTCGCGATCTCGCGTCGGTCGTTGCCGGATTCAAACCGACGGTCCTGATCGGAACATCGGGACAGCCTGGCGAGTTCCAGGAGAAGTTGATCCGGGAGATGGCGGCTCACACCGAGCGGCCGATCGTGTTCCCGTTTTCCAATCCCACAGATCATTCGGAGGCGCGACCGGCCGACCTGCTGCGCTGGACCGAGGGCCGTGCACTGGTTGCGACGGGCAGCCCGTTCGATCCGGTGGAGATGGATGGCCGCAGGTACCTGATCGGCCAGGGCAACAACGTGTTTATTTTTCCGGGCCTCGGCCTGGGCAGCCTGTTGTGCAAGGCCGGACGCGTCAGCGACAGTATGATTTCGGCGGCGGCGCATGCGCTCGCTCATGCCGTTTCCGCGGACGAACTCCGGAGTGGGCTGCTGTTCCCGTCGATCAGGCGGCTGCGGGAAGTTTCCAGGACGGTTGCCGATGCGGTGATGCGGCAGGCGGGCGCCGAGGAAATCGGGCTGCAGTTCGACGAAGACGAACGCCGGCGCCTGCTGGACGGCGCGATTTGGGAACCCGGTTACCGCAACTACATCGCGGCTTGACGCGTTGGCGCCTCGGCCGGCGAGAGCAATCCGTCAGAACATCTCGGATGAGTCGGGTGACTCCGCCGCTCGTTCCTCGCGGCCATTGATGTAATCGCCGGTGATCATCTGCCGGTATGACTGGCCGGGTCCGACCATCGGGTAAACGCCTGCATCGGGGTCGATGATTACCTCGAGAAAAGCCGGGCCATCGAATTCGATGAACTCGCGTATCATCCCGGCCACGTCGGACTTGCGATCGAGCCGCCTGGCCCACGGGAACCCGTCCGCCTCGGCGGCCTTGACGAAGTCCTTTTTGTGCAGCGATTTGTCGCTTGCGGCGAGGCGGCCCTTGAAGAAGAGCTTCTGCCACTGCTTGACCATGCCGTCGCCGTAGTTGTTGAGCACCACGACTTTCAGCGGCAAGCCATAGGTCGTCACCGTCTCCAGTTCACCCAGGTTCATCCGCATGCTGGCGTCGCCATCGATGTCGACGACGACCTTGTCGGGATGGGCGATCTGCGCGCCGATTGCGGCGGGAAGGCCAAATCCCATCGTTCCCATGCTGCCCGAGGTCAGCCATAGCCGGGTGTGTTTGAAATCGAAATACTGGGCGGCCCACATCTGATGCTGACCGACACCGGTGCTGATGATCGCTTCGCCGCGGGTGTGGCGATTGATTTCCTCGATAACCAGGTACGGCTGGATCAGGTCGCTGTCGCGGTCGTAATTCAGAGCGTGCCTTTCTTTCAGCTGCTCCACGTGCTGGTGCCAGGAGCTCAGGTCGCGGTCGAATCCGGTCCTCTCGCCATAGGCATTCAGGAAGTCCAGCGCCTCCGGCAGCAGGCCGACGTGATGCCAATCGACGTTCTTGACCTTGTTGATCTCGGATACATCGATATCGAAATGGGCGATGTGGCGCGCGCCGCTGGCGAAATTTTCCGGGTCGCCGGCGACCCGGTCGTCGAATCGCGCCCCGACCGCTATCAGGAAGTCGCAGTCGTCAACGGCGTAGTTGGCGAACGCCGTGCCGTGCATACCAAGCATGTGCAGGGACAGGGGCTCGGTCGTATCGATGGCGCCGATTCCCATCAGTGTCGTAACCGCGGGCACGTTGAATCGCTCGGCGAAGCGACGCAGATGCTGTACCGCGTTTCCGTTGATCACGCCGCCGCCGGCATAGATCAGGGGTCTCTGGCTTTGTCCAAGCATCGCGAAAAACGCCGCCGCCTTCGCGTCATCCAGGACGTTGTTTTGCAGCTGATTCATGCGTTGGCGATAACCCGGGACCGGCAGCAGTCCGGTGCCGCTGAATTCCCCGGTCCAGTTCTGTACGTCCTTCGGGATATCGATGACCACCGGACCCGGGCGCCCGGTCCTGGCTATTTCAAATGCGGTACGGACGGTTGCCTCCAGCCGGGTCGGATCGGTCACGAGGAAAACGTGTTTCGCGCAGCCGCCCATGATGCTGGTAACGGGCGCTTCCTGGAAGGCATCGGTGCCGATCGCAGCGGTCGGCACCTGGCCGCAGATAACCACGATCGGAATGGAATCGGCCATACAGTCGCGTACCGGCGTAACGGTGTTGGTGGCGCCAGGACCGGAAGTCACCATGACCACGCCAACCTTGCCGGTGGCGCGGGCGTAACCGGCCGCCATAAAGGCTGCGCCCTGTTCGTTTGCGGGTACGATCAGTGACAAGGGTTGCTGGCGCGGGTCGTCGTTGTCGGGTCCGTGCTTTGCGTTGTAGCGAAACACCGCATCATAGGTGGGGAGAATCGCCCCCCCGCTGTATCCGAATACGGTATCCACGCCTTCGTCCACGAGTACCTGGACTATGGTCTCGGCGCCGGACATCGTCCTGCCCGCTTTTGGATGGTCTGGTTCCGGGTTCGGTTTGTGATCGTGATACACGCGTTGCTTCCCTGGATGACGCTCCGTCTTGCCTCGGGCCGGGACGGGCTTTACCCTGTTGGTAGTGCATTGCAGCAAAGATCTAGACTAGCAACGCTTTCCGGTCGCCGTCCACCGTTTTGTGCCAGCCAACGGCACTATCAGGCGGGTGGCGGCCCAGACGAACCACAGGGGGCTCAGGCAGCCGTGCGACATATCATATCCATTCTGCTGCAGAACGAAGCGGGCGCGCTGACCCGCGTGGCGGGTCTGTTCTCGTCTCGCGGCTACAACATCGAGTCACTCCATGTCGCGCCGACGCACGATCACACTATTTCGCGCCTGACGCTCGTCACGATGGGTTCCGATGAAGTCATCGAACAGATCTGCAACCAGATGCTGAAACTGGTGGACGTCGTCAACCTGATCGATATGACCCAGGGTGAGCATATCGAGCGCGAATTGCTGCTTATCAAGGTCAGGGCGACCGCCGAAGGCGGAAAAATGGTGGACGAACTCGTCCGGATGTCCGGAGCGCGCCTGCTGGATGACCGTCCCGAGAGCCTGACGCTGGAACTGACGGCCTCGGGTCCCTCGCTCGACCGGTTCATGGAGCAGGTCGGGCGTCACGGCGAAATTGTTACGGTGGTCCGCAGCGGGACGCTGGCGATAACCCGTGGTGCCGGAAGTCTGGAGTTGAATCCCGCCTGACACAGCCCCGTCCCGGGACCGGGATCCGGGTTTTCGCTGTGGGAAAACTGGCAAATTGCCCCGACTGGCGGCAGCCGGGAAAGTGTGCCGGGCGAACCAATCGACCCGCCCGGCAAGCCCCGCGGCGCAGGCTCTCGCCCGGTTCAGCCGTCATCGAAATCGGGCGCACGCCTTTCGAAATTCGCGCGCACCGCTTCAAGCTGATTTGGCCGGCCGATCAGGCCCATCTGCGCCTCTGCTTCCAGCTTCAGACCCAGCGCAGTATCGGCGTGCCAGGCTCTATTCAGCAGCCGTTTTGCGGCACGGATCGCATCGGGCGAACGCGCTGCGATTTCCTGCGCAAGCTGGGTGGCTGTGGCAATGGGGTCGTCGCAAATCCGGGTGGCAAGCCCGAGCCGGACAGCTTCATCCGCGGCGACGGTGCGCCCGGTGAAGGTGAGTTCCTTGCAGATATCGAGCCCGACCAGGTTCTTCAGGGTCTGGGTGCCGCTCATATCGGGGACAAGTCCCCATTTGATTTCCATAATCGACATCATGGTGTCGGCGCCGATCAGGCGCATGTCGGCGCCAAGCGCTATCTGCAGACCGCCGCCGAAGACGTTGCCGTGCAGCGCCGCGATAACCGGTACCGGGACCTCCTGCCAGCCGATGCCGACCCGTTGTGCCAGGTTGGCGGTCTCGTCATCGGCTTTTTCGATCAGTTGCCTGGCCAGATCCGGCTGATGCATGAAGGCCTTCACGTCGATTCCGGCGCAAAAGCCGCGGCCGGCGCCGCAAAGCACGATGGCGCGGAGGTCTTTTCTGGCGGCAAGCGATTTGGCCGCCTGATCCAGCGCGAGAAACATCGGCAAGTCGAGAGCGTTGTATTTGTCGGGGCGGTTCAATGTGACACGCGCGATGTGGTTGTCAAACGCGATGTCGAGCCTGTCTTCCATGTGTTGTCTCCGTGTCTGGTCGGGGCCATTCGCGCCCCCCTCGGCGCTGCCGCGAGCCGCTATACTTGGCCGACCCAGCCTGGAGGTCAACCCGTGGCCCTGCAATTCAGGATAGTGCCTGTCACCGCTTTCCAGCAGAACTGTTCCTTGATCTGGTGCGAGGAAAGCGGGGCTGCGGCGGTAGTCGATCCCGGCGGCGATCTCGGCCGCATCGATGCGCTGGCACGCGAGGAGGGTCTGGAAATACGGCAAATACTGCTGACCCATGCTCACTGCGATCACGCCGGCGCCGTGGCGGAGCTTGCAGAGCGCGACGGCATACCGGTAATCGGGCCGCACCGTGACGATCTTTTTTGGATAGAGTCCTTGCCGCAGCAGAGCAAGATGTTCGGTTTGCCCCCCGCGCGCGCGTTTCAGCCCGACAGGTGGCTGGCGGAAGGCGACACAGTGGAGGTAGGCAAGGTAGGTCTGGAGGTCCTGCACTGCCCGGGGCACACGCCGGGCCATGTTGTTTTCCATGCTCCGGCACAACGTGTGCTTTGGGTTGGCGATGTGCTGTTCCAGGGCTCGATAGGACGTACGGATTTTCCACGCGGGGATATGCCGACGCTGCTGCAGTCGATCCGCACCCGGTTGCTCGTGCTGGATGACGCGACGCGCTTCGTGCCCGGGCACGGGCCAATGTCGTCGATCGGCCGCGAGCGGCGGTCTAATCCGTTCCTGCAAGACCTGGTGACGACCGGATAGGAGACAACGATGGACCTGGACCGCCTCGCCAATATTGCTGAAATTTTCGGCGTACTGCTCGTTGTCGGGGGTTTCGGATTTGCGATCGTTCAGCTGGCGGCGATTCGCCGCCAGCGCAGGGAGATCGCGGCGATCGAGCTGCTGAAGTCTTTTGAGAGTCCGGAATTCGCCCGCGCGATCCGTCTCCTGCTGACGCTCCCGGAAAACGCGACGGCCGAGCAGTTGCGCAGCGCCGGCGGCGACGTCGAAGACGCGGCCATGCAGGTGAGCCTGACCCTCGAGGGAGTCGCGATCATGGTGCATCGACGGATCGTCGATATCGACATGGTCTGGGAACTGATGGGGGGACTGGTGCTTGCGGTTTGGGCCCGTATCGGCCTTCTCGCGGAGGCAATTCGCAAGGACCATAAACGGGACAAATTCTGCGAATGGCTGCAGTGGCTCGCTGCCCGGCTCATGGATGTCGAGAAAGAACGCGGATCGCAGCCGGCTTTTGCGCGCTACCGTGACTGGAGGCCGTAACCCGGGGCATCGTTTTCCCGGGCTCGTTACTTCTCAGCGGCGGCTGATCGCCACCGCGACCATGTCCATGCCCGGGTTTGCGTCCGATAGCCCCGCATTGGAGGTGTGCTGAATTCTCAGCGCAACGCGCCAGTTGTCGAAGCGCCGCCCCAGTACCAGCGCCGAGGTGAACTGGAAGTGCGAGCCCATATCTTCCCCATCGTAATGAGTACGGCTGAGCAGAGTCGGGTTGATCGAGAATTCGACGAATATCCGCGAACCGCCGATATCGTCGAAGCCCCAGATCGGTCCTCCGGAAATCAGTGCCGCCCAGTCTCCGTTCGCATAAATCGTGCCGACCGCCAGCTCGCTTCGCTTGCTGCCGAGAAACCGGATTGGCGGCAGATCGTAGGCCAGAACGCCTGCCCAAGTGGAATCGAACTTCTGAACGGCATAGGCAAGACGGAATTCGTCGGGGACAAATTCGTTGTCCCGGGCGCTTGCATTGGCGTACCCGGTTATTGCCAAAAGTGCCGCGATGCCAAGCTTGCCGACGCCCTGCATCAGAGCGGGACGAAGAAAATTGAGATGCCTGACAAAGAAGTTCATGCCAACTCTCCGATACATCGTCTGCCGGCGCCATTGCACACAGCGGAATAAAGTCATTGCAGCCCACTGAATCTTCAAGAGGTTATGCTATATTGCGCGAAACATTGACCGGCGTAAGTGATTGGGTAAAGCTCATCAACGCGGGCGACAATAACAGAGAGGAACCCGGCAAGCATGTTCCGAGGGCGAATTGATACGGCGGCGATGCTGAAGAGCCTGCTCGTGTTGCTGGCTGGCTTTACCAGTTTCGGCGTGCTGGCGCAGGAAACGCCCAAAGACACCTATCCCTATCCGATCAAGGATCCCTTCACCGCGACCGTCATTACCACGCCTGAGCCGCTGCGTTACCCGTTGCCGCCGATCGATGATGTCCCGGCGAAGCTCCGGGTAGTCGAGGTGCTGGATCGCAAACCGCCGGATAACTTCTGGCACATGCGTGGATTGAACTATACGTTTATCTCGGCCGGACGCCGCGTCGCGCCGCTGATCTTTGTCATTGCCGGTACCGGTGCCGGCCACGACGGGTCGAGCACACTTACTTTGGCGCGTGCTTTCCATCAGGCCGGAATGCACGTCATTACGATGTCGTCACCGACTTACTCCAACTTTATCGTCAGCGCCTCGTCCAATGGGGTGCCGGGCCTGCCCGATGACGATTCGGTGGATCTTTACCGGGCGATGCAAGCTGCGTATGAGCGCGAAAAAAAGCGCATCAAGGTCTCAGA
>Ga0224504_10000530_pt1 | contig 17071 bp, 19 predicted proteins | sample SF_Oct11_sed_USG_3_FD_170160 | JGI IMG/M metagenome (GOLD analysis project Ga0224504, IMG submission 170160) | Sediment microbial communities from San Francisco Bay, California, United States - SF_Oct11_sed_USGS_24 | ecosystem: Environmental > Aquatic > Marine > Sediment | place: USA... | reverse complement strand
CTCGGCGGACCGGCGCCGGGGCCGTCGGCAGGCCTAGCCCTGTCCATGACGGCTTGCAGAGGCGCTTGCAGGCTGCCGAGCGGTGGACCGGTGCCGGTGAGATCGAGTGAAAGCATAAGGCCCTCGATCTGTATCGTCTCGATCCGGCCTGCCAGCAGGTCGCGAATACGGTAGTCGATGACAGCTTTGTTCAGCGACAATTCGCCGTCGCGGCCGGCGGACAGGCCGGCGAGGCGGGCACGACGCCACCCGATCTCCTCGACCTTCAGGCCAGCCACCTCGACGCCGGCGCCCGCAAGCCACCGTTCCGCGGCCCAGGCGGCGAGCGTGGTGCGGAATGCGCCGATGCCCAAGAGCGTGGCGCCCATCACGACGAACACGACGGTCAAGAGGATGGTCTGACGGCGAGACATCGTCCAAGCCTATCAGGTTTGTCAGGATCGTCGCAGGTTCGTGACCTTCGCGAAAGGGGCGGGGCCCTTAATTCGAGACCCGCTGCAGTCGAAGCCTGATCGCGCAAGCGTGCTAGCCGCAGGCGGCCACCGCCCGCTTGGCCATGACGCCGACCAGGTGGGCGCGGTAGTCGGCGCTGGCGTGAATGTCCGAGTTGAGCCCCTCGGCGGCGACCGTGACGGCGTCCAATGCCGCGGCCGTGAAATCGCCGGCGAGCGCCTGTTCCAACTCGGCCGAGCGGAACACGCAGGGTCCCGCGCCGGTCACCGCCACACGGGTCCCGGCCGGGCCCCGGCTGACCAGGACGCCGACGACGGCGTAACGCGAAGCCGGGTTGGAAAACTTGGTGTAGCCCGCCTTGTCCGGCACCGGGAAGGACACGGCGGTGACGATCTCGCCATCCTCCAGCGCGGTCTCGAACATGCCGGTGAAGAAGTCGTCGGCGGCGATCTCCCGCCTGTTGGTCCTGACCGTCGCGCCCAGGCCGAGCACGGCGGCGGGGTAGTCGGCGACCGGGTCGTTGTTGGCGATCGAGCCGCCCAAGGTGCCCCGGTTACGCACCTGGGGATCGCCGATCTCGGCGGCGAGAGCGGCCAGCGCCGGGACCCTCGCCGTGACGACGGCGTCCGAGGCGACCGCGGCGTGCGGCGTCAGGGCGCCGACGACGATTGCCCCGCCGGCCTCCGAGATGCCGCTCAGTCCAGCGACGCCGCTCAGGTCGATGACGTCGCTGGGGCTGGCCAGGCGTTGCTTGAGGGCCGGGATCAGGGTCATGCCGCCGGCGATCAACGTGCCGTCGGAGGCCCCGCTCAACAACCGCTCCGCCTCCTCGAGGCTGGCGGGGCGATGGTAGGCGAAGTCGTACATGACGCCGCTCCTATCCCGCCATCGCCCGGGCCGCGGCCCGGATCGCCTTGACGATGTTGTGGTAGCCCGTGCAGCGGCAGAGATTGCCTTCGAGCCATTCGCGCACCTCGGTCTCGCTTGGGTCCGGATTGCGTTTCAGCAGGTCGACCGCGCTCATCACCATACCGGGCGTGCAGAAGCCGCATTGCAGGCCGTGATGCTCCTTGAAGGCGGCCTGCATGGGATGCAGCTCGCCGTTCTTGGCCAGACCCTCGATGGTCGTCACCTCGGTCCCCTCGGCCTGGGCCGCCAGCAGGGTGCAGGCCTTGGCCGAGGCGCCGTCGACGTGCACCACGCAGGCGCCGCATTGGCTAGTGTCGCAGCCGACGTGGGTGCCGGTCAGGCCCAGATGCTCGCGCAGGAACTCGACCAGCAGCGTGCGGCCCTCGACCTTGCGGCTCACCTTTCGGCCGTTTACCGACATGGATACGGTGAGCATGAACGCCTTCTCCCAAATTGCGGCACGCCTAGGAACGAATTCGGCGGCCTCTCCAAAGCGGACGCGCGCACCGGTTGTTTCCTGCGATATGGATAGCGACAGGCCTCACCACTTGCAACAACCCGCCGCCCGCCGGCCTGGGCGCGCAAGAAAGATCGCGGGATTCGACTGAGAGGAGAAACCCGGTGCGAGGCTTGTTGACGGGGCGATATCCCGCTACTTTGGGCATCGAAGCGACCAGCGCGCCGTAAGGCTCGAGCTGCGGGGAAATTGGGACCGAACGATCATGGCGAGCGCGACCGTTAAGCTCTATGCGTCCTTGTCCGATTATCTGCCCCCCGGGACGAAGGCCAACGCGGTGAAGGTGCTTTTGCCGTCCGACGAGGCCACGGTCGAGGCGATCCTCGCCCAGTTTAACGTCCCGATGGAGCAATGCCATCTGGTGTTGTTGAACGGCCTCTTCATCGCGCCGAGCCACCGAGCGGATTGTACCGTCGCGGACGGTGACACCGTCGCTGCCTGGCCGCCGGTGGCCGGGGGCTGACAAGACGGCCCGATGCCTACGGTCAAGGACATGGCTCTGACCCCCGACGAGTTCTTCCGGGGTGCGGCGCTGGTGATGCAGGGCCGCGCGTATCGCGTCGAGAGCCAGGGTGTCGAAACCGGGACGGCCGAGCGGGGAATTTCGATCTCGATCGAGCCCCTGCCGCCGCGCCGGCTGAGCGGCCTGCTGTCCCTGCCGCGCACCCAAGTGACCATCTCGTTTCGCGGCTACGGCGCAGAGGAAGAGGTCCTTTTCCTGCAGCGCTTCGACCGGGTTTTCCAGCGCGCCGGCGGCTAGCGAAACCCTCTGTATAGTGTGCTTTCCTCACGAACGGACCCGGGCATTTGACCACGGTCAAATGCAAGGTGCGGGAGATAGGGTAACCTGGCTTTGGTAGTAGGCGCTTGGAGCAGAAGATACCGTGAATATACAGATCGGGCACAATTCCCAGGACGTGGTCGTCAAGGTCGAAGTCCGGCTTTTCAACAGCATCGTGAAATACGCCGCTGCCGAGGGGCCGCGGCGCGAACTGTCGCTGCCTGCCGGCACGACCGTCGGCGAACTGGCCGACCGGCTGCGGATCCCGCGCGACGAGCTGTTCCTGGTCCTGGTGAACGGGCGCGACATCACGCCGGGCCTGGTCGGCGGCAATATCAAGGACTACCACCTGATCGAGGACGGCGACGTCGTCGCCTTTTCCGGCGCGGTGCCGTACAGCTACGGATACGGGGCGCCGGTCGTCTGAGGACAGGTGCGCGGCCGGGTGCCGACAGGATCCGAGTTCAGCTCAGCGTGGACCCGAGGTAGGCCTCCATGATCCGGCAGGGGTCTGCCTGGAGGCGCGCCTTCCAGTCGCCCAAGCGGACGTCGCCCTGGATCAGGCCGCGTAGCACCCCGACATGGTCGGTATGGCCGAGGCAGAGGGCGCCGACGACGCGGTCCCCGTCGAACACGAGGCGCATGTAGCGGAAGTTCTCAGCGTCCACGGACTCGGCCGTCTCGCAACCGTCTCCGCCGTCCCAGCGGCCGAAGGACACGGAGACCAGCCCGGCGGTGTCGAGCACGTTCATCGCCAGATTCCCCTTATAGGTCGTCTCCACCCCGGCCATGTTCAGGGCGGCGACGCGCCCGTGGTCGGCCGCCGTCGGCTGGATCGCCAGCACCGACCAGCCTCCTGTCGAGTGGTCCGGCGCCTGCGCGACGTCGCCGGCGGCGTAGACGTTGGGCACGCTGGTCCGCAAATAGTTGTCGACGACGATGCCCTGATCGACCTTGATGTCACCGTCCTGGGCCAATTCGGCGTTGGATTTCACGCCGGTCGCCACGACCACCAGAGCCGCGGGCACCTGTTCGCCGCTGTCCAGGACAACCTGCAGGCCGCCGCCGTCCGCCGCCTTGATCTCGGTGACCTTGGTCGAGGTCAGGACGCTCGTCCCCTTGTCTTCGCACCACCGCTTGATCATGGCGCCGCCGGTCTGGTCCATCATGCGCGGCAGCATGCGGTCTTCCATTTCGACGACGGTCAGCTTCACGTCCCGGGCCAGGAGACTTTCCAGGATGATGCAGCCGATGAAACCGGCCCCCATCAGGACCACGCTGGCGCCCGGATCCGCGAGGTCCGCGATTTGGCGGGCGTCCTCGAGTGTCCAACAGTGATGCACCCCCGGGAGGTCCAGTCCGGGCACCGGCGGCCGCACGGGGCTGGCGCCCGTCGCCAGCAGAAGCTGGTCGTAGGGCAGGGCCGAGCCGTCGGCCAGGACCAGGCTGTTGGCGCCGGTGTCGACCTTGCTGACCGCAGCCTGGCGGACCTCGATCCCCAGTTTGGCGTAATGGTCCTGGGCCTTGCGCAGATGGGTCCCGGATTCCTCTATGCCCCCGGTCAGGTAGTAGGGGATGGCCATCCGCGAATAGGGCGGCTCGGGTTCTCCTCCGAGGAGGACGATCTCTCCGTCCGCGTCCTGCTGGCGCAGCGTTTCCGCCGCGATTACACCGGCCGGGCCGGCACCGACTATGACGTAACGGGCCATGTGTTTCCGCTCCCCGAAATGCGGTCCCGATTCCGGGACCCGGACAGCAGACCGCAAGACGCCGATCTTGGGATGATGCCCAGGCGACTGCGCTGTCCATGGTTTCGACCAGCCGTTTCGGGAATGAGACGAGACCCGATCGCCCGCAGGGACGATCGGGTCTCCCTCGATCCCGCTAGAGCGCGGCTAGAGCCCCAGGCGCTCCACGGTCTGGTTGCTGGGTACGCCCTCCGTCGTCCAGCCGCGAAGCTGGTAATATTCCGGCAGCATCTCGCCCAGTCCATTGACCTTGCCCTCGGCGGGTCCGGACTTCGCCGCATCCTTCAGGAGACGCGCGGGCAGGTTGTCGTCCTTGCCCGTGAAGCCGGCGGCCAGGTTGAACTGGCGCTCCAGGTTCCAGATCCGCTCGCCCACCTCGAGCAGCTTCTCGACCGACCACTCGCCCTCGCAGGCCGAATCGAGCTGGGGCGCGACGTCCTCCAATGTCCAGGCAAAGGAGGTGAAGATGCACAGGCCCGCGGAGTCGAAGGCCGCCGTTGCGTCCTGGAAGGCCTTCACCAGGCCCGCCTTGCCTTCCGTAGCCAAGGGGTCCGTCTTCTCCGGAATGCCCAGGATCTCCGAAGCGACGGTGTAGCCGCGCAGGTGGCAGGCGCCGCGGTTGGAGGTCGCATAGGCCAGCCCCATGCCCTGGATGCCGCGTGAATCGTAAGCCGGGAACTCCTGGCCCTTGACCGACATCGACATCTCCGGATGGCCGTACTTCTCGCACAGCCGCTTGGAGCCCAGGCCGATTTCAGCCCCGAAGCCCTCGCCGCGCCCGGTCTGTTCGGCCAGCTCGGTGAGCGCCTTGGTGTTGCCGAACTTGAGCTCGATACCGCCGGTCTCCTTGGTGGTGATGGCGCCCGTCTCGAACAGCTCCATGGCCGCCCCGACGGTCGCGCCGAAGGTGATCGGATCGTAGCCCTGCTCGTTGCAGATGAAGTTGGCGAAGGTCAGCGCGTCGATGTCGTCCACGCCCGTGGCCGCTCCCAGCGCCCAGGCCGCCTCGTACTCCAGGCCGCCCGAGGCCTTTTGGTATTGTGGGCGGTCGACCACCGTGTAGTGGGTGCGCTCGATCTGCGAGATGCGCCCGCAGGCGATCGTGCAGCCGAAACAGGCGCCGTTGGTGATCAGGTTCGACTTGCCGTCGCTCGCCCGCTTCTCGTGCATCTTCTCGGCGGAGATGTCGCCTGCGCCCTCGAACTGCACGTCGCGGTGGTTGCGTGTCGGCAGCGCGCCGACCTCGTTGATCACGTTCATCAGCACCTGGGTGCCGTAGGTCGGCAGGCCCTGGCCGGTGACCGCGTTTTCGGCGAGGATGGCCTTGCCGTTCGCGGTGGCCGTCATGAACGCGCCGATGTCCTTGACCTTGACACCGAGGGTGCCGCGGATCGCCACCGCCTTGAGGTTCTTCGACCCCATCACGGTTCCGACGCCCGAGCGGCCGGCCGCGCGGTGCATGTCGTTGACCACGCAGGCGAATTTCACGCCTTTCTCGCCCGAGACGCCGATCGAGGCGACCCGGATCATCGGGTCCTGGTGCTTCTTTTTGATGTTCTCCTCGGTGTCCCAGACCGAGGTGCCCCAGTGCTCGCCCGCGTCGAGGAGCTCGGCCTTGTCGTCTTGCACGAAGAGATAGACCGGCTTGGCCGACTTGCCCTCGAAGATGATCATGTCCCAGCCGGCGTTCTTCATCTCGTTGCCGAAGAACCCACCCGAGTTGGAGCAGGCGATCGCCCCGGTGAGCGCCCCCTTGGTCACCACCGAGTAACGGCCGGCCGTCGAGGCGCAGGTGCCCGTCAAGGGGCCGGTCGTCATGATCAGCTTGTTGTCAGGGGAGAGCGGGTCGACCTTCGGGTCGATCTCTTCCGTCAGGTACTTCGTCGCCAAGCCGCGTTGACCCAGGTACCTTTGCGCCCAGTCCATGTTGAGTGGTTCGGATGTACAGGTCCCCTTCGTCAGGTCGACCCGCAGCAGCTTTCTCGCCCATGCCATGTCGGTTCCTCCCTACGCTTCGGCGCGCGTGCCGGAGTCGGTCTTCGACGCCCAGTCGCGCATTCTTTCCAAGCCCGTCCAGTCCGCGTCGATGAAGGTGATTGCGCTCGTCGGGCAGGCCTTGGCGCATTCCGGATCGCCGCCGCAGAGGTCGCATTTGAGGACCTTTCCGGTGGTCTGGTTGTAGTTGATGGTCCCGAAGGGACAGGCGATCGTGCACACCTTGCACCCGACGCAGAGCGCGTCGGAGACAACCTTCGCGCCGGTCAAAGTATCGACGGAGATGGCGTCCACCGGACAGGCCTTCATGCACCAGGCCTCCGCGCACTGGGTGCAGGTGTAGGGCACGAAACGCCCTTCGGCGTGGAAATCGAACACCTTGATCCGCGACTTGGCCGGATTGAAAGCGCCCTCGTTGTCCAGGGAGCAGGCCATCTCGCATTGGAGACACCCGGTACATTTTCCTGGATCAATGTGCAGTGATTTTTGCATCAGCCTCTTCCCCGTGTTCATTTTTCTCCAGCGATCATAGGACAATCGGCGGTGATTTCAACTGACAACGATGCGCGGTCAGCCAAGGCCGAAGATCGCGAGCAGGATCAGGACGGCGAGGATGGTTCCGGCGACCCAGACACCGATCCGGGCGCCGGCGCCGACATCCGCGTCGCTTGGCCGTGCCGGCGCCAGCTCGACCGCGGCCTCCGCGGGCGCCGCCACAGCCTCGGCCGGCGCGCCGATCGCCTCGACCAGCCGGCCGAAGAAGTCGTCGGCCATCTTCTTGGCCGTGCCGGCGATCAGGCGCTGGCCGATCTGGGCCAGCTTGCCGCCAACCTGGGCGTCGATCTCATAGGCGAGCATCGTGGCGCCGCCATCCTCGGCCAGGGTTACCATGGCGCCGCCCTTGGCAAAACCCGCCGCACCGCCCTTGCCCTCGCCGGAAATCCGGTAGCTTTCCGGCGGGTTGAGGTCGCTCAGCGACACCGCGCCGGCGAACTTGGCCGAGACGGGTCCGACCTTGGCCTTGACCTTGGCGGTGAACTCGCTCTCCGAGGTCTGTTCCAACTCCTCGCAGCCCGGGATGCAGCGTTTCAGCACGTCCGGGTCGACGAGCGCCGCCCAGACCGTCTCGCGCGGCGCCTCGATGCGATATTCGCCGGTCATCTGCATGGCACTTGCCCTCCCGCACAGTCTTGGTCGGTGGTGGCGGTTCAGCCGCCCAGGAACAGCCGTCCGACCTCCGGGTCTTCAAGGAGCTCCTTGCCCGGGCCGGCCATGGCGAGTTGGCCCGAGACCAGGACGTAGCCGATGTCGGCGAACTCGAGGCCCTTCTTGGCGTTCTGCTCGACCATGATGATCGTCTTGCCCTCGGCGTTCTGCAGGTCGTCGAGGATCTCGAAGACCATGTCGATGAAGCGCGGCTCCAGGCCGATCGAGGGTTCGTCGACCAGCAACACCTCCGGTTCCATCACCAGGGCGCGGGATATTTCGAGCAGCCGCCGTTCGCCGCCGGAAAGGACCTTTGCCGGGTGCCTGCGCCTTTCGGCCAGACGGCTGTACTTGGCGAAGATCTCCTCGGCCTTGGCCTTGGCCTGGGCCGGCTTCTCCATGAGGTAGCCGCCCATCCAAAGGTTCTCCTCCACGGTCATGCCGGGGAAGACCGACTTGTCTTGCAGGATATAGGCGACGCCGGCGTGCCGCAGCTTGTCGTTGGCCGACAGCCGGGTGACGTCCCGCCCGCCGATCGAGATCGCGCCGCCGTAGATGTTGGTGAAGCCGAATATGGAATGCAGGATCGTCGACTTGCCGGCGCCGTTCGGTCCGATCAGGCACAAGGACTTGCCGCGGCCGACCTGCAGGTTGAAGTCGTGCAGGATCTCCATCTTGCCGTAGCCGGCGCGCAGGTGCTCGATCTTCACATAGGGCTCGGGCCCGCCCAGTTCGGCGATGCGCTCGGGAGCGACACCGGCCTCGGCAAAGGCGGCCGCTTGACGGTTGACCTCGTCGACCGAGATGACCGTGTCGACCGTGCCGCCGTGATAGCCGACCGATTTGCCCTGTTTATCTTTCGCCGTGTCTTCCTGCCCGGCCATCAGTGCGCCCCCAGGTAGGCGTCGATCACGCGCTTATCCTTCTGGATCGTTTCCGGCGACCCCTCGGCGAGAAGTTCGCTGTGCGCCAGGCAGTAGATGTTCTCGGCCAAGTTCATGATCACCCGCATGTTGTGCTCGATCACGAAGAGCGTGATACCGAACTCGGTGTTGGCCCGTTTCAGACGGTCGATCAGGCCGTTGATCAGCGTCGGATTGATGCCCGCCGTGGGCTCGTCGAGCAGCAGGATCTGGGGCTGATTCATCAAGGCCATGGCAAACTCGAGCAGCTTCTGCTGCCCGAAAGACAGGTCGCCGGCCTGCAGCTTGCGCTTGGCGTAAAGACCGACGAACTCGAGCAGGTGCTCGGCCTTCTCGAGTTCCTGGGCAGAGTGGTCGCCGAAGATCTCGATAAGCCCCATGCTCCGGTGCGGCACGGAAATGAGCATGTTCTTGATGCAGTTCATCTTGCCGTAGATACGGGTCTGCTGGAAGGTTCGCAGCATGCCGAGCCGAGCGATTTGCGGCACCCTCAGCTTCGAGATCTCCTTTCCTTCGAACTTGATGGAGCCTTCGTCGATCGGATGATAGCCGACGATCGAGTTGAACAGGGTTGTCTTGCCCGAGCCGTTGGGTCCGATCAAGCCGGTGATCTTTCCCTTGGCGACGTCCAAGCTGATGCTCCGGTTGGCTTGGACGCCGCCGAAGGCCTTGGAGACGTTCCGGACTTCGATCATCGCCGCCATCACGCCGCCTCCCGGTCGCCTTCCGCGGAGTCCTCTTCGACTTCGATGCCGAACAGCTCGGGCCATTTGTCCTGGGCCCAGCCCATGATGCCCTGCTGGAAGAAGACAACGGTGACGACGATCAAGAGACCAAGCGCGACCCACTGCCAACCGAGGAAATACTTCCAGGTCGCTTCCTTGATGACATGGTAGAGAACCGCGCCGATAACCGGCCCCCAGAGCGTGCCCTTGCCGCCCAGCAATGCCATGACGACCATCGGGATGCCGAATACCACCGTGGCGAAGGCGACCTCCAGCGGCTCGATGAAGATGTTGTAATTGCCGAACAGCGAGCCGCAGATACCCAGGAAGAAGGCCGACAGGGACCAGGTGATGGTCTTGTAGCGCATGGTGCGAATACCCATCGCCTCGGCTTTTTCCTCGTCGTCGCGGATTGCGTTGATCGCCAGCCCGAACCGGGTCCCGTATAGCCAGCGGAAGAAGAAGAACGACAGCACGGCGGCGATGAAGAAGGCGAAATAGAAGAACCGCTCGCCCACCTCCGGTTCGCCCGGAAACACGGGAAGCGAGATGCCGCTGCCCGCGCCGACGTACTCCCACGCACCGACAAGCTCGCCCGCCGCCAGCGCGACGCCGAGCGTGCCGATCGCGAAATAGGGCCCGCGCAGGCCGAACACGACCCAGCTCAGCGCCACCGCCAGCGCGACCGATCCGAGCGCCGCCACGATCGTGCCGAGCACCAGGCCGACGTGATACTGGGCTGGCGTGAAGTCCACCTTTATGGCGCCGTAGGCGGCCGTATATTCGGCGACGTCGTAGTGCAGGCCGATCTGCACCACGGCACTGATATACATGCCGGCGCCGAAGAAAAAGATGTTGCCCAGCGAGTTGTAGCCCATCTGGCCGCCCATGGCGTCCCAGGTGATGGCGAAGAGCACCATCACCCACAGGACCGTGAGCTGCGAGATGTAGGAATCGAAGACGAACGGCGCGACGAGCGACGCAATGGCGATGCCGCCGTAAAGGCCGAGGGTTCTCCGGCTTGTGCTCATTGCACCACCTGCCTGTGCCGTGCCTGCATGATCTGGCGAACTATGAGCACCAGGATCAACAGGCCGACGACGATCGCCTGCTGGAATTCGGTGCCGAAACCGAAACCGCCGTATTGCTCCAGTGCGCCCAGGCCCAGCGCAGAGATGATGACGCCGGGCAGGTTTCCGAGGCCGGCCGCCACGACGATGACGAAGGACCGGATAGAGTGCCCAATTCCATAGAAAGGCTGGATGACCCAGATCATCGAGATGAGCACCCCGGCCACGCCGCAGATCGCGGCGTTCAGCGAATAGGTGAAGGCATAGACCCGATCGGTATCGATGCCCATGATCTTGGCTGCCCGCGGATCCTGGGCCGTGGCCCTGATCGCCTGGCCCATGCGGCTGTTCTTCATGAACAGGATCACCATGAGCGCCAGAATGCCGGCAATCGCGAGGGACAGGACCCTGATTTCCTGCACGGGCACGCTATCCAAAAAAAGCTGCGTCCCCAGCCCTGAATCGGCTGTCTGGACATCGGGTCCGAAGATGAGGTTGAGGAGCTGCTGAATGACGATGGCCATGCCGAAAGTGGCGAGCAGCGAGGTGAAGAGGTCGCGGCCGATCACCCAGCGAATGACGAGTCCATAGAGAAGCCAGCCGAACCCGAACATGACAATGCCGGCCACGGGCAGGGCCCAAAGCGGATTTATGCCCAGTTCCTTATACACGACAAAGGCGATGTAGCCGCCCATGATGACGAAATCGCCCTGCGCCAGGTTCTTGACGTTCATCACGCCCCAGACCAACGCCAGCCCGTAGGCCGCGAGAGCGAAGATTCCGCCGATCATCAATCCGTTGAGCAAGAGCTCGATATTGAGGACCGGGAAATCGAAAAGCAGTTGGAAATTGGAGAGCATGTTCGGTCCTATCCGATGTCGGGTCCAGGCTGCGTATGGGTAACGTCCGCCCCAGCCGGAGACGGGGCGGACGCAGCCGAGACAGGAAACGCCGGCGCCTGTCGAAACAGACGCCGGAACATCGCGATCAGTTCATCGGGGCCTTTCGCGGCCAACGGACCTCGGAGGACGCCCATTTTGACGGCGCGACCACGTTGTAGCCGCCGTCCTGGATCTGGCGCAGCACCATCGGCTTGGCGATGTTGTTGCCCTCCGCCGCGAACTTGATGCCGCCATAGAAGGTCTGCATGTCGGTCGCCGCGATGGCGTCACGGACCTTGTCGCCATCGAAGGAATTCGCACGCTCGAACGCCTCCTTCCAGACCAGCACCGCGGCCGAGGCCTGGGCCGCCTGATAGGGCACGGTGTTGTAGTTCGGATAGGTCCTCTTGAACAGCGCGTCGAACTCCGCGGCGGTGCCGAAATAACTGTCCTTATAGGACAGCGTCTCGGCCCACTGGGTCGGGCACAGGATGCCCTCGGTCGACTCGGCGCCGTACTTGCCGATGATATCCGCCGCCTCGCAGTGGGTGATCGCCACCATCGGCACGTCGATCTGCATGTCCTTGAGCTGACGCGCTGCCGTCGCCGCACCCTTGGAGTGACCGGAAACCACCAGCAGGTCCGGCTTGACCGCGCGGACCTTGGTCAGTGTCGTCGACATGTCGCTGAGGTCGCGCGGCAGCTTGTCGTCGATGACGATCTTCATGTTGTACTTCTTGGCGTCGTCCAGAACGCCCGCCCGGACGTCCTGCGAGAAGGGATCGTTTTCGAACGCCAAGGCGACCTTGACCTCGGACGGCTTCTTGCCGTTCTTTTCCGCAATTTCCGCCGCCAGCCCGATGGCGCTCGCCAGATACTGCTCCGACGTCGAGAGCACGGCGAAGAGGTACTTGTACCCCTGGGTGAAGAGCGAGCGCGAGGCGCCTTCGGCCTCGACCATCGGAATCCGGTACTTTTCGGATACCGGCGCGATCGCCTTCGTCATGCCGGAGCTGTAGGGCCCAAGCATGTATTTGACGCCGTCCTGCTTGATCAGGCGCTCGGCCAGCTGGGCGCCGCGGGCCGGGGTCGATTCGTCGTCGTAGTAGACGACCTTGAGCTTGTACGACTTGCCGCCGACCTTGACGCCGCCCATCTCGTTGATCTTCTTGACCGCCAGCTCGTAGCCGTTCTGGGCGTGGACGCCGTTGGTCGAGTACTTGCCGGTCAGCGAGATGGCGGAGCCGAGGATGATGGTATCGCCCTCGACCTTCGCCGAGGCAGGCGCCGCGGCGGCCAGCGAAAGCGCGGCTACCCCTAATGCCAATCCGGCGAATTTACTGATGTATTTCATGGGTTTCTGTCCTCCTGCTCTACCACGTTTTTAATCCGCGATCCGGTTTGTATCGACCGCAGGTTAGGCCCGGGATCATAGCGACATGTCGCCATGGCGCAAGCCCGGAACAAAGGGCCCGAAAACGGGCTGGCGCCAGGTGCGGCGCGGCGGGCAGGCGTTCTTGTCGTCAACCTCTCACGACCAAGACCGAGCATTCGGCGTGGCGAACGACACGCGCGGCATTGGGGCCAAGCAGAAAATCGCCCATCGTCGGGCGGTGGGCGCCGATGATGATGAGGTCGGCTTCCACTTTCTTGGCCGTTTCAAGGATACCCGCATAGATGCTTCCCCTGCTGAGGTGAACCGAGGTTTCGTACTCTTTGGGAATATTCTCGTCAATGAAAGCATCCATCATCTCGGTGAATTCTTTGACGAGTCTTTCCGTACTGTCATCCGGAAGGTACAGTTGGGCCACCGCGTCGGGTACTCCCGCAAGGACATGGATCAGGTGAAGGGAGGCATCGAAAGTGCGGCACATAACCAGGGCCGTCTCCAATGATGCGGTCCACGACGTTTCGTCATTAAGGTCGATGCTCAATAGAATCTTCTTGTACATGAGCTAGCTCTTTCTTTTGGGACGCATGAGGTCGGTAATGGCTCCCTCGAACATCTCGGCGGCGAAGTTGACGCTTTCCGAGACGGTCGGCTGGGAGTGGATGGTATGGCCGATGTCGGTCGCGTCGCAGCCCATCTCGATGGGTACGGCCACCTCGGCGATCAAATCGCTGGCATTCGGGCCGACGATGCCTGCGCCGATCACGCGGGCGTCGAAGGCGCGCTTGAGCACCTCACACCGCGCGGACCTAGTTCGACGATGGTGTTGCACTCTTGCCCGCTTCCTCGATGAGGCTGCGACCGATCATGTCGGCGAATTCCTCTCTAACCGGGGCGAATGCCGCTTGCCAAGCCGACTTCTGCTCGGAGCTTGGTTCGATAATTTGTGCCTTGCCGCTCGCCGCGACCGCGGCTCGCGCTGCAGCGTTCTTCTCGAGCGCGAGCCTGTTCACCTCTGCCGTCACTTCGGCCACGATATTCTCCAACTCGCGGCGCACGTCCGCAGGGAGGTCGTTCCAAAAGGACGTGCGCGTGACCAGCATGTAGCTAAGAAATGTGTGGTCCAGCTCGATCAGGTGAGGGAGGTAGTCTTGAAGCCTTTTCGAAGCGATGTTCGACCACGCGTTCTCCTGGCCATTGACAAGCCCCGTGATCGCGGCGTCGCGAGCGCGGCTGAATGGCATGGCGAGCGGCACGACATCGATCAGCCGGTATTGCGCGGCGGTAACATCGGAAGGTTCAATTCGGAAAACGGCCCCTTTCAGATCAATGGGCACCCTGGCGGGTCGGGCGGTCGCAATGACACGTGGGCCGTTGTCCCAGTAGGCCAAGCCCCTGATGCCACGGGCCTCCATCGACTTGAGAACCTGTTTGCCGGACGCGCTCTCTTGGAAACGCTTTAAGTGGGCCAAGTCCTGGAAGAGGAAGGGAATGTCGAAAATCTGCAAGCTCTTCGAAACGGGCCTGAACTTGGAGAGGGACGGTGCCGCCATCTCGAGCTCGCCGAGGAGCAGCGCGAGAATCGCACGATCGTCATCGTAACGGCTTGCACCCGGATAGACCTCAACCCGCACTTTGCCCGCGAGCCGTTGCTCAACCAGTTCCTTGAATCGCTTGGCGCCAACGCCCTTTGGCGAGCTCTCACTGACGACATGCGAGAATCGGATAAGGATTGGTTCTGCACTTTCCACCGCAATCGGAAATCCAGCGACAATCGCGCAAAGGAACCATCCACAAAGGGCAAGCCCGAAGTGCTGCCAGCCCTTCTGCCTACGAAATTGCCCTCGAATCCGGTTCACTTGTGCCTCCGCCGAGTTGCATTTTCCGATTCCAGGTCACTTCACAATGATCTCCGGGCCCATCAGCGCCGTCGGCACGACGGTCGACAGCCAGGGAATGTAGGTCACCATGATGAGGAATACGAACAGGATCCCGAGCCACGGCAAGGCGGCCCTGACCACGCGGATCATGGACATGCCGGCGACGCCCGAGGTGACGAAGAGATTCAGGCCCACCGGCGGGGTGATCATGCCGATCTCCATATTCACGACCATGATGATGCCCAGGTGGATCGGATCGATGCCGAGGCTGATCGCGATCGGGAACACCAGCGGCGCGACGATGACGATCAGGCCCGAGGGCTCCATGAACTGGCCGCCGATCAGCAGGATCAGGTTGACGATGACCAGGAACATGATCGGCCCGAATCCGGCGTCGAGCATGGCACCTGCGATCGCCTGGGGGATCTGCTCCTCGGTCAGGACGTGCTTCAGGATCAGCGCGTTGGCGATGATGAACAAGAGCATGATCGTGGTCTTGCCGGCCTCGAACAAGGAACGCTTCGTGTCCGGATGGAAGAAGACGGTGATCGCGCTCTGAGGATACGAGAGGAAGCTGCGGCGCTGATCGCCTTCGCCCTTGAGCGGGCCCATGTCCTTGTACACGAAGTTGGCGATAAAGAAGGCATAGACCGCGGCGACCGCGGCCGCTTCGGTCGGCGTGAAGATGCCGCCATAAATGCCGCCGAGGATGATGACGATCAGGAGCAGCCCCCAGACGGAATCCCAAGCCGCGGTCAGGATCTCGCCCCAGCCGGCCCAGTCCTGCGCCGGCAGGTTGCGGACCTTCGCCGCCACATAGATGCCCACCATCAGCATGAGGCCGGCCAGTAAGCCGGGGATGATGCCAGCCAGAAACATTCGGCCCACTGACACGTCGACGGCCGAGGCGTAGACCACCATCACGATCGAAGGCGGGATCAGGATGCCCAGCGTGCCGGCGTTGCAGATCACGCCCGCGGCGAAGTCCTTGGTGTAGCCGACCTGGCGCATGCCGGCGATGACGATGGTGCCGATCGCGACCACGGTGGCGGGCGACGAGCCCGAGAGCGCCGCGAACATCATGCAGGCGAAAACGCCGGCGATGGCGAGGCCGCCCTGGAAATGGCCGACGCAGGCGACGGAAAAGCGAATGATCCGCCGGGCGACGCCGCCCGTCGACATGAAGGTCGAGGCAAGGATGAAAAACGGGATCGCCAGCAGCGTAAAGTGTCCGGCAAAGGCGTTGAACAGCGTCTGCGCGATCGAGCCGAGCGAGCTGTCGGAAAAGACCATCAGGAAGATGATCGAGCTGAGACCCAGTGACACGGCGATCGGCACGCCGATCAGCATGAAGCCGATCACCATCGCGAACAGGAAGACGACATCCATGGGTCAGTCCTCCTTGTCCGCCTTGGCGGCGGCTTCCTCGACCAGGTCCTCGGCTTCGTGGCCGGCGATGATGGAGTCGATCTCGCCGGTGATCACCCCCCAGGCCGCCTGCAGAAAGCGGAGCGTCAGCAGGAACAGCCCGATCGGCAATGCGGCATAGGGGATGAAGCGGGGCAGCTTCTCGTAGGCCTCGCCCTGGTTCATCGAAGTTTCGATGAAGCGCAGGAAGTCGAGCATCGGAATGTCGTTGACTTCGTACCACGCCTGGTCCTTCAGGGTCCCGTCCAGCATCGGCAGGGCGGCGAAGGGCGCCCAGTAGTTCCAGGCCCCGATCATCAGCAATATGCTGAAGACGAGACAGGCGCTTACGGTGATGAATGCCAAGAGACGCCGCAACCCGGGCTGCACCATGTTGAGGACCACGTCGACGCCCAGATGAGCGCGGGCCTTTACGCAATAGGACGCGCCGATCAGAACGAGCCAGGCGAACAGGAAGACGGTCGTCTCCAAGGCCCAGAGAATGTTGGCGTTGAAGACGTAGCGCGCGATGACGTTCGCGAAGGTAACCATGGTCATAAGGCCGAGAATGACCGCAATCAGCGTCTCCTCGATCTCGTTGATCACGCGCCCGAGCGTCGTTTTCGGCTCGAAGTGCATAGCCCCCCTCCTGCCCGAAATTCACCCTACGGGTCCGCGCGGCCCGGTTGACCGGGCCGCGCCGAAATTCCACGAAAATCCTCAGTTCGTTGCGTTCGCGGCCTGTGCGGCGGAGATCAAGTCGGTGCCGATGTCGCCCTCGAACTTGGCCCAGACGGGCTTCATCGCATCGACCCATTTGCCCCGCTGCTCGGAGGTCAGCGTGCGCACGACCCCGCCCGCGGCGATGATGGCCGCCTTCGCCTCCTCGTTCACGCGAGTTGACGCGTCGTTGCGTGTTTTGGTCACCTCATCGAGGATCGTCTGGAGCTGGCCGCGCACGTCATCGGGCAACCCACTCCACCATTCGGTGGAGGTCACGACCAGGTAGTCGATGATACCGTGATTCGACTCGGTGACGCCGTCCTGCACCTCGAAGAACTTCTTGCCGTAGATGTTGGACCAGGTGTTCTCCTGTCCGTCGACGACGCCGGTCTGCAGCGCACCGTAGACCTCGGAGAAGGCCATTTTCTGCGGGTTGGCTTTCAGGGCCTCCATCTGTGCGACG
>Ga0224504_10000528_pt1 | contig 17088 bp, 17 predicted proteins | sample SF_Oct11_sed_USG_3_FD_170160 | JGI IMG/M metagenome (GOLD analysis project Ga0224504, IMG submission 170160) | Sediment microbial communities from San Francisco Bay, California, United States - SF_Oct11_sed_USGS_24 | ecosystem: Environmental > Aquatic > Marine > Sediment | place: USA... | reverse complement strand
CCGGGTCCGATCTTTGTCGCTGATCTATTTCTGCTTGCCGGCGCATAACAGAACAAATTCTAGACCCCGCCTCGCAGGTCTTTATCTCTGCAATCGGCCAACAAGAGAACAAATGGGCATAGAAATGCCCTGCGTTCACGAGGATCGACGGTTAGCTTATTGAAGTGGTGTCGCCAGGGCCTCGGCCTCGGCAGCACAGTCGACTGTCGGTTCGAGCCCGGCTTCGCGGACCCGCGCAATTTCTTTGCCCGCCGCTGCCATGGCAGACAGGAATTCATCCTCGGCATGCAACCTGGCCACCGCAGCAGCACCCGTCAGCCGTCCGGCTACGACATCGCTGTACCAGTGCGCGTTGCAGACATTGCGGCTTTCACCAAAGGAACGGCCCCGGGCAAGAATTGCCTCAGCGCGGTCCGGCGCGAGCTCGGTCAGGACCAGCGCCCAGCCCCAGCCGATCGCCGTGTGGCCTGAGGGGTAGGAGCCGTCTTCACGCAGAAACTCTTCGTCCTGCGGCGTACAAGTTGTTTCGCCCCTGATCATGAACGGGCGTTCACGCTGGTACGCGTTCTTGGCGGAATACGGCGCCAGTCCGAGGTCAGTCATCGTCCGCCACAGCATCAGGTACAGCGCCGGGGTGTCATCCCTGTTCACCGGGATGCCCAGCGCGCAGGAGAATACATCTGCCGGGACCGGAAAGTGCAGGTCGGCGTCGCGCGCTGCTAGGTCCCAGCGTGGTGAACCGCGCAAGCCTTGCATCTGGTCGGCCCAGGCGGTATCCATCGCCTGCGTTGCCGAGTCCTCGGCCGGAGCGGGTAGCACGAATACCTTGCTGTCCAGTTGTTCTTCCGCGTCCAGGTAGCCCTGGAGCATTCCGGGCATGATTTCCTCTACCTGGACCCCCATGTCCACCGATCCTTTGGGAATTGCCGGTTTGGTCGTATCTGTCGTGGTGCAGGCGGCCAGGGTTGCGGCCACCACAATTGTGCTGAGCTGTGCGAACGTCAATTGCATCGTTTGCTCCTTCCTGTCACATGAATAAGGGTTTCTTTTCCAGTTATCGGTTGCCGGGATCGACTCAGCCTAATCCAGCGTATCCAGGGCTATTCCTGTGAATGACCTTTCGGCATTTATCTGGTCGGCCGCGGCAAGGACGAGAGCAGCGATCCGGTAACCCGCCAGCGTGATGCGCCGTTGGGCGGTCGTCTGTAACTTCTCCCAGTATTCCGCAGGGACGGCAGGGGCATCATCAACCGCAGGTTTTCCGTACAGGATGTAGGCCACCATCTTCTTGACAGCCTTGTCCGAATCGAGGTCCTTGTCCGGGTCCATGACGGTCTCGAGTCCGTACCCATACGCGAAATCGACCGCAACCTGATAACTTTCCCGCGCCCATCGTTCAAAGTCGCCTGGCCCTTCCAATCCGATCAGCTCTGGATACTTATCGCGCGGAAACTTCTTCACCAGGTTTATAGCCACTTTGTCGATGTCATCCAGTTCCGTCGACCGGTAGATGTTGCTGTCCCAGAGCAGGTGCAGCGGCATGGGTATGCCATTGACCGGGTCCATCACGTACTCGAGCGTTCCGGCGCCGTTTCCGGCGGGAAATGCTTTCGAGTACTGGTCACTGACATGAAGGGGCTGGTGGATATCCCCAACCAGGTGAAGCAGCCAGGTCAGTGCACTGGCGCGTTCAGAATTGTTGGTCTCAGCACTCGACAGCATCGCGTAGTTCATGACGAGTGCTTCGATCGCCTGCCCGGCTGGACGGCCTTCCCTGCCCTCTGCTGCGGCTTTTGCTTCGGGCGGGGCGTCATCCGTCATGATCGGCCAGCGTGCCGTGTGCCAGGTAGGACGGTCGTGGATGGTGCCTTTCGTATCATCGGCCCAACGCGCTCCTTCGATGAACATGCGCCTGGAGCGCTCCCGGCCCCGGGTATCCCCGGCGGCGACCCAGAACGGGCTGGTGTCGGGGTGTTTCATGAATACGAGTTCCAGCGCGTCCGCGAGTTCGGGATTCGCCTTTTCGATCTCGATGAACGCGATCGCGGCGGTGGTCATGTGTGCCGGGTGGTCCCAGGCTTGTGTGCCTGCGGTAAAGGTACCGAACAGCAGGGTGACGACAAGGAAAAACAATCTCTTCGACATGATCCTCTCCTTCCGATTGAACCGACGTCCAGGTAGTGCTCAGTCAGGCCTTACTACGACTGGATCTTTCCTACGCCACATCTCTTGAATTCCAACAGTTGCAAATGAATGCGGCCATGATCGCCAATGGATCGGGAGGTTATTCGTTTATATATCGCCGATTGTGTGAAGTTGTTTTGAGAATAATCTGGCGATGAAGCAGCAATTGGTGCCGCATATTTCAGTATAGAGAATAGCTATAAAATTGCGATTTGATGCTTTATCAAGGAAACAATTCGGAGTTCTCTTTCGTATATGGACTCCTCCTACCTGGGTGACTAAGTTGGGTGTCGACGAAAACGCCCACGAAGGAGTCCATACATTGGGTCGGAAATGGCCCAAATGACCTTTTCAGTGACTGATTCCGTTACGGTGCGGAAAGCAGAACCCGATAAGGATCATTCTTAAAAGTGATTAGCTCTGCGGTCCGGCCAATTCCGGATTCTGATCACTCTGGTGTTGTCGACCCGCTACTTCAGCCCCGGGCCGCTGGTTTGCAGCCCATCAACCGGCCTTCGGACGATTCGATTCTTCGGGCAGAACCATTTTGAGCAAGTCCATTACTTCATATTCAGTGGAAGGGAAGCAGACATTGCCATTTTCTTCGCCAAATTTACCACATAGCCTGGCTGCCAACTCCGGGTTCAAATCAAACAGACCTATACCATGCATACCCCAATCACCGAATCTCCTCTCTTCAATTTCGCCGAAGCTGATCAATTGAATTTCGTTGTGACGTGTATCACGTGAGATTCTCTCGAGGGTGGCGTTTAAGGCTCCAAACTCGCCTTCCAATACCTGAAGGAAGTGAGTTTCCGTTGCCACCAGCACGCCCGTAATCGCATTGGCGTAATTGTTCTTGGTGCTGCTTGCAAGGATCGATTCCACCAGGTCCCAATTGGCCAGGCCCTTGCAACGGCTCTTGTACACAACGGACCTCAATTGCGTGCCAGAACGATTGGCGTCTTTGAGTTTCCTTATGGTGTGTGGAGTAATGGGCTCTGACCGGTCGATATCGCGATCGAGTTTAAGGCCCTCAGGCGTCATTTCGTATACCCAGGCAAGAAACAAGGCAACAGGAAACCCGGCCGCCAGTAGCGCGAGTGCAGTCTTGATCGCCCAGTCCGGTGTGCCAAAACTTTCAAACAGCAACTGCAAGATCTGCGCAATTACCCATGCAATAAGCAAATAGGCGACGCCCACTTTAATGACCTTTCTGCGTTTTAGCTCAGTGAAAAATGACAAACGTTGAATCCTCTTTTTTCCATGCGAAAACCTAATCAAGGTCTGCGTTTCGACCTTCCAGGAAACTTTCTGGAGGGTATACCGGGCATTAAATTTATCGGGCTAATGGGGCTTTGCCAGCACCCTGACCGGCACATCCAGGCCGAATTCGAAGGAATCATAGAACAGGCGGTTGGCTGGTACGCCGTGTTCGATAAACTCGCGTCGGGCGGTCTCAATCATGGCCGGCGGGCCACTCATGTAGACATCGAAACCAGACAGGTCTGCGTGGTCAGCAATCACGGCTTCATGCACCAAACCGCGGAAGATGTCCGGGTCGGCCTTCTCATCCGGTTCTGAGACTGCCTTGCGGTAATGGATGTGCTCGTGCCTGGTTGCCCACATCCGCGGCAACTGTTCCAGGTACAGTTCCGCAACGGTTCTCGCGCCCCAGTATAGATGAATCTCGCGCCGGTCATCGTTTTCGAGCAGGTTCTCTATCATCGATTTCAGCGGGGCAAAACCGGTGCCGCCGCCCATCATGATCATGGGTCTTTCCGGTTGGTCGTTGCGTACGAAGAAATTTCCCTGCGGACCTTCCAGTCTCAATATGTCACGCACCTGCAGATCATCAAAGACATAGCCGGTGAAGTCACCCCCTTCCACGTGGCGGATGTGCAACTCAATTTCATTTTCCAGTGAAGGGCAACTGGCGATGGAGAACGCGCGGCGCTTGCCACCGGCAAGCAGCACGTCAACATACTGGCCGGCCAGAAATTGCAATCTCTGTGCTGCGGGAAGTTTGAGTCTGAGGCGAACCACATTTTCGGCCAGCAGGTCTTTTTCAACGACGCGGGTAGGTAACATCCTGATTTGGATGTCACGCACGGCTTCTATTTCCCGGACCTGGATTTCAAGGTCTTCCAGGGGTTCGGCCTGGCACATCAGCGCAAAACCGTCCGCGATGTCCTCTTTTTCCAGCGCCAGTGGTGGGTGGAATGGATAACGAACATCGCCTTTTTCCAGTTTGCCCTTGCAGCTCCCACAGGTGCCGTTCTTGCAGGAATAGGGCAGCATGACGCCCTGGCGCAGGGCGGCGACCAGGATATTTTCGCCCTTGTTTACGGTAAAGGTTTTACCGCTGCTAACGATGGTAACTTCGAATTGCTTCACGCTTTTCTCCACATAAGGCCGCACATTTTCGCTGATTAACGGCCGCTGTGGTAGGCTTGCGCCGATTTCATATTCATCGTGGCTGCATTTTGAACCAGTACATCAGCCAGGCGCCAGTCAGCCTGGTCCAAATGAACGAAAAGATACAGGTCGGAATCGAACGCGTACTCGGTATTCGCATCACCGCCGTCGGACCGGACTTTATCTGTGGAGAAATGCCGGTGGATGAGCGCACCCAGCAGCCGTTCGGCATCCTTCATGGCGGAGCCTCAATCGTACTGGCGGAGACCCTGGGTAGTTGGGCATCCTTCCTGGTCGCCTGTGACGATTCCGGTGCCCGCGTGGCGGGAGTTGAGGTCAGTGGCAGTCATGTCTGGTCGGTCAGTTCCGGTGTCGTGACCGGCATCGCGCGCCCTGTCCGGTTGGGGCGCAGCCTGCATTTCTGGCGCATTGATGTGCGTGACCAGGATGATAATCTCGTCTGTTCGGCAAAGCTGACTGTGAAGGTCGGGTCACGCACGGACTCCGGGGACTGATCGGGCTTTTCGATGGAAGGAGTTTTAAAAATTCTGCGACTTTTGTACCGGCTTCCGTTGATGCTGCTGCACCTGGTGATTGGAACGCCTGTCACCGTCGCCTGCCAGTATTCCTGGGGCCAGTCAAAAATGCTTGCCGGCGTTTCACTGGCAGAGATCACATCGCGCTGGTGGTCCTCGGTGATCTGTACCATTTTCGGTGTCAGGCGCCGGATAAAGGGCGATTTTGTGCCAGGTGCGCAACTGGTCGCGGCCAATCATATTTCCTTCCTGGATATCAGCGTGTTTCACAGTTTTGCCACCATGGGCTTTGTCGCCAAGGCAGAGATTAACGGTTGGCCCCTGCTGGGCGGCCTGGCCAGGGCGGGCCATACGGTGTTTCACAAGAGGGGAAGTCACGATTCCGCAAGCGGGGTTGCGGCGGCAATGGTTGAGCGCCTGAATGAACAGCGCAGGGTCGCGATTTTCCCGGAAGGCGGCATCCTGCCTGGAGACGGTGTGAAGCGCTTTCATGCGCGTCTTTTTGCCGCGGCCATCGACGCCGGCAAGCCGGTTCAGCCCGTGATGATCAGGTACTTGAAAGACGGTGCTCGCTACGATGACATCACGTTTTTGCCCGGAGAGCATTTCGCGGCCAATGTTTTCCGCTTGCTGATGCAGAAAACCTGCATCGCTGAAGTTCAGGTCCTGCCGCTGATCGACTCTACAGGCAAGCAGCGCAGGCAGCTGGCAGGGGAAGCAGAGCGGCAGGTTCGCAAGGCGTACGAGTCGGAGATTTCTGATGCCTGAAGTGTGGACAGATTTTCAACCACCGCCTGGCCTGCGCAGCGGTCATGTACAGTCCCTGATCAGCAGTAGCGGTATTCGCAAACGGGTCGTACTGCGCCGCTCCGAGGCATTGCGATTGGCAGCTGAAGTCTGGACGCTGGATGGGGGTGATGACATCCGGTTGCAGGGCCTGTACTCCGCCCAGGCCGGCGACAGCAAGGGCCTTGCGGTTCTATTGCATGGCTGGGAAGGAAGCGTCAATTCCAACTATGTATTGGCCAATGGCGCCCGCCTTTATGCGAGCGGTTTTGACGTATTCAGGCTGAACTTTCGCGACCACGGCGACACCCATCATCTCAATCACGAGATTTTCCATTCCTGCAGGCTTGACGAGGTGGTCCATGCGCTGCGCGACCTGCAGGATCGCCTGGGCGCAGAACCCTGGTACCTGGCCGGTTACTCCCTGGGTGGTAATTTCTCGATGCGAGTGGCTTTGCAGGCTGAGCAGGCCGGGCTGCATATTGGGCATGTAGTGGCGGTCAATCCGGTCATTAATCCATTGCATGCCATGGTGTCGATGGAGGAAGGCATCCGCTTTTACGAGCGCTATTTCGAGCGCAAGTGGTCACGGTCGTTGAAAATCAAAAAACAGGCCTTTCCGGAGCTGTACGGCCAGGAAACCTGGCACGAGATCAAGGGCCTGCGGGAGCGTACGCATTACCTGGCCACCCGTCATGCGGGGTTCCAGAACGCCGAAGAGTATTTCGAGGGCTATTCGATCGCCGATGACCGCCTGGCGCCACTGGCAGTTCCTTCCACCATTCTGACCAGCGCCGATGACCCGGTGGTTCCCGTGGGAGATTTTGAAGAGCTTCCTGCCAATGCGAATCTCGAACTGATCGTTACAGAGCACGGTGGTCACTGTGGTTTTTTGAAGAACTGGAAACTGGAGAGCATGGCGGAAGATCTGATTGCTGACCGGTTTTTGATGGCGGCTGGTTAGAGCTTCATTCGTTCCACCAGCAATGTTCCGAAAATAAAATAGTCGATTTTGCGGCGCTTTTCAGGATCCGGATCGTGGTCTGTTTCTGTCTCGTTGTTTTTTGGTCTGGAGCGGGTGAAGGGAATCGAACCCTCATTCTCAGCTTGGGAAGCTGATGTTCTACCGTTGAACTACACCCGCCAATTCAGGTTTCCACTAGTTTACTCAGAGCACCAGGGAGTTAACAACCTTCCTCAATGGTGGCTGGCGAGGACAAGCACTCCCGATTCTGCTAGTGTTTGAGGATTGGGTAGCCACCCTTTTAACGATCATTCGATGTTCAGGAGAGAGACCCCATGATTGCACAGATTCCACGATTGATGGCGCTTAGCGCCAGCCTGTTGCTGTCCGGCGCCCTATTCGGCAATGACCCGGTGCCGAGTAAGGAATCACTGGAGGGCGCTTTCCCGGCCAACAAAAGCTATTCACCCTATGCCGGGCGCAATTTCCCCACGCAGGTTTTTTGGGGCGATACGCATGTGCACACCGGCATGTCGATGGATGCAGGCGCTTTCGGCGCACGTCTGGAACCCGATGATGCCTATCGCTTCGCCAAGGGGAACGAAGTCACCTCATCCACCGGTCAGCGCGTGAAACTGTCCCGGCCCCTCGATTGGCTGGTGGTTGCTGACCATTCCGACAACATGGGATTTTTCCCGCGGTTGTATGACGGCGAGCCCTCGATGCTGGCAGACCCGACCGGCCGGCGCTGGTACGACATGATCCAGGAAGGGGGTAAGGCCGGTGTTGAAGCCGCTGTCGAAATCATCCAGGCGATTACCGGCAACAGTTTTCCGCAGGCGCTCGCATCGTTGCCGGGCTCGGAGGCTTATCGAGACGCCTGGGACCTGACTATCAAAGCGGCGGAAGACAATAACGATCCGGGTAATTTCACGGCGTTTATTGGTTACGAATGGACCTCCACCGAGAAAGGCTACAATCTGCACCGCGTGGTGGTTTATCGCGACGATGCCAGCAAGGCCAGCGTGATGGAACCGCTCACCACGCTGTCACCTTACGGCAGCCCGGATCCTCGCGACCTGTGGAAGTGGATGCAGCAATACGAGGACAAGACCGGCGGCACCATGTTGGCGATCGCGCACAACGGTAACCTGTCGAATGGCAACATGTTTCCTGAGTCCCGGACTTACTTCGGTGATCGAGTGGACAAGGATTACGCTCAGAAACGTATCCGCTGGGAACCGCTGTATGAAGCCACGCAGATTAAGGGCGACGGCGAGACCCACCCATTACTGTCTCCCGATGATGAATTCGCGGACTACGAGACCTGGGACCAGGGTAATCTCGACCTGACTTCACTGAAAGAAGATGACATGCTGCAGTACGAGTATGCCCGTAGCGGACTGCAGATCGGGTTACAGCTTGAGCAGGACCTCGGCGTCAATCCCTACAAGTTCGGCCTGGTCGGCGCGACTGATACACACACCGGCCTGTCGACCGCGGAAGAGGAAAACTTCTTCGGTAAGCATTCCGGTGCGGAACCCAGCCCCGGGCGTGTCAGTCACCCCATGGCAAAGGTGGGAGACAAAGAGTACACGGGCTGGGGAATGGTGGCTTCCGGGTACCAGGGAATCTGGGCCAGTGAAAATACTCGCGAGGCGCTGTTCGACGCGATGATGCGCAAGGAGACCTATGCCACTACGGGTCCACGTATGCTGGTGCGCTTTTTTGGCGGCTGGGATTTCGTTGATGCCGATGCAAAGGGCCGCCTGCCGGCCGATATCGGCTACCTGAAAGGCGTTCCTATGGGGGGTGACCTGAAGAAAGCGCCGGACGGCAAAGCGCCTTCTTTCCTGGTGGCGGCATTGAAGGACCCGCTGTCTGGCAATCTTGATCGCATACAGATCGTCAAGGGCTGGGTCGATGGGCGCGGTAACCGTCAGGAGAAGGTCTACGACGTCGCGTGGTCGGGAGACCGGCAACCGGGACCAGGTGGCAAGCTGCCGCCGGTCGGCAACACGGTGGACGTTGCTAATGCCACGTGGACCAACACGATTGGAAGTACAGAGCTGATTTCAGTCTGGGCTGATCCGGATTTCGATCCAAAGGTATCAGCGTTCTACTACGTGCGTGTACTTGAGATTCCGACGCCGCGCTGGACGGCCTACGAGGCCAAACGCTTCAACATCGAGATGCCGAGCCCGGACGTACCCATGACGACCCAGGAGCGCGCCTATACCTCCCCGATCTGGTACACGCCCTGAGCAGTGTGCTGATCTGATGATTGATACCCTGGCGGGCAGTATCAGCCCGCCAGGGCGGCGACATGAGCTGCCGAAGCCGAAGAAAGGGCATTCAGGTCATAGCCCCCTTCGAGTACCGACACGACCCTTGAGCCGCAGTTTGCACCGGCGAACGAACAAATTTCCGAAGTGATCCAGCCGTAGTCTTCATCAACCAGTTCAAGTTGGGCGAGCGGATCTGCGATGTGGGCATCGAAACCGGCCGAGATGATGACCAGGTCGGGTGAAAACACCTCAAGGGCCTTCAACCCGTGATCTGACCAGATTCTGCGAAACTCTGTGCTGCCCGACCCGGGTGCCAGCGGCAGGTTCAAGATGTTTCCACAGCCGGTTTCTTCTGGATAACCCGAGCCCGGGTATAAGGGAATCTGGTGACTGGAGATGTACAGAACATCGGGTGAATCCTCGAAAATGTCCTGTGTTCCGTTGCCGTGATGTACGTCGAAATCCAGGATGGCCACCCGGCCTGCGCCTTGGCTCTGCTGCGCGTGACGGGCGGCTACCGCAGCCTGGTTCAGCAGGCAGAATCCCATCGCAGTCGTCGAATTCGCGTGATGGCCGGGCGGGCGCGTGGCGCAAAAAGCGTTTTTGGCCCGCCCCTCGAAAACCTGGTCGACGGCGAAACAGGCGGCACCGCTGCTCCGCAGCGTCGCATCTAATGAGCCTGGGGACAGGAAGGTATCTGCATCCAGTGCAATCCGGGACTGGGGGTCCTTTTTATGCGGTTCAAGTTCGAGCAGGCGCTTCCAGTAGTCGGCAGCATGCGCGAGTTCGAGTTGTGCCTCAGTGGCCAGTGGCGCCGGAAGCAGTTCGGTGCCGGGCAGGTTCCTGATCCCATTCATGACTGCTGTAATTCGCGCAGGGGATTCGGCGTGCCGGGCGCCGGGGTCGTGCCGGAGGCAGTCGTCGTGATGCAGGATCAGTGTTTTCATCAGGTTCTATATTACCGGCAAAATCGTGGATTCTTTCACTTCTTCCATCACCACGTAGCTGCGCGAGTCACTGACGCCGGGCAGTGCCAGTATTTTTTCACCGAGCAGGCTGCGGTATTCCTGCATGTCCTTGACCCGGGCCTTGAGCAGGTAGTCGAAGTTTCCGGACACCAGGTGACACTCGAGCAGTTCGGAAAGTTTAGTAGCCTCCCTGCGAAAATCCCTGAACGCGTCTGGAGATGTTCTAAGCAGATCTATCTCCACAAATACCAGTAAACCCGCTTCGACCAGGCCGGGGTCCAGCAGCGCCGTGTACCCCTTGATGTAACCGTGCCGTTCCAGCCGCCGCACCCGCTCGTGGCAGGGGGTGGCTGACAGGTTGACCTTTTTCGCCAGCGCAACATTCGAGATCCGCCCGTCATTCTGCAGATGCTTGAGAATGAGCCTGTCGGTGCGGTCCAGTTTTCTTGGCTTGCGCTGCCTGTTTTTCATCCAATAAACCCTGAAATGATGCTTCAAAACAGAATAATACACTAGATATTGGACTTAAATGGGAACAAAAACCACAGATTAGATCGTAAAATTAGTTTTTAGGAATCAATTCTGGAGCCAGGCCATGAAAGTCGGTGTACCCAAGGAAATCAAGAATCATGAATATCGTGTCGGGCTCGTTCCTGCATCCGTTCGCGAGCTGACCATTCGCGGTCACGAGGTTTTCGTACAAAGCTCTGCCGGTGCCGGTATTTTTGTTGACGACAGTGAATACGAGGCGGTCGGCGCGACCATCCTGCCCGACGCGGAGTCGGTGTTTGAAACCGCGGAGATGATCGTCAAGGTCAAGGAACCCCAGGCAGTGGAACGCGCCATGCTGCGCGAAGACCACACCCTGTTTACCTACCTCCACCTGGCGCCCGATGCCCCACAAACCGAAGACCTGGTTAAAAGTGGCGCCTGTTGCATCGCGTATGAAACCGTGACGGACCGCAAAGGACACCTTCCGCTGCTTGCGCCTATGTCTGAAGTGGCTGGCCGCCTATCCATCCAGGCGGGCGCCTGGTGCCTGGAAAAAGCACATGGTGGCGCTGGTGTGCTGCTGGGCGGCGTGCCGGGTGTTGAACCTGCCAAGGTCGTCATCATCGGGGGCGGCACGGTCGGATTCAATGCCTGCCAGATGGCGGTCGGCCTCGGCGCCCGTGTAGTCATCATGGATCGTGATCTTGAGGTCATGCGGTTCCTGGATGCCACGTTCTCCAGCCAGGTAGAAACCGTTTACTCAAATGCCGAATCCATCGAACGCCATATCCAGGACGCTGATCTGGTGGTTGGTGGTGTCCTGATTCCAGGCGCTGCGGCACCCAAACTGGTAACCCGCGACCACCTGTCCATGATGCGTCCGGGTTCTGTGCTGGTGGATGTGGCCATCGACCAGGGCGGATGTTTCGAAACATCGAAGCCCACCACTCACGCCGAGCCAACCTACATCATCGACGACATCGTGCACTACTGTGTCGCCAACATGCCGGGCGCCGTACCGCGTACTTCGACCTTTGCGCTGAACAACGCAACGCTGCCGTTCACGCTGCAGTTGGCCGACAAAGGCCCACACCAGGCGATGATCGACAACCATCATTTACTGGATGGCCTGAACGTGCACCGCGGCAAAGTGACGTACCGGGATGTGGCCAGGGACCTGGGTTACGAATACGTGCCGGCCAGGGAGGCCCTGACCCTCTGAGAGATGGTAGTGAAGGCCGGGGGAGTGGGATCAGGTATTGTCGGACACGCTCAAGACGTCCATGTGAGCTCTTCGGCTGTTCCCGACAGCCGAAGGTCCGACAATACCTGATCCCACTCCCCCGGCCTATGTACCATCGCTCGCTTTGTGGCTAGGTGCACTGATAGCGCTCGCGCATAACGTTCACTGAATCCCCGATCATTTCCTCGAGCACATCTCGGTCCACCGCATCCAGGTTTTTCAGGTAAAGGCAGGACTTGCCTGTTTTGTGTGGGCCGAGTCGGGTCATCTGCTCTTCGTAGGCCTCAAAGCCGGGCATGATGTAGATGGTCAGGGCCGTCTTGCGGGGGCGCCGGTGATCTTGCCCATCAGGGTGATAAGGTCCCAGCTGTCCTTGCGCTTTTGCTCGTTATCGACAGTGTTGACGAAGTTTTCGACGCTGGCGTCGGTTTTTACGGTTTTGTTGCTGGACATGAAGTAGGCTCCGTTAATACTATCTGCGTTTATTATTTTTAACATAGACCAAAATGAGCATTGAAGTCGGAAAACAGCTACGTGCGGTGCGGACTGCTTTTGGCCTGAGCCAGCGCGAACTGGCCAAGCGGGCGGGAGTGACCAATGGGATGATCTCCCTGATCGAGCAGGACCGGGTCAGTCCTTCTATCGGGTCGCTGCAGAAAATTCTCTCGGCCTTTCCCATGACCATGGCAGAGTTTTTCACGCGTGACATGGAAGGAAAGGAGAACGTAGTGTTTCGAGCCGGTGAACTGCCGGATGTCGGCACCGGTGATATCCAGTATCGCCTGGTGGCTGCTGCCAGGCACGACCGCAAGATGTCCATCCTGTCCGAAACTTATGAGCCGGATACAGATACGGGTGAAGACATGCTGACGCATTCGGGCGAGGAAGGCGGTGTAGTGGTTGCGGGTGAACTGGAAGTGACGGTTGCCGGCAAAACCTGGGTGCTGGGGCCGGGCGATGCCTATTATTTTGACAGCCGGCTACCTCATCGTTTCAGGAATACGGGGAAAGTACCCGCGCGCATCGTCAGCGCAAACACGCCGCCGACAATCTGATCAGTCCGCCTGGAATTCAAGCCATTCGATGCCGGTGTGGCACATGCGATTCAGGTAATTCCTTATGCGTTCCAGCATCTCCAGGATAGCAGCCGGCTCCATCGGATTGTTTTTTCGCAGTTCTTCCAGGCCCTTGTCGTGCTCGGGTTCCCATTCCCAGGTTTCCGGCATCTGGTCTTCCATGGACATCAGGAACAGGGGGTAGGGACGGCCGGCGTATACGCCTTTGAGGACCTTTCTGCCGATATAGTGAAAGCGGATTCCTTCGCTTTCATCCAGGCTGGAAATCAGCTGAACCAGGTTGGAGGAAACGATGACCTGGCCGCGGCCGCCACAGGACGCCAGTCTGAAACCCGCGTCCACATCGGGGCCCAGAAAATCAACATAGGCCTGTTCGGCATCACCTCCGAGCATTTCGGGTATTTCGATTTCCCGGTTGCGGTGTGATACCTGGGCGGCCCAGCAGCAGCCCTTGATCCGAAGTGGCCAGCGCTCAAAGATCTGGCGGTCGTAATTGACGATTGTGCGATAGAAGGCAATGGTTAAAAGCTGTGCCTCGCGGGATGATTTTGGGTGCGCCATGAAGACGATTTCATCGCCGATGACTTTCCATACACCCGCCCTCGGAACTTCTTCTTCCATGATAAAAGCCGCGGCGATCTGACCCATCATGATCAATGGTACTTCGCGGAAAAACGCCTCGAATGCTTCCAGCCATTTTGGGCTGTCAGAATCACCCAGGGCCTGGGATTTGAACGCGGTCGAACCGGCCAGGTCGGCCGACATGAACAACGCAACCGCAGGCTTTTCTTTTTTTTCGGTCACAATATTCTTCCATTCAGAAAGAAGCCAGGGCTTCTTCTTCGTTGGCCGCCAGGTTCAGGATTGATGCAAAGCCCGAGATGTCGAACACTTCCTGCACGACGTCATTCAGATTACAGACCACCATCTTTCCGTCGCTCATTTTCAATTTTTTCGCGGTGGCCAGCAGGATTCTGAGCCCCGAGCTGCTGATGAAGTTCAATTCGCTGAAATTGAAGAGGATTTTGGTGGAACCCTCATCGAGTAGCCGGCTAACCTCGGCTTCGGCTGTGGGGGAGGTGTTTGTATCGAGATTGCCGGTAAAATCCAGCACGCTCACTCCACCTACGTCTCTGTGTTTGATGTCCATAATGGGTTCCTTTGCGTAAGCATTCTATACGGTTGTTGGCTTCATGGAATGTCCATGATCAATTTGACGACATTTCTGTCTTTTTGGCGTTCATAATCGACATCATCCATGAGTTCCTTCACCAGCAACCTGCCCAACCCCCCGATTTTTCTGTCTTCGATGGAGGAAGTCGTGTCGGGATTGAGTTGTTCGAACGGATTGAACGGTTTGCCGGTATCGACCACTTCAAGCATCAGGCGGTTATCCAGGTAAGCGCAGTTAATTTCGATGAACTGTTTACCATCTTCATCCGTTCCATAGGAGATGATGTTGTTGACCAAGTCATCTATGGCGATGTTCAGCTTTCGCATCACGTCTTCGGGAAGGTCGTTTTTCCTGGCGAAACGGGCCAGTTCCTTGTTCAGCCTGCCGATTTCCTGGAAGTCGGACGAAATGACCAGGCTCATGCGCGGATACTCGGATTTGTCGGGTTCTTTCAGCAGGCTGCAGGCCAGCATGGTTATGTCGTCCGCCTGCTCGGCTCCATCGGCGTATTTTTCGACGGACAGGAGTGTATCTGAAACCAGATCTTCAACAGATGAACCCATCGAGCTTTCAAGGTGATCCTCCAGGCGTTTCTCGGAAAAGAGGTTGTCCTCCTTGTCCATTGCTTCGGTAACGCCATCGGTGAATATGAACAACTGGTCACCCATTCCGAGGTCCACGCTGCTCTCTTTGTAAGCCAGGTCTTCCATGGCGCCGATAATTGGCCCATGCCTCTGGGACAGAATTTCCAACTTTCCATCCCGTCGCCGGATATAGGGTGGATTGTGGCCGGCATTGGTAAAACGGCATTCACCTGTCCGGATATTGCAGATGGCAATGAACAACGTGACGAACATGCTGGATGGATTGTCCTGGCTCATCTCGTCATTGACCCTTGTTACGATACTGGCCGGTGAGGGATCGTCCATCGCCCGGGTCTTGATCACTGATTTGGTCACTGCCATGAACAACGCAGCGGGCACACCTTTTCCTGAAACATCGCCGACTACCAGTACCAGTTCATCTTCGTTGATGAAAAAGAAATCGTAGAAATCGCCGCCCACTTCCCGCGCCGGTTGCAGCAAGGCATGAACGCTGAACTCATCACGCTGGGGAAATTCCAATGGCAGCATGCTCATCTGGATATCCCGGCCGATATTGAGCTCTTCTTCCATGCGGTCTTTCTGCTGCTTGATGATGCCGTAGGCCTCGCTGAGCTCGTCCATGCTTTGCTTGAGCGCAAGGTGAGTTTTCACCCGGGCCTGGAGAATCGGTGGGATGACGGGTTTGAAAATATAGTCCGCCGCGCCGAGACTGAATCCACGGGTTTCGTCACTGGTCTGGTCCATCGCCGTAACGAAAATCACGGGAATATCCCGGGTTTTCGGGTTTTCCTTTAGTTTTTGACAGACCTCATAGCCGTCCATCCCCGGCATCATGACATCCAGCAGGATCAGGTCAGGTCTGTGCTTTTCGGCAATTTTCAGGGCTATGGGACCATTGATGGCTGCCTTGACCGAGTATTCGGATGCAAGTATTCCCTTAACCACGTCCAGGTTTTCGGGAGTGTCATCTACAGCCAGGATGACCGGCTTTGACTGGCTTTCATTCATGCTTGCCTCTGGAGCAGTTGCTCGATCTTGCTGATCAGGGGTTTCAATTCTTCTGCGGCCGTTTCCAGGTCGTATTGTTCGATCAGGCTTTGGACCGGTTCAAGCCAACTTGCGGCTTCGCTGCCGGCGACCTGGCCCAGGAGTTCTTCCATGAGGTCTTCGGCCTCGGAATCGTAGGCTTCGAGTTTCTCCTGCAGCTGCTCAAGCTGCGGGATCAGGTCGGCTGTAAGGGCTTTGGTGCTTCCTTTTGCGGTTACAGTTCCCGGACTGACATCGCCAATGGCTAACAGGACCTTCTCAAGTTCCGCCTCGGCCCGGGTAAGCAATGATTCCGGCAACAGCGATGGGTTGACCTTCAGCGCTGCTTCGAGATCAGCGGCGGCTTTTTGGAGCTCACCGGCTCCTATGTTTCCGCTGACGCCCTTGAGCGTGTGTGCATGGCGTAACGCTTCTTCCGCATCGCCGGTCTCCACGCCAGTCCGAATTGCGTTGATGCTGTCAGACTGGTTCTGCACGAACTTGTCCAGCAGGCGCAGGAAAGAACGTGTGTTACCTCCAAGCCGCTCTACTCCGGACTTCATGTCCAGGCCCGGGATATCGGGAAGGTCGCCCTCATCTCCTCTTATTGTCAGACTTTCTTCAGTTTCGGGCAGTTCTCGCTGACCGTGAGGAATCCATTTCAGCAACGCGCTGAACAGGATCTCCGGATTGATGGGCTTTGCGATGTGATCGTTCATGCCGTGAGCCAGCGATTTTTCGCTGTCTTCAACGGTCGCGTTAGCCGTCATGGCGAGGACGGGCAGGTCTGCAAACCGGTTGTCTTCGCGGATTTTCAGCGTTGCGGTCAGGCCGTCCATGACCGGCATCTGGACATCCATAAGCACGCAGTCGTAGTCTTTGGAATACAGTTTTTCCAGCGCGTCCTGGCCGTTCTCAGCAATGTCCACGAAGAATCCTGCGTGGCCGAGCAGTTCGCTGGCGACTTGCTGGTTGATTTCGTTGTCTTCGACCACGAGCAGGCGCGCTCCTTGCACAGGCCTCAGGGCTTGCGTGTCAAAGCCCCGCCTGGTGCCATGCGCCCTGGCTTTTCGCTGCGTCTTGATTCCAAACGCCATCATGACAGCATCGAACAGATGTGAAGGGCTGACTGGTTTGGTCAGGAATTGATCGATCAACTCGCCGCCGGGCCGGTCCATGACGTCTCCCGAGCTGAAGCCGGAAACCATGATAATGTGCGGATCGGTTTCCCGCTTGATTTCATTCTTGATGATCTGGGCGACCTGCAGTCCTTCCATCTGTGGCATCAGCCAGTCCAGCACGAGGAGGTCGTAGGGCGTTTCTGCTTC
>Ga0224504_10000524_pt1 | contig 17137 bp, 14 predicted proteins | sample SF_Oct11_sed_USG_3_FD_170160 | JGI IMG/M metagenome (GOLD analysis project Ga0224504, IMG submission 170160) | Sediment microbial communities from San Francisco Bay, California, United States - SF_Oct11_sed_USGS_24 | ecosystem: Environmental > Aquatic > Marine > Sediment | place: USA... | reverse complement strand
CGTTCTGCGTCGATTGTCAGCAACCAGAGTTCTCTGATTCCGGCAGTCTGCGCCGCCGACTCAAGCGCGCCAACCAGCTTTCCACCGAAACCAGCGCTGCGCACCTGCTTCGCCACCACCAGTGACCGAAGCAGGCCTGTCGTGCCATAGACTTGAAGTCCAATCAGCCCGGCGAGTTCGTCACCGTCTTCGACGACAAGAAACCCGTCAAGTTTATCCGGCCCTAGATCTGCGGTTGGCAAACCAGATTCCTGCAGCAGCTGGCCAATTGATTTCCAGTCACCGTCTCTAGCCTGGCGCAGTGTCGGCATATGCAGATCAGTCACCCTGATACTTCTCCCGATTGAGCCGTCCTGCAGCCAGGGCGTTACAGACCGCTCTCGCTGCGATAAGCAATCGAGGTGTTGGGCGCCCGATTTCATTTGCCGGCATCAGAAAACGATTTCCGTATTTGTTTGCAGCTATGTCCGTCCAACGATCCCATTCAATAAACGCATTCGGCCCCGCATCCGAACTCGCGAGTATGATTTCCGGCTCACGTTCGAGAACGGCTTCGACGGAAACCAGGGGCGCCAGCCCGTCGAGATCAGAGAAAATGTTAAATCCACCGCAGGTTTCGATTAACTCACTGATGTAGTGATCACCGTTGATAGTGTAAAGCGGGCGAGCGTCTACCTGGTAGAACACGCTGATCGGGGTGAGCTCGCGAGACTCTTCAGCCAGCGTTTGTAGTTCGTTTTCAAAACTGTTTGCCGCAGCATTGGCCAATACCTGGTGGTCGGTAAGTTCACCCAAAGTTCTGAGCGCAGAAGGCACACCTGCAAGCCCTTTAGTCGGGATAACTTCAACACGAAACCCCCGCGCACTCAGATCGTCAACGACATGCGCCGGGGTTCCCGTTTCCCAGGCAAGCAACAGGTCTGGCTCAAGTATCGTCAGCTGTTCCTGATCAATATTAAATGCGTCGCCGATTACAGGCAGCTCTGTCGCCTCCAACGGATAGTCCGAATAAGCGCTGACGCCGACCAGCAAATCATCAGCATCAATGGCGAACATCAGTTCCGCGAGGTGTGGTGACAAGGTCACTATTCTTGTGGCTGATGCCGGAGCCGCGTTCTCCGCCGAAAGATTCGGTTCCCGATCGCTACATGCGATCAGTGTGGTGCAGCTAAAAAAGAGGAAAAGATAGCGTGCCAGTCGGCTCACACAGACCAGCCATACAATGTCATCGCACCAATAACTGCCGCCCAGATAAACAACAGACGATAGACCAGCCCATTGGCCGAAGTCGCACCACGAATACCCCGATCTGCAAGACTTTCGCCTTCCTCATCCCGCAAACCAAGCGCGCCGGTGCCAACTCTGGCCAGCAATCGCTCGCTTTGGCCGTGTGAGGTCGATGGAACGGTGTCGTCTGCTTTTCGCCATGCCGACAAAGCCCCGTCAAAGCTGCCTGCCATTGCGTAGCCAATTGCCGTCAGGCGAGCAGGAATCCATACAAGCCAGCCATGCAGCATTTCTGAGGCCGCTGTCAACGGCGTTTCGTCACCCAGGTCGGCCCGCAGCGCATTGAAAACCGCGCGACGCCGAATAAGGTCTGTCACGCGGTAGGTCCACGCACCAACCGGGCCCAGCAAGACAAACCAGAAGACCACAGCAAACAGGCGATTGTTCGCCTGAATACAAACAGACTCCTCGACCATGCGGATACGCTCGGCAGCGTCCTCCGGCACATCTGATTCGATCAGGGCCCTCGCCGTTTCCTGAATCCGTACGGGATCGTCTTCCTCGATGGCGCGACAGTACTCATCGACATCCTCGCCAATGTCTTTGGGACCAAGCGAAAAGAACAAAACCAGGATTGCGAGAATCAGGTACGGAAATCCGTAAAGCGTATCGCCAAGGCCGAGGCGCGCTAAAACAACCGGCAACACCAGCACAATGACAAGAACAGTGACCGGAATAAATGACGGCCAGTTGGCAAACCGGTCGCCCTGCCTGAAGCCGAAATCAATGGCGCGATCCAGCCAGCGCAATGTGCGCAGATGGAAAAGTTGCGTTGCAAGTCGCTCAACAGCGAGTCCGATCAAGAGTGCCAGTAGTTTCATGCTTTCCCGGTGTTTTCGCCATTTGGACGAAGCCCATCATACAGTCGCAGCCAGTTGAAAGCAGGACCGGGGTCCGTTTTTCGGCCCGGCGCGACGTCGCAGTGTCCTGCAATCCTTCGTGCCGAAATTTTCGGGTATGTGGCTATGATCGCCTGAATAATCGCAACCAGTTGCTTGTACTGTTCGTCGGTATAAGGCGTGTCGTCCGTACCTTCAAGTTCTATGCCGATTGAGTAATCGTTACAACAACTTCGGCCACGAAATTGTGAGAGCCCGGCATGCCAGGCGCGCCGCTCAAAAGGCACAAACTGAATCAGCTCACCATCACGCCGAACCAGCAGGTGCGAGGAAACCTGCATTCCTTCAATCTCCATGAAATAGGGATGGGCTGTGCAATCAAGACAATTCGTGAAGAGCGATTCAATATATGGCCCACCGAACTCGCCCGGTGGAAGACTGATTCCGTGGATGATGACGAGTTCCGGCTCGCTTCCCTCAGGACGCTCGTCCTGATTGGGCGACGGGCATTGTGTCGCCGGGCGAATCAGTCCGGCTCCTGGACTGACTGCATATTTGACGGCATCGGGTGAATTCAAAACCTTGTGTTCCCGGCTGGTTCAATCGCTACTACAAGTTCAAACCTAACAGCGCTTGGACGCGGTAACAACGATTAAGTACTCTCTGCCAATGTCCGAAACACGCCTGTACATCGAAGGAACGATTGCCGTAGGTAGCGAGGCTGAAATTCGTGACGAGCAGGCCCGTTACGTAAGCCGCGTGCTGCGACTGAAGCCGGGTGATTGCGTCACGCTTTTTGACGGCACAGGAGCTGAGTACCCGGCATCCATTGTTTCACTGAGTAAAACCAGGGTACTCGTTTCAGTCACAGATGAAATACACCGTGATACCGAATCATCACTTCGCATCCACCTTTTGCAGGGCGTCTCGCGGGGCGAACGTATGGACTTCGTGGTGCAAAAGGCGACTGAGTTGGGAGTACATCGCATTACACCCGTTCTGACCGAATACTCGGTGGTGAAACTTGACGAAAAGAGAGCGGAAAAAAGAATCCGACACTGGCGCGGTGTCGCTGCAAGTGCCTGCGAGCAGTGTGGCCGAAACGTGCTTCCTGTTCTCGATCCGCCGATCGCCCTGCGAAACTGGCTGGGTGAAAACCTGGATTCTGCCGGGACCCGGATAATTCTGAAGCCAGGGGCGGATGGATCACTGAAATCCATCCAGCCGGATGGTGGCCAGCTGACTGCCCTTATCGGCCCAGAGGGCGGGCTCAGTGATGAGGAATATGGGCTCGCCGAGGCCACGGGGTTTCAGCCGATTGGGTTCGGACCGAGAATTCTGCGAACGGAAACCGCCGCGCTCGCTGTGGTCGCAGCAGTGCAAGCCCTGTCGGGAGATTTGGCGCCGGGCTAACCGGCCGGCAAACTGGCCGAGGCGATCATTCCTTCCAGCACTTCCAGGTTCGGGATCAGCGGGAACTCGTTGATCATTTTGACGCGGCACAAGACGGGGGCCCCTTCGGGCCAGCCTTTTGCGGAATCAAGTTGCAAAACTTCCTCATTCACTCTTACAAGCTGGGGAAAGCCCTGCGTCAGGACGCCAAAAAAGCCGCTCCGAACCGCGCCGGAAGTAGAATAAAAGACCACAACTCGCGTCCGCCCGGTCGGGGCCGGTACTTCCTTGCCTATGGCACCTTCGAAAGCCACAACCGGCAAATCCCTGCCATTCCAGTTGATTGAACCGAGCATCCACGGGTGTTCGGTTTCTTTTTGCACGGGCGGCGTATAGCGCACCACTTCCGCGACACAGGCGCGCGGCACAATGAGACGCTCGTCCGCGAGCGGCACGAGAAGGCTATAAAGTTCTTCGTCTGCGGCGCTCACTGCAACGCAATTCCTTTTTCATCCAGCAATCTTCGAATAGCCTCAAGAAGTTGCGAATCCTGGTAAGGCTTGCCGAGATAGTCGTTGACGCCGATTTCGATCGCACGCGCGCGATGCTTATCGCCAACTCTCGATGTAATCATGATGATGGGCACGTCGGATACGCGGCCGTCATTGCGAACATGTGTCGCGAACTCGTAACCGTCCATATTCGGCATTTCAATATCGAGCAGGATGATGTCCGGTTTCGCCTCCTGAAGAACGCTGATGGCATCAATTCCGTCTTTGGCTGTCACGACACGAAGACCATTTCTTTCGAGGAATCTTTCCATGACACGACGCACGGTAATGGAATCGTCGACGACCATTGCGAGTGGACGTTCATCACTTGGTGTCGGCGCTGCATTTTTAAGTTCGACGACCGGCGCACCCGCCCTGACCAGCGCATTAATATCAAGAATCAGCACAATTCGTCCATCGCCGAGAATCGTCGCGCCCGAGATTCCAACAATGCTCGCAAGCTGTGGGCCAATCGATTTAACGACAATTTCCTGGCTCGCAATCATCTCGTCAACCAGCAGCGCCGCCGAATACTCGCCCGCGCGGACCAGGATGACGGGTACAAAAGAATCGTCCTCGGGCAACTTCGCTGACTGCCCTCCGAGATACATTCCCAGGTGCCGGAAACGGTATACCTGTTCGCCATATTCGTAACGCGGCTCACTTTCGCCCAACAGATTTTCCAGCTCTGCTCGCGCAATCCGAACAACACCCTCAACAGTAGGCAGTGGCAGTGCATAAACCTCGTTGCCAGTTCGGACAATCAGCGCCTGGGTTATCGCCAGCGTAAATGGCAACCGGATGGTGAAATTTGTTCCCTGGCCAATTACCGAGGATATCTGCAGCGAGCCACCAAGTTGCTTGATCTCGTTTGCCACAACATCCATGCCAACCCCGCGGCCTGCCGATTGCGTAACCTTGTCGGCAGTGCTGAATCCAGGCGTCAGGATCAATTGCATGATGGCCTCATCGGTCACCTTGCTATCAGCCTTCAGCAAACCCTTTTCGAAGGCTTTTCTCCGAATGGCCCCAACATCGAGACCTGCGCCGTCGTCCGCGACGTCGATAATCATCTCGGCACCTTCGCGGTGCAAACGAATCGTGATTCGGCCACTAGCTGGTTTACCGGCGGCCTGCCTGACATCGGGATTCTCAATGCCATGCACAACTGCGTTTCGCATCATGTGCTCGAACGGCGGCAACATCTTGTCCAGCACCTGCCGGTCGAGTTCTCCGGATGCCCCTTCAACCGCCAGTTCGGCTCGCTTGCCTGCCTCGGACGCAGATTGGCGAACGAGTCGCGTTAGCCGGGCCACATGGCGCTGGAATGGCACCATGCGAGTGCGCATCAGGCCATCCTGCAATTCTGCCGTTACTCGCGACTGTTGAACCAGCAGAGTGTCAGCCTCTGACGTTACCGATTGCAGAAGATCTTTAAGGCTGTCCATGTCGCTGGCCGATTCTGCGAGCGCCCTCGACAACTGCTGAATATTGGAATATCGATCCAGCTCAAGTGGATCAAAGTCCTGGGCGACCATCGTGTCTTGATGGCCATGCATGATTTGCGCTTCTGTTTCGATTTCCAGCTTACGCAGCTGCTCGCGCAGCCTCGCGCCGGTCTGCTCCATTTCCTCAAGGTGAAACTCGATCGTATTGATCTGCTGACTTAGGCGCGAGTGATAGATGCTGATTTCGCCTGCAGCGTTCAGTAAATCCTCAAGCAATTCGGCGTCGATTCGCGCGAATTCCTGTCTCTGGTCTCCACCGCGCTGCGCCGGCATTTGACGAACCGGAGTTTTCTCCGGCTCAGCCGGGATATCGTCGGGAACCATGGCAGCGGGCGCTGCGGGTTCCACTGCGGACGGTGTCGGGATCTGATCCTCAATATCAGGCAGCGGCTCGGCCGGCTCGTCTGCTAGTTCAAACGACGGTTCGACGGGAGCCGGTTCCGACGTTTTTTTGATTTCGTCCAGCTCGTCATTGAGCGGCGTATCGACGATAACCATGCTCATCGAATCTTCGGGCTCAATTGTGAACTCGACCGCCTCGCTGTCTTCGACATCGACCGGCTGATCCTCCGGAACCAGAACCGCAGCCTCAATCGTCAGGTTGCCTGCGTTAATTTCGTGGATTTTTTGTTCAAGCTCGGTATTGGCCGTTACCGCCTTGCCCGCGATAACGCTGTCTCGCATCCGATGCAGCTCATCGATGCTCTGCTGCAAGAGATCGTCTATCTGCGGCGCTGTTTCGATGCGACCATCGTCGACATTGATTAGAAGAGCTTCGATCTCGTGACTGAGATTTCCCATCGCCGATATCCCGGCCATCCGTGCACCGCCCTTCAGCGTATGCAGATGCCGTTTCAACTCCTCGACGTGATCACGGGAATTGCGGTCCTTTTTCCAGGCATCCAGCGCCTGATCCGCGGATTCCAGCAGTTCGGCTGCTTCCTCGGAAAAAATCGCCGCAATTTCTGCGTCGTACGCAGCCTCTTCAGGATCTGCGGCTTCCACTTCGGGTTCGGCGGTGACGGGTTCCGGCGCTTCTTCCGCATCCGGAATTAGCGGCTCTACAGCATTTGTCAGGTTCGTCAGGTGCTCAATTAGCACGGAAAAATCTGTGCGACTACGTTCCGGCTGGTTGATGTCGCCCACTATTGTTGACAGCGCTTTTGCCGCCGCCCTCAACGCATCTGTGCCGGATTTCTGCAGCCCGATTTTGTAGTCATAGACTCTTCTTACAAATCGATTCAACGCACCGGCGACTGCAACGCCACGATCGACATTCGCCATGTTGGCGCTGCCATGCAATGTATGGCAAGCGCGGTAAAGCTTGTCGGTCACATGGAATGGCGGCTGATGTCCTTCGCACGCTTCGAGGTAATCGAGAATAACCTTGAGATGACCGGCGGTTTCTTTCGAAAATATATCGAGAAGGACAGGATCCATCTCCAATGCCGCTGCTTCTTCTTCCCGCTGCTGAAGTGCCGGCGTGCTAATGGTCAGATCAGCCGCATTCGGATCGCCCTCCGCAAATGCGTTCGCACGCGCCATCAGCAAGCTGATGTCCTTTTGAGGTTCGGTACCAACTTCGAGTTGTTCGACCAGATCCGGAACGGCATTTGCCGCTTCCAGGATAAACTCAACCATCGGGGGTGTTCGCACGAGCGTTTTGTTAATGAGCTTGTTGAGTAAACTCTCGACACTCCAGGCATATTCGCCAATTCGCTCCGCACCGACCATCCGACCACTGCCTTTAAGCGTGTGGAATGAACGGCGCACCGTAATCAATGTTTCCATATCGTCAGGCGCGTCGGCCCAGGCCGGCAGGTTGCGACCGATCGTTTGTACCTCTTCCTTGGCTTCCTCGATGAACAGCTCCAGCAATTCCGGATCGAGGTGTTCCGCCGATGCGGCGACAACCGGTGCCGGTACCGGCGGCATCACGGTCGTCATCTGCTGTTCCGGCTGAGGTGGCGGTGGTTTTCTGTCTGCCGCCGCGATCTCATCAAAATCGGGCACCTCGATTCTCGTCGTCTGCGAAAACGGTGCAGCCGACTCTTCCGTCTGTTCAGCTGCCAGGCGCGCTTCCAGATCGCGCAGCACAGAGAGGCAGGCCTCGGCGTTGTCGAGCATGTACCACGGCTCGCTTCGACCAGCCTTGACCGTTTCCATGTAGTACTCAAGACTGACGATTGCGTCCGCAAGCCTGTCTGTTTCTTTTTGCGTAAGCCGGCTCGGCCCGGCACCGGCCAGTGCAAGCGTTAGCAGGCTGCCAACCTGTTCAACGACCTGCATCGCGCGGGTTTTGTTGAGCATCAGGAGGCCAGCCTTAATGCCGCGAATCAGCGCCGGCACCGCATCAATTCCCTGCGAGCTCCCCTGCGACACCATGCTCTGGCTGTAGGTCTCCTTGATTCGCGCAAGATTGATAATGCTCTCGCGCATGACGGCCTCTGCCACCTGCTTGTAGTCGGCGTCTTCCTCCGGCGCCATCTCGACTGCTTCGGCGTCAGCTTCGACGGGCTCGGTCGGAACAATCAGTCGCACTAACTGCTGGTCGAGCCGGTCTTCAACCCGCAACAGGGTTGACGCAATTTCAATGATCGTTTTTTCTTCAATCGGCCCGCCTTGCGAGACCACGCCCTTGAGCCGATCGATTTCAGAATCAATGTCACCGCGAAGCTCACCCAGACCGAGAACGCCGAGCGTATCGCTGATCTTCTTCAGCAGATCAAGCTGCGGTACCAGGTCGGCCGAATTGGCCATACCGGTCCGTACAAAAATATCCAGAACGTCCTTGACCCGGGCAAGGTCTTCTTTAATAGCTGACGCAACCGTCTTCATCAGCTTGACGCTCGGTGCCGACAGGGCCTCCCTGGCATGTTCGACCTGTTCGTCGCCCGGCAGCAACTCTGCAAGGTTGAATGCAGCACGAATTTCACTGATTCGTTCGCCAGCATGGCTGGAGCGGGCAACGTAATAAAGCAGGTTGTTTAGCAAATCTGCGACAGGATGATTATCGAACGCGCCAATCCCTTCATCGATGAGCAATTTGATTTGCCGATCGGTCTGGCCCAGCAAGCGCTTCAGCGCGACGGAGGTTTCGAGGCCACCGTTCTGTAGCGACTCGAGGACGCCACCGACGACCCACCAGAGCTGATGCATGTCATTGCGATTTGCCGAAGTTTCCAGTGCGGAAATAACGCCCGACAATGTCTCAAGGTGACGCTTCGTGTCGCCGCCCTGAATCCAGCCAAGCAATGCAAGCTGAAACTTTGGCCGGAGCTTTTTGGCTACATAAACCGGGTCTTCGCCACTCGACTCGTGACTCGCCTTACCATCTTGCTTGCTTTGTGGAGACAGGTTAAGAAGCAGCAATGTGCCTTCGGACAATAACGGCTGTCCTCGGGCGGCCCGAAGGTCATTCAGCAATGGCAGAAGGACGAGCGCAATATCCCGACCGCCTCCAAGCAGCCTTTCGATATAGATCGGCAACTGGACCATCGCGCGCGTCAGGGCATCCAGGCCATCCTCGCGTCCTTTGCCGGCCCGCAACGTTGCCAGGTAGGCGCACACGGCTTCCATCTCTTCGGCCAACAGTGCAGCGCCGTAGGTTTCCGTGATTTTTAGCGCACCGCTAACCTGGTGCAGCAACTGACTGGAACGAATGAGAGCTGCGGTACCGCCGCGGCCGTCAACACAATCTTCAAGAGCCAGGTGGGCATTGCGAATTGTCTCCATCAGCTCCTGGCTGACGACGCCAAGCGCGTTCGCGGCCGCTTCGACGAATCCGTCGAAATCCGGCTGTTCCTGAATGCCTGATTCGCTGCTCATTTCGATTTAATGAGTGGCGGGCCTATCCCGCTGCCTTTTCCTGTACTACCGACACGACCGGCGCACCGCTCGATGTCGAGGACAGAGCGCTGGCCTGTAACGCGGCGCTCGGCAGCGTAAATCCTGCAACGGTCTGACGAAGCTGAGAGGCAAGCTCGGACAGCTTGGAAATTGAAGCCGCTGTGGCAGTGGTTGCCTTCCCCGTTTGGTCACTGATTTCTTTGAGCTTGGTGGTTCTTCGGGTTACGTCGGCTGCGGATCCGGCCTGCTGACGCGCTGAACCGGAAATGTTTTGTACGAGGTTCGCAATCTGATTAGAAACCTGCTCGATCTCGTCAAGCGCTGCACCGGCATTCTCCGCCAGCAACGCACCGCCCACTACGTCAGTTGTGCTGCGTTCCATGGATACGACCGCTTCATTTGTATCTGACTGAATCGTCCTCACCAGCACCTCGATCTGTTTCGTCGCGTTGGTGGATCGCTCTGCCAGGCGCTGAACCTCATCCGCGACCACCGCAAAACCTCGCCCGGCTTCGCCTGCCATGGAAGCCTGAATGGATGCGTTAAGCGCCAGGATGTTCGTTTGCTCGGCGATATCGTTAATGAGCTCGATGATGTTGCCGATTTCCTGCGAGCTCTCTCCAAGGCGTTTAATTCGTTTCGACGTGTCCTGAATCGTCTCGCGAATAGTGTTCATGCCATCGATTGTTCTGCGCACTGCTTCGCCGCCTTTGTGCGCAACCTCGACGGAATGCCTTGCAACGTCGGAGGAACGTTCGGCATTGCCGGAAACTTCTTCAATTGAACCCGCCATCGATACAATCGATTCGGTCGCCGCAGTAATTTCTATTCTTTGTGTATCTGCTGCGCGCGCCATGTGCACAGCCGTATTCTCTGTCTGCTTGGCCGCAGAATCGACCATGATTGCCGTTTCGTTGATCGTCGCGACCAGTTCGCGAAGCTTCTCAATCGCATAGTTAATCGAGTCTGCAATCGCACCGGTGATATCTTCCGTCACGGTGGCTTCGACAGTCAGGTCGCCGTCCGCCAGGCTGCCGAGCTCATCGAGCAAACGCAGGATAGCTTGCTGGTTTCTCTCGTTCTGTTCACCTTGCTCACGCGAAGTCCGTTCGAAAACGGAACTTTTGGCGTGCAAAAAACCAAGGCCAATAAGCAGCAAAAGCGCGATCGCAATAAGAGCAATCGGCAACCAGGGATTGGCGAGTAAGCCTCCTGCTGAAGCAGAACCTGAGCCGGAAAGTGATGCCTCTAACAACGCAGTAGCCGCAGCGGAAAGTCCCGCTATATTTTCACTAAGGTTCCCCAGCCCGGGCGCCGCCAACACGGCTGCCGCGACCGCCGCCTCCATATCCGATAACTGGCTGATTACCGGCACGAGGGCAGTCTCGCGAGCTGCGCCGTCGAGCGGAACAACATCGAGACCGGTCGCCCGGCCGTCCAGGGCATCCGTGACCATCCGGAGATACGCTATGTCACTTGCAACAGCCTCTGCTGCTGCAGAATTCCCCCCGGCCGCGCTCGCGGCGAGGCTGTTGAGGGTTGTCTGTGCGGCAACGCCACGACGTTGGAACTCCTGGATTACCGCTGTTGCCCCTGACTGGTCCATTAATGTATCGGACGCATTGAGCAATTGCGGCATGAGATCATTAACCTGCCTGGCTGCGCCAGTAACCGATTCGACGTCACTCTGCCTTTCAAGAATCGCCCTGGCGTGACGTTTAAGTTCGTCCCATGCTGCGCCCGAAGCTCCGCCACCGATGCTGGCCAGGTTATTCAGGTCCGACTGCAGGCTTTCGAAACCACCGGACTCGCCACGCAATGCGGCTTGCGCATGCAATGGTACGGCTTGCGAAATTGCCGCCAGTGCAGGACCGCTGCTGTCGGATCCCGCATCGTTGCCGCTCTGCAGGTATAAAATCCCGGCAGCCGCAATGAGAGAAACGGCCAAAGCGGAAGCCAGGATGGTGAAGACGGATGATTGGTCAGTATTTGATGCCATGACTTCGCAACGTATAAGTTATCGATTTAGGCCGCGCTATTCAGCGGCAGCCTGTAAGAATGTACTGCTTTCCAGCAAATCGTAGAAATTGAATACGGGCCAGTTGTCCGGACCACGTTCATAAGCCCCGTTCAGGAAACGATCACAACGTACCGCTGTTTGTGGAACCTGTTCCACATATTCTGTGTTCACAAAGCGCCTGAATCCCTGCACTTCATCCACGACGAGGCCAGCGGGAATGTCCCGATGATTAATTGAAATGACCCTGGTAACCCGGCGTAACGACGTGCGGCCACTACCGAGGTACATTTTCAGGTCAATCAGCGGCAATAAATGCCCACGCAAATTCGCAATGCCCAGTAACCAGCGTTTTGCGCCCGGCACACGGGTCATAGCGTCTGGCAGCATCAATACTTCGCGAACCTGATCACGATCTGCAACGAAGTTGTCCTGCCCCATGCGAAATCCAATGCCGACCCACTCATCGGATATATCGCCCGTACCTTTGCCGGCAACGGCAGCCCGGCTGCGGCGCTCCAATTCACGAAGCAGTTCGAAAGGTTGCTCGACGAGTGCCGCCAGATCCGCCGCAGTACTCATTTAGTCAGCCATCACCGAGTTGATCTTGGCAACAAGTTCTTTTTGTCCTACAGGTTTGACGATGTATTCCACTGCACCCTGGCGCATGCCCCAGATTTTGTCCGTCTCCTGATCCTTCGTGGTGATCATGATCACAGGTATGTGTGAGGTTCTCGGGTCTTGCGTAAGTTTGCGGGTCGCTTGAAATCCGTTCATGCCTGGCATCACAACATCCATCAGGATGCAGTCGGGGCGTGACGCGCCGGCCTGGCGAATACCTTCCTCACCGCTGTCTGCAACAAGGGTTTCAAAGCCGCCCTTTTCGAGCATGCCCTTGAAAAGGTGCAGCTCGGTGGGTGAATCGTCAATGATAAGAATCACTGCCATGAACAATTCCTTAATTGATCTGGTTGGATATCGCGCCCAGCAATTCATCTTTTGTGAACGGCTTGGTCAGGTATTGTTCCGAGCCGACAATACGGCCGCGAGCACGATCGAATAGCCCGTCTTTGCTCGATAGCATAATGACCGGCGTTGTCTTGAATACTTTGTTGTGCTTGATCAGAGAACAGGTCTGATACCCGTCCAGGCGCGGCATCATGATGTCAACGAAAATCAGGTCTGGCTGGTGATCCGCGATCTTTGACAGTGCATCGAAACCATCGATAGCGGTAAACACCTGGCATCCTTCCTTGGAAAGAAGAGTCTCTGCCGTCCGGCGGATTGTCTTACTGTCATCCACAACCAGAATTTTGAGACCGTTCAGACCTCGAGAAGCATTATTTGACACTGGATATCCTCGCCCAGTTACGAGCCCAAACCGACTCGAATCCCCAAACCGTTGACCCAGGGCGAACCCCGAGCAAGCCTGGCAGGCCCAATTTGCTGATTAGTTTCCATAATCTCTGCCAGACAAAAAGACTTGTACCACATTGACCAAAATGCCGCCACGACCGGCACCGCAGCTTGCGTTCATTGGAAAAACCGGGGTCAGACTCCGATTTTTTCCCAGCTCGATTTCGGGCCGGCAAAGTGAGTCCAAAATCAGAGCCTGAACCCAAATTTGTTGAATACTTTCGGTATAGTTACCGCCCCTTTCCCGCGGAGAGCGAAGGAAAACGTACTATGTCAGCCAGTAAACGCCGGATCGGCGTCGTCATGGACCCGATCGAATCGATCAAGCCAAAAAAAGACAGCTCGCTTGCGATGTTGCTCGAAGCAGAGCGCCGTGGCGCAGAAATTCACTACATGTTGCAGTCGGACCTCAAATTGCTGGCGGACCAGGCGCTTGGACAATCGCGAAGACTGCGCGTCCGGGATCACGAGGAAGACTGGTTTGAACTCGGAGGCGAGGAGGAAATTCATCTCGGCGATCTGGATGTCATCCTGATGAGGAAAGATCCGCCGTTCGACATGGAGTACGTGTACACCACTTATATCCTTAGCCGTGCCGAAGAAGCAGGCGCTCTGATCGTCAACAAGCCACAAGCGCTGCGCGATATGAACGAAAAGGCGTTTACGGCGTGGTTTCCGCAATGTGCACCGCTCACACTCATCACCCGCTCCATGCAGGAAATGAAGGAATTTCTCACCGAGCACGAAAAAATCGTCGTCAAACCGCTCGACGGCATGGGCGGCAAGTCTATTTTCGTCATCGCAGCCGGTGACAAGAACGCGAACGTCATATTCGAAACGCTGACCGATAACGGCAGCCGCTTCGCAATGGCGCAGGTGTTTATTCCGGAAATCAACAAGGGCGACAAGCGAATCCTGCTGATCGATGGCGAACCCGTGCCCTATTCACTGGCGCGAATCCCCTCAGCAGACGATAACCGCGGCAACCTGGTCATGGGCGCTGTGGGCGAAGGCAGGGCGATTTCCGAACGGGAGGCATGGATCTGTTCCGAGGTTGGCCCCGTACTGAAGGAGTGCGGCGTGATCTTCTGCGGCATAGACGTTATCGGCGACTACCTGACCGAGATCAACGTCACCAGCCCGACTGGCATCCGCGAGCTGGACACCATTTTCAACCTGAACATCGCCGCGAAACTGTTTGATGCAATAGAGGCCAGGCTCGACAGCTGATTGATCCTGCAATTCAGGCCGATATCGGCAATTTGGCGCTGATTTCAGGTTCCGGCCGGGTGACCTGCGTCTCACTGCTGTGATATCCAGACAGGTAAACTGGACAAATCGTTGATTTCCTGTGACACAATACGGGCATCAGGGGTTTTCTGGCGAAGCGCCTGCTTGGGTAATGGCAAAAAATACGACAAAAACTGAAAAGACTCGGTCTGCAAATTCGATTAACCATAATCTTCCGGATGATGAGTTGATCGATGGCTTGGTACTTGAGTCCCTGCCGGTTCCGGACCGGCTTCCTCCGATGCTTTTCCTGGCAGCGTTGGTGCATGGCATCCTGATTATCGGCATTACCTTTAATGCCGTATTGGGCGACGAATTCCGGGAAGCCATTTCGCTCGAGGTCACAATCGTTGCCGACCCGGACCCAAACGTTCTTGAACCCGAACACGCAGAATATCTTGCCCAGGCAAGTCAGGAAGGTGCCGGCAACACCCAGGAACAGTCCCGCCCGAGTGCGCGTGCAGAAAGTCCGGTGCCAGTCGATAACATCGGTTCTGATGAAGGTGACAGTCTTGATGATTCAATGGCGGTGGATGAATATTCTGACCAGGTTCTAACCGCCCGTGCCGAGCAGGACCTCGATGTCCAGGATACGCCGCGCGAAGAGCCGTCTCCGGATGAGTCCGTGGCGGCCAATCTGGAGGCCGGCATCGAACTGACCATGCCGCTGCCCCAGGACGACACTACCAACACCGCGATTCGGGACCAGAATCCAAGAGAACTTGTCACATCGGTCGATACAAAAGAATCGAGGGTCGCCAGTTACCTAAGCCGCTGGAAAACCAAGATCGAGACCGTCGGCATCAAGTACTTTCCCGCCGAACCCATCGCCGATGGCATGAGCGGCAGCCCGACTCTCGAAGTAACGATCAACGCGTCAGGACAGTTGCAGGAAGTCCTGGTCCGGCGATCATCCGGGTCGAAAGCACTCGACCAGATCGCCCTCAGCATATTGCGTCGCGCGTCGCCCTTCGACCCGTTCCCCGAAGCGATCAGGGTCGATTACGATCAACTGCGATTCGCCTACAAGTGGCAGTTCAACCAGTCTCAAATCCAGGCCACAGCCAACACCAACTAAGAAATAAGAGCTCCCGGCGCGCTTCCCCCTGTGAGATACTTGGTTGATGGAAATCAAGGATTCGCTCTGTAACCAGTTGCTGATTGCCATGCCGGGAATGTCCGATCCAAATTTCAACAGCACGGTTACTCTTATCTGTGAGCACAACACAGAGGGAGCCCTCGGAATCGTGATAAACCGCCCGCTGGAAATGCAGCTTGGCGGGCTCTTCGAGCAACTTGCTATCGCCGAACCGGACACTTCACTGGCCAGTCACCCGGTTCTCAATGGAGGCCCGGTCGCGACGGAACGCGGATTCGTTCTGCACAATCCTGGAGACGAGTTCGAAAGCTCAGTATCTGTTTCTCCGGAAGTTCAGCTAACGCTCTCAAGAGACGTCATTGATGCAATGGCCGAAGGATCAGGTCCGGAAAAATCCCTGGTGGCACTTGGTTATGCCGGCTGGGAGTCGGGGCAACTGGAGGCAGAAATGCTGGCCAACGCCTGGCTCACCGTGCCCGCAGAATCCGACGTAATTTTTGACGTACCATTTGCCGACCGCTGGCGTGTCGCTGCAAATATCATTGGCATCGACATCAGTCAGATATCCCCGGATGCCGGGCACGCCTGAAACCATTCTTGCCTTCGACTTCGGCCTGCGGCGCATTGGCGTAGCAGTCGGGCAACAGGTGACTGACTCAGCGAGCCCACTTGGCATAGTTCGCAACGATGAGAATGGTCCCGACTGGGCCGGCATTGGCAACTTCATCAGGGAATGGCGCCCGGCACGTCTTATTGTCGGCATGCCTTCCCATGCAGACGGCTCGACTTCAGAAATCGCTACGGTCGTCCGGTCCTTTATTGACGAGCTGGGTCGATTCGACCTGCCAATCGAAGCAGTCGACGAACGCTACTCATCCGTTGAGGCAGAGGTGCGACTCAAAGCACAACGCACGGAAGGACTCCGCGGCCGAATCCGCAAGGAGATGATCGACGCAGCCGCCGCCGTCCTGATTGCTGAACGATGGCTGAAAAATGAGCATCAATAAGAGTAGAATGCCCGCGCCATGTCCGTAACAGAACTATTCGAAGTCACCGACAAAGTCGATCAGACCGACCTGCAGCTCAGCGCTGATGGGCGCTTGCGTCATCTGCTGACAATGCACGGCCTTGATCGTCGGCAAATTACCGCCCTCCTGGATGAAGCTGAGCTTTACCTGAGTGATATCGGACAGCCGGTCATCCGGACCGACGCACTTCGTGGCCGAACGGTCGCCAACCTGTTTTTCGAACCAAGCACGCGTACCCGAGCATCCTTCGACCTCGCGGCCAGGCGCCTCGGAGCCGATGTCCTGAACCTGGACGTCAATACGTCTTCCCGGAAGAAGGGAGAGAGCATTCTCGATACGATTTATACGTTGCAAGCCATGCAGGTTGACGTATTCGTTGTGCGCGACGCCCAGGCCGGAGTTCCAGCCTATATCGCCAGGCACGCGAATGATCACGTGAGCATTCTGAACGCTGGCGAGTCCGACGTCGCACATCCGACCCAGGCGCTGCTGGACCTGTTGACCATACGCTTGCACAAGGGTGATTTTGAAAACACGACAGTCGCCATCGTCGGTGATATCGCGCATTCCCGGGTAGCGCGATCCACATCGGAAGCACTCGTCACGATGGGCATAAAGGAGCTTCGGCTGATTTCTCCGAAGTCGCTTGCGCCCGGGGATGGCACGGTGCCACCCCAGGCCAGGGTTCTGCACAATCTGAATGAAGGCGTTCGCGGTGCCGACGTAGTGATGGCACTTCGCATACAACGGGAACGAATTGGAAACATCGATGGCGTACCGGGCATCGATGAGTATTTCGCAAACTACGGTGTCAGTCACGAGCGAATGAAACTCGCGGCACCGGGCGCAATCGTCATGCAT
>Ga0224504_10000522_pt1 | contig 17143 bp, 13 predicted proteins | sample SF_Oct11_sed_USG_3_FD_170160 | JGI IMG/M metagenome (GOLD analysis project Ga0224504, IMG submission 170160) | Sediment microbial communities from San Francisco Bay, California, United States - SF_Oct11_sed_USGS_24 | ecosystem: Environmental > Aquatic > Marine > Sediment | place: USA... | reverse complement strand
TGCACGGATGTTGTCGGACACAAATGTCTGTCCCTTGCCGCCTACCGCATGCTTGGCGAGGAACCCCAGCATCGTCGTGCTGGTGCCGACGTACGCCATCTCATGGTGATAGTGCAGCCAGGCCTCCAGGGGCGCGCCGACCTCGTATACGTTTGGTTCAATAAGATTTCGCGGATTGGCACCTGCCTCGTACTGCATTTCTTTATCGATCACGAGCATTGCTGCCCGCCGCATGTCGGCAAGTTCGGTAAGACCTGTGTTCGTCAGGTAAACCAGACCGACGTCATCAAACACCGTATTCATGCGCTCGCCAAGTTCGCTGCCTTGCGTCAGTGCGGTATCGTCGAGGCGCATACCGGCACAATCGATGGTGAATGATTCGGGTGCGACAGGCAGTTCGCCCGTCCACCAACGCGGCTCAATAATATCGGGCAACGGTTTCATATTAGCGCTCATATAAAATCAGCCTTCACATGTCGTTGTGCTGTCGTGCGCAGATTATCCGGAATGGTGACAGCGCAGCGTTTCTCAAGATCAAATAATACTATGACAGCCTCAAGTGTCGACGCTACATCGCCGCTGCCCAGGTTGATCATTTCATAGGAGGTTGTCATGGATTTGCCGCCGACCTTGATGAGTTCGGCGCGCACTTCCAGCAGGTCACCGGCGCTGACCTCTGCCTGATAGTTAATGGTGTGACGGACATCGACCCAGCCTGATTTACCGTCGGGGTCCTGCGCACTGTTCCACCCGAATACCTGATGCAGGAAGTGGTAGGACGAGTCATCGAACATCGCCATATAAAAGCGTGTCGTCATGTGGCCCATGACATCGCACTGCCATGGGTGGGCGATACCCTTGTGCACGGAGATCATGGTGTTTTCAGTCCGAGATTTACGCGTGCTTCCGCTGGCGTTTGTACCGACGCGCCCAGCGCCTCAATAATTGTCCTGGCCCGGTCGACAAGCTGCGCATTTGACGCGAGCACGCCCTTTTCGAGATAGAGATTGTCTTCGAGTCCGACGCGAACGTTGCCGCCCAGCAGCATCGACTGAGCAACCATTGGCATCTCCATCGCGCCGATGGCAAATCCGCCCCAGTTACAGCCTTCGGGCAGTTCGTTCACCATCGTCTGGAAAACACCTGGTTTCGCGGGCGCGCCCCATGGAATACCCAGGCACACCTGGAACAGCGGCGGGCTGTCGATGAGGCCCTGTTCGATCATGTGTTTCGCAAACCAGATATGCCCGACATCGAAAACCTCGAGCTCGGGCTTGACGCCGATTTCCTGCAGCCGCCTCGCGCCGAGTTCCAACATCGTCTGCGTTGATACATAAACATAGTTCTGGCCCATGTAGTTGAACGAGCCGCAGTCGAGGGAACAGATTTCCGGTAGCAGGGCTTCGACATGTGCCATGCGCTCGAGCTGGCCGACGCAGTCGGTGTCCTCAGCAAACTGCAGAGGGTCGTCGTCCGGGCCGAGATATAGGTCCCCGCCCATGCCGGTTGTCAGGTTGACGATGACATCGGTTGCACTGTCGCGAACCCGAGCGACGACTTCACGGTAGAGGTCGACGTCGCGGCAGGGCTTGCCGGTTTCCGGTTCCCGCACATGTATGTGAGCGATGGCTGCGCCTGCTTTCGCGGCCTCAATCGCCGCTGTCGCGATTTCTTCAGGCGATTTTGGCAGGTCAGGATGTTTACCTGCCGTGTCACCCGAGCCCGTAACGGCGCATGTAATAATCGGTTTGCGATTCAACGACTCTTCCTTATGCGAACGTCGCAACGATGAGGTCAGAGTGGGATGCCGCGCACGCGCGCTTCATACCCTCCGAGTTGTAGGGCATCACAATGCTGCCGTCCCGGCTCACCGCGATCACGCCGGCGTCGCCACCCAGCCGCGCAACCTCATCGAGCATCTCCTGCGCGGCGTCTTCCATTGGCACGCCCGACTTGTAACGGAAGGCGATCGACGATGCACCACCAGAGCGAATGATGTGTTCCCCGATACCGGTACATGAGATCGCGATGTTGTCGTCCGCCCAGGTCCCCGGGCCCACCAAAGGTGTATCGCCGATGCGGCCTTCGAGTTTGCCGAAGGTCCCACCGGTCGATGTTGCAGCGGCCAGTCCGCCTGACATATCGAGCGCAACGGCACCGACGGTCCCATGTGCGATGTCGCCGACATCTTCATTTGTGACGCCGACGGGGAGCCTGTAGTAGTTCGCCGGATCCGTCACTTCCGCGAACCTGTGTTCGCGCGCGAAGGCCAGTGCGCCGACACCCGCAAGCATCACGTGGGGCGTTTTTTCCATGACGCCGCGCGCAACGCCGACAGGGCAGACAAAATCCCTCAAAGCCGCGACCGCGCCAGCTTCGCGAGACCGGCCATCCATGATGGACGCATCGAGCTCCACATAGCCGGCGCTGTTCGGGGCGGAGCCACGTCCGGCCACGTACAGGCCGCAGGATTCGAGTTCTGCAACCGCGTATGCGACGACATCAAGCGCGGCTGCGCCGTCTTTCAGTTGCTGCTGGCAGGCGGCCCCAAGTTCGCGCTGATGCTTTTCGGTTTCGGTGTAGTCGCGACCGGCGACCGCGCCTGCGCCGCCATGTAGCGCGAACGCCCATTTTTTGTTGTTGTCTGGCATCCCGCCAATTTACACCAAATCAGAGACCGAGTAGTTGCGATCAAGACCTACTCGCTGCCGGCCAGTGCGTAAACGAAATCGACATAGGCTTTTTCAATGTCGGCAAGTCCAGCCGCTTCGGTGTCCGGCCCCGGTTCGATCAGCATGATCTCGTTCGGGGCGTGGGCACCTGTGCCGAAACCCATACCGGTTGGCACCAGCGGCAGACCCAGTCGCGATGTGAACTGGTAGAACGGCGCGCTACCTGCGATGCGCGGCTGCACGTTGATCTCGCTGGCGTATTTGGAGAAGACTGAGATCGCGGCCTGCACGGCAGGCGCCTCGACGGACGTCTGCGAGGCGGGGTAACCGCTCAGTTTGCGGATCTCGACGTCGCTGAATCCTTCCGCATCGAGGTGCCGGCGAATCTTGTCGAGTGCTTCGTCGGGATCAAGGCCTGGCGGCAAGCGCGAATCGACCTTGGCGCTTGCCTGGTGAGGGAGAATGGTTTTCACGCCTTCACCGGTGTAGCCACCCCAGATGCCATCAATGTTCAGCGACGGCTGGTACAGGAACTCGACGACAGCATCAGTGCCGGTCTTCCCATCGATCCAGTGATCGACGGCCAGCATCTCGAGCAATTGCGCTTCGTCGCGATTTTCGATACCGGCATTTATCAGCAGTGATTCTTCCTCGGTTGGCGGAATGATGCCATCGTAATAGCCCGGAACGAGAATGGTATTACCGTCCGGTGACGTCATCGATGACAACGCCTTGATGAGACGCCAGACAGGCGAGTCGACGATGGCCTTGTAGGAACCATGAATCTCGGCATTGGACGGTCCTCCCCAATCGCCGCCGGTCGCGATCATTTCGAAGTACACGATGCCTTTGACGCCGAGGATCATATTGATCTTGCCGTCCGGCGATTGCGAGTTGAACGGAAACAGCACGCCGTCAGCTTCTCTTAGCCGATCTTCATAGGCGTCAATAATCTGCGGGTAGTGGGGTGAACCCAGTTCTTCTTCACCTTCCGCGGCGACCATGATGTTGACGGGCAGGTTGCCCTCCACGGCGATGATGGACTCGAGTGCGTTCAGGAGCGCGCGCTGGGGACCTTTCTGGTTGGTTGCACCGCGTGCCATCAGGACTCGCCCCAGATCGTGGTCAATAACCTCGGCGTCGAAAGGCGGGCTGTCCCAGTCTTCCGGATTGACCGGTTGCACGTCGTACATCAGGTAAACGACCAGTGTGGATTCGGCTCCGGCATCGTAGTAACCCCAGACGCCGGGGTGGCCGTCCGTTGGAACAAGCTCCGCTTCTGCAAACCCGAGGTCGGCAAGATCCTGTCGCAGCATCTCCGCCATTTCCTGGATACCGATGTTCTGGGCGGATATCGACGGTTGTCGCAACCAGCGTTGCAGAGCAGCCAGGTGATCGTCGAGATTGGCGTCGATGTAGTCGTATACGGCCGCGTGGTCGTCGGTATAGGCTTCAATGGCCGCAACGTCATAGGCCGCGCTTGTGGTCAGCTCGAATGTGGGTCGTTTTACTTCGGGGCTCTGCGTGGATTCGGCGGCTGGCTGGCAGGCCGCTGTCAGCAACGACAGGCTAATCAGGGTCAACAATCTCATGGGCTGGGGCTCCGCATATCCTGAAGGGTCTGGCATTGTGGCCGGGACGCGCATTTGAGGCAATGCGCTGATTCTTGGCGCGAGTGCGCACGAAACGTCCAAAATCGACCTTTATTCCCTTTTTATATAAGCGATCGAGGGGTTCCATGGCCGGGCCTCAGGGCCTTTAGTTGGAGCCGCAGGAGGCCGCCGCTCAGGGCGTGGGTGTGGCAAGAATCCGCAGCAACGGCGCCAGCTTTTCCTCGTGACGACGCCACGCGGCGACCGAGTCGGAGTAAATTGGACGCCTTACCTGATCGGAACTGATCGTGGCGACGGGCCTTCTTGTTTGGTGAAAGTCGAGGCAGGCCGCATCCCAGGGTAACGCGCACGCTTCTAGCAAGGCTCTCGTTGAAATCTCGACATCAGTGACGATGGCCTCGTAATTTAATTCGTGAATCGATATCGGCAGTACCTTTGCCCAGTGACTCATCAGGCTCCGATACAGGTTGTAATAGGTGCCAAGTTCCTCAAGGTCATAAGCGTAGTCGTGCCCACTGGCACTAAAGTAATGTTTGTAAATTGAAAAGCACGTGTCGCGCGGGTCGCGTGTGCAATGAATGATCGTGGCCTTCGGAAACAGGACGCTGATAAGGCCCAGATTGAGGAAGTTCGTTGGTAATTTGTCGGTGACACGTCTTGCCTCACCACCGAGTGCGCGGATCGAATCGAGATACTGTCTGGCAACCGCGCGGAGCTCATCGGCGGTTGCCGCTTCGATCCCGGCGGAGTAATCAAATCCGTGCCGTAGCGTAAATTGCGATGCCAGCGCCGTGTACAGTGTTGCCAGTTCGCCGCCGCCGAATACACTGTGGTGGCTTGCCAGAATCTGCTCCGCGAGCGTCGTCCCGGATCGGGGCATGCCGACGATAAAGATCGGCGTTGCATCATCCGACCCTACCCCTGACCACCGGTCGAAGAATGCTGCGTCAGTGACGCGCCGAATATTGTCGAATACTGTTTGATCGCGTTCCAGATTGTAAGAAACGCTGGCCCGCCGTAATGCATTGCCTCGCTCAAGGTGCTCGAACGATTTACCGTACTCACGCCTGTCCTCACGGCACTTGCCTGCGGCGAACTCGAGATGCGTGCGTTGTTCGTCGGTTGCCTCCTTCGACTCGAGTTCCATGTCGATTGTCGCCAGGTCCGCGTCACACAGGTTATTCTTCTGCAGGTTGGCAAGCGCACGCCAGGCCTTGCTGCACCGGGGGTCGACTTCGAGCGCCTTGCGCAGCGAGGCCTCCGCTGCGGCACGGTCACCGAGAACCTCGTGCGCAATGCCGAGATCGTAATGCGATTCGGCATAGTCCGGTGCCAATGACAGCGCTTTATTATAATGTGTGATCGCTTCGTCTATGCGCCCTACCCGTCGCAGGACGTTCGCCAGATTGCCGTGGATCGGCGCAATATCCGGGCGCACAGACAGAATCCTTTCAAAGCAGACGATCGCTTCGTCGCTCCTGCCGGCCTTGCCCAGAATATTGCCCAGTGTCACCTGCACCTCGAGTGATCGTGGCGCCTGGCTGGCAGCCTTCATTATTTCTCGAAGGGCATCGCTCGCCCTGTCCTGTGCAAGTAACGCCATCGCAAGATTGCGTCGCACCTCTATCAGGTTGGGGTCGATAGCCAATGCGGACTCATAGTGCTCGAGCGCCATCCCGATATCACCGAGCTGCAGCAACGCATTTCCGAGGTTGGCGTGCATGTGGGGATCGTCGGGCGACAAATCGACGGCTTGACCGATCGTTCTCACTGCCTCATCAAATCTGCCACACTGCATCGCGATAACGCCCAGATATTGCAACGCGTCTACCTGGGTCGGGTCCTGTTTGAGCACCGCACGATACAGTCGTCCGGCGCTGGCAAGATCGCCAGCACGGTGAGCCTGCACGGCCTGTTGCAGGATATTCTGAATATTGACTGATTCGCTCATCGTTGCCGGCATCATTCGTTAGATCGCGTCATTGAGCAAGCACGAGGCCTGGGACAGGAGATATTGTCGCTCTGGCGGTGATCAGTTGGCTGGGGTGGACGCTCCCGCTACTCGACGCAATTCTTGATCAAGCGCGAGTTGACCGTCTTGGGATTGCCGATTCGTTTATAGAAGTCGTCCAGGTAGCGAATCAGCTTCTTCTTTGCGGACGTCGCCAGATGTTCCGACTCAGTGACCAGCGCATAAATTTCCGATTGTTGCTCCTGCATCAGCTGCACGCTGGTGGCGAGTTGACTGTTGTTCTCACAACGACCGCGATACAGGCGCTCGCGGACGTCACGCAATCCGAACTTCGGGTTGGGCGTGGCATAGGTAGCATTAACCCAACCGGACATATCGAAGTCGTATGGAATAGCAAACAGCGCCCCGTCCGTTTGCCCGAGGATCGTGTAGTTGTGACAGCACTGCTCTCCCGTCGTACCGGCGATCGGGGAGAAATCGGTGTTGCCTATCAGGTACTGGAATAATGAGCCGAGATTAGTGTGGACCGAATCCAGGTCTGCAACAATTGTGGTTTCAACGTCTTTGACCTCGAGCCCCAGCCTTTCCGCCAGCTGGCTGCGATGCTCGATCAGGAACCCGAAATTATCTGCGTTCACGTCGCCATTCTCGGAATCGATATATTGGATTCGCAGCAGGCGTACGCGATAGCTGTAGTCTGTGATGATGTTCAGGATTCGATAGGCCAGGTACTCCCTGAGAACCGTTTGCTGGTAACTGTCTCGCCCAGATTTACAGTGTGATACCAACTTGATTTTATCGGCGGTCGCAAACAGGGTGTCCTTGACCTCAGCCTTCTTGAAATTGAAGCGCAGTGGTGCAAACGGGCAGATGCGCCATTGCCGCCGATATTTCCCCCTGGTCCTGACGCCTATTTCCAGCGAGACAGTGCCACCGTCAGCGTCCGTGTAGATGAGCGTTGCGGGCAATTCCTCTTCGGTTGGTCGTTCTGACATGATCCGGTCGACCGGCATCTTTATCGTAACGTCAAGGATATCGCTGCTCGCAAACAGCGGGGCGCTATTACCGGGAGTCTCCGCATTAGCCTGGAGGGGCAAGCCAAGTGCCAGAAGCGCAGTACACATAACGGATCGCAGCGGTGTCATTCTTGTTTGTTTGTCCGATGCCTGGGCGCAAGAAGTCTAGCATAGCCACTTCACACAGGTTTGGGGCGTCGATGGAAAGCAGCTGCTCGTTAGTGACCACCCGGAGAAGGTGCGATCACGCCGTTGGCAGACCGGCCGTCGCCGCAGCGTGCATAACGTGCGATTTTTGTAGCGAAACAGCAACAGTACCGGCTGGCGGCGCCTGACTGTTGTCATGTTGTAAAAATGCATCAAATATCTACTATCTGCTCGAACTCAATCATAGATTGATTTTAACATATAAAACAATAAGTTATTAAAAGTAAACCTTAATAGACCGCCTGCCTTTTGGTTTATGGCCCAATCCTGTGTTGTTTTAAAACACGTCTTCGTTAATGTGGTATTGACCCACTTAATGGTATATATTCTGCCAACCTGTCGGCTTGCCGTTGGGTTTTTGCATCTGTCATTACACTGACCAATAGCAAGAATGCAACGGGTTGCTGGCAAATCATCGAAGAATCTAGGGGATTTTCTCATGGCAAGAAATTTGAACGTCAGAAACGCTGTCAAGCTCGCGCTTGCGGTGAATGCTGGCCTCATCGGAATGTCGGCAGCTCCGGGCGCTTTCGCTCAGGAAGAGAATGCCGATCAACTCGAAGAGATTACAGTTACCGGCTCGCGTATTAAAAAGAAGGACTTTTCGTCCAACGCTCCTGTTGCGACGGTAGGCGTCGAGCAGATCGAAATGACCGGTACGGTCAATACCGAATCACTGCTCAACACCCTGCCGCAGGCTGTACCTGGTCTCGACCGTACGTCGAACAACCCGGGTAACGGCACGGCAACGGTTAACCTGCGTGGTCTTGGTTCGAACCGTACACTGGTTCTGATCAACGGCACACGTGTTGTACCGACCGGGTCTGGTGGATCTGTTGACATCAACACGATCCCGAATGCTTTGATCGAGAACATCGAAGTACTGACCGGCGGTGCATCAGCTGTATACGGTTCCGACGCTATAGCAGGCGTTGTGAACTTCATCCTGAAAGACGACTTCGAAGGCGTGAACATCAACGCTGGTTTCGAGCAGACGTTTGATGGTGACGCAGGTATCTGGAGCACAGACCTCACGCTTGGTGCCAACACGGCAGACGGTCGCGGTAACGTAACCTTGAACTTCGCCTACACGGATCGTGAGGAACTGTTCCAGGGCGATCGCGACTTCTCGTTCTTTGCACAGTTCGATGACGGCGAAGGCAACCTTTACAACGGCGGTTCGTCGGGTATTCCGGGCACCTCGATCTTCTCGGGCGCTCTTGAGGATTTCTCGCCAACCAGCTTTGGTGTTACGTTTGATCAGAATGGCAACATTCGTGAATTCGACACCAGCAGCGGGCCGGGCAACGACTTCTACAACTACGCGCCGGTCAACTACATTCAGTTGCCGCAGACACGCTACCAGACGACTGCTCTTGGCCACTACGACCTCAGTGAGCGCGTAACGGTTTATGGGCGCGGCCACTTCACGTCGTCGTTCGTTCCGCAGCAGCTGGCTGCGACACCGATCTTCCAGTCGGGTACGCAGGTTACGCTTGACGGCAACCCGTTCCTCACGCCGCTATCGCAGCAGGTGCTGAGTGATGCATTTGGCGACGGTGTTGACACCTCCGGCAACGGTATCGACGACACCGGCACGATGTTTGTTCGTCGTCGTATGCTTGAAGTTGGCGAGCGTCGGGATGAAGGCACGTTCACGAGCTTCTCGCTCCTCGGCGGCATCAAGGGCGACATCAGCGAAAGCTGGAGCTTTGACGGCTACTACCAGGTTGCTAACGTAAATGGCTCATCGACGCAGAACGGTAACGTAGACCGTAACCGCTTTTTGCAGGCTCTGATTCTCGATCCTGCCGACCCGACGCAGTGCGCCAATCCGGCTGCTGGCGGTTCGACGGTTGCTTGTGCTCCGATGAACATCTTCGGTGAGGGCAATATCTCGCCCGAAGCCGCGGCCTTCGTACGTACCGCTGTAGCTTCAGCGTTCGATTACGGACAGGACATCATCGGCCTGAACTTCACGGGTGATCTCTTCGGCCTCGAGCTTCCAGGTGGTGAGATCGGCGTGGCTGTCGGTTACGAGCACAGGCAAGAGCGCTTTGATTTCCGCCCGTCACAGGCACTGGCCTCAGGCAACATTGCAGGCTTTAATGGTGCCCCGCCGGTAAGTGGTGGGTTCACCGTAAGTTCCTATTACGCTGAAGCCTATTTGCCGATTCTGTCAGGCGTAACAGGTTTCGATCAGCTGGACCTCGAACTTGCCTTCCGTTCGGAAGATTACAATACGTCAGGCAGCATTGAGTCCTACAAGGTCGGCGCCTCCTGGGCACCGGTCGAGTCATTCCGCTTCCGCGGTGGCTTCAACCGTGCTGTGCGCGCACCGTCAATCGGTGAGCTGTTCTCGCCGCAGGGTGAGAACTTCCCGGCTGCGACGGATCCTTGCTCCGCGCTCGGTGCTCCGACCGCGGCTACAGAGGCGATATGTATCGCCACGGGTGTACCAGCCAACGTTGTCGGCACACCGGCCATTAACCTTGCAGCGGGTCAGGTACGCGCCGTTACGGGCGGTAACCCGAATCTGTTGCCGGAAGAAGCTGACACCTACACAGTCGGTTTCGTGTTCCAGCCGGACTTCATCGAAGGGCTTAACCTCTCTATTGACTACTTCGATATCCTGATCGATGGTTATATCACCGAGTTTGGTGGTGGCGCTTCGCAGGTACTTACCAATTGCTACACGAACGCCAACCCCGCAGACGGTGGAGTTGGTTCACCATGGTGTAGCGTAGTCAATCGTCGCTCCGACGGTACGATCGACAATATCTCGTTGTCGTCAGCGAACGTTGCTGAACAGACGCTCAAGGGCTTCGATATTCTCGCGACCTATGATTTTGACCTCTTTGATGGCGACATGCGTATTAACTACGTAGCGACGGTAACCCAAGAGTCCAATTTCACGGCATACGAGGGTGCTGAAACAGACGACTGTTCGGGTGCATTTGGTCAGACGATTTGCGGCGAGCCGCTGCCTGAGTACAAGCATCGTGCAACGGCTACGTGGTCGAACGATAATCTGACCGGAATGTTGTCCTGGCGTTACGTTGGTGAGGTCGATGATGATGATCCTTCATTCCTCAACTACGCCGAGAAGATCGATGGCTTCAACTACTTCGATCTGTCCGGTACGTATCGCTTCACGGATAACTACTCTCTGACGGTCGGTATCGACAACGTTGCGGATGAGACGCCGCCGCTGTTGGGTGATAACCAGGAACAGGCGAACACCTATCCGGCAACTTACGACGTATTCGGTCGCACCTACTTCGTTAGGATGTCTGCTGAGTTCTAAGTAAGTCTGACTTTTGTCAGTAGAACGGCGGGCTTCGGCCCGCCGTTTTTTTTACAATAGTCTTCGCAGGAATTGATGATGATTGACTCCGAGAAAGGCTGGACCGACTACTGGCGGAAAGATAGCGCCGATGGCGAAGTCTTTGTTAATGCCGAAGGTGAGCGGCATCCGGCGCTGGCCGAGTTCTGGCAGGCCCATTTCTCAGGTCTCCCGGAGGGTTCGAGAGTACTGGACCTGGCGAGTGGCGCAGGGTCGATCTACACGCACTTGCCGGAGGGGCATACGTTCCAACTGTCGGCGACCGATATTTCTGACGTGGCGCTGGAGGCGCTGCAGGATCGTTTTCCGGGGGTGTCGACCGTCGTTTGTTCGGCCGATGACATTCCGCTCGATGATGCGTCTTTCGACGCCGTCGTGACGCAGTTCGGCGCCGAGTACGCTGGAATGAATGCGTTTGCCGAGGCGGCACGGCTGGTTGCGCCAGGTGGAAAATTTATCGGTCTCTGTCATATTCAGGACGGCTACATCGATAGCAGCAACAGGCAGCAGCTCGCCGAGGCGCAGATCGTCGCCGAGCAGGAATTTATCGACCATGCAATACGCATGATCACGGGGGCCTTTTCGGGCGATTCCGCCGCTCTAAAGAGCGCACAGGATGCGTTTGTGACGGCTGCGACTCCAGTGGGTGAGGGCATGCGCCGTTGCAGGAGAGGAATACACACCTATTTGTTTCAGGGCTTCCGCCAGCTTTATGAGCGTCGGCAACAGTACGAGCTCAAGGATGTATTGGAGTGGCTCGATGCCATGCGCGGCGAGTTGGACATCAACCTCGATCGTCTTAGTCGCATGTGTGCGGCGGCTCTGTCAGAGAGCGACGTCAGAGAAATCATTCGAATATTTGAAAAACAGGGCCTCAAAGATGTACATTGCACGCCGTTTGAGACGCCCGGGAACCAGCTTCCCGTCGCGTGGAACCTGACGGCGCAAAAAGGAAGTAAGAAAAATGACTGATAGCAGCAATCCGAATACCAGCACGAGCCTGAGCGGCAAGATGTTTCTTTACAAGAAGCCGGAGCTCCTAACGAACGACGCGCACGGCACTATGGGGTTTATGCCGGCGAAGAACCCGTTCGATTTCGCCAGGGGTGTTCGTGTAGTTCCGTTGACAATGATCGAGTTCGGCTCGGCGATGCGAACGTACCCGATTATCTTTACGAATCTCGAGACGCCAACGCCGTTGGCCGTCGTGGGCCTGCTTGACGACGTTAACCTGTTCGTCAACGAACAAGGCCATTGGGACCCGTTCAGCTACATTCCGACCTACCTGCGCTGCCATCCTTTTACCTTGGCGAAAGAGTCAGGCGGGCAACTGGCCATTGTGCTCGATCGCGATGCGGCGTCTGTCAGCGAGGAGCCGGAGTTTCCGTTTTTCACCAATGGCGAGCCGTCAGAGCATACGCAGGCGATGATGCAACTCTGCACGGATTTCGAGCGCGAACGCCAGCGAACGGTCGCTTACTGTCAGAAATTGGTAGAGCTCGGTTTGCTCGCAACTATGCGCGCGGCGCATCAGCCTGAGGGTGAGACCGAACAGCAAGCTTTGGCCGATTACGTTGCGATTGACGCGGCCAAACTGGATGAGTTGCCAGCTGAAGAGATCTACGAATTGCACAAGTCAGGCTTCCTGTCAGCCTCATATCTGCACCTGTATTCGCTCGAAAACTGGCGCCACCTGATGGCACGTCGCGTAAGTCGGGGTATAGACGTTTAGACGGGAACGGCGTCAAACGGCGCCGTGACGCGCACGGCATCTGTGTGTATGGCCTGCGTGCCATGCCAGAGGTATGACGGAAACAGCACGAGAGTCCCAGCTGTTGGGCGAATCCACTTCTCCGGCGGGCTTGGTGGCATTGTCTTGAATGGCGGTTCGCCAAACTTGATCCAGCCGGCCTTGTCCTCGTCGGATTGTTCTTCCTCGGGAACCGCAACGTAGTATGCGGAGCTGATCCAACCTTCGGAATGTACGTGGTTGATATGCTGCCCGCCGCCGTGCAGCTTTACAGACCACGCACCGGCGATACGGTAGTTGCCGGTATTGCGTGCGGTTAACGGGTGTTCCGGACTGGATCCCACTGCAGCCATGTACTGATGGATCGGTTCGTCGAGGGCGTCGTAAAAAGCGTTTATGACGGGGTCGTTGATCGATGTCAGGTCACGCGGAGTCTGGCTTCCGTGGCGCAATGACTGTTCGAGGGGATGCGTTTCGTATTGATGCCAGACATCCAGGGCCTGAAGGAACGCGTGATTAAACTCATCGATCGTTTTGAATCCGTCCGGAACCGGCAGGCGATACGGCCTGACGAACCGCTCCAGGTCAACCAGTTGGCCATAGCGCTCTGAGCCCAACAGGCGCAGGGCAGAGGCCTCGTATGCAATCCAGTGCTGTCCAAAGGGTTCTGCTTTGCGCATTTTTTCAATATGAGGCAGAGCATCCGCTGCTTTGCCCTGCATCAGCAGGCTGCTGATCAGGCAGCCCATGATCGTCCGGTCGTCCGGACACTCAGCGAGGCAGGCCAGCGCTGCGACCTCGGCTTCCTGCGCCTCGTCAAGATCAATATGCGCGTTCGCCTCCACGGACCAGGACTGGGGCGGCAATGCCGCGAAGTCGCGGGCCTTCGTCAGAACAGCAAGCGCTCTAACAGGATCGCCGCTTTGTCGCAGTATTTCAGCGCTGGTCACAGCCAACTCCGGTTTTTTCGCGGATTCATCCAGCAATGCGACAAAGTTGTCATTATCGCCCAGCATCCAATAGGTGCCGGCCAGGGTCCTGAGCGCGAAGTTACTGGGGCTCCTGGCATGAGAGGCCTTGAGGTCAGTGAGTGCCGCATCTATTTGTCCCAGTTCCAACCGCGCCCGCGCTCGCATGAATTGAATCTGTGGCTCGTCATTCCCCTCTCTGATGAGTTCATCGAAGATTGACTCTGCCTGTTCGGCCTTGTTACTCCCAAGGCATGCTGTACCGAGCCCATAACGGCCGGCTACATTCTCGGGATCGATCTCCAGCAGCTTGTCGTAAACACCAGCGGCATCCTGCCAACGCTCACTGTCGATCAGGAGCCGACCGAGACCAATAGCAGCCTGCAGGAAAGTCGGGTTGCACTCCAGAGCTCGACGAAACTCCAACTCCGCAAGTTCTGTCTGCCCCGTATCCCTTGCCAGAACGGCACGGTTATTCGCGATCTCAGCATCACCGGGGTCCATGTCGGCGGCCTTCTCCAGTAGTTCTGCCGCCTTTTGCACATCGCCCGCCTTTTGTTCTACGAGTGCGAGTAAATGAATGGCCTTGGGGTGATCGAGGCCCTCCAGATAGCGCCGCGCATCGGCAAACGCACCGCGTTGCAGGGCCTTGTAACTGGATTGGATAGCCTGATAGATGTGCTGCATATCTCGCGTGTACGGTCGCGGTTATTAACTTGTTTCTGTGATCGCGGTCTGCGCTTATTGCTGTGAACTACCTTCCAGCAAGTCGTCATCCGTGTATGAGAACTGAAGTTCAAAAACGAGGTCTTTGGAAGGCACCGGTTCCCCGTCACTAAACGGAGGCCTGAATGCGAAATTCTGCACATGATTTCGGACGATATAGTCATGCAGACCCGGTGGCGTCGATTCAACTATCCGAACGTTCTCGGAGCGACCGTCCCGACCCACATCGTATTCCACCATAATATAACCGTTCTTGGTACTCTCGGGGTCTGCAGCATTGTCGAGCAAGCTGAACATCGCCGCTGGAGTCCCGCCAGGTATACGGTTGAGAAGACGGACTTTTCCAAGAAGCTTGTCCCGACGTTCGTGATATTGGGCGTCGCTGTCGAGATATGCCCATCCCCGCTGATAACTGCGAATCGCGGCATCGCTATTCGCAGTCATCATGTTTAGAAAATCCCCCAACCTGATATGCGCATCCGCTTTCATGGGAGCACTCGCTTCCGCGCTTCCTTCCGTGATGGCAATAGCGCGGCGAAGATAACGGCGCGCTTTCTCCGGACCGTTCTCACCGTCAGCAATCGGACTGCCGCCCAGCAAGGCGGCGGTCGCGGTAAGTGCAGGGACCAGTTGAAGTGATCTGCTCCCTTCCGCTCTTTCTATTAGCGCAATGATTCGCCGATAGCCGTTATATGAGCGTAGGTAGTCCCCGGTTCTGTAATACATGTCGGCGCGGCTGTACATGGACGGCAGTCGCGCAATATTGTCGCCAGGGAACTTACGTTCAATGACAGCGACGTGCAGGTCCTGCATGCCTTTGGCACGGTCGAAATCACTCGATGCGAAATAGACTTCGCTAAGCTCAGCGACGATTTCGGCCGTTTGCTCACCGAATAGTCCGTTGTTGACCTGGTGCACGTGCAGCGATTGTTGGTAATTGCGTATCGCGTCTGGGTATCGATTCGTCGCGGCGAGGCAACGGCTCAGGCCGAGCAGCGGGGTCACCAGAGCATTGTCGAGGCGATCTCGTGCAAACTGAATCGCCTCGATCGCCAATTTGTAATTCTGTATCGCCGCGCCGTACTGTTCCGCAGAAAACTGGGAATCAGCCAGCAACGTCAGCAGCTGCCCATAGACCATGCGGTCGTGATCGGGGTCCTCCAGTAGAGCGGCTATTGCCAACTTCACAGATTCGCCCGCTTCGAGATACTGTTGCTCGGCGACGGACTGATGGTAAGCCTGGAGCGCGTCCTGGATATCCGGTTCCGAGTCGGTCAGGAGTTCAGCTGACGCGGCACTTCGGAAAACAAAGAGAACACCCCACAGAGCTAAGCATCGCAGCACTCCTAATTTCCCTCCCAGATCACGTCTTGTGTATGACTGGTGATTCTACCGAAAGTTCGGAGCTCCCGATGCATTCCGGCGCATCATCCGGGTGGAGGAAGACCAGACCCGGTGGATTGCTCAGACAACATCACTTTTACTGCCGCGCCCTCGTTGAGGTTTTCCGCACCGCGAATGGCAACCCGGTCGCCGTCCTGCAGCGGGCCAAGTACAGCAACGAGATCGCCGGAGGAATCGCCGATCTCAACGGAAATCTGCTCGGCGACATTTTCCTCGCTAATACGAAAGACGAACGAGCCGTTATGCCGGAGTACCAGTGCATCGCGTGGCACAGTCAGTGACACTTCGCGCATGCGGATAGGGACCGCGACGCTGACCAACTGACCGACGGTCCAGCTGTCGCGGGCCGTCAGGGGCAGGTCGATCCGCGCCTCGAACGTCTGGGAGCGCACGTCACCGGTCGGTACCAGGGCACGGATGGTGCCCTCATAGTCAGCATCCGTCCCAAATACAAGGATCGCATCGCCGACAGCGGTACGCGGCAGGTGTTTCAACGGTACGAATGCTCGTACTTCCATGTTTCGAATATCAGTTAGTTGCGCGAGTACCTCACCGCGCGCGACGTCCTCCCCGCCGCGATGTGCACGGCTGATCACAACACCCGTAAATGGGGCGCGCACGTCGGTGCGTCGAATCTGATCGTCAATCTGTCGAATCCGGACCTTTGTAATGTTGGCGTCGCTGATGGCAAGGTCGCGACTGGCCTCTGTCTGTTCGAGCTCAAACTCCGAGACGAGGCTGGACCCGTGTAGCTCGCTCTGCCGGCGGAGCTGGCTTTCGAGCTGTCGAACATTAATTTGTGCGCGTTGCAACAGAGCCTCCTGTTCAGCACGCTGCAACAGCAGTGCTCGGCGGTCGATTTTCGCGACCGGTTCGCCCTGCTGCACGATGGTGCCGGGCTCTGCCACCATGAGCAGCTGCCCGGCGACTCCCGCCGTGACCTGTACATCATTGCGGCTGTAGATCGTGCCGGGTACCGCGATTGTTGGCGCGATTTCCGTGCGCTGCACATTCGCAACCTGCACAACTTTCGCCGGCATCTGCTGGGCGCATACCGGACCCGCCAGTAAGCAGAGCGCGAACGCCGCTGTTCTGGTTATTGTGGAATTCTCAAGCATCGGTGATGACTCCCTCAGTGGCCGTCGTTCCGATCTTCCTGCGCAACGGATTCGCCAGTGGCGGCAAGCGCAGGATGCTCGGCATCAGGATCAGCGTAAAAATGGCGCTAACGAACATGCCGCCGATAATGACGGTGGCAAGTCCACGATAGATTTGTGAACCGACGCCCGGAATTACCATGAGCGGCAGCATGCCGAAGATACTGGTGAGCGTACTCATGTAAATGGGCCGGGCTCGAATGCGCACGGCATCGGCAACGGCTTTGCTGCGGTCCAGCCCGTTCCTCTGTCCGCTGCGTGTCTGCATTACGAGCAGGATAGCGTTGTTTACGACAAGGCCAAGCAGGATCA
>Ga0224504_10000521_pt1 | contig 17148 bp, 20 predicted proteins | sample SF_Oct11_sed_USG_3_FD_170160 | JGI IMG/M metagenome (GOLD analysis project Ga0224504, IMG submission 170160) | Sediment microbial communities from San Francisco Bay, California, United States - SF_Oct11_sed_USGS_24 | ecosystem: Environmental > Aquatic > Marine > Sediment | place: USA... | reverse complement strand
TTGATTATGACAGCGTGGGGAGTCTCTCCGCAGAGGTTCGTGAGAAGTTGATGAAGGTCGCTCCTCGCACCCTCGGTCAGGCCGGTAGAATTCCTGGAGTGACTCCCGCTGCAATTGCAATTTTATCAGTTATTCTAAAACGTTAGGTTTTTTTGGTGCTTAAAGAGCAGTTACAAAAACTGGAGCTTGGAATCTCCAATGACAGCCTTGCACAACTCGAGTTGCTGGTAGACGAATTGCTGCGCTGGACGAAACGAAGAAACCTGACGGCCATAACCGATCGGGAGGAGGTGCTGGAGAAACACCTGGTTGATTCCCTGACCATGCTCTCTTTTGCAAGGCCGGCCGGCCGCCTTCTCGATATGGGTTCCGGTGCCGGCTTCCCCGCATTACCCCTCAAAATTGTTTGTCCTTCTCTGCAGGTCGTTTCGGTTGATGCTGTTGGCAAGAAGATAGACTTTCAGAAGCATGTAGCAAGAAAGCTCGGTTTGCTGTCTTTTGCCGCTTTACACGCACGGATCCAGGACTTGCAGGAAGAGGAGAGCTACCGGGCCGGTTTCGATCTGGTGACAGCCAGGGCGTTGACCTCCCTGGAGGATCTGGTGGTTATGGCTGAGCCTTTTCTGCAAGCCGGGGGACGTTTGGTCGCGATGAAAGGGCCGGAAGGTGAGCAGGAATTCTTAACCTATCGGAAGCGCCTTTGCGAATCGGGTTGGAACATAGCTTTACATCGCCTTGTTTTGCCTCGTTCCGGGGCCCAGCGCTGCCTGATTGAGTTGGCCCGATAGAGAGTTTTTACACCATATGTAGTGTTTTTGTTTGCCTGCTGCTCAACATCTGGTAGTGGAGGGGGGGCAGGCAAATTTCCTTTGCAGATCCAAGTGCTTATGTTAGTCTGAGCGACTCAAAAAACATCAATTCCCAAGGAGAAATAGAGGCATGGCTCAAGTCATTGCCATTGCCAACCAGAAGGGCGGCGTCGGTAAAACCACCACAGCCGTGAATCTGGCGGCGTCTTTGGCTGTTGCCGAAAAACGCACCCTGTTGGTTGATCTCGATCCCCAGGCCAATGCGACCAGTGGCGTTGGTGTAGATCCCAACAGTATGGAGCAGACGGTTTACCATGCCCTGCTTGGTTCTGTGCCGGTGAGCGAGTTGCGTAAAACCACTGCTCTTGACCTCCTTCATCTGTTGCCTGCTAATCCAGACCTGATCGGTGCCGAAGTGGAGTTGATTTCTGCCTTGGCGCGTGAGAACAAGCTAAAGACAGCCCTCTCCGAAGTGGCTGAAGAGTATGACTATATCCTCATCGACTGCCCACCTTCTTTGGGTTTGTTGACCATTAACTCCCTGACTGCCGCAGACAGCGTACTGATCCCCCTGCAGTGCGAGTATTACGCCATGGAGGGATTGAGCCAGTTGATCAACACGGTGAGGTTGATTCAGCGGGAGCTGAACCAGAGCCTGATTATTCATGGCATCCTGCTGACAATGTTTGATGCCCGTAACAACCTGTCTCACCAGGTCAGTGAAGGCATTCGGGAACATTTTTCCACACAGGTTTTTGAAACCATGATTCCGCGCAACGTACGTCTTTCTGAGGCGCCCAGTCACGGTCTGCCCGCACTGCTTTATGATATCTCTTCACGGGGTGCTACGGCGTATCTGGATCTGGCGCGTGAAATCATTCGCAGGGAGAAGTCTTAAGAATGGCCAAGCGTCCCGCACTAGGTAAGGGTATCGGTGCCCTGCTCACGTCCGCTTCCCAGGATGGTCGACACAAATACTTTGTCTGCCCCGTCGAAGAACTCAAGCCGCATCAGCAGCAGCCCCGTAAAACCTTCAATGACGCCAAAATGGCGGAACTGGTTGCCTCGATTCGGGAAAAAGGGGTGATCCAACCCCTGGTTGTCCGTCACGCAGGTGATCATTATCAGATCATCGCCGGTGAACGTCGCTGGCGGGCTTCTCAGAAGGCGGGCCTTAAGGAAGTTCCGGTTGTTATTCAGGATGTCTCTGAAGACTGGGCCATGGAGATGGCCCTGATAGAGAATATCCAACGCGAGGACCTGAACCCGATCGAGGAGGCTGAAGCCTACCGCTACCTGATGAGCACCTTTGATCTGTCCCAGGAAGAAGTGGCCCGTCGGGTCGGTCGTGAACGGCCTACCGTTGCTAACTCCCTGCGCCTGTTACGCTTGCCGGAGATGATCCAGCAGGATGTTGTTGCCGGCCAGTTGACCATGGGTCACGCCCGGGCCATGCTGGCGCTGGAAAGCGCTGCCCGTATCAAGGAAGTCAGAGACCAGGTGGTCAAGAAGCAGTTTTCTGTCCGTCAAACGGAAGCCCTGGTTAAAAAGCTCAAGGGTGGTGTGACTAAAGCGGTGGCCCGCAAGAGCCTGCTTGATCCTGAAATGGTGGATCTTGCTGCCCGATTGCAGCGCAGCCTCGGCACCAAGGTGAGTATTCTACCTCAAGCCCGCGGTGGTAAGGGCGGTAAGATAGAGATCAGCTATTATTCGCCGGACGAACTCGAGCGGTTACTTGATATTTTTGAGGATCGATAGTCGAAAGAGCTTTTGGTTAGACTCATTATAGAAACCTAGGAAAATTACGCGATGTTCAACAAGAAGGAAAAAGAATCCATGCGCAAAGAAACTCCGATCGAAAAGAGTGATATCAAGGCCTTTTTGGGACCTGGTAGCCAATTTGAGGGCAAGTTGGTGTTCAATGAGATTGTCCGTCTGGATGGTGCCTTTCGTGGAGAAGTGACGTCACACGACACCCTGATTGTTGGTGAAAGCGCAGAGATCCAAGCCGATATCCAGGTTGGAACCTTGATTCTTAGTGGTAATTTCAAAGGGAATGTCAAAGCCAAAACAAGGGTTGAACTCCGTTCTCCGGCCAAGGTCGATGGTACCATTGAGACTCCCGCTATCTCGGTAGAGGATGGCGTGTTGCTGAACGGTACGATTACAATGAACATCGGCGAAAATGCGGCAGGAAGCAAAGCCGTTGAGGTTGACGCCAAGAAGTAGCACCAACCATCCGTGGTGCGTATGACGGGAGAGGATCTTTTTGTGGCGATGTTTTGCGAAAAGAATCTTGACAAGGCATAGGTGCTATGGTAGACATCCACTGCTTTGAGCCCCCAGCTTGAAGCTTTTTAGGCGCTTCTAATTTCGTATACAGTATACCGATGTACCTTGATTTATTTAAGGTGCGAACTTAATGAGGTAAGACAGTGATCGAGCTAGACGGGACACTGGTCCTGCAGTTTGTCAATTTCATGATTCTTCTGGTTGTGCTGAATGCACTGCTCTTCAAGCCTTTGCGTGCTGCTCTTCAGGCTCGCAAAGAAACCATTGAGAGCTCCAAGGCCAAGGTTCAGGATATTGATGAGCAGGTACAGTCACAAATTACACGCTACGAGGCACAGCTTCAGGAAGCCCGTCAACAGGGCGTTCAGGAACGTTCTGCCCTGCGTAAGACAGGCCAGGAAGAAGAAGTCCGCATCCTAGGTGAAGCCAATCGTACCGCTGCTGACAAGCTGCAGAAGATCACAGCGCAAATCCAGGAAGAAGCCGACTCTGCCCGTCAGGAACTGCGTGGCCAAACTGAAGCTCTTGCTAAAGAGATTGCCGGTAAGGTACTCGGGAGGGCCGTTTGATGAAAAATTCCAACGCAAAGCTTATGCCCACCCTGGTTAAGTTGACGGTTATGACCAGCCTGGTGTTCTTGCCAGTTGTCGCTCTGGCAAGTGGTGGCGGTGGTCATGCCGACAGTGGTGTCATTCTTAAGGACTTCGCATACCGTTGCTTCAACTTCGCCTTGCTGGTTGGCCTGCTCGCCTATTTTGTAACCAAGCCAATTCGTAAAGGTCTTAAAGGCCGCACCGCGGAGATTGAGAAAACTCTCGCTGACGCTCAGGCTGCCAAAGAGGCTGCTGAAGCGAAACATCTTGAATACAGTGAGAAGCTGGCCAAGGCAACCGAAGAGATTGCCGGTATTACCGACTCGATTCGTCGCGAAGGCGAACTGGAGCGTGACAAGATTATTGCTGCTGCCAAAGAATTAGCAATCAAGATTGAACAGGAAGCAGACAACAAGGCCTCCGGTGTGGTTGCCAAGGCTCGCGCTGAATTGCGTGAAGAAGCTGCAAGTCTGGCCGTGGAACTTGCAGAAGACATGCTGAAAAAGCAGGTTTCTGCAGACGATCAGATACGTCTGGTCGATGAATATATGCAAAAAGTGGGAGAACTCCATTGAGTGTCAGTGCCCTAACCAGACGGTATGCCAAGGCGTTGGTTGAGATCGGCATGGAAGAAAAGGCTGTTGAGGCCTATGCCGATGAATTGGCCAAAGTTAAGGAAGTTCTGTCTCAGGAAGAGTTGTTAAGCCAATTGCTCGACAACCCCACCCTGGCCTTGGATAAGAAGCAGGCCATGTTGTCCGAAGTCTACAAGGCCCTTGAGTTGTCAGAAGGAATGGTCAAATTTCTCGGCCTTCTCCTGAGCAAGGGACGTCTTTGCTTCCTCAGTCAAATAGAAGAAAGTTACCGACGCCAGGCGGACGAATTGTCCGGTATCCTGAGCGCTAAAATAACAGCTGCCACTGCATTGGACGACGTTCAGCAGCAGGCGATTGCCTCCGGCCTGGAGAAGCAGACAGGTAAGCAGATCGCCTTAACTGTTGAAGTTAATCCTGATCTGATCGGCGGCTTACAAGCGGAAATTGGCGGTCGCCTTTTCGATGGCAGCGTCAAAACTCAACTTAAACGAATCGAAGAATCCTTGAAGAATCCTTAACGAACAGGGTGATGAGGTCGCAATAATGCAAATTAAAGCAGAAGAAATCAGCGCAATTATCAAGAAACAGATCGAAAACTTCGGGCGTGAAGTCGAGGTTAGCGAAACAGGAACCATTATCTCCGCGAGTGACGGTATCGCCCGTATCCATGGCTTGGACAAGGCGATGGCTGGTGAGTTGCTGGAGTTCCCGGGAAACACAATGGGAATGGTTCTCAATCTCGAGGAAGACAACGTTGGTGCTGCGATCCTCGGTGATGCCGAGCACATCAAGGAAGGCGACACAGTCAAGCGAACGGAACGAATTGTTCAGGTTCCGGTTGGCGAAGCGCTGATTGGTCGCGTCGTTAACGGTATCGGTATTCCGATTGATGGCCAGGGTCCGATTGAAACTGACACCTACAGTCAGGTTGAAATCAAGGCACCGGGTATCGTGGAACGTAAATCTGTTCACGAGCCGATGCAGACCGGTCTCAAAGCGATCGACTCGATGGTTCCTATCGGTCGTGGCCAGCGTGAGTTGATCATTGGTGACCGTCAGACCGGCAAGACCGCGGTTGCGATCGACGCCATCATCAATCAAAAAGGTCAGAACATGATCTGCATCTATGTCGCCATCGGCCAGAAACGCTCGACGGTGGCACAGGTTGTCGACAAGTTGAAGAAGGCTGGCGCTATGGATTATACCATTGTCGTTTCTGCTTCTGCTTCCGAGCCGGCGCCAATGCAGTTCATCTCCCCATACACTGGTGTTACCATGGGCGAGTTCTTCCGCGATAGCGGCAAGCACGCTCTGATCATTTATGATGATCTCTCCAAGCAGGCCGTTGCTTATCGTCAGCTCTCCTTATTGCTGCGTCGTCCGCCGGGTCGCGAAGCTTACCCTGGTGACGTTTTCTATCTCCATAGCCGTCTGCTCGAGCGTGCTTGCAAGCTCAATGATGCAGAAGGTGCTGGCTCTCTGACGGCGTTGCCGATCATCGAGACCCAGGCTGGAGACGTTTCTGCCTATATCCCGACCAACGTTATCTCGATTACTGATGGTCAGATCTTCCTCGAAACCGACCTGTTCTTTTCGGGTGTGCGTCCGGCGATCAACGTTGGCCTCTCGGTTTCACGAGTTGGTGGTTCTGCCCAGGTCAAAGCGATGAAGCAGGTCGCAGGTACGCTGCGTCTAGCTCTCGCTTCTTATCGTGAAATGGCAGCCTTTGCTCAGTTCGGTTCCGACCTCGATGCTGCGACCCAGCGTCAGTTGAATCGAGGAGCGCGTCTGGTTGAAATCCTCAAGCAGGGTCAGTATGTGCCTCTGCCTGTTGAGAAGCAGGTCGTGGCGATCTTCGCGGTGAACAATGGCTATGTCGATGAGTATGAAGCAACCGACGTCCAGCGTTACGAGAGTGAAATGATCTCCTTTATGGAAAGCAGCTATGCTGACGTTCTGTCAACGCTTGCTGAAAAGAAAGCCATCGATGACGAGCTGGAAGGCAAGATTAAGGCCGCTCTCGATGAATTCAAGGGTCAGTTTGTCGCTTAATAACGCAACGATCGGGTAAGAAGAGATGGCAAGTCTTAAAGACATAAAAAAACGAATAGGCACGGTCAAGAACACGCAGCAGATCACCAAGGCCATGAAAATGGTTTCGGCGGCCAAACTGCGGCGTGCTCAAGAAGCCGTTGTAGCGGCTCGTCCTTATGCAGACAAAATGGCTGATGTCCTCTCCAGCCTGGCACTACGTGAAGACGCAGATAGCCACCCTCTGCTGGCAGAACGCGGCAAAGGCAAGGCATTAATCGTTCTGATTACTGGCGATCGAGGGCTCTGTGGCGGCTTCAACACCAACATCTCCAAAACCGCTGAACGGTTTATCCGCGAAAAAGGCGAAGGCTTCGAGAGCTACGAGCTGTTAATCGTTGGTCGTAAGGGCAACGATTACCTCAAACGTCGCGCAGGCATGGAGATCACCAAGGTTCATGAAAACCTGGTTGGTACCGGGCAGGTGTCCTACCCGACTGGAGCGCTGCTTGGCCAGGAAGTCATTGAGCTCTATCGCAGCGGGGATTACGACAGCGTTTTCCTGATTTACAATGCCTTCCAGAGTGCTATGACCCAGGTGCAAACGGTCACTCAACTGTTACCGATCGTACCGAAGGTCGTTGATGAAGGTGCACAGGTTACCGAATATATCTATGAGCCGAATGCCACTGAGGTTCTGGAAGAAATTCTGCCCAAGCACATCGAAGTGCAGATTTTCCGCTCCTTGCTTGAATCCGCGGCTTCAGAACACGGTGCCCGGATGACGGCCATGGATAGCGCCAGTAAGAATGCCTCGGAAATGATTGGCAAACTGACCCTGCAGTACAATCGTGCCCGTCAGGCTGCTATCACCAAGGAACTGCTGGAGATTATCTCCGGCGCTGAGTCTATTAAAGCTTAAGAATTCAACGAAATATATAAGAACAACCCACCCGCAAGCCGAGTGGGCAAAATGGAGGAACGGTTCATCATGAATAAAGGACGCATCACACAGGTCATCGGCCCGGTTGTCGACGTCGAATTTGAAGCTGGCAAGCTGCCCGAGATCTACCACGCGCTTAAGGTGACCAACCCGTCGGTTGATGATCGGGAGTGGAACCTGGTTCTGGAAGTTGCCCAGCATCTTGGTGAAAATACAGTACGTACGATCGCTATGGACGCTACCGATGGTCTGGTTCGCGGTCAGGAAGCTCTTGATACCGAAAAGCAGATTGTTATGCCAGTTGGTCCCAAGACCCTCGGCCGTATCATGAATGTTGTCGGCGAGCCGGTTGATGAGGCTGGCCCGATCGGTAACGAAATAGAATGGGGTATCCACCGCCCTGCTCCTGAGTTCATTGAGCAATCGACCAAGGTCGAAGCCTTCGAAACTGGCATCAAAGTCGTTGACTTGCTCGCGCCTTACGCCCGTGGCGGTAAGATTGGCCTGTTCGGCGGTGCTGGTGTCGGTAAAACCGTTCTTATCATGGAGCTGATCAACAACATCGCCAAGCAGCACGGCGGTTACTCGGTCTTCGCCGGTGTTGGTGAGCGTACTCGCGAGGGTAACGACCTCTGGCACGAGATGAAGGATTCCGGGGTTCTTGATAAAGCCGCCCTGGTTTACGGCCAGATGAATGAGCCTCCAGGAGCGCGTGCCCGTGTTGCTCTTTCGGCTCTGACCGTTGCTGAATACTTCCGTGACGAAGAAGGTCAGGACGTTCTGCTCTTCGTTGATAATATCTTCCGTTTCACCCAGGCCGGTTCCGAGGTTTCGGCGCTGCTCGGTCGTATCCCTTCAGCGGTTGGTTACCAGCCTACCCTGGCCACCGAGATGGGTGAGCTTCAGGAACGTATCACTACAACCAGCAAAGGTTCGATCACTTCGGTTCAGGCGATCTACGTTCCTGCCGATGACTTGACCGACCCTGCTCCTGCAACGGCTTTTGCCCACCTCGACGCAACAACGGTTCTTTCCCGTCAGATCGCCGAGCTCGGTATCTACCCTGCGGTTGACCCGCTCGACTCCACCAGTCGGATCCTCGATCCTCAGGTTATTGGTGATGAGCATTACAAGTGTGCCCGTGACGTTCAGTACGTATTGCAGCGCTACAAAGATCTGCAGGACATCATCGCGATCCTTGGTATGGACGAGCTCTCCGAAGATGATAAACTGACCGTATCGCGTGCCCGTAAGATTCAAAAGTTCCTCTCCCAGCCGTTCTTCGTTGCCGAAACCTTCACCGGTTCTCCTGGCAAGTACGTGGAACTGAAGGACACCATCAAGGGTTTCCGTGATCTGGTTGATGGCAAGTACGACGATATCCCGGAGCAGGCCTTCTATCTGGTTGGTACAATTGAGGAAGCCCTCGAAAAAGCCAAGGAAATGGCGGCTTAATCAGACGATTCCGGCATAAAGGAATAAATAGGCATGGCAGATAAGCTTAAATTGGAAATGGTTACACCATATAAACGCGTGTTATCGGAAGAGGTTGACGAAGTCACCGCTCCCGGCACCGTTGGCGAGTTTGGTGTTCTTCCCGACCATACATCCCTGCTGACCACCTTGAAGGTTGGCGAGTTAACCTATAATAAGGACGGCGAGACGTTTCACGTTGCAGTCAACTGGGGTTATGTGGAAGTTGAAGACAATGTTATGACTGTGCTGGTCGAAACAGCTGAGCCGGCTGATCAGATTGATCTAGAACGTGCCAAAGCCGCTCTCTCGCGCGCAGAGGAAGCTCTCAAGAAGCTTACAAGCGAAGACAAAGAGTTCAAGATCATGGAGTGCGCCTTGGAACGTGCCTTAATTCGTGTCCAGGTGGCGAGTAAGAAAGTCCACTGATGTTGAATTGAAATAATGATTGAAGGGCGACTCGCAAGAGTCGCCCTTTTTCGTTTATAAGTGTCAGGTTGTGCTTTTACGGATTTATTAGTGCTTTGCTCGCTGCTTGCAAGATGAAAATTTACAGCTTGACAGGGGCGCTCAGAAAAGGCCCTTACAGCCCCCAGAGGAACCCAACGAGAAAAACCTGCCTGGACCACTTAAAACAAAAAAACTTTGATTGTGGCGTAAATATGGAAGGCATTTTCGAGCAGGCATTGCGAATTTTTACTTCACACGTCTTCCGTTTGCGTAGATTAAATTGTTAGTTATCTTTGTATGAATTGTGTGGGTGCTACCCTGTAGAAGACTTATTCGTTGCTCAGTTTATATGTCTTTTGGCCTCTTTTCATGCGATGTACATGTCGATAAAGAAGTAACAAGTAATTCCACAACTAACCACAATAATAAAGGACCTTACATGTTTTTGAGAGAGCTTGCGGGAAACATGAGCGGCAACATACCCACCCACTAATGTCCCAAGTAAAACACTAATGCCCTCATGCCATGCAATGACTCCACTGAAAACAAATAAAACAATCGCGATCATCGATATGGCTGATGAAACCAGGAGTTTCAGACCATTCATCGTGTTAATGTTCGAATAACCTGCCAGAGCCAGATAGCTGAGAACAATTATTCCCAGACCAGCATTAAAAAACCCACCATAGAGACATATCCCCAGCAGCAGGAGAAGCAGCAACAAGCGGCCTATAATAGAAGCATGTTGGTGATATGAAGCGAACTGTTTTAATGTAGTGTTAAGTTTCCCACCGCAGATAAAGAGTAGCGTTGCAAATAATAGTAGCCAGGGAATGATTTCACGAAATATGGCTTCTGGAGTCTGAAGAAGCAACCATGCACCTGCGATACCACCAGCCAGGCTAATCAGAATAATGAGCGGCAATTCTCTCTTGTGCGCATATAGATCTTTTCGGAACGCGTAAGCGCCGCTCAAATAACCAGCACAGGAAGCAAAAGTATTTGTTGCATTGGCACTGATCGGAGGTACCCCAAAAAATAGGAGCGCAGGAAAGGTTATGAAACTTCCACCTCCGGCGATCGAGTTAAGAATCCCTCCCAAAAAACCTGCAGTAAAAAGTGATAGTAATTTAAACAGCATATTTGAAAACTCCCGCAAATATCGTGTGGTCAGTTGAATTCCGGTTGATTGCACAGCTAATAACTGGATGGGGAGTCTGGACTACAAATTGTGGGTGCGAACAGCTTTTTAGCTTGCTGCAACGACCGTTTGAGGTGCTCTGCGCTGTGCGCTTCAAGGGTCATGCTGGGAAGAGCCGGCATGCTGCGCAGTTTATTCTGAAGCGGGGAGAAGTCTATCGTACCCTCACCTAACGGCAGATGCTCGTCAGCTACGCCGTGGTTGTCGTGCAGGTGCAGATGCAAAAGGCGTGGGCCAATCGCAGCGAGCCAATCTGTCATGTTGGTTTTGCCGAACAGGTGCCAATGCCCGGCGTCAAAGCAGTGACCAAAACATTCTGAATCAATTTCATCCACAAGTTGTACGAGCAGGTCGGGCGCATCTTCGTAGATGTTCTCAATAGCCAAACGACATCCGCATGCTGCGGCTTGGTCAATCAGAGGCAGCAAGAACTCCTTTGCCTGGACCAACCAGACTTGTTCAAGGTTCGGGTACCGCCACTTATCGACTCCCGGATGAATAACCATCAGGTGTGCGTTGAGACGCCCGGCTGCCGTAAGGGCTTGGGTCAACCGTTGCCTAGTTGCCTGGCGGATAAGTGGATCGAGGGCGCCGGGATTCAGATCGAAAAAGGGCGCGTGAAGGGTTGGTCTGATCTGAGCTGCAGCAATTTTTTGACTGGATTGATCGAGCAGGCTTTCGTCCAGAGTGTCGAACTCGGGGCCCTTGATGGCAATTTCTGGAGCGAGTTCAAGCGCAAGGACACGATCCAGGTAGGTTGCGATCTGCGCCCAGGGAATATGGGCTCCAAGGCGGGGACGGCTCATTGCTGCAAGCCTCCGGCAATCTTTTCAAGCTTATCGATGGCGGGCCGTTCACCATGTGTGATCAACACGGAATTAGGTTCGATTATTGTGTAAGGAGGTGGGTTAAAGGTCATTTCATTATCGGTAAGTTTAATGCCGACAATGATGATGCCCATACTTTGCTTGATCCCAGAGTCAACGAGTGACTTGCCAGCAACTTCAGAACTTGGATGAATGGAGACTTCCTCGATCTGTAGTTCAAGGTTTTCGCTGGCCGTTGCAATCTCAATAAAATCAACCACCGACGGGCGTAAAATGGCCTGTGCCATACGGCTTGCGCCAATGGTGTAGGGAGAGATAACCTTGCTCGCGCCGGCACGCATCAGTTTCTTTTCGGAGCCCTCCTCGTTTGCCCTGGCCAGAATGAACAATTTCGGATTAAGCCCTCGCGCGGTCAGGGTGATATAAACGTTGTCAGTGTCTGAGGTCACGGCAGCAATTAGACCTTTGGCGCGCTCAATGCCAGCGGCTTGCAAGGCTTCATCATCGGTCGCGTCGCCCTCAACGTACATATAGTCGCCACGGGCGAGGCGTTCAACCAGTTGCGGGTCTTTTTCTACAACAACGAAAGGCATGGGACGCGATTGAAATTCGCGGCAGATCAGATGGCCGATGCGGCCGAAACCGCAGATGATGTAATGATCACTGAGTTTGCTGATACGGCTTTCCAATTTTTCCTCCCGAGGATTTTTCGAAGCTGGCCTTCAAGGGTAAATTGAAGCAGGCTGCTGAGGGTGTAGGCGATCATGCCTGTCCCGCTGATAATCAGAACGATGGTGAATAATTTGCCATGATCTGATAAGGGCTGAACCTCTTTGAAGCCGACTGTTGCCAGGGTAATGACGGTCATGTAGAGGGAATCGAAGAGCGACCAACCTTCGACCATGGAGTAACCAAAAGTGCCGATCGCGATTATCGATACAAGTGCGGCGATAGAGAAGCGTAGATGTCTAATCGGATCCATACTTTAACCTCAAGAAAAACTTAAGGGATGATAATCATGCATAGAATAAAAGGCAAGCAGTTAAGTGGTTTAGGAATGTTTGTGAAAGAGAAATAGCTTGACATTGAGTGTATACTGTATACAATTTGCGGAAGACTAATAGAACGGAGTTTCTCTTGCGCAAAAAACCAATTGAAAGACATCAGACCCTGAGAGAAAAAATCCTGGAGATGATCCGGGATGCTATCCTCAAGGGAACGATGAAACCAGGCGAACGAGTCTCGGAGCCAGAGTTGGCGGAACGTTTCGGCATCAGCCGTACCCCGATCAGGGAGGCTTTTCGGCAGCTTGAATCTGAGGGCTATCTTGTGGTGATTCCACGCAAGGGAGCCGTTGTTGCGTCTTTGTCAGAGCGGGATATAGAAGAGTTTTATGCGATTAAGATTCTCCTTGAAGGTTTTGCTGCGAAGATGGCGGCAGAAAAACTGACCGTGAAAGATATCGATCGGCTCGAATCAATTAACGAGCGGCTTAAGAAGATCGCTGCGGATGGTGACGTCAAGAGCTTTTTCCGTGTGCATAATGAGTTTCACGATCTCTTTATCAAGGCGGCCGGCAACGATAAACTCTACGAGATGATTAACCAGCTGGTGATGAGATTCAAGCGCCTGCGCCTGGCGTCCCTTTCACAGCCAGGCCGTATGGAAATATCAGTGGAAGAGCACCGCAATATGATCGAAGCCTTTAGGAACCATGATGGAAAACGGGCAGATAGCCTGGTACGGCACGCTGCAACCATCGGTGCCGGAGTACTGATTCAGAGTATGTCAGAAGCTGAAACTGCTGCAAATAATGCGGAGTCAGCCTAGAAACAGAAAAATTGCTGCAGGCAATCGTGTGATATTAGGTGAATAAAGAGGGCTCGTCTGAATGGACGGGCTCTCTTTCTATTGGTGCAAAGGGCACCAACAAGCAGGAAAAAAGGTGGTCTTAGTTGCGCAAACGATAACTGCGCGCAATCAGGATGGCAGCCCAGGCAAAAAGCCCCAGTGCCATAGCAATAACCGTGCAGAAAGAGACGACAAAAGACAGGTCGCCGACACCGAGAATAGCATAACGGAAACCGTCAATCAGATAGAAAAGCGGGTTGAGGTGAGAAAGCTTGGCCCAGAGTGGCGGCAGGATGGAGATCGGGTAAAAAACCCCGCCGAGATAGATCAGGGGTAAAATGATGAAGTTGGTGTACATCGACAGCGAATCGAAGTTGTCTGCGTGGATCGCAGCGATAATGCCGAACTGGGCAAAGAGGAAGCTGGCGAGACAAGCCATAGTGATCGCGGCAAAAGGGTGCGCCCAGGGCAGCGTGGCAAAAAGACAGGAGATCAGCCAGACCACAAGGCCTACAGCCAGCCCGCGCAACATAGCGGCCAGAGTGTAAGCCATGATGAACTGGGTCGGGGTGACTGGTGTGACCAGAAGGTCGACTATGCTGCCAAGGTAGCGCGACATGAAGAGCGAGGATGCCACGTTGGAGAAAGAGTTGTTGATGATACCCATCAGGATCAGGCCCGGTATAACGAACTGGGCATAGCTGAAGCCTTCGAGTACGCTGATGCGTTCACCGAGGGTGGCTCCGAAGATAAAGAGATAAAGCGAGGCGGTGATGACCGGGGTGACCAGGGTCTGGGAGGCTACCCGCAGGAACCGGCGGATCTCTTTTCTCAGCAGGGTGTAAAAAGGCAGCCAGGAGTTAAAAGCGTTGTCGCTCTGTTGATTCATGCGTCCACCCTGCCCGCCTTGGTCATTTGCAGAAAAATTTCTTCGAGCCCGGCGCTTCTGGTTTCGATATCAGCGATTGAAAGGCCGATCTCACAGAGTCGTTGCAACAGGTCCCCGGTCGGTTGACTGGTTGACAAGGTCAATTGCAAGGTTGTGCCGGACTCGTCAAGTTCCGTCGCCTGGCAACAAAGATTATCGGGTGCTTTTGTAATCGGCTCCTGCAGGTGGACAATGATCGTGCGCGTGCCGAGTTCCTGCAGCAGGGTCTCGGTTGATTCAAGTGCGATGACCTTGCCGTGGTTCATGATGGCGAGGCGCTCGCACATCTGCTCGGCCTCTTCAAGGTAATGAGTGGTCAGGAGAATGGTCGTGCCCTGCTGGTTGATTTCACGCACAAAATCCCAGAGCGTGTGGCGCAGCTCCACGTCAACACCGGCGGTCGGTTCATCAAGGATGAGCAACCTGGGCTTGTGAATCAGCGCTTTGGCGATCATGAAACGGCGCTTCATGCCGCCGGAGAGCTTGATCATCACCTTGTGCAGGTGTGGTTTAAGACCCAGGCGGTCGATTAATTGTAGCCGCCAGGCTTCATCATCACGAACGCCATAATAGCCGGCGTGCAGTCTCAGGGCCTGGTCGATGGTGAAGAAATTATCGATGACGATTTCCTGATGCATAACGCCAACCATACGCCGGGTGGTGCGGTAGTCCTTCTGGTTGTCTGCACCGAAGATCTCGATGGAGCCGCTACCGATGCGCGAGACACCGCCGATCATGTTGATTGTCGTGCTTTTACCGGCACCGTTAGGCCCGAGCAGACCGAATATTTCTCCGGGCTCGATCGTAAACGAGATGTCGTTGACGGCGATGGCACCGTCGAACTCTTTAGAGAGGTTATGAATGGCAAGAGCTGGAGTTGTCATGGAATCTCAAGTTATGCCGTCGCAAGGAACGATTGTCAAGGCTTGTCATCTGCTGTGATTGACATAGTCCCCTGCTGGGGGTAATTATAGTGAATGCTTAATGGTTAAGTTAAGGGATACACGACAACAGGTCGTGTTCTCAAAATTCAACAAAGAGAGGGTATCACTCATGTCAGGTGTAAGTCGTATTTTGATGTTGTTGCTCGGTCTGCTGTTAATGGCCGGCTCGGTCTGTGCGGAACTCGAAAAGAATCTGGTCAAAAGTCACCCCCTGGGCAAACAACCGGTCGATGTTGCCCAGAGTGTCAGTGACGGGCGTCTCTTTGTTCTCCTTGAAACGGGAGAGGTCCAGATTTTCTCAGCTGACGGCCAGCCGCAGGAGCTCTTCAAGGTTGGAGCGGGAGTCACCAGTCTGGAAGTTTCCCCGGACGGACAGACGCTTTACCTGGGTAACAGCAAAAGCAACGAATTGCAGATTCTCGCCATTGCTCATGTACAGCAGCTTCCGGTTGGAAGCTCCGCCGTAAAGGGGGATGCGGATGCGCCTGTAACCATTACCCTCTTCGATGATTTCCAGTGCCCCTACTGCGCAAAATTGGTGCCGACGCTGGACCAGGTGATGGCTGCCTATCCCAAGCAGGTCAAGGTGGTATTCAAGCATTTTCCTCTGAGCATGCACAAGTTTGCCAAGCAGGCAGCCGTTGCTAGTATTGCAGCGCGCAACCAGGGCAAGTTTTGGCCTTTACATGATCAGTTGTTTGCCAATTACAACAAGCTGAATAATGCCAAAATCCGTGAACTGGCCGAGTCTGTCGGCCTTGATATGGCACGTTTTGACCAAGACGTGGCAAACCCAGCCCTGCTCCAGGAAGTGAACAACGATATACAATTGGGGGCCAACGCCGGCGTGCGTGGCACACCGGCTGCGTATATCAACGGACTCCAGTTGAAAGATCGTAGTCTTAAAGGCTTCAAGATGATGATTGATGCGGAGCTGAAAAAAGCAGCCAAATAGCTCTTCATTCGTTGCCCCAAGAAATAAAGGCGGCCCTGCTCTCTTCTTGCAGGGTCGCCTTTTGTCCCTTTGAAGCGGAGCAGGGTGGTTACGCCTCGGCTTTTTGGTCTGCTTCTTCATCGGTTTCACGACGCTTGCCAAACAGCCTTGCGATGATAATTCCGATTTCATAGAGGATGATGAAGGGCAGGGCCAGCGCTGTTTGTGAAAAAACATCCGGTGGCGTAAGCATGGCACCGATCAGGAACGCGGCGAGGAGAGCGAACTTGCGATTACGGGCGAGGAACTTGTAGTCAACGATGCCCATGCGGGCCAGAAAGAAGATCACCACCGGCAGCTCAAAAACCAATCCGAAGGCAAGCAGGAGTTTGCTCGACAAGGAGAGGTAGGAGCCCATGGAGAGCATGGCGCTGATTTCACCACCGCCGGTGCCGAACTCAATAAGCACCTTGAAGGCCATGGGGAAGACGAAGTTGAAACCGAAAAAAGCGCCGCAGGCGAAGCAGAACGAGCTTGCCAGCACAAAGGGGAAAACGTAGCGCTTCTCGTTTGCATAAAGGCCCGGTGCGATAAAGGACCAGATTTGCCAGAAGATCACCGGCATGGAGACGAGCAGCCCGGCTAGGGCGCCTATTTTCAGGTAAGTAAAAAAGGGCTCGGTTGCCGTGATGAAGACCAGCGAGGTCCCCTCCGGCAACGCCTGGCGAACCGGGTCTGCAATCAGGTTGAAGAGTTGTTCTGAAAATGAATAGCAGACCAGAAAGGCCACCAGCCAGGAAACGCCGGCAATAATCAGCTTGCGGCGTAACTCCTCTAGGTGAGTGGTCAACGGCATCTGTTGATCACTCATGCCGGGAGTCCTCGCTCTTCTTCTCGGTTTCAGCCGTTGATTTTTCTAACGTTGGTTTGTCGACATCAAGCTCCGGGACGATGGAAGGCTCCGGGGCGTCAGCGTTGGCCTCGTCAGGATAGGGGCTCTGCATGGCTCCGGGCGGGGTCAGCTTGACAGGTGGAGGGGGTTGCTGGTCGGTGTCATGATTACGGACTTCGGCCTCGAAGGTCTGCTTCAGTTCGTCGGAGGCGCGTTTGAATTCCGAAAGTCCTCGACCGAGGGCTTTGGCAATATCAGGGAGACGTTTCGGTCCGAGCACGATCAGGGCGATGGCCATGATCATGAGGAGTTCAGGAAAACCTATACCAAACATAATATAATCACCGTAAGCGGGGTTGCAAAAGTGAGCTGAGAATACCGGCA